>Ga0181539_1000095_pt1 | contig 94644 bp, 83 predicted proteins | sample PEATcosm2014_Bin_46_FD_119767 | JGI IMG/M metagenome (GOLD analysis project Ga0181539, IMG submission 119767) | Peatland microbial communities from MTU Mesocosm Facility, Houghton, MI, USA - PEATcosm2014_Bin23_60_metaG | ecosystem: Environmental > Terrestrial > Soil > Wetlands > Peat | place...
ATAGGCGCGGGCGAGGACGTAGGCGCGGGTCAGGGACACGCCCATCTCCTCGGCGACCTCAACCATTGAGATATCGCCCGTCATCCGCCTTTCGAGAATCGTCGAGCGGCGGTCGAGCTCCGCCAGGTCCTCGAGGTCCTCCTTCTCCTCGATCGCGATGCGCTCGTCGATCTCTTCGATCGGCCGGCCGTCTTGTCGACGGGCCTTCGTCGTCGCGATCAGAAGCTCGCAGTCGACGTCAGCTGCAGCGTTGTCCCGGCTCCAGTAGCCAGCATCAGCGAGGAGAACGCCAACGTTGTCAGCGATGTCGGCGGCCTCAAGGCTCGAGTGGACTGCGTCGATCATCGGGAGCAGCTGGTGACGATCGACGGGTTCGTTCGTGAGCTCAGCAGCAACGACGATCTTGCCTTGGGTCGCCACAGCCTGGCCGTTGAAACACTGGCCGAAGCCTCCGGGCACCTTCATCAGTCGAGAGTCGGGGTCGGTGATGTTCCGGCGCACGCGCTCGTTGGTGGTTGTGTCGCTTCGCGCCTGGCGGAGCGCTTCACGAATCCGTTCTCGACGCTCGCTTCCCACCGGCACAGGCCTTTTTTGTGCTGCAGAGATGGTCGATTCTTCTTGCGCGTCAAACGCGTCCGCGTCCTCCAGCCACGATGCGACATCTGCCTCCAGGTCCTTCAGCTCGCGATTCGCGTCCCTCGCGGCGTTGGCGGTGACCTTTGTGCCGTCGAGAGCCAACAAGCTCAAGTCGACGAGTCCCGCCTCATGGCACAGCCTCAGGATCTGGGCGAACAGCCCGACGAGCGCATCGGCGTGCTGCTTGCGAAAACGCGACAACGTCGAATGGTCCGGCAGGTGATTACCGGCAAGAACTCGGAAGGCGACGTCTTCCACGCAACGCCGCTCGATGCGCCTGCTCGACGGCTCGCCGACGCAGTAGGCGTAGAGCCAGATCGCAAGGATCATCGCCGGGTCATAAGCGGCTCCACCGCGGCCATCGGCGCGGTAGGCGGCAAGAAACTCGGTGAGATCGAGCTCGCTCACCACGTCGAGGACGAACCACGCCAGATGCCCTTCAGGTAGCCAGTCCCGCATGCTCGGCGGCATGAGAAAGGCCTGGTCACGATCGACGGTGACGAAGTTGTATCCCACTTTCAAAGCCTCGCAGCGAGGCTCCTACTGGTGGTGGATATCACGGATTCGTGCAACAGCCTCTGAAACTCCGAACTCGACCCGGAGAAAGCGACGAGAGCTGGTCTCTCGTCGCGCCCGGGACGGCCTCAAAGCCCGAGCAGGTCTCCCAGCCCGACGGTCAGCCCTTCGAGCCCGGCGACGCGGCGGACGGCCAGCAGCAGGCCGGGCATGAAGCTCACCCGGTCCAAGGAGTCGTGCCTGATCGACAGCGTCTCGCCCTTGAGGCCGAAGATGACCTCTTGGTGGGCGACGAGCCCGGGGAGGCGCACCGAGTGCACGTGGACGCCGCCCTCGGCCCGGCCCCCTCGTGCGCCGGCCACGAGCTCCTTCTCGGTCGGGTCGGCGGACCAGTCCCCCGCCCCGGCCGCGTCACGCGCGGCCTGCATGCGGCGGATGGTCTCGAGCGAGGTCCCCGAGGGCGCGTCCCGTTTGCGTTCGTGGTGGAGCTCTATGACCTCCGCGCCCGCCGTGAAGGGGGCGCACAGCTCGGCACAGCGCATCATGAGGGCGGCGCCGATGGAGAAGTTCGCGGCCACGACGGCGTGTGCCCTCCCGGAGAACCACGCCCGCATCGCCTCGAGATCGCTCTCGTCGAAGCCCGTCGTGCCGCACACGGCGTGGACGCCGTGATCGGCGCACCAGCGCAGGTTGGCGCGCGCCGCCTGGGCGACCGTGAAGTCGACGCCCACCTCGACCCCCGCCTCGGCCATGGCCTCTGGGGATGCGGCGACCTCGAGCCGGGTGCCGCGCAGGGCGGCGACGTCCTCGAGCGGTCGGCCGGCGGCCGCCGGATCGACGGCCGCGACGAGCTCGAGATCGCTCGCCCCGAGGACCGCGGCGCAGACTGCAGCCCCCATGCGCCCGGCGGCTCCGAACACCCCCACGCGTGTCATGCGAAGTCCGACTCGGAGAAAGGCCCGACGAGGGCGAGGGTTCTCGGGCCCGTGAGCACTTCCTCGGCGAGGGCTCGAACCTCGTCGGCCGTGACGGCGGCGATGCGCCCGAGCAGCTCCTCGGTGGTGAGCACCGAGTCGAACAAAAGCAGCGCCGAGCCGATCCGGGACATGCGCGAACCGGAGTCCTCGAGCGACAGGAGCACGTCGGCGCGGAGGTGGCCCCTTGCGACTTCGAGCTCACGGGCGGTTATGCCTTTGGCGGCGAGACTGTCGAGCTCTGCGTGAAGCAGGTCGAGCACCTCGTGGGCGTGCTCGGGCGAGGTGCCGACCGAGACGGCGAGCGTCCCGGCGTCGTCATAAGAGCTGCGGTCGGACCCGATCGAGTAGGCGAGGCCCCGTGCCTCCCGGATCTCCTGGAACAACCTGCTGGACAGGCCTCCGCCGAGGATGTGGTTGAGCACGGTCAGGACGAAACGCGCGGGCGAATGCCGGTCGGGAGCGCGCACGCCGAGCACGAGCTGGGCCTGTTCAGTGTCGCGCGACTCGACCACGAGCGGGACGCAGAGCTGCGAAGGTACCCGGCGAACGGGGGGGACGCCGCCGGCACGGTCGGCAAAGCGGGCCTCGATTCCGGCCGCGAGACGCTCGTGGTCGAGATCGCCGGCGGCGGCGATCACCATGTTGCCCGGCAGGTAGTGCGTGTCGAAGAAGGACCGGATCGCCGGCACGGTCACCTTACTGATGACTTCGGGCTCGCCCAGGACCTCGCGCCCGAGCGGGTGGCCCGGGAACATGGCGGCGGCGAAGAGCTCTTGGACGACGTCGGCCGGCTCGTCGCGGTGCATGAGGACCTCTTCGAGGATCACCTGGCGCTCGGCGTCCACCTCTTCGGGCCTGAGCGCCGGCCGGCAGAGGATGTCGCAGAGGATGTCCAGGCCGAGCTCGACATCCTCGGCCAGTGCCCGCACGTAAAACGTCGTGTACTCCTTGGTCGTGTAGGCGTTCATGTCGCCCCCGACAGCGTCGACCTCTTCTGCGATCTCGCGGGCGGTCCGTTCCGGCGTGCCCTTGAAGAGCAGGTGCTCGAGAAAGTGCGAGATGCCCGACTGCTCGGGTGTCTCGTCGCGAGAGCCGGTCCCGACCCAGACGCCCACGCACAGCGAGGCCACCTCGAGCATCGCCTCGCTCACGAGCCTGATGCCGCTTGGCAGCTCCGTGGTCGTGATCAAGGGGAGACGGCTCCGCGCACCAAGGCGCCCGCGACCCTCAGCTCAACGCCCCCCGCCCCTGGGCCGGCGCCGGGCTGAGCCTCCCCCGGGACCGCGTCGGGCGCCGCCAGAGCCTTCGGAGCTGCGCCGGGCGCCGCCGCCCGCTGCGCCGCCGGCAAGGTCGGCGGGCCCGAGGTTGCCGAAGGTCGACTCGAGCTCGGTCTCGAAGGCGTCCTCGAACGAGGCTCGCCGGCGCGCCACACCGGTCTCCTCGGCCTCCGGGCCGGGGCGCCCGGCGCCGCCGCCCGTCCCTCTCGAACGCCTCGCGCCGGTCTCGGCCCCAGAGGCGGCTTCGCCCGAGCCACCGTTGCCCGAGAATTCCTCCGGGGCGGGCTCGCCCGCGAATGACAGCGAGACCTTGCCCTGCGGGTCGATCTCGTCGACGCGGACCTCGACCTCCTGGCCGAGGGTGACGACGTCCTCGACGCGTTCGACCCTGCGGCCCTGGCCGAGCCGCGAGATGTGGATCAGGCCGTCGCGTCCGGGAAGGATGTTGACGAAGGCCCCGAACTTGGTGATGTTGACCACCCTGCCCGTGTAGACGGCGCCCACCTCGGGAGTCGGCGGGTCCAGGATCAGCTCGATCCGCCGGCGGGCCTCGTCGACCACCGAGCGCTGCTTGGCACCGATGGTGACCACGCCCACCGTGCCGTCGTCGTCGACGTTCACGTCGGCGCCGGTCTCCTGCTGGATGGCGTTGATCACCTTGCCCTTCGGGCCGATGACCTCGCCGATCTTGTCGACGGGGATCTCGAAGCTGACGATCTTCGGCGCGTTCTCCCCCACCTCCGCCCGAGGCTCCGAGATCGCCGCCAGCATGACCTCCAGCACCTTGAGCCTGGCCTGGCGCGCCTGGCTCAGGGCTTGCGCCAGCACGTCGGCCGGGAGGCCGGCGATCTTCGTGTCGAGCTGCAGGGCCGTCACCACCTCGGCCGTGCCGGCAACCTTGAAGTCCATGTCTCCGAAGGCGTCCTCGGCGCCCAGGATGTCGGTCAGGGTCGTGTAGCGGCCCTCGGCGAACACGAGGCCCATGGCTATGCCGGCGACCGGCGCCTTGATCGGCACCCCGGCGTCCATGAGCGACAGCGTGGAGCCGCAGACCGATGCCATCGAGGTCGACCCGTTCGACGAGAGCACGTCGGAGACGAGGCGGAGCACGTAGGGGAACTCGCTCTCGGGCGGGATGACGGGCAACAGCGCCCGCTCGGCGAGCAGGCCGTGGCCGATCTCGCGGCGCTTGGGGCCGCGCATGAACCCGGTCTCTCCGGTCGAAAAGGGCGGGAAGTTGTAGTGGTGCATGTACCGCTTGGTCTCGTCGATGCCGATGGTGTCGAGCAGCTGGTTCATGCGGGGCATGCCGAGGGTGCAGACGTTGAGGACCTGGGTGTCGCCCCGCTCGAACAACGCCGAGCCGTGCGCGGTCGGGAGCAGGCCCACCTCAGCCGACAGCGGCCTGATGTCGGTCGGGCCCCGCCCGTCGATCCGCACGCCCTCCTCGACGATGCGCTTGCGGACGATCTTCTTCGTGTAGGCACGCGCCGCCGCGCGGATCTCGCGCTCGCGCTCGGGGAACTCGATGGAGAGCTCCTCCACGATGGCGTCGGTCGCCTCGTCCAGCGCGGCGTTGCGCTCGGTCTTGGCCGTGATCGCGTTCGCCGCCTCCAAGCGGCCGGCTCCGACAGCGGCGACTTGCTCGTAGACGTCCTCGCCGTAGTCGACGTACAGCTCGAAGGCGATCGTGGCCTTCGAACCCGCCTGGCGGACGAGCTCACGCTGCAGCTCGATCGACTCGCGGATCCAGGTCTTCGCGACCTCGAGGCCGTTCGCGATCACCTCCTCGGTGACGAGGGGCGCACCCTGCTCGAAGTACTCGAAGGCCTTCTCGGTCCCTCCTGCCTCCACCATGACGATCGCCACGTCGGATCCCGGCTCGTCGCTGAGCGCCCGCCCGGCGACGACGAGCTCGAAGGTCGAGGCGTCGCCCTCCTGGTAGGTGGCGTGCGGGAGCCAGGTCCCCTCGGTCGAGTAGGCGATCCGCACGGCACCGATCGGTCCGTCGAAGGGAATGCCCGAGATCATGAGCGCCGCCGAGGCGGCGTTGATCGCCAGCACGTCGTGGGGGTTCAAAAGGTCGGCGCCGAGGATCGTGCCGACGATGTGAACCTCGTTGCGGAAGCCCTCCGGGAACGAGGGCCGCAACGGCCGGTCGATGAGGCGGCAGGTCAAGATGGCCTGGTCGGTTGCCCTGCCCTCCCGGCGGAAGAACGACCCGGGGATCTTGCCGGCGGCGTACATGCGCTCTTCGATGTCGACGGTGAGAGGGAAGAAGTCGGTGCCCTCACGGACCTTTCGCGCGGCCACCGCGGTGGCAAGCACGATCGTGTCGCCGATCCGGGCGACGACGGCGCCGTCGGCCTGACCGGCGAGCTTGCCTGTCGAGAAAGACAGCGTCCGGTCGGTCCCGCTGATGGGGCTCGACACGGTGATGGCATCAGCCATGACACTCCTATGTGATTGGGGCGTCGCGCTTGCCAGTTCCCAGTCGGCGTGCACCGGAGCCGTCCATTGGCGTCGGTCCCAGTATTCGGCGACTGGCAGCTGGCGCCGTGCGACGCCGCTTGTCTTTGTGCGGGCGGCCGGCGCCGGTGAAGACGGCCCGGGCTAGCGCCCTATGTCCCCGGGACGGCGTCGCCACCCGGGGTTCGCGCCCCTAGCGCCGGATCCCGAGCCGGGAGATGAGCGTCCGGTACCGCTCGACGTCGTTGTCCCTCACGTAGTCGAGCAGGCGGCGCCGACGACCGATGAGCTTCATCAGCCCTCGCCGGGTGTGGTGATCTCCCTTGTGCACCTTGAGGTGGTCGGTGAGATGGTTGATGCGTCCGGTCAGCAGTGCCACCTGCACCTCGGGCGAACCGGTGTCGGTCTCGTGAAGCCGGTGCTCGGCGATCGTGGCCATCTTGTCGGGCATGCTTGAGGGGCGTGCTTTCTTGCTGTGCCAGCTGGCCATGCCGACCAGCGGGGAAGGGAAACGGATAACGGACCGGCATGGCGCACGCGCCCCGCCGAGCCGACCTGAGCCGGCAGTTATCACGATAGCAGGTCATCTATCCGGACAGTCCAGGCCGGACAGTCCAGGCCCGAAGCTCGGGTACCGGAGCCCTGCCCGCTTTGCGTGCCGGTGGGACAGCTCCATCAGCGACGGCACGGGCGGCAAACGCTTGGACCGGCTGGATCAACCCGAACGGGGCCAGCCTCAGTTATACCGGGTTATACTCTTGGTGTGAAGACCGCTATCTCAGTGCCTGAGGAGACGTTCGCGAGGGCTTCGCGCCGCGCCCAAGACCTGGGCATGAGTCGCTCGGAGTTCTTTGCCCGAGCCGCCGAGCGCTACCTGGACGAGCTTGACGCCGAATCGGTGACCCGGCAGATCGACGCGGCCATTGCCCGGCTCGCGCATGAGGACGAGTCCTCCGCTTACGCCGTCACTGCCGGCCGTCGGTTCCTGGCCGATGCCGCAGGTGACTGGTGACCGAGCGGGGCGGCATCTACTGGGTAGATCTCGGCGCACCCGTCGGCTCGCGCCCCGCAAAGCGACTGCCTGTGCTGGTCGTCTCGGACGATGATTACAACAGGAGCCAGCTGGTGACTGTCCTGGCTGCCGTCATCACCTCGAACACGGGTTTGGCAGCGATGCCGGGCAACGTGTTCCTTCCTGCGAGTGCCTCGGCACTGCCCCGTGACTCTGTCGTGAACGTGACCGGTCTGGTCACCTTGAACAAGGCGGATCTGACGGAGCGGGCGGGCAGCGCCCCGCTGGCGCTCATGGGTGAGGTCGACCGGGGCCTTCGCGCCGTTCTTGGTCTCTAGAAGCTGCGCGCGGCGCTTCGTCTCGCCGGAGGTGCTCTCACCGCCGGTGAGAGCGCACAGAGCTGAGTGAGAGCGCTCAGACCTGGCGCGGGGCGACCTCGATGCGGGTCCCCGCACCCGCCGGTCCGCTCGAGGCGAGGGCGTCGGCGAGCACGTCGGGTCCCGCCGCCCGGATCAAGAAACGTCCCCGTGCCAGGCTGCCCACCTCGAGCGAGCCCGGGCGAGGAACCAGCCGGGAGACGAGCTCGCCCGCCCCGTCGCCGCTGACCAGGGCGAGAGCGGTCATGGGGGGAAGCCGCAGCAGGCTCCGGCGGGGCTGTTCGACCGCCGCCAGGCGCCCGGGGTCGGCGTGCAGGGCCGCGGTCAGGACCTCGTGGTCCGGCAAGCGAGTCCTCACCACGACCCGCCCGCCCCGCCGCCGGCCGCCGACGACGCGCGAGGCGAGGGCGAGCAGGGCCAGGGCTTGTTCTGCGGCCCGGTAACGGGGCGCCAGCAGCTCGTGGTCGAAGTCGAGAAACACGACCACCGACGCCGAGGCCACGCGGTGCAGCACCGCCTCGGTCCCGATGAGGACGGGCGCCTCGCCAAGGTCGTCCGGCCCTGTGCCTGCCCGCCCGATCTCGGCGACCTCGAGACCGGTGAGGGCGGCGAGGTCCTCGCCCGCCCGGGCGACGCCGGGCCTGACGATGCGCGGCCGGGTCGGCCCGCAGGAGGGGCAGCATGCCGGGGCGTCGGTGGAGCACCTCGGGCAGTGGAGCACGGCCGGCTCGCCCGGCAGGGCCCGTACGAGCTGGACGAGGGCGGCCCCACAGGCCTCGCAGCGCAGCAGGCTCCGGCAGCGCCCGCAGGCGAGCAGGCGCGCCCGCCCCCGCCGGTTGAGCACCGCCACGACGCGCCGGCCCGGTTCGGCGGCGACGGCGGCTCTGACGAGCGACGCCAGCCTCGTGGGGTACCCGCCCGCCCGCGGGTCCTCGTCGCGGGCGTCGAGCACCTCGATCGGGGCCCATCCGGCCCGCTCCGCCTCCCGGGACAAGGCGACAAGGGGCCGGCCGGCGAGCATGTCGAGGGTCGGGCAGGCGCTCACCAAGAGGCAGGCGACGCCGGCTCGCCGGGCCCGCTCGTCCGCCAGCACCGGGGCTTCCCAGGTGGGGACGCGCTCTTCCTGGTAGGAGTCGGCGTGGGCGTCGAGGACGATGATGGCGCGTAGCGCCCCCAGCGGTGCCAGCACCGCCGAGCGCGTGCCGACGACGACGCGCCCGCCCGAGGCCGCCTCCGCCCACGCCTCTGGCTGGAGCGCCACGCAATGACCTGAGCGCTCGAGACGAGCTGCCAGGGTGACGGCGTCGTTTCTCGAGGCGGCGAGGACGAGCAGGTCCCCCGCCGGCGCGGAGCTCGCCCGGAGGGCCGCTTGGATGACCGCAAGGCGCGGCGCCGCCGGAGGAAGCCGCAGCACGGCGTGAGGCGACGAGAGCGCCTGGGACGTGGCCGCCCCGATCTCTCCTTCGAGGGCGCTTTTCGCCCCGGGGTCCCCGGCGGCGACGGCCGTCGTCTCCCACGGGCTTTTCCCGGTGGGCGGCGCCCCAGGCAGGGCGCGGACCAGGCGCGGCGGCGAGGCGGCGAGCAGCAACGGGCGCAGCCGGCCCGCGTAGCGCCACGACGCCCACCGGGCGAGCTCGACGACCGCCGCCGGGGGCCCGAGCGAGACGAGCTCGCCCACGGGGCGGAGCTCGATCTCGGGCGGGAGCTCGGCCGCCTCGGCGACCACCCAGCCCCGGACCCGGCGCCCGTGCAGGACCACCCGCACGATGCTCCCGAGCGTGACGCTCCCGGCGAGATGCTCGGGGACCTCGTAGGCAAAGCTCCGGTCGATCCCGCTCACGTCGGGAAGGACCTCGACGACCCGGTTCATCGCCCGCCGCCCGGCGGCCGGGGACCGGTCCTGAGCGTCGGGAGCCGGGGCCCGCTCAGAGGCCGAGGGCAGCGCGCAGGTCCTCGAGGCGGGGCGTCGCCTCCCAGGGCACCTCGGCGGCTGAACGCCCGAAGTGGCCGTAGGCCGCGACGCGGCGGTAGATGGGCCGGCGCAGGTCGAGGTCGCGCACGATGGCAGCGGGACGGAGGTCGAACAGCTCGTCGAGGGCCTTGGAGATGCGCTCGGGGGCGACCGTCTCGGTGCCGAAGGTGTCGACCATGACCGAGACCGGGTGGGCGACGCCGATGGCGTAGGCGACCTGGATCTCGCAGCGGGAGGCGGCTCCGGAGGCGACGACGTGCTTTGCCACCCACCGCGCCGCGTAGGAACCCGAGCGGTCCACCTTCGAAGGGTCCTTGCCCGAGAAGGCACCGCCGCCGTGCCGGGCCCACCCGCCGTAGGTGTCGACGATGATCTTGCGGCCCGTGAGCCCGGTGTCGGTGCGAGGGCCGCCGAGCTCGAAACGTCCGCTCGGGTTGGCGAAGAGCTCGTAGCCGTCGGTGTCGAGCCACGCCGGAAGCTCCGGCCCGATGACGTGCTGGCGGAGGTCGTCGGGCAGCTTGTCGAGATCTGCGTCCTTTGTGTGCTGGGTCGAGATCACCACCGTCTTGAGCCCGACGGGCCGGCCGGCCTCGTAGCGCACGCTCACCTGGGTCTTGCCGTCGGGGCCGAGGTAGGGGACAGTCCAGGACTTGCGGACCTCGGCCAGGCGATGTGCCAGCCGGTGCGCCAGCCAGATCGGCAGCGGCATGAGGTCGGGGGTCTCGTCGCAGGCGTAGCCGAACATCATCCCCTGGTCGCCGGCGCCCTGGGCGTTGAGAACATCCCCGCCGCCCGTGCCGCTGCGTACCTCGAGAGCGGCCGAGACCCCGCGTTCTATCTCCGGCGACTGCTCGTCGATGGAGACGAGCACGCCGCACGAGTTCCCGTCGAAGCAGAGCTCCTCCCGGTCGTAGCCGATCTCACAGATGGTCCGGCGGGCGAGACGGGCGATGTCGACGTACGCCGTGGTCGAGATCTCGCCGGCCACGATCACGAGCCCGGTCGTGAGCAGGGTCTCGCAGGCGACCCGGCCCTGGGGGTCCTCCTCCAAGATGGCGTCCAGGATCGCGTCGGAGATCTGGTCGGCCATCTTGTCGGGATGGCCCTCGGTGACCGACTCGGAGGTGAAAAGGAAACTGCTCAACGCTCTGGCTCCTCACTCTCGATTGTGACCGGCCACCGGTGATGGCTCCGGTGCCGGCACCGTGGCTGTTGTGGCGTCTCTGACCTCTGCCCGCGAGACGCCCGAGCCGGCCGTCGCCTCGCCTGAAAGCAACGGCAGGGTAGCGCACAGGACGGCTTGGGCGACGTTCCGCTTCGACTGGAGCGGGACCTCGGTGCGGGACCCCCCGCGGTGGAAGATCGTCACGGCGTTGGTCTCGGACCCGAAGCCCGATCCTTCTGCCGCGACGTCGTTGGCCACGAGCAGGTCCACGCCCTTGGCCTCGAGCTTGGCCGTCGCCCGCTCGGCGAGCTGGTCGGTCTCGGCGGCAAAGCCCACCAGCACCTGGCCCGGACGGCGCCGCCGACCGAGCTCGGCGAGGATGTCCAGCGTCGGCACGAGACGGATCTCGGGCACCCCGTCGGCCTTGTGGAGCTTCGTGGTCGCCACGACCTCCGGCCGGTAGTCGGCAACGGCGGCGGCCATGATGACGACGTCGGCCGCCTCGGCCCGCGACAGCACGGCCTCGGCCATCTCGGCAGCGGTCTCCACCCTGACCACCTCGATCCCCGGGCCGACCGCAAGCTCGGACGTGGTCACAAGGCTGACCTGCGCCCCGAGATCACCGGCAGCCTCGGCCAAGGCGTGGCCCTGCTTGCCTGAGGAGCGGTTGGACAGGTAGCGGACCGGGTCGATGGGCTCGCGGGTGCCCCCGGCGCTGACGAGCACCCTCCGGCCCGAGAGCGGGCTGGCGGCACGCGCCCCGCTCCCGGTGGCGGCGAGGATCCTCGCTGCGGCCTGGACGATCACCTCGGTCTCGGGAAGGCGCCCCGCACCGACGTCTCCGTCCGCCAGGCGGCCGGTCGCCGGCTCGAGGACGTGGACGCCGCGCCGGCGAAGGGTCACCACGTTCTCCTGGACCGCGGCGTGCTCCCACATCTCGGTGTGCATGGCGGGACAGACGAGCACCGGGGCCCGGGTCGCGAGCAGCGTCGCCACCAGCAGGTCGGACGAGATCCCGGCCGCGTACGAGCCGATCACCCGTGCCGTCGCCGGCGCGATCAGGACCAGGTCGGCGCGCCGGGCGAGCTCGGTGTGGGAGATGGCGACGTCCTCGCCGAACAGCTCCAGGCGGGCGCGCTCAGAAGCGAGCGCCGAGAAGGTGGCCTCGCCGACAAATCGCGTCGCGCTCGGTGTGAGGACCGGCACGACGTGGGCACCGGCGTCGACCAGGCGGCGGCAGAGCTCGACGGCCTTGTAGGCGGCGATGCTCCCGCTGACGCCGAGCACGACGGTGGCACCGGAAAGGGGCGCCCCAGGTGCTAAAGCCCAGGCGGGCCCGGGATCCACACTGGTGCGTTCCGGTCCCGCTCCCGTGTCAGCCACCTTGGCAGCCGTCGCCCGCTCGGCGCTCGCCTATCCCGCCTCTCCGGGCGCGGGGGCGCTGCCGGCGTCGTCGGCGGAGGTCTCGCCCTCTTCGGCCGGATCGTCCTCGGACGGCCAGTAGGCAACGACCTTGCCGGCCGCGATCTCCTCGAGGGCGATGGACAAGGGCTTGCGGGCAATGGAGGCCACCTGGGGCGGCACGATGGCGCCGAGGCCCTCACCGAGCTGGCTGAAATAGGAGTTCACCTGCCGTCCCCGCTTGGCGGCCAAGGTCACCAAGGTGAACTTGGAGTCGACCTTGTCAAGCAGGACCTCGATCGGCGGATCGATCATCGTGCTGCGCGGCTCGGCCATGGGACTCCTTCTCGGCTGACGCCACCTCTCGCGGCGGCATGGACCAGGGCCTTGCGCGGCCCCGGCGGACGAACACCACTATATCCGCCAACCCGAATACCCTGGACGTCGATCTCGCCACCGCGCGGCCGACTGCCTCGGCGCGAAGCCGCCCCATGCACATATTACAAATGCACTACAGTCATTTCGACGGATCCTTGTACAGGTGGTGGCCGGTTCTCTCAACCATCAAAGTTCTAAAGCACTTGAGTCCAGGAGCTCTGGCACGATCATGATGGGAAAGCGCAGGCTGGGCAGGCTCGCGGTCAGGGGAACGGCGGTCGCGTCTGCGGCGATCGTGCTCGCCGCCTGGGGATCGGCCTCCACCGGCCCGACGACTGCCAAGCCGGCCCCGCCGGTCACGCACATGGTCAGGGTCAAGGGCGGCACTTTGACCGTCGCCGAGACCGCCGCCGACGGACCGAACTACATCTTCCCGATGATGGGCGAGGCGTACTTCTTCCCGGCGAACTTGCAGTTGATCTACCTGCTCTACCGCCCGCTGTACTGGTTCGGGGTCGGGAACAGCCCCGCCTTGAACGAGGGGCTCTCGCTCGGCGAACTGCCGGTGTACTCGAACCACGGCAGGACGGTCACCATCAAGATGAAGGGTTACAAGTGGAGCAACGGCGAGAGCGTGAGTGCCAGGGACGTCGTGTTCTGGATGAACATGCTCAAGGCCAACGCCACCTCGTGGGGGGGCTACGTGCCGGGAACCGACCAGTTCCCCGGCGATGTCACCAACGTCTCAGCCGATGACAAGACCGACACCGTCACCTTCAGCCTCGATGCGAGCTACAGCTCGTACTGGTTCACCTACGACGAACTGAGCCAGGTCACGCCTCTGCCGATCGCCTGGGACGTCACCACTGCCGACGCGAAAGCGGGCTCGGGAGGCTGCTCGAGCGCCCTGTACAGCTCGATAACGACCTCGATGTCCCCGAGCGGCGTGCTCAGCCCGGTCTCGGCGTCAGCCAAGGCCTGCGCGGCGGTCTACCGGTTCCTCACGGGCAACACCGAGGCGGCCGACCTCGGGACCTACGCCACGAACCCGCTCTGGAAGATCGTGGACGGGCCGTTCACCCTCGCCGCCTTCGCCGCCACCGACTACGGGGCCACCCTGGTCCCGAACCCCAGCTACTCCGGCCCGGCCAAGTCGTCGCTCGCCAAGCTGGTGCTGGTCCCCTTCACGACCGACGCCGCCGAGTACAAGGCGCTGCAGAGCGGCACGATCGACGTCGGCTACGTCACGGCCCCGGACCTGCCGACCTACAGGGGCAGGGCCTTCAGCCGGGCCGGGCAAGCGCTCGCGGGGCGTAACGCTCCGTCCCTCACCGGCAGCTACAAGCTCGAAGCGGTGTACCTGTGGGCCATCAACTACTTCGCCCTCAACTACACGAGCCCGAGCGCGGGCCCGATCCTCGCCCGCCTGTACATCCGTCAGGCGCTGCAGTCGCTCATGAACCAGACCGGGTGGATCCGGGCGTTCGACGCCGGCTACGGAGCCCCGACCTATGGTCCGGTGCCCGTCTTGCCGCCGACGGTCCTTGCCACCGCCCAGGAGAGCTCCAACCCGTACCCGTACAGCGTGTCGAGAGCGAAGCACCTGCTCAGGTCTCACGGTTGGAAAGTCGTCCCGGGCGGTGTCACAACCTGTGTGAAGCCGGGGACCGCCAGCGACGAGTGCGGGCCAGGTATCGCCAAGGGTGCGCCGCTGAGCTTCAACTACCTCTACTACGAAGGCAACGCCTCCTTCGACGACCAGGTCCAGGCGCTCGCGGCGGCCTGGGCACAGGCCGGCATCAAGTTGCATCTCGAGGGCAGCAAGATCTTCGACGACGTCATCAACACCGCCGCGGCGCCGTGCACGGCGGGCAAGGCCTGTGCCTGGGACATGGCCAACTGGGACGGCGGATGGGACTACGAGCCGGACTACTACCCGACCGGTGAGCAACTCTTCGCCGCCGGGGCGGAGTCGAACTTCGGCGAGTACTCCGACCCGACGGCCGACAAGCTCATCGCGGCGACGAACACCTCATCGTCACTGGGGGCCCTCTACAGCTACGAGAACTACATCGCCACCCACCTGCCGGACATCTGGCAGCCGCAGACGACTGTCGAGCTCAACGAGGTCGGCAACGACGTCTGTGGCTTCGAACCCGAGAACCCGCTGTTCACCTGGGTCGCCGAGGACTGGTACCTCTGCAAGGCGGAGAAGTAGCCTGCAAGCTCGCTCGCTCCTAGGGCTCGAGCGCGTTGCCGCGCGGGATCCCTCGGTCACGGGCAGGGCCGGTCCTGGCGCCGGAGCTCCTCCACGATGCCCGCGAGCTCGTGCACGGCCCGGTCGAGCTCATCGTTGATCACCACGCGGGACGCGAGCTCGAGGCCCTCGGCCTCTTCCAGTTTCCCGAGGGCTATGCGCCGCTGAATGTGCTCCTCCGCGTCGCCCCTCGAGCGGAGCCGCTGCTCTTGCACCGCGGCCGAAGGCGCCAGGACGAGCACGCAGTAAGCGCCCGGACAGCGCGCGAGCACCTGGCGGGCGCCCTGGACGTCGATCTCGAGCACCGTGTCGCGGCCCTCTTCGGGCTCGGGCATCGGCGTCCCGTAGTACTCGCCGAGGATCGTCGCCCATTCCAGGAAGCCACCTTCGGCCACGCGAGCAAGGAAGGTCTCGCGGTCGACAAATGTGTAGGCGTCCTCGCTCTCACCGCGACGCCGTGCCCGCGTCGTCCAAGAGCGGCTCAGCCAGAGTCCCCCGTCACCGGCAACGAGGCGTCGGACGATCGTCCCTTTGCCGACCCCCCCGGGCCCGCAGACGACGAGGATCAGGGCCGGGTCGCAGCCTCGAGCAGCGCTTCGCGCTGCTTGGCGCCGAGGCCCTGGAGCCGGCGGGTCTCACTGATGCCGACGTGCTCCATGAGGCGCCGCGCCTTGACCTTGCCGGTCCCCGGCAGCGCCTCGAGAACCGCCAGCACCTTCATCTTGCCGACGATCTCGTCGGTCTCCGCCTGGATGAGCAGTTCTCTAAGGGTGACTCGACCACTCTTGAGATGGTCCTTGATCTCGGCGCGCTCGCGGCGCGCCCGGGCCGCCTTCTCGAGCGCCGCGTGGCGCTGCTCGGGCGTGAGGCTAGGAGGTTGTGGCATGGGCGGTTACGATAGCGCAGCACAAGCTGGGTGACCAGGGATCGGGGATACAATCGTGCCGGGCGGTGGCATGGGATGTGCCCCGGTCGGCAGATCACAGGGGTGAATCGTCCATGGCCAACGTCGTCGAGGTAGTCGATCTCCATACCGAGTTCCACCTCCGTACCGCGACCGTCCGGGCTGTCGGGGGGGTGTCGTTCTCCGTCGCCGAAGGCGAATGCCTGGGCCTGGTCGGCGAGTCCGGTTGCGGCAAGAGCACGGTGGGGCTGTCGATCATGAAGCTTTTGCCCAACGTCGGCCACATCACCGGCGGAAGCATTGTGGTCGGCGGGAGAGACATCGTCCCGATGTCGGAACGCCACATGCAGAACATTCGCGCGAACGAGGTCGCGATGATCTTCCAGGATCCGATGACCTCGCTCAACCCGACGATGAGCGTCGGCCACCAGATCGCCGAACCTGTTCGCCTGCACCGCAAAGTGACGCGCAAGGAGGCGAGGGAACGAGCCCTCGAGGTCCTCACGCTCGTGGGCATGCCGCGACCGCAGGAGCGGCTCGACGACTACCCGCACCAGCTCTCCGGCGGCCTGCGCCAAAGGGTCATGATCGCCATCGCCCTCGCGTGTGATCCCAAGCTTCTCATTGCCGACGAACCGACGACGGCCCTCGACGTGACCATCCAAGCTCAGATCCTCAACCTGATCGACGACCTGCGCTCCCGGCTCAACATGGCCGTGATCCTCATCACCCACGATCTCGGTGTCATCGCCGGCCGGAGTGACCGGGTCATGGTCATGTACGCAGGCAAGATCCTCGAAGGCGCGCCCACCACCGAGCTGTTCGCCCGCATGCGCCACCCCTACGCCTCCGCCCTGCTCCAGTCGATCCCGAAGCTGGAACAGGACTCCACTCAGCGGCTCTACAACATCCCGGGTGTGCCGCCCGACCTGAGCCGTGAGCTGGTCGGATGTCGTTTCGAGCCGCGCTGCCCGAACGCCACTCAGCAGTGTAAGCAAGAGGAGCCGCAGCTTGCGCCCGTAGCGGGCATGGCGGACCACGTCTTCGCCTGCTACAACCCCGTGGGCGAGCCGGGCACCCCGGGGGCGCCATACATCGGCGTCGCCACGACCGAAGAGCGCGCTGCAGGACTGCAACGCGCCCACGCCCGCATGGCCGAACTCGAGAGCCGCCACCCGATCCTCGAGATCGAGCATCTCGTGAAGGAGTTTCCCGTCACTTCTGGCGCGATCACCCAGCGCAAGGTCGGAACTGTCAAGGCCGTCTCGGACGTCACCTTCAGCGTCCGGGAGGGCGAGACGTTCGGCCTCGTCGGAGAGTCGGGCTGCGGCAAGACCACGATCGGCAGGCTCGTCGTGGCCCTCGAGCGGCCGAACTCCGGGTCCATTCGCTTCGAGGGCGACGACCTCTCGAGAATGAGAGGGCGGGCCCTGCGCAGGAAACGCCGGAACCTCCAGCTCATGTTCCAGGACCCGTACTCGTCGCTCGATCCTCGCATGCGGGTCGGCACGATCTTGCGCGAGCCGCTCGCGATCCAACAGATCGGATCTCGCGCAGAGCAGGCGGCACGAATCCAGCAATTGCTCGAGGAGGTCGGACTTGCCCGCGCGGCTGCGCACCTCTACCCTCACGAATTCTCCGGCGGGCAACGTCAGCGGATCGGATTCGCCCGTGCCCTCACGCTGAGCCCGAGGCTCATCGTCTGCGACGAGCCTGTCTCCGCGCTCGACGTGTCGATCCAGGCTCAGCTGCTCAACTTGATGAAGGGCCTTCAGCAGACCCACAACCTGTCGTACATCGTCATCTCGCACGACCTCGCCGTTGTCAAGTACCTGGCCGACCGGATCGGAGTCATGTACCTCGGCAAGCTGATGGAGGTCGCTCCGGCCCAGGCGCTCTACGAGCACGCCGCCCATCCCTACACTCGAGGCCTCATCGACACGATCCCGGTGCCGGACCCGACCGAGTCTCGCGCCAAGGCGCGCAACATCATCCGGGGGGAGCTCCCCTCTGCGATCTTCCCACCCTCGGGCTGTCGCTTTCGCACCCGGTGCCCGTACGCAGAGAAGATTTGCGCCGAGGAGGAGCCGCCGCTGCGCCCCTTCGGGGAGGGCCACGTGGCGGCGTGTCACTTCCCCCTGCAGACGCCACTCGCGAAGGGGCCCGCCGAGAGCGCTCTCGTCTAGCCGCCGACCGGAGGACTCAGCGGCGCTGGAGCCGTACCTCGAGCGCGTCTCTCAGGGCGTCGCCGATGAAGTTGATGGCCACGACAACGAGCACGATGCAGAGCCCGGCGGGAACGATGAGCCACCAGTAGCCGGCCGTCAGGTAGGTCGCCCCGTCGGAGAGCATGCTCCCCCAGTCTGCATCGGGGAAGTGCACGCCGAGACCGAGGAACCCGAGCGCGGCCAGGAACAAGATGGCATCTGCGACCTGGAACGTCGCGTTCACGATGATCGTCCCGATCGCGTTCGGGATGATGTGGCGGTACACGATGCGCCTGCCGTTGCCGCCCATGACGCGCACGGCTTGCACGTACTCGCGGGTACGCAGCGTCAATGTCTCGCCTCGCACGAGCCGTGCCGGGTACAGCCAGGCGACCGAGGCGATGACGAAGATCAACACGTACTTCGAGGGGGTGAACAGCACCGAAAGCACGATGAGGAGCAGCAGGGTAGGGATCGAGAGGAGGATGTCGACGAACCGCATCATCAACGCGTCAACGACACCTCCGAAGAAGCCTGCAGCGGCGCCCCAGACGACTCCGATCATCGTCGCAACGAGAGCGGCTGCGAGGCCGACCTCGAGCGAGGACCGCCCCCCCTTCATCAACCGGCCGAGGACGTCGAAACCGTTTGAGTCGGTGCCGAGCGGGTACTGAGCATTGGGAGGCAGCGTGAAGGCATTCAGGTCCGTGTACTGCTGGTTCGTGTGGTAGAAGAGCGGGCCCAGGAAACAGAAGGCGGTCATGAGAACGAGGATCACGACGCCGACGAGGGCGAGCTTGTTCTCGAGGAAGACGCGCAAGACCAGGCGTCCGAGGCTGCCGGTCTGGGTCGCCTCACCGCCGGAGGGTGCGCCGGTCCCCTCCCCGCTGCCGACCCCATCTAGTTTCTCGACGTGGGCGCTGTCGAGCTCGCGGGCAAGTTCGAACTCGCCGAGGTCCTGGGAGAAGGCTCTCGATGTCCCGGAGAACAGACCACCGGCGTCCCCGCCCCACAGTTCACCGGCGTGCATAGCGGATCCTCGGGTCGACGACTGCGTAGAGGATGTCGGCGATCAGCGAGCCGGCGACGGTGGCGACGGTGGCGACGACCGTCGTGCCGACCACAGTCCCCAGATCGAACACCTCGGCGGCCCTCACGGTGAGAAAGCCCATGCCCGGGAAGTTGAAGACGGTCTCGGTGATGACCGCACCCGAGACGATGCCGGGTATCGACAGGCCGACCAGGGTGACGATCGGGATGAGGGCATTGCGGAAGGCGTGGCGGAACAGGACACGGCTCTGGCTGGCTCCTTTCGCACGAGCGGTGCGAACGTAGTCCTGGGTCATGGCGTCCATCATCGACGAACGCATGTAGCGGCTGAACGCCGCGATCGTCACGGCGGCGAGGGTGAAGACGGGGAGCACCATCGCTCGCCAGTCCAGGGCCACCTGGCCGAGCGTGTCGCCCGGCGGGACGTAGGGACTGAAGATGTGGTTGTCAACAGCCAGGAACAAGACGAGCAACGGACCGAGCACGAACGGCGGTGTGGCGTAGAAGATGAACGCCATGCTCGTGAGCGCATAGTCGGATGGCTTGTTCCGCCGGACCGTCTGAAAAACACCGAGGGGGATGGCGATCAAGAGAGCGAAGATCGTGGAAGTTCCGACCAATAGCAGCGTCTTCGGCAGGGCTTGGGCGATGAGGACACGCACCGGTGTATTGAATTGGTACGAGGTGCCGAAATTGAGGTGGACATAGTTGTCTACGAGCCGCCAGACCTGGTAGTAGAGGGGCTTGTCAAGGCCGAGCGACTGGATGACTGCCTCCACCTGCGCCGGCGACGCGCGAGGCCCGACTATCGCCTTGGCGATGACCACCGTCGGCTCGAGGTGGAAGAGGAGGAAGACGATCAGGATCACTCCGAAGATGACCACGACCGCTTGGAACAAGCGGCGGATGATATAGCTGATCACTTAAGCCGTACCTCTCCTGAGCCCGATGCAACCAGCGCCGATCGTCGCCATCGGCCGCGACCCGCGAATGACATTGTGCGCGATGCTACTCCGGCAGTCGCGCAGGCTCGTGAAGCTGCCCAAGGCGCCAAGCCACAGGCGCCTTTGAACACCACCGGCCCGGTCACTTGACGCGACCGGGCCGGCGTACGAGAACCTCGCTCCCGTTTAGTAGTGCCAGTACTCCGGGGTCAAGTTCTCCAGGGCGTTGACGGGCGTGACCCCGTACAAGCTCTTCGAGATCTCGGCAAGCGTATATGCCGGTGCCGGCTGCCAGACGACCGGAAGCTCCTTCTGCAGATAGTTCTCGAACTGCGTGAAGTAGGCCGGATTGCTGGAGACGTCGGTGTTCCTGATCAGGCTGTTGTTCGTAGGGTCGTTGTAGCTGCCCGAGTTCGAGCCGGCGCCTGTGGCGAAGATCTCTTCACCGGTCGGCAGGTAGTCGGGCGAGTAGAGCCAGCCACCACCCCAGTTGGCGAACTCCCAGGTGCACGCGGACTTCGACACCGTTGCCGAGGGGCAGGGGGTCGCCGAACCGATGACCGTGTCAAAGGGCTCAGCCTTCGACACCACGTTGATCCCGACCTCGGACCACGAGGAAGTCTCCGCGTCGACCGTCTCGGTTATCGCCGCGTTACCGCTCGCGTAGGGCTCCGTAAACGAAAGCGGGGTGCCCTTGGGGATACCAGCCCCGCAATCGCTCGAGCCCGTCCCGGGACTGGCGCAGGTGTCCGTGCCACCGGCGTGGATCGTCCAACCGTGACTCGACAGCAGCTTTCTCGCCGCCGAGATGTTGTACTGATACAGGTTGTGCGCCTCCTGCGCCGAGACGAAGGAGTTCTTCGGGTACACCGGCACCGGACCATAGGTCGGTATTCCGTAGCCCTTGTCCACCGCCCGGATGATCCCGGTCTGGTTGACACCGTCCTGGAGCGCCTGGCGGAAGTAGAGCTGCCGGAAGATGTACCCGGCAGCACCGTTGTCGCCGATCGAGTTGAAGTTCTCCGGGAAGTAGTTGATGCCCCAGATGTAGACGGGCACCAGGTTGTAGTTCGAGGACAGCTGAGGGGCGTTCGTGCCGGTGGTGCCGACCGGCCCGTTGTTCGGCGGGACGTTCTGTAGTGGCACGTAGCCGTACTGGGGCGCACTCGAGCCACCTGCTGCGATCGCCGCGAACTCGGACGTGTCGCTCAAGAAGGGAACCTCGATGAACTTGGAAATGTAAGGCTTCTGCGGCCCGGAGTACTGCGGGTTCGGCACGTACGTCGCCTCGCCGTTGCTGGAGTTGAACGCCGACAGCGTCCAGGGGCCGTCGACGACCTTCCACAATGGGTTGGTGCCGTAGGTGGCGAGGTCACCGGACATGTGCGGGCTCTTGCTCTTGCCGTTGTTGTCGGTGTCGAAGGTCCACACCTTCGTGCACGCGGCCGCGACCGCCTTGGTGTAGACGAGGGCTCCGCAACCACCGCTGCCCGGGGCGCCAGTGAGCGAGGTGACGTCCCACGCCTCTGGCATCGGCGTGATCTGGGACAGCTCGTTGTAGAGCATCCAGTTGGTCCCGTAGACGGCGTTGAAGTTCATCGTTACCATCAGCGAGCTCAGGCTCGGTGCCGACCAGCTAACGAGGTTGTCCGGGAAGTAACCCGGCGCGTAGCCGGCCCATTCGGTGGGGCCTTCGTCCTTCATCATGTTCAGCCAGAAAAGCACGCTCTGGGCGTTGACGACCTGGCCGTTGGAGAACTTCCATCCCTTCAAGCTGATGGTGACCGTCTTGCCGCCGTTTGAGTACACCGGCGCGGCTGCAAGCGAGAGCTGCTCGTTGAAGGTCGGGTTGGAGGTCGTGATCTGACCGAACCAGTACAGCGGCCGGTACATGAGGTACTGGAACTGTGTGAGGTTGTCGAGGGAGAAAAAGGAGAGGCTCGCGAACGGGAAGATCCAGTTCGGCTGCGTCGAAGGAGGCAGCGCCCACATAACCGTCCCGCCCCTTTTGATGGCGGGAGCCTTCGTCAGAGTTGCCGACTTGGGGCTGGTCTTGGGCGGGCTCGCGAAGCTCGTTGCGCCGACGGCGAGCACGAAGACCGCGCATGCCACCGCCGTTCCCACGACTGCGAGCTTGCCTAACTTGTGCTTTCGTAACATGATCGCCCGGACCTCCTGCTCAGGTTGTCTTCTTCGGTAATCAGACGTTGAAAATGCAGGCTAACGCCCCCCAGGGCGAAAAGCCGTGAATCTCACCGTAGTCCTCTCGTAACATTTCTACAAGGCAAGTAGCAAATCGCTCCCCAATAGTCCCTCCCCCGTCATCGCTCACGGATCGTCTTTCAGCGGGGCCGTGATCAACAACCTTCAGCGGGGCCTGTCGGCGACGAGCGCGGCCAGCACCTCGCCCGTGAGCCGCCGGGCGGCGAGCGGGGGGTCCGCCGAGCCGGTGACGGTCCTTCCGATCACGAGGAGGCCGGCGCCGGCGCGGATCGCGAAGGAGGGTGCCGCCACCCGGGCCTGATCGTCCGGCGACGATCCGGCGAGGCGGATCCCGGGAACGACGGTCAAAAGACCGGGCGCCCGCGAGGCGACGACGGGCAGATCCCCGGCCCCGCAGACCGCGCCCACACATCCCGTCTCGGCCGCAAGCGACGCCCGCGCCCCGACGAGCTCGGCGTCGCCATGGGCGTCACTCGTGAGCACGGTCACGGCCAGGATCCCCGTAGAGCCGGGCGCGGGCTCGGGATGGCCGTTGGCGACGGCGGTCGCCCAGCCCTCTTCGAAGCCTTCCACCGCCGCCCGCAGCATCTCCTCGCCCCCGGCCGCGTGCACCGTCGCGTACGAGACGCCGAGGGAGCCGATCCTTAGCGCGGCCCGGCCGACGGTGGTCGGGATGTCGTGCAGCTTGAGGTCCAAGAACACCCGAAAGCCTTCGTCCAAGAGGGTGTCGACGGCGAGCGGCCCCTCGGCGGAGAACAGCTCCAGGCCGACTTTGGCGACCGAGAACCACGGGTGCAAGCGGGCGGCGAGATCGAGCGCCTCGTCCAGGCTCGAGACGTCCAAGGCGAGCGCAAGACGCTCGCGCACGCCCTGTGGGTACTCGACGAAGCTCACCGCGGCTCGCCTCGTTTCCGGTTGCCGTTGGCGGCCCCCACGAGATCACGCACCGCCTCCACCTTGTGCCGGGCACACCAGGAGGCGAGCTCGGCCTGCACCCGGACGACGGCGCGCGGGTCGGCCAAGGTTGCCGTGCCGACCTGGACGGCGTCCGCCCCGGCAAGCAGCATGCGGACGGCGCCCTGCCCGTCGCGCACACCTCCGACCCCGACGATGCCGCAGTCGGGGAAGGCCGCCCGGCAGTCGTAGACCGCCCGCAGGGCGACGCTGTGGAGCGCATCGCCCGAGAGCCCGCCCCCCCCGGCGCCGAGGACGGGCGCCCGCCGCTCGGTGTCGATCGCGAGCCCGAGGAGCGTGTTGGTAAGCGTCAGCGCCTCGGCCCCCGCCCCGAGGGCGGCCCCGGCGATGGCGATGAGCTCGGAGGTGTTCGGCGAGAGCTTGGCCCAGCGCGGCCTCCCGCAGGCGGCCGCGGCGGCCACGGCCTCGCCGGTCGCCGCCGGCGAGTGGGCGAACATGCGGCTGCGGTCCTCGAGGTTCGGGCAGCTCACGTTCACCTCGACCGCGACCACGCACGCCGGGGCGCCGGCCAACATCTCCGCCGCCGCCGCATAGTCCTCGGCCCGGCGCCCCCAGATGCTCACCACCACCCGGGCGCCGGAGGCTTCGAGGGCGGGCAGCTCGTCGGTGAGCCACGCCTCCACGCCCGGGCCCTGGAGCCCGACGCCGTTCAGCATCCCTCCCGGTACCGGGCAGACGCGCGGGCCGGGGTTGCCCGCCCAGGCGTAGGCCGCCAGCGACTTGACCACGACGGCGCCGATGCTCGACAGGTCGAAGAAGGCGGCGAGCTCGGCACCGTGCCCGGCGGTGCCCGAGGCCGTCATCACGGGCGTGGGGAGGGGGACGCTCGCGACCGAGGTCGCGAGGTCGACCTCCCCGTAGTGCTCGTGACGCCTCACGGCCTCGCGCCGGCGGCCCTTCTCGTCGCCGCACCCGGCCTCATCGCTGTGCCTCGCCGTCGACGACGACGGGCTCGCCCGCGAAGACCGTGTGGCGGACCTTACCGGTGAGACGGCGGCCGGCATAGGGCGTGTTGCGGCTCCGGCCGGCTTGGCGGCCCGGGTCGACGACCCATGCGGCGCTCGGGTCGAACACCGTCAGGTGGGCCATGGCACCGGGCCGGAGCGGGCCGCCTTGGCCTCCGTTACGGCCTGCGCCGTGGCCATCCCGCTCGAGGCCGGCGATGCGGGCCGGCTTCCAGGAGAACAGGGCGAACAGGTCCCGCAGCGGCATCGCCGTCCCGCTGGCGGGCGGCACCCAGCCGTCGCCGGCCCCGTTGCTCCCGGCTCGGCCGGGCCCAGCGCAAAGCGCGCCGTAGCCGACGGCGAGGGCCGTCTCGAGGCCGAGCATCCCGGCGGGAGCCTCGTCGAAGGGCTCCTCCTTGCGCTCGGGCGCGTGCGGGGCGTGATCGGTCGCGATGGCGTCGATGACGCCGCTGGCGAGACCGGCCCGGACGGCCGCCACGTCTGCTTCGGTCCGAAGGGGCGGGTTGACCTTGTAGACCGGGTCATAGCTCTGCACGGCGGCGTCACAAAGGGCGAGGTGATGCGGCGTGGCCTCCGCGGTGACGGCGAGCCCGTCCGCCTTGGCCTTGGCGATCATCTCGATCGAGCCTGCCGTGGAAAGGTGCAGAAAGTGCATCGGGGCACCCGTCAAGGCCACGAGGGCGAGGTCGCGGGCCAGCATCGCCTCTTCGGCTAGCGCCGGCTGGCCGGCGATCCCGAGGCGGCTCGACCAGGCGCCTTCGTGCATCTGACCGCCCGCCGCCAGTTGCTCGTCCTCGCAGTGCTGGGCGAGGACCACGCCCAGACCCGAGGCGTACTCGAGCGCCCGGCGCATCAAGCCGCCGTTCTGCACGCCTTTGCCGTCGTCGGTGAACAGCCGCACCCCGATCTCGGCCAGCTCGGCCATGGGCACGAGCCGCTCGCCGCGACGGCCGAGCGTGATCGCCCCGGCCACGGCGATCTCGCAAAGGGCCTTCTCGCCGAGCGCGAGCACGTCGCGGGCCACGGCCGCCGAGTCGATGGCGGGCACGGTGTTCGGCATGGCGACGAGCGCCGTGTAGCCGCCCAGGGCGCCGGCTCTCGAGCCTGACTCGACCGTCTCGGCGATCTCCCCGCCCGGCTCGCGCAGGTGGGAGTGGATGTCAACCAGCCCCGGCGAGACGATGCAGCCTCCCGCGTCGAGGACGACGGCTCCTTGCGGCGGTTCGATCGAGTCCCCGGAGGAGACGGCGACCACCCGGCCGTCTCTCACCAGGACGTCACCGCGCCGCTCTCCTGTCTCGTCGACGAGTGTCCCCCCGCGGACGAGGATCTCCCCCAGATGGGCAGATGGGCCGAAATGCATGGACGGGTTCTGTGCAGTCATCAGATCTCCCCCGAGCCGAGAAGGTGGAAAAGGACGGCCATGCGCACGAGGACTCCGTTTCGCACCTGGCGCGTGACGAGGGACGCAGGCATGTCGGCGACCTCGGGCGAGATCTCGACACCGCGGATCATCGGCCCGGGATGCATCACGAGAGCGTCCTTTTTGAGGGCAGCGGCGCGTTCGCGGGTGAGCCCGTAGCGCCAGTGGTACTCCTCGAGCGAGGGCAGCAGGACCTCGCCGAGGCGCTCGGACTGGATGCGGAGCAGGTAGATGACGTCCAGCTCGCCGAGCGTCGAGTCGAGGTCACCGGTGGCGTTGACGGGCCAGCCCTCCAAGGAGGCGGGCATGAGCGTCGGCGGCGCCACGAGCAGCACCTCGGCGCCGAGCGCCGAGAAGGCGAGCACGTTCGAGCGCGCCACCCGCGAATGCTTGATGTCGCCCACGATCGCTATGCGAAGCCCCTTCAGGTCCGCCGGGGCCTCCCCGCCCCGGCGCGCCGCCAGGGTCTCGAGGATCGTGTAGCAGTCCAGCAGTGCCTGGGTCGGATGCTCGTGGGTGCCGTCCCCGCCATTGATCACGCTCGCTTTGATCCAGTGGGTGACCATCAAAGGCGCCCCCGAGGAGTGGTGGCGGATGACCATGGCGTCTATGCCCATGGCGTCGATCGTCTCGACGGTGTCGCGCAGCGACTCGCCCTTAACCGTCGACGAGCTGGCGGCCGTGAAGGTCATCGTGTCGGCGGAGAGGCGTTTTGCGGCCGTCTCGAAAGAAAGGCGCGTCCGGGTCGAGGGCTCCATGAACACAGTGGCCACGGTTCGTCCCCGCAGCGCCGGCACCTTCGGGATCGGGCGCTCGGACACCTCGGCGAAGGCGTCGGAAAGGCGCATGATCTCCAAGATCCCGTCCCGGTCGAGGTCGGCAATGGAAAGAAGGTGGCGGGCGGCGGGGGCTCGCCCGCCCACGAGGAGCTCGTCTGCGTTCATCGGGCCCCTCTGTCGTCGTCGGCGGCGACGAGGTCACCGATGGTCACTCCTTGTTCACTCACCTCAACGAGCTCGTCGCGACGCGTGGGCAGGTTCTTGCCCACGAAGTCGGGCCTGATGGGCAGCTCCCGGTGGCCGCGGTCGATCATCACGGCCAGCTGCACGGCGCCGGCCCGACCCCGGGCGGCGAGTGCCTCGAGCGCGGCCCGGACCGTCCTGCCGGTGAAAAGCACGTCGTCGACGAGGACCACGACACGCCCGGTGATGTCGAAGGGCAGGTCGGTGACCTCCTCGGGCAGCACCGGGCGCAGCCCGATGTCGTCCCGGTAGAAGGCGACGTCGATGGAGCCGAGGGGCACGGCCGTCCCCTCGATCTCCTCGAGCATGGCGGCGAGCCTTTCCGCAAGCGGCACGCCACCGGTCTGGAGACCGACGACGGCGACGTCGCTGAGCCCCCGGTTGCGCTCCACGATCTCATGGGCGATGCGCATGAGGGCTCTTCGGACTTCGTCAGCGTCCATGACTTGAGCACGGACAACAAAAACGCGCCCCTTGGGGCGCGCAACTCTCTCTCCGTCAGCCACTTTTGGGCTCCTCTCGTCCGTACGGGCCTCTCGGGACCCGCTTTACGTCCGGGGTGTCACTCTAACGAGTCCTTCCGCTCTGCGCCGGGATCCTCCGGCCCCAGATCTCGGACCTCGGTCGCCACCGCGGAGAGGACCCCGTTCACGTAGCGGCCGGAGTCCTCGGTCGAGTAGGTCTTCGCGAGCTCGACCGCCTCGTCGAGCACGACGGCCACCGGCACCTCGGGCTCGTCGAGGAGCTCGAAGGCCGCCATCTTGAGCAGGCAGCGGTCGACGACCGGCATCCTCTCGACGGCCCAGCCGGTGGCGTGGCGCCCGAGAAGACCGTTGACCTCCTCGGCGCGTCGCTCCACGCCCAAGACGAGCTGCACGGCGTACTCCTCGGGCGCCACGGGCAGCTCGGCGAGCAGCTGTGAGGGCGCCAGGTCCTTGGTCTCGGCCTCGTAGAGCAGTTCGAGCGCCCGTTCCCGCGCCCGGCGCCGGGCTCCCGGCGGTAGGCGGCGCGACGGGCCCTCAGGCCCTTGTGAGGTACTCACCGGTCCGGGTGTCAACCTTGATCCGTTCGCCGGGATTGACGAACAGCGGCACCTGGACCACGAGTCCCGTCTCCAGCGTCGCCGCCTTGCGGGCACCCGATACCCGATCACCTTGCAACCCGGGCTCGGTCTCGGCGACCGTGAGCTCGACCGCGGCGGGCAGGTCGACGCCGACTATCTCGCTGTCGTACATCTGCATCACGGCCGAGTCGCCCTCTTTCAGGTACGACGCCGCCTCGGCGAGCGACGACCCGCTCACGTGGATCTGCTCGTAGGAGACGTTGTCCATGAACACGTAGTCGGGCCCGTCCCGGTAGAGGTACTGCATCTCCCTCTTGTCGATCACGGCCTGCTCGACCTGCTCTCCGGCCCTGAAGGTGCGCTCGATCACGGCCTTGGTGCGCGCGTTGCGCAACTTGGTCCGGACGAAGGCGCCGCCCTTGCCCGGCTTGACGTGCTGGAACTCGACGACCGTGAAGAGCCCCTCGGGCAGGTCAAGGGTCATGCCGTTGCGGAGGTCGTTGGTGGAAAAGGCCATCAGAGCACGTAGTCCTTCGTCGACTTGGTGAGCAGGCGCGAGCCGGTCGCCGTGACAACCAAGGTGTCCTCGATGCGTGCGCCGCCACTTGGGTCAAGGTAGGCACCGGGCTCGACGGTCACGACCGCACCCACTTCGAGGATATCAGCGGACCCTTGCGATATCGACGGGGCCTCGTGGATCTCGAGGCCGACGCCGTGACCGGTCCCGTGCAGGAAGGCGTCGCCGAGGCCCGCCGAGGCGAGCGATTCACGGCAGGCGGCGTCGACTTCGCCGCCTGTCACTCCCGGGCGAACGGCCAGGACCCCGACACGCTGCGCGCTGATGACGGCTTCGAGGACGTCGTGCATCTCGTCGGAGCGCACCGCGCCCACGCACAACGTGCGCGTCATGTCCGACCGGTAGCCGTCGACCACGGCCCCGAAGTCGATCACGATGAGCTCGCCCGGCTCGATGCGGCGATCGGACGGCCGGGCGTGCGGGAGCGCGCCGTTGGGGCCGCTCGCGACGATGGAGTCGAAGGCGACCGCGTCAGCCCCGCGACGGCGCATCTCGAACTCGAGCGCGAGCGCGAACTCCTGCTCGGTGGGCGCTTCGCACAGGAGCTCTTTGACCTGCGCGAGAGCCACATCGGCGATATCGGCCGCGCGCTCGATCCGCGCGACCTCGCCCTCCTCCTTGACGGCGCGAAGCGACTCCACGGCCCGGGAGACCGCCACGAGCTCTCTACCGCTTCCCAGCGCCGCGCCGACACGCTGGCGGGCCGCCCAGGTGATGTCCTCGGCCTCCAGCCCCAGGCGGGCAAGGCTCGTCGTCGCCTTCTCGATGAGCTCCAACAGGGCGGCGGGCAGCCCGATCTCGACCCGCACCGGCACCGCGGTCGCCTTGACCTCTTCTGCCGCCTGGCTGCGGTAACGCCCGTCGGAGACCAACAGCGACTCGTCGGGCAACACGAGCAGCATCCCTGCCGAGCCCGTGAAGCCGGTCAGGTACTCGATGTTGGTCAGTTTCGTTATGAGCAGGCCATCGCAGCCGAGCTCAGCCAAGCGCGCCACGAGGCGCGGCAGGCGGCCGGGGAGGTCCATCTCGGGCAGAGCTGCAATGTCGCGACCGTTCAGCATCGGCGCAGATGCTAGGCGCCGGAGAGGGTGGTGCTGCGCCCGACGCCCCTGCGCTCGGCTGCTAGGCCCCGGGGAGTGCGCCCCTGCGCCCGGCGACAAGGCGTGCGGCTGCCTCCACGGCGAGCTCGTAACCGAGCCCGCCGAAGCCCGCCACCGTTCCGTCGGCCACAGGTGCCAGCACCGAGAGGCGGCGCCAGGGCTCTCGGGCGTCGGGGTTGGACAGGTGAAGCTCGACCACGGCGCCGTCGAATGCCGCCAGGGCGTCGCTAAGCGCCCAGCTCGTGTGCGAGAGGGCGCCCGCGTTGACCACGATCGCGTCCACGGCGCCGCGTGCCGAGTGGACAGCTTCTACGAGGTCCGACTCGTGCTCGCTCTGCAGGTGCCTCAGCTCGCAGCCCGAGCGGGCCGCCGCCTGCTCGGCCCGTTCGACGTGCTCGGCGAGGGTGGCGGTGCCGTAGATCTCCGGCTGGCGCTCGCCGAGCAGGCCGAGGTTCGGGCCCGAGAGCAGCAGCAGCACGACGGGGCGAGCCCGGCCGGGCTCGTTGCCTGTGATCATCGGTCACCTCTCAATGCGTCCAGGGCTTCCAGCACCATCTCAGGGCTGACGCCGCGGACCGGCTCGACGCCGCCAGGCCCGTCGAGCACCAAGGTCAGGCCGCCGTCGGACTTCTTGTCGTGGCTCATGAAACGAACAAGGGCGTCGGGGTCCGCCCCCGGGGGGAGCTTCACCGGCAGGTCGTAGCCGGCGACCACCTCGCGGTGACGCTCGACGCGGGACGATCCGATCCTGCCCATCAGCTGCGCCAGCTCCGCCGCGAACACGAGGCCTATCCCGACGGCCTCGCCGTGACGGAGCACGCTCGCAGGGCTGTTCGCGTGCTCGCCGTTCGCATGCTCGCCGTTCGCGTCCTCGCTGGCGAGGCCGGCGGCCTCGAGCGCATGGGCCAAGGTGTGCCCGTAGTTCAGGATCACCCGGCGATCGCCTTCGCGTTCGTCGCCCGAGACGATCTCGGCCTTCAGCGCCACGCAGCGGGCCACCTGCTCACAGAGATCCAGTGTGTCGAGGTCCTCCACCCCCAAAAAGGCGTACTTGGCCATCTCCCCGTGCCCGGAGCGCCACTCGCGAGCCGGGAGGCTCGCCAGCGTCTCGGTGTCGCAGAAGACCCCGAGCGGCTGCCAGAAGGACCCGACGAGGTTCTTCCCCTCCGGCAGATTGACACCGGTCTTCCCGCCGATGGCGGCATCGACCTGGCCGAGGAGCGTGGTCGGGACGTTGATGACGGCGGTGCCCCGGTGGTAGCTCGAGGCCGCGTAGCCGGTCACGTCGGTCACGACCCCGCCGCCGACGGCCACGACCACGTCGCCGCGGTGCATGCCGGAACGGGCCATGAACCTGCAGATCTCCTCGACGGTGGCGAGCGACTTGGCCCGCTCGCCGTCCGGGATCGTCATGACCTCGTAGGGAACCCCGGGGTCGACGTCGACGCGGATGCCGGCCTGGGTGACGACGGTCGCCCGGCGGGCGCTGGGCGGAACACAACCGGCGAGGGCGGCCCGCACCCCCGGGCCGACGAGCACGTCGTAGCCGCGCTCTGCGAGCTCCACCCTGACGCGGATCGGCTCGGTCCGCCCGCGGCCGTCGCGGGCACCTCCGGCCGCGGCCGCGCCCCCGCTCACCGTGCGCTCCCCTCGGGCGGGACGCCGAGATGCGACCGGGCGGCACGGATCACTGTCTCGGCGAGCGCCTGGGGGCGGCGGGAGTCCACGTGTACGACGCAGTCCGACAGCTCCCTGTACAAGGGCCGCCGGATGGCGTCGAGGCGCCGCAGGGTGCCGGCCGGGTCGGCCTCGAGGAGGGGCCGTCCCCGGCCGGTGCCGACACGGGCGGCGAGGACATGCGGCGCGACGTCGAGCCAGATGATCACCCCTCCCGAACGCAGGCGGCGCCGCGTCTCGGGGTCGAGCACGGCGCCACCGGCGACGCCGATGACCGAGGGCACCGGGTACGAGAGGGCGTAGCAAAGCGCGGCCCGTTCCTCGGCCCGGAATGCAGGCTCGCCTCTCTCGGCGAAGATCTCGGGGACAGTCCTGCCGGTGCGCCACTCGACGTCCGCGTCGCTGTCGTGGAAAGGCCGGCCCATACGCTCGGCCACGATACGACCGACGGTCGACTTCCCGGAGCCCATCATGCCGACGAGCAGCACGTGCTCACCCATCTCCGCTCACCGCGCCGCCGGTACGCACTAGACCTGCCCCGCCTCGAGATAAGGGTGCGATCCCGCCCTGTGGTCGGTCACGTCCACGACCTCGCTGATCTCCGCCACCGCGTCGGTGATGGCGGCAGCGATGCCCTGGCCGAGAGTCGCCTGAGCCAGGCCGCAGCCCTGGCAGCCTCCCGACATCTCCACGTAAGCGGTCGATCCCTCGACGCCGACCAGGCCGGCACGACCTCCGTGGGCGGCGATGACCGGATTGACGTCCCGCTCGAGCACCTCGAGCACGCGCCGGGCGACGGGGCCGGAGAGATCACCTCGCCGCGCGGCGAACCTGGACGGGAGCGAGGGCGTGTTGGGATTGAGGATGACAAGGCCCGCCTCGCCGGCCTGCGTGCTGACGTCCAGCAGGGCGCCCCGCAGGCGCTCGAGGCTCTGGGCCGGCACGACAAAGCGCACGTCGCCCTCCAGCTGCTGGGCGTCGCCCGGGTCGATGGCGGCCACCGGAGCGAACCACAGGTCGTAGCTGTAGGCGCCGGCGGAGATGCCGTTCACCTCGAGGAAGAGGGCGAGGTCCTCGGCGTTCGGCTCCTTGGCGAGGGCCTCGCGCACCATCTCGAGCGCGGCGGGCGCGACACGGATCACCTCGTCCACACCGAAACGCTACCTTGGCCCGATGGCCGCCGAGCCCCTGGCACCCGCCGACGCCCGTGAGTGGGTGAGTTTCGAGGACCCGAGAGAGGAGCGGACGTGGGTGATCGACGCCACGTTTCTCTCCAGCTCCTGGCGGTGCCTGTATGGATGCGGATGCCAGGGGGTTCTCACCGCTCCGGCGCCCGAGCGCCTGGAGGGGTGCTGCTCGTACGGAGCGCACTTCAGCGGTGAGGAGGACGCGAGGCGCGTGGCGGCAGCCGCCGAAACGCTCTCGGGCGAGCAGTGGCAGTTCCGCTCTAAGGGCCGGCGGAAGGCCGGCGTGCTCAAACGTGACTCGAAGGGCACCATCACCACCCGGCTCGTCGCCGGCGCCTGCATATTCTTGAACCGCCCGGGTCACCCCGGCGGCGCCGGCTGCGCGCTCCACCGGGCGGCGCTCGACCGGGGCGTGCCGCCGCTCGAGCTCAAGCCCGATGTCTGCTGGCAGCTCCCCTTGCGCCGGGAGGACACGGTCGCGCCGGACGGGCACGTGACCAGTTCCCTCGGCGAATGGGGGCGGCGGCACTGGGGCGAAGGCGGGCAGAAATTCGCCTGGTGGTGCACCGAAGCACCCGAAGCGTTCTCCGCCGGCGAGCCCGTGTACGTCTCGCTTCGCGACGAGATCGTGGCCATGACCGGGCAGGAGGTCTACGACCTGCTCAGCTCATATCTGAAAAGCCGCACTGCCCGGCGAGGGCGGGGAAGCTCACTGCTCGCTCACCCCACCGTGCGAAGGCGCCCGGCAGAGCCAGCGCGAATGGAGACCTCTGGCTAGCTGGGCCGTCTAGCTGGGCCGTACGCCCGAGGCGCCGGCGTCCCCGCGGCCGTTCGCCCCGTTGCGTTCGGCATCGGCATGCCCGAGGGGCGCCCGCGCCCCAAGATCGTCAACTTCCTCGAGCTCGTCCAGCTCCTCCGATTCATAAAGGCACCAGGAGGAATGCTCCTCTTCGGGGTCGGCCCCGCACTCGGGGCACGGCTCCACAGTTACTTCGATCGCGCGCTTTAGGCTGCGCGCCTCTTCGAAACGCCGATGACGTCCCTTTTTCACGAGCCGCTCCCAAGATTCGCGGTTGCCGCTTCAGCAGCGGCGGTGAGCTACACCCGACAGACCGCTGCCGCACTGACCGACCGGCGCCCCCAAGGTCGCCCTATCAGCTGCCTACAGCATATCGATCCAGGTCACGGTCCGGGCACGTGGCCGTGTGACAATTCGGCCCAGGTGGCGCGTCTGGCGCTCGGCGCGCGAAGGCGGCGCGCCAGTTGCCGCCGGTATCGTGACGAGCGTGAGCGAGGGATTCGACCCCGACGAGATGATCACGCGCTTTCGCGAGCGAGCGGCGGCGGTCCGCCGACGGGGCATGCCGCCGGTCGAGGGAGCCGAACGGCAGAAGATCCTCCGCCAGATGCAGCTCGACTTTCAGGACTTCGCCATGCTCGCAGATGCCGTGGGCTCGTTCGAAGACGGCGTCTTGACCCTGCGAATCGACCTGCGGCCTGGGGATGGGAGCGGCGAGCGCCCGGGCGGCGGCGGCGGCAGCTCCGAGCAGAGCGAGCGCCCGGGCGGCGGCGGCTCCGAGCAGAGCGAGCGCCCGGGCGCGGCCGGCACCTAGCAGCGCTCGGCCCGAACGCGGCTGGCGTCTAGCGCGGGGCATCGTGGTCGATGGAGCGGAACGAGCGCTCCTCGAGCACGAGCGAGCCGTGGCCGTCGAAGGAGAGCGACGCCCTCCCCTCGGCCAGGCGCCGGAGCCCTTCTCCGACAAGCTCACTGCGCCAGCCGCCGGCGAGGCGCCCCTCCGGAGGCTCCTGCATGAACTCGACCAGATCGGCCCGGGTGGCGAGGATGGCCGGGTCGAGGTCGAGGTCCACCGCCCTTTGGGCCACGTAGGCCGTGGCGAGCGTCGTGACGGCCCGGTTGGGCTGGTCGAGCTCGTGGGCGGGCGGCAGCCGCAGCTCGGAGGGGGCGAGCTCCAGGCCCTCGGCGATGGCATCGAGCAGCTCGTCGGCGGCACCACCGCCGAGGTGGCGACCGTCGAGGCTCCGCGTGCGGCGGAGATCCTCGCGTGTCCGGGCGGGGTGCTGGGCGATCGACAACAACGCCAGGTCGGGCAGGATGAAGCGCACGGGCAGGTCGAGCTGTCTCGCCCTATTCTCGCGCCAGGCGGCAACGCTCTGGGCGACGCCCCGCGCCGAGCCTCGGAGCTGGCGCGACCGCGGCAGCCGCCACCAGGCCTCGGCGGGCTCGGTGGGCGACCTGTCTCTGGACAAGACGATGGCGAATTCCTCGGCCGCCCACGCCATCCGGCCCATTTCCTCGAGTCGGGCGCTCAAGGACTCGCGCAGAGCGAGAAGGTGAGCAACATCGCCAGCCGCATAGGCGAGCTGGCCGGCCGACAGCGGCCGGCGCGTCCAGTCGGTCAGTTGGTCGCCCTTCAAGAGCCTGACGCCGAGGGTGCGCTCGACGAGCTTGACGAGCGAGGGTGACACCTGACCCAAGAATCCGGCCGCCACCTGGGTGTCGAACAGCCGGCTCGGCACCGTCCCGCACGCGCGCTCGAGGACTTCGAGGTCCTGCTCCGCCGCGTGGAGGACGGCCAGGCCGGGACCGTCGAGGACGCCCGCGAAAGGCGAGATGTCGATCGCCAGCGGGTCCACGAGCGCGATCCCGCCCTCCCAGGCGAGCTGGAGCAAGGCGAGATGGGGGAAGTAGGTCCTCTCCCGGTGGAACTCGGTGTCGAGGCCGTAGACAGCGCACGAGGCGAGCTCGTCCAAGAGGGCTTCGAAGGCCGCCGCGTCGCCGATCCAGCGATAGTCACCCACGCCGGCCGGACGCCTCACGACTGTGCCCGAGCCGCCCACCGGACCACCGATCCAGGCGGCCCGGAGAGCTTCGGCACCCGAGCCGTCGCTTCCCTCGGAACGCCGGAAACCGGCGCCCGAGGCCCGGCTGTTCCGGTCCCTCATGTCATCTTCTCCGTCCTGATACTCAACCCCCGTAGCTCATGCGCGTGTCCTCCATGCGAAGAACCGGGACGTCCTCCCCGCCGGGCGCGAAACCGGCGTCGAGGACCTCTCCTACGAACAACGAATGAGAGCCCAGATCAAAGGTGTCACGCAGGCCGCAGTCCAGATAGGCGATGGCGAGCTCGGGGATCGGAGCCCCGCTGAGCCCGTCCCGGTACGCGAAGCCCGCAAGGGTGCGGGCGACCGGGTCGTGTTCGGCCGGTTTCACGAACTTGCGCACCACCTCTTTGTTCTCACGGGCCACCAGCGCGACCGTAAAACAGCCTCCCGCGACGATGAGCCCGTGGGTGACAGCGTCGCGCTCGACCGACACGGCGACGCGCTTCGGGTCGACGCAGACCTGCATGACCCAGTTCAGGGTCATCAGGTTCCGGCGCTCCCCGGCCCGGCTCCCGAGCAGGTAAAGCCCTGTCGGCAGCTTCCAGAGCACGCGCCGACGCAACCGCTCGTACTCTGCCGGGTCGGCTTCGGGGGGGAAGGGACCGACCGGCACACCGCGGGTGCTCACAGGTCGAACGGTAGCGTGCCGGCGAGGCGGCGGCGCCCGCACCCGCGCCGGAGCCCTCAGTGCACGCCGTCGGCCGCGAGCCGCCGAGTCGCCTTGTCGAGTGAGACGAGGCCCACGGCGATCTTGCTCAGGGCGGCGGTGATCTTCTTGGAGCGGAGGCTCCCGGCCCCGGCGCACGAGCTGCCGGCGTTCGCGAAGTCCTCGTAGGCGGTGTTCAGCTCGTCTGTCAAGGTGTCGTCCGGCGTCGGCAGGTTCCCGTAGGCGGTGCCGGCATCTGTCACGAGCCCCGCGCAGTTGCTCGTCACGTCCTTGAGCCGCCCGGCACGCAAGGAGCGCTTGATGGCACCTATGTCCGAGAGCACGGTCTGGTCGTTGGAGACGACCGTGTACTGCGAGGCCCACTGGGAGACCTGGTGGGCTCGCGTGCCGGTGTACCCCGTGCACCCCGCCGTCGCGCCGAGGGCCAGGAGCGCCATGGCGAGAGCCGCCGCCTCGTGCACGACTCGGCGCAAGCCCGGCCTCACTCGAAACGAAGCAGGTGGTAGTTCCGCCGTCCCCTGCGAAGCACGACGTAGCGGTCGGCGAGGAGATCCTCGCGGGAAAGGCGCGCCTCGGGGTCGTTACGGCGGCGGTTGTTGACGTACACGCCGCCTTGAGCGACTGCGGAGCGCGCCACCGTCTTCGAGGAGGCGAGGCCGCTCGACACGAGCACGTCCACGAGCGTGAGCCCGGGGCCGAGCTCGGAGCGAACCAGGCTCGAAGATGGCGCGTCGGCGAAGACCTCGAGGAGCATCTTCTCGTCGAGCCCGGCGACGTCCTCGGAAAACAACGCCCGTGACGCCGCAGCCGCGCGCTCGGTCTCGCTCTGTCCGTGCACGAGCGTGCAGACGGCCCGCGCCAGGGCCTCCTGCGCCTTGCGCTGCTCGGGCCGGGCCTTCGTGTCGAGGTCGAGCTCCTCGATCTCCTCGTGGGAGAGGAACGTGAAGAAACGCAACAAGGTGCCTACCTCGTCGTCGGGGGTGCGCAGGAAGAACTGGTACATGACGTAGGGCGAGGACTTGGCTGGGTCCAGCCACACCGCCCCGGACTCGCTCTTGCCGTACTTGGTCCCGTCCGCGCGCAGCAAGAGCGGGAACGTCAGCGCGAAGGCCTCGGCTCCGCGGACCTTGCGAATGAGCTCGATGCCCATGGTGATGTTGCCCCACTGGTCGCTGCCGCCGAGCTGCAGCCGGCAGCCGTAGGAGTCGTGCAGGTGGAGGTAGTCGTATGCCTGCAGCAGCATGTAGCTGAACTCGGTGTAGGAGATGCCCTGCTCGGGCCGTTCGAGGCGCGTCTTCACGGACTCCTTGGCGGTCATCTGGTTGACGGTGAAGTGCTTGCCGACGTCGCGCAAGAAGTCGATGAAGCCGTAGGCGCAGAGCCACTCGGAGTTGTCGAGGAGCAGTCCCCGGGTCTGCCCCGCCGCGCTCGACATGTCGAGCAGGCCCGCGAGCTGGCCCCGGATCCCCTCGAGGTTGGCCGTGAGCTGCTCGAGCGAGAGCAGGGGGCGCTCGTCCGACTTCCCACCGGGGTCACCGATCAGCCCGGTGCCGCCCCCGGCGAGGAGAATGGGGCGGTGGCCGGCCTCCTGGAGCCGGCGCAAGGTGAGGATCCCGAGAAGGTTGCCGACATGGAGGCTGTCGGAAGTGGGGTCGAACCCTTGATAGGCCGTCGTCGCCCCGGTGTCGAGCAGCGTCCAGAGCGCCTCGTCGCTCACCTGGTGCGCGAGTCCGCGAAAGGCGAGGTCCTCAGAGATCTTCCCCATTCCCAAAGCGTGCCACTCAGGAAAGGGCGAGGGCGACTTCGGCCTCGAGCTCGCTGTGCAGCGCCGTGTTCGCCTTGCGGTCGGTGCGCACGACCACGACCGTCGGCCCGCGCCGCGCGGCGTATCCGAGGGCGGAGTCGAGATGCGTGGGGAGCTCCTGGCGGCTGGCGACCTCGATCGTGTCGCAGCCGGCGGCCCGGGCAAGGTCGGCGACGTCGATCTTCTGCGGCGTGCCGAAGAGCCTCTCGAAGAGCCCCTCCTCCAGCTCGGAGGCCTGGGGGAGGAACGAGAAGATGCCCCCACCGCCGTTGTCGACGACAACGAGCACGGCGGGCAGGGTCGGCTCGCGCCTGCCCCGGACGAGAGCCGACGAGTCGTGCAGGAAAGCGAGATCGCCGAGCAGGCCCACGACAGGCCCGCCCATGTCGGCGGCGGCCGCGGCGACACCAAGGGTCGTGGAGGCGACACCGTCGATCCCGTTCGCGCCGCGGTTGGCGAGCACCCGCGGCGGGTCCGAGCGGGGAGCCGCGAACCATTCGAGATCGCGCAACGGCATCGAGGACGAGGCGACGAGCGTCGACCCGGGCGGTGACCAGGCGAACAAAGCCCGCGCCACGCCCGGCTCGGTCGCCTCCCCGTGGCGGCTCAGCACGCCCTCGATGGCGCGTTGGGCGCTCGCCTCGGCCTCTGCCCACCCCGCCGACCAGCTCGAAGGCGCCGCCATGGCCGAGCGGCCGGCGCCGGCGCCTTCGGGCACGCGCAGCAACAGGGCCTCCATCACGTGGTCCGGATCAGCCGCCAAGACCACGTCGGCCTCGCGCCCGGGATCGCGCCAGGCCCAGTGCGGGTCGACGAGCACCTCGAGGGCACCGGCCGCGGCGCTCGAGGCCAGCCAGGCGGCCATCACCTTCGACGCCCACGGCTCGCCCAGGCGAAGGACGATCTCCGGCATGTGCCCGCGGGCGAAGCTCTCGACGCGAAGCAGCCCATCGGCGGCGGCGACGGTCGGAGCTCCGGGCTCGCCCGGGGTCCGGGCGCCCGAGCGGGGATCGGCGAGGACCGGCCAGCCCAAAGCGGCGGCCAGGCGGCGGATCACCTCTGGTCGCCCCGCGCCCGCACCCGCGATGATCAGACCTCTTGCCGCCGGGCGGACGAGCCCGACGAGGGCGTCCATCGAGGCCGGCTCGGGGAGCCTCCGGACCGGGTCGGCCCGGTGCCAGGGGCGGCCGTTGCGCCGCCCCGGCGGGAGCTCCACGGGTGCTCGGAGCAGCGGCTCTCGAAAGGCGAGGTTGGCGTGCACCGGGCCCGGCCCCATCGGCCCGGCCGTGGCCTCGGCGACGAGGCGGCTGCCGAGCGAGCGCCAGCTCCCCCGGGCGGCTTCGTCGGGCACGCCGGGATCGACTGCCCAGCGGAGAGCGCCCGCGAACAGTCCCGCCTGCTCGATGGTCTGCGGGGCGCCGACATGATGCAGCTCCGGCGGGCGGTCAGCGGTGCACACGATCATCGGCACCCGGGACAGGTGTGCCTCCACGACCGCGGCGTGGACCTCGACGGCGGCGGTGCCGCTCGTGGTGACAAGGACAGCCGGGCGACCCGTTGCGAGCCCGATCCCGAGCGCGAAGAAGGCCGCCGAGCGCTCGTCCAAGCGGACGTGCACGGCAATGCGGCCCTCGCGGGCGAGGGCGACCGCGAGCGGGGTCGAACGCGAGCCGGGCGCGATGACAGCATCTGTCAGCCCGGCGCGCACCCACTCGTCGACGAGCGTGGCCGAGAAGCTGGCCGCTACGGTCACCGGCGATGTCCTTTGCGCTCCACGCGACGAGCCGGGGCCGCGGGCCGAGGGTCGTGCTCGTCCACGGCTTCACCCAGACGAGCTCCTCGTGGGCGGGCGTCGCCGGTGAGCTCGAAGGCGGCTTCGAGGTCGTCACGGTCGACCTCCCGGGTCACGGGCGCTCGCCCGTGCCCGAGCCCGGCTCGGGCCTCGCCCAAGCGGCGGGAGCCCTCGGCCGGGCCGGCGGCGAGGCGACCTACGTCGGCTACTCGCTCGGCGGACGGTGCTGTCTCCACCTGGCGCTTGAGGCGCCGGAGCTCGTCGAACGCCTCGTCATCGTCGGGGCGCACCCGGGCATCCGCGACGAGCCGAGCCGCCGTCTGCGCCGGGAGGCCGATGACCGGCTCGCGGCCGAGCTCGAACGGGGCGGAGACGCGATGATGCCGGAGTTCGTCGACAGATGGCTCGCCGGGCCGCTCTTCGCGCACCTGACCGAGGAGCAGGCCGACCGGCCGTCGCGCCTTTCGAGCTCGGCCGCAGGCCTGGCCGCCTCCCTCAGGACCGCCGGGACCGGCACCCAGTCGCCGCTGTGGGAGAGTCTCGGCGAGCTCGAGATGCCAGTCCTCGTCGTGGTCGGCGAGGGCGACGGCAAGTTCAGGCCGATCGCCGAGCGCACCGCCGAGGCAATCGGTGCCAACGCCCGGTTGGCCGTCGTCGCCGGTGCCGGGCACGCGGTCTTCCTCGAGCGCCCCGGCGCTTTCGTGGTGCTCGTGCGCGAGTTCATGCTCGCCGGCGCCTGAGCAAGCCCTGGGCGGGGAGCTCACAGGGCTATCCCGAGGGCGAGCAAAGCACCAAAGGCCAGCTGCAGCATCCCGGTGCCGGCGAGCGCCGTGACGAGGTCATGGCCCTCGGCGCCGCCGAGCACCCGGCGCAGCGGGGGCAGAGCGGGGACGACGGCGAGCAGGGCGATCAAGGCGGCCGGCCGCCGCAAGGCGATGACGGCCACGAGCAGGAAAGCACCGACGACCAGTGCCGTGTACAAGCCGCGGGTCGCCCGCGCTCCGGAGCGGACCGCCAGCGTCTTCTTGCCGGCAACCATGTCGCTCTCGATGTCGCGGAGATTGTTGACCACGAGCAGCGCCGTGGCGAGGAAGCCAACGGGGATGGCGGCGGTCACGGCGAGGGCGGTCACGTGCCCGAGGTTGACATACGCCGTGCCGATCACGGCCACGAGCCCGAAGAAGGCGAAGACGAAGACCTCGCCGAAGCCGGCGTAGCCATAGGGGCGGGACCCGCCGGAGTAGAACCAGCCGGCCGCGAAGCACAGGGCGCCCACGACGAGCAGCCAGGGCGAGGTGGCCAGGGAGAGCACGAGCCCGGCCACGCCCGCGACCCCGAAGGCGCAGAACGACGCCGCCTTCACCGCCCCCGGAGCCGCCAGGCCCGAGGCGACGAGCCTGCGGGGGCCGACACGCTGGGCGTCGGTCCCGCGGACGCCGTCGGAGTAGTCGTTGGCGTAGTTCGTCCCGATCTGGATGGCGAGGGCGACGACGAGAGCATCCAGCGACCGCCACAAGATCATCGAGCCGCCGGCGACGGCCACCGCCGTGCCGACGAGGACCGGCACCACCGCGGCCGGCAGTGTCCTCGGCCGCGCGCCTGCCACCCACTTGCGGCTTGCCACCCACTTGCGGCCTGCCACCCACTTGCGAGTCGTGGTCACGCTGTACGCGCCACCGCTCTCAGGGGCGCCGGGGAAACCGTGAGAAATCGGGCCGGCGTTTCTCGACATAGGCGTTGCGTCCCTCCTGGGCCTCCTCGGACATGTAGAAGAGCATCGTGGCGTCGCCGGCGAGCTGCTGGATGCCGGCGAGCCCGTCGTCGGCGGCGTTGAAACCCGCCTTCAGCACGCGAAGCGCCATCGGCGAGAGGGCGAGGATCTCGCGGCACCACTCCACGGTCTCTTCCTCGAGCCGCGCGAGGGGCACGACGGCGTTGACGAGCCCCCAGTCGAGGGCCTGGGCGGCGTCGTACTGGCGGCAGAGCAACCAGATCTCCTTCGCCCTTTTCAGACCGATCGTCCTTGCCAGCAGCCCTGCGCCGTAGCCGCCGTCGAAGCTGCCGACCCTGGGCCCGGTCTGGCCGAAACGGGCGTTGTCGGCGGCGATGGTGAGGTCGCAGACGAGATGGAGCACGTGGCCGCCGCCGATGGCGTAACCGGCGACCATGGCGATGACGGGCTTGGGCAGCCGGCGGATCTGGACCTGCAGGTCGAGGACGTTCAGCCGGCCGATGCCGCGCTCGGCCACGGCGTCGTCGCCCAGGTAGCCGTCCTCACCTCGAACACGCTGGTCGCCCCCCGAACAGAAAGCGTCCGGGCCCTCGCCGGTCAAGATGACGACGCCGATGTCGGGATCGTCACGGGCGGCGCCGAAGGCACGCGAGAGCTCGAAGAGCGTCTGGGGACGGAAGGCGTTGCGCACCTCCGGGCGGCAGATCGTGAGCTTCGCGATCCCGCTCGCACTCTCGTAGGCGATGTCCTGGTACTCGCCCCTCTTCGTCCACTCCACGGCCGCCATGGGCTGCAGGCTAACGCCGAGCGTGCCTGCGGCCCCGTACGCTTGGGGGGTGCGCCGCCTCGTCGCCCTCGCCATGCCCGGCGGCCCGGCCTTCGCCGAGGCGCTCCGGCGTTGCTGGGACGACGGCGATGCCGTGCTCCCCCTCGACACGCGCCTTTCCAGGACTGCCCTCGACCGACTCGTGGCCGCCCTGCGGCCCTCTGCGGTGATCGACGCCTCGGGCCGGCCGAGCCCGCGCAGCGGGGAGCCGGTCGAGGACGGCGACGCGCTTGTCGTCACGACGAGCGGGACCACAGGCGAGCCGAGAGGCGTGGTGCTCACCCACGCCGCCGTCGCCGCCTCGGCCCGGGTGACGAGCGCCCGCCTCGGTGTCGACCCGGACCGGGACCGCTGGCTCGCCTGCCTGCCGCTGGCCCATGTCGGCGGCCTCTCGGTCGTGACGAGGGCGATCGTGAGCGCGACGCCCGTCGAGATCCAGCCTCGTTTCTCCGTGGAAGGGGCGCTCGCAGCGGCGAGCGACCGGGGCGCGACGCTCGTCAGCCTCGTGCCCGCCGCCCTCTCCCGTCTCGGGCCCGAGGGGGCGGCGCTGTTCCGCACCATCGTCCTCGGCGGCCAGCAACCGCCTGCCGACCGGCCGGCGAACACCGTCGCCACCTACGGCATGACCGAGACGGGCTCGGGGGTCGTCTACGACGGCGTCGCCCTCGACGGCGTGGAGGTGCGCGTCGTGGAGGGCGAGATCTGGCTCCGCGGCCCGATGCTGCTGCGCGGCTACCGGGACGGGTCCGACCCGAAGACGCCCGAGGGCTGGTTCCCGACCGGCGACGCCGGCGGGCTCGACACCGCCGGGCGCCTCGAGATCCACGGCCGGCTGGACGACGCCGTGATCTCGGGCGGGGAGAACATCTGGCCGGCCCAGGTCGAAGCCGTGCTCCGGGGGCACCCGGGGGTGCTCGAGGTCGCCGTCGGCGGGCGGGAAGACCCGGAATGGGGCGCCAGGCTCGTCGCCTACGTCGTGGCCTCGCCACAGGGCCAGGAGATCGAAACGGGGACGTTTCTCGCCCAGCTGCGCGAGCGCGCGGGAGAGCAGCTGGCGCCCTTCGCCGCCCCCCGCGAGCTCGTCATCGTCGCCGATCTGCCCCGCACCGCCATCGGCAAGGTCAGCCGGGCCGACCTGGCGGCTCTCGGCGGTCCCCGGGCGGCTGTCGAATGAGCCCCGCCTGCCCGGGACCCAGCCCATGGCACCTGGCCGTAGATTCCGGGGCGTGAAAGCGTTCCGCGCCCCCCTTGGCGGAGGGCCCCGGTGAACCGGCTCGGCGGGCAGACGAGCCCTTACCTGCGCCAGCATGCGCGCGACCCCGTCGACTGGTACCCGTGGGGCGACGAGGCCCTGGAAAGAGCCAGGGAGCTGGACCGGCCCCTCTTCGTCTCGATCGGCTACTCGTCCTGCCACTGGTGCCACGTCATGGGGCACGAGTCCTTCGCCGACCCGGCGACGGCGGAGGTGATGAACAGCCATTTCGTGAGCGTCAAGGTCGACCGTGAGGAGCGCCCCGACCTCGACTCGATCTACATGGAGGCGGTCCAGGCGGCCACGGGCCGCGGCGGGTGGCCGATGAGCATCTTCGCCACCCCCGAAGGGCTCCCGTTTCTCGCCGGCACGTACTTCCCCGACCGCCCCCGCCACGGGATGCCGTCGTTCGGTCAGGTGCTCGAGGCCGTCGCCGATGCCTGGGGCTCGCGCCGCGAGGACGTCCTCGCCGGGGCGCGAGCGCTGTCGGACGCGGTCGCGAGCCGGCTCGCGCCGGCGGGACAGGGGCAGGCGCCGACCGCTCCTGGCATGGCCCCCCGGCGGGCCGAGGCACTGTGCGAGGAGGCCGTCGATCAGCTGGGGTCGATCTTCGACCCTGGCAACGGCGGGTTCGGCTCAGCCCCGAAGTTCCCCCAGCCCCTCTTGTTGGACCTCCTCCTGCGCCACCACGTCCGCACGGGCGCGGGCGCCTCGCTCGAGATGGTCGAGCGCACCTTGGAGGCGATGGCCTCCGGCGGCATCTACGACCACCTCGGCGGCGGGTTCGCCCGCTACTCGGTCGACCAGCACTGGTCCGTGCCCCACTTCGAGAAGATGCTCTATGACCAGGCGCTCATCGCCCGCGTCTACCTGCACGCCTGGCAGCTCGACGGCGATCCCCGCTGGCTGCAGGTGCTGGAGGAGACTCTCGCCTACGTGCTCGGCGAGCTACGCGACCCCGAGGGCGGGCTCTACTCGGCGGAGGACGCCGACTCCGAGGGCGAGGAGGGCCGCTACTACCTCTGGTCGGCCGAGGAGCTGACCTCGGTGCTCGGGCCCGCCCGGGCGAGAGCGGCGGCCGAGTGGTACGGAGTCACGCCGGAGGGGAACTTCGAGGGACGCACGGTCCTGCACCGCGCCCGGTGCGGGGAGCTGGCGCGCCCGCCCGAGATCGAGGCCGCCCGCTGCGAGCTCCTGGCGGCGCGTGCCGGTCGCGTCCGGCCGGGGCTCGACGACAAGGTCATCACCGAGTGGAACGCCATGATGTGCTCGACGCTCGTCGAGGCGGCCGCCGCCACGGGCAGGGCCGACTGGTCGCGGGCGGCGGAGGAGATCGCCGTGTTCCTCCTCGGGCACCTGCGGCGTGAAGATGGAAGGGTGCTGCGCTCTTTCTGCCAGGGGCGGGCGAGCCTTCCGGGCTACGCGGTCGACTACGCCTGGCTCGTCGACTGCTGCACGCGCCTCGGCGAGCTTTCCGGCGACCCACGCTGGACGATGGAGGCCGTGGCCGTCGCCCGCGAGCTCCTCCGGCTCTTCGCCGACGCCAAAACGGGCGACCTGTACACGACCGGGTCGGACACCGAACCACTCGTCGTGCGGCCTCGTGAGCTGCACGACGGCGTGACGCCGGCGGCAGGGTCGGTGGCAGCCGTGGCCCTGGCCCGCCTCGGCGCCCTCGCAGGCGACGACGAGCTCGCCGCGGCAGCCGAGCGGATCGTCGCCGCCGCCGGAGCCGAACTGGCGGCTTCTCCCTTGGCCTTCGGGGAGCTCCTCCTCGCCGCGGCCCTGCTCGAGCACGGTCCGGTCGAGGTCGCCGTCACGGGCGAACGGGAGGACCTCGTTCGGGCCGTCCAGGGATGTTTCCTGCCCGGTGCCGTGCTCGCCTGGCGCTCGTCCCGAGGCGGGCTCCCTGCCGGCGGTGACGGGGGCGTGGGCGACGGCAGCTCCGACGCAGGGGGGCCGGGCGACGGCAGCTCCGGCGCAGCGGGGCCGGGCGACGGCACGGCCGCCTTCGAGAGCCCGCTGCTCGCCGGCCGCGAGGACGGTTTCGCCTATGTCTGCCGAAGGGGAGCTTGCCTGGCTCCGGTCGACAACGCCGATGCCCTCCTCGCCGCTCTCGCCGCGACGGTCGGACCGCCGTGAGACGCCACCGCGTGAGGCTCCCCTCGCCCCGGCACCGCCGGCCGGGCGCGGCCCGGGCGAACCAGCCCGGTGACGTGCTCCACTGCCTGTTGCTGACCCGGGGCCCGGAATGGGTGGCCGTGGACGTCGCCACCGGGGCCCTGCTGCGCAGCCATGCCTCCGGGTGGCCGGTGGTGCCCGCTGACTCGAGCCTCGCCCGCGCCGCCTCCCACGACGGGCTCGGCACGGGCCAACCCCACACCGGTCCGGAGCTGGACCTCGTCGAGATCGAGCTGGCAGACGACGACGAGCCGACCGATCCGGCGCGCCCGGAGGCCGTCATGATCTGCAAGGCGCCCGAACTGATCGGAACCCCCCGGCATCGAGCCGTACGCCGGCTCCTCAACGAGCTGCTCCCCGTCGACTCGAGGCGACCGCTGCTCGGATCGCTCGGCCCCTCGATCTCCTATCAGGACCTGGACGGCTCGCGCCCTTCTGTCGCGGTCGTCGCTCCCGACCGCGCACCGCAGTTCGCCTGGGACCTGTCCGGCACCTGGTGCCAGTTCAGCCTCGGAGGCCGCAAGCACCGCCTGCCCGCGGTCGATGAACGCGTCGTCGAAGCCGACGGGCGTGCCGGAAGCGGCACTCTCACCAGCGACGCTGTCGAAAGGGCGATCGGGGGGCCTCCCCGCTACCTGGTCGTCGCCCTCGGGGCGCCGCGCCGGGGACAAGCGCCCAAGCTCGTGCTCGGAGTGCTGCCGAGGCCCTGAGTCGAAGCGGGGGCCGCAGAGCTAAAGCGGTGCCCGGCGTGCTGCCGAGGCCCTGACGCCGAAGGTGCGGAGCCTCAGAGCGGAAGCTCGCTCGCCGCGAGCGCTTCGGCCATCGCCCAGCCGAAAGCCACGAGGCTGTCGGAGCGCTCGGCGTCCAGCCCCGTGAAGAGGCCGTCCAGGCGCTCGCACTCGGGCGGCGGCACCTGCGGGTCGTAGTCGAGCAGCCCGGCGGCGTCTCCGTCACCCTTGAGCACGAAGGTCCTGTCGTCGAGGTTCCCGTCGGCGCCGAAACGCTTCGCCAGGCGGCGACCCCAGGCACGCTCCTCACCTGTCGCCCGGTGGTCGGGACGCGGGACTACCTCTTCAAGGCCCGAAAAAGCGCGGAAACCGCGGGGCTGCGCGAACCTGGTCCCCACGAGGACGTCCTCGTCGGGGAAGGCGAGCACCGCACGGCGGTAGAGGTCCCGCATCGCGGCCTCGAGGGCGACGCTGGCGTTGTGCCCCCGCGTGAAGGCCGCCACGCCGACCAAGAGGCTGGGCGTGCCCCCGATCCGCTCGAGGGTGGCGAGGGCGTAGCCCTGCAGCCTCCCCTGCTGGCGAACCTGGGTGACGAGCACCCACTCCTCGCGCTGCTTGGAGAGGAAGCCCACCTCCCAGCCGGCCCTCTCCGCCGCGGAGAGATCGGCCATCTCGGCCAGTTCCGCGTCAGTGAGCGCCGTACAGTCCTTCGTAGCGACCTCGATATCGATGGCCATGACCGTCTCAAACTCCCGTGCGTCGCTCTCACCCTGCCGCCCCGGCCGTCTGAGCTACGGTGCATGACCGCCACCGAGAACACTGGCCGTTAATGGCGACGCCGAGCCCCAACGTGCCCGGCTGTGCGTGCACATCCCGGCTCGGACCGCTAACAGTGTACGGGATCGAAGCTATGACCTGCCAGGGCGCTTCGTGACGGGCTCAGTTCGCGACCGCAGAGGTGCCCAGGAGCTCCTTCAGGGCGCCGACGAGCCCGCCTCTGGGATTGACGTTGAACTGCGGGGGAAGCTTCAGCACCTTCTCCCCGACGCGCAGGTGAACGGCGCAGGTGCCGGGATGCTCGCGCACGAGATCGCGGACCTGGCGCACGAGGGAGTCGGTCAGCCGGTTGAGCGGCAGCACGACCTCGACAGGCGGATCGTTGCCCGGCGTGGCGAGCTCGAGGCGTCGTACCTCCCTGCAGATGAGCTTCGGCTGGTCCTCCCGGAGATCGAGCCGGCCACGCACCGCCACGATGGCGTCCTGTTCGAGGAGGGCCCCGTACTCGAGCATGGTCTTCGGGAAGACCATGACGTCGATCGCCGCCTCGAGGTCCTCGAGCACGAACGTCGCCATGATCTCGCCGCGGCGCGTGTACCGACGCACGAGGGCGGTGACGACGCCCCCCGTCGTGACAGTGACACTCTCGCCCAGCTCCGCAGGGCCGCCGACACCGCCCACTGGCCCCGTGGCGTCCTCCGCCGGGGCGGCGGAATCGAGCAGGTCACGGATCGTGACGTCGGTGGCGTTGCGCAACGACTGCTCGAGGCCCATGAGCGGATGGTCGCTCACATAGAGCCCGAGCATCTCCTTCTCGAAGGCGAGCCGCTCGCCCTTGTCGAACTCGAGGTCCGGGATCGCAACCCAGGTGCCGTCGAAGCTGGCCGGCGAGCCACCTGCGGCCGCGGCGGTGCCGGCCGCGTCGTCGAGGAGCGAGAACAAGGTCGCGATTCCCTGCTCGGACTCGCGCCTGCGGACGAGGGCCCGCTCGATGATGGCCTCGAAGGCCAGGCAGAGCCCCTTTCGCGGATGGCCGAGCGAGTCGAAGGCTCCCGCCTTTACGAGCGACTCGACGGCCCTCTTGTTGAGCGCGCTCGGATCGACACGGCGACAGAAGTCGTAGAAGTCGGTGAAGGGCCCGCCCGCGTCGCGCGCCGCGACGATGTGCTCGACGATGGCCTCCCCGACGTTGCGGACGGCGGAAAGGCCGAAGATGATCACCCCCCGGCCACCGGCGACCTGGCCCCCCGCCGGGGCCGAGGCGGCCGGCACGGCCCGGATCGGGGTGAAGTTCGAGGAGGAGGCGTTCACGTCCGGCACCCGGACCTCGATGCCGAGCGTGCGGCACTCGGCAAGGTAGACGGCAGTCTTGTCCTTGTCCCCCTTGACCGACGACAGCAGGGCGGCGAGGTACTCGACCGGGTGGTTCGCCTTCAACCACGCCGTCTGGTAGGCGACAAGGCCGTAGCCGTACGAGTGCGACTTGTTGAAGGCGTAGTCGGCGAAGGGCTCGATGATGTCGAACAGCTGCTTGCCGAGCGCCTCGTCGTAACCCTGCCGGACGCATCCGGCGATGAACTTCTTGCGCTCGGCGGCAATGAGGGCGCGGTTCTTCTTGCCGCAGGCCTTGCGCAGATTGTCGGCCTCCTCGAGGGAATAGCCCGAGAAACGCTGGGCGACACGCATCACCGATTCCTGGTAGAGCATCAGGCCGTAGGTGTCCCCGAGGATCGCCTCCATGTCCGGGTGGAGGTAGGTGACAGGCTTGCGGCCGTTCTTCAGGTCCGGATAGTCGCGGTGCATGTTGGCCGCCATCGGGCCCGGCCGGTACAAGGCGACGAGCGCGGCCACGTCGTCGAAGCTCGTCGGCGCCAGCGAGCGCAACGTCGAGCGCATGGCGGCACCCTCGAGCTGGAAGACCCCGATGGAGTCCCCTCGCCGCAGCATCTCGAAGGTCGCCTCGTCATCTAGGCGCACGGCGTCTATGTCGGGCCGGGAGCCCGTCGTCTGCTCGATGAGATCGAGGGCCATCTCGATCACAGAGAGATTGCGCAGCCCGAGAAAGTCCATCTTCAAAAGGCCGAGCTCCTCGACGCCGTGCATCTCGTACTGAGTGACGATGGGGGCGTCGCCCGGGTCGGTGCCGGGCTCGGGCTTGCGTTGCACGGGAAGGTACTCGGTGAGCGGCTCCTGGGTGATCACGACGGCGGCGGCGTGGATGCCGTCTTGGCGCCGGAGCCCCTCGAGGCCCCTCGCCACGTCGATCACCAGCTTCGCGTCCGGGTCCTGCTCGTACATCTCGCGGAGATCGGCTGCGGCCATGTAGCCGTCCTCGTGACCCTCGACCCGCTCGAAACATGCCCGGAGCGGGGTGTCCCGGCCCATGACGAGCGGGGGCATGGCCTTCGCGATCCGGTCGCCGAGGGCGTAGGGCAATCCCAGGACACGGGCACCGTCGCGCACGGCGGCACGGGCCTTTATGGTCGAGAAGGTGACGATCTGAGCGACGTGATCGACGCCGTAGCGCTCGGCCACGTAGCGGATCATCTCCCCCCGGCGGCGCTCGTCGAAGTCCATGTCTATGTCGGGCATCTGCTTGCGGCCCGGGTTCAAGAAACGCTCGAAGAGCAGGTCGTAGCGGATCGGGTCGAGATCGACGATGCGCAGGCAGTAGGCGACGCAACATCCCGCGGCCGACCCACGGCCCGGGCCGACGCGGATGCCCGAGTCCCTCGCGAAGCGGATGATGTCCCAGACGACGAGGAAGTAGGCGGAGAAACCCATCTCCGATATGACCCTCAGCTCGAAATCGAGCCGCTCGGCCACCTCCGGTGGGATCTGCGGGCCGTAACGGGCCGCGGCTCCCTCGTAGGTCAGGTGGGCGAGGTAGTCCGCCGCCGACCGCTCGTAGGTGTCGCCCCGGAACGCCTCGGGGATGGGGAATTGCGGGAGCGCCGGCTTGCCCAGTTCGAGCTCGACCTTGGCCCTTTGCGCTATCCACAGCGTGTTGTCGCACGCGGCCGGCAGCTCGGCAAAAAGACGCCGCATCTCTTGCGCGCTCTTCAGGTAGTGCTCCTCGCCCTCGAACTTGAACCGCTTCGGGTCGTGGATCGTGGCGCCGGTCTGCACGCACAAGAGCGCGTCATGGGCGACCGCGTCCTCGCGCCTGCAGTAATGGCTGTCGTTGGTGGCGAGAAGGGGGGCGGCGATGGCCCGGGCGATCCGGACAAGGCCGGGATTGGTCGTCCGCTGCGCCGCGATGCCGTGGTCCTGCAGCTCGACGAAGAGGCTCTCCTTGCCGAAGATGTCCTGAAGGCGCCCGGCCAGGCGCAAGGCAGAGTCGAAATCCTCGGCGAGCAGCGCCTGGGCGACCACGCCGCCGAGGCACCCGGTCGTGGCGATGAGGCCGACGTGATAGCGCTCGAGAAGCTCCCAGTCCACACGGGGCTTGTAGTAGTAACCCTCGAGGTAGGCGGCCGAAGAGAGCTTGATGAGGTTGCGATAGCCCTGCGTGGTCTCGGCGAGGACGGTCAGGTGGTAGTAGAGCTTCTCGCCTCGGTCGCCCTCGCCCCCGGTGTCGTCGATGCGGCCCCGCCGCACGGGGCGCTCGGAGCGGGACTGAGCGGCCATGTAGGCCTCGGTGCCGATGATCGGGGTGATGCCGGCGTCGCGGCACGCCTTGTAGAAGTCGAGGACGCCGTACATGTTCCCGTGGTCGGTGATCGCCAGCGCCGGCTGGCCGTCGGCGACCGCGGCCGCCACGAGATCTCCGATCCGGGCCGCCCCGTCGAGCATCGAGTACTCGGTGTGGGTGTGGAGATGGACGAACGATTCGCCCCCTCGTGCTTTGCCCTCGCCCGGCTCCACCACCGCTTGCCCACTCCCTGTCCACAGGCTCCATCCACAGCCTGTGGACGAACTACAAGCCTGTCATTAGCCCTAGCGCACCATAGCGCGCCGGGTGTGCGGCGGGCGGAAGTGTGGGCCGACCGCGACCCTCTCGGTCACTCCCCGCGGCAAAATTTTGCCACCGTGCGTGATATGCGCGACGCTGTACGTATGGAGCGCTCAGATCTCGACATGTTGTTACGCCGTCTGTCTGCTGCGGACGGCTCCGATTTGCACTTGAAGGTGGGCTCCCCACCACGAATGCGCATCAACGGCGACCTCGGGCGGGTCGCCGACGCACCGGTCATCACTTCGGACGACATGGTGCGGATCACCAAGGAGGTCATGCAGGAGCGGACCTGGGAGCATTTCGACGCGACGAACGAGGCCGACTTCGCTTATTCAATTCAGGACCTGGGCCGCTTTCGTGTGAACGCCTACCGCCAGCGCAGCACCATCGGCATGGTCTTCCGGCTCGTGCGCTCTCATGCCAGGTCCTTCGGCGAGCTGAACCTCCCCGAGGCCGTCCGGCGGCTCGCCGACGAGCAACGAGGCCTCATCCTCGTGACGGGACCGACGGGCTGCGGCAAGACGACGACGCTGGCCGCCATGGTCGACCACATCAACCACACGCGTGAGTGCCACATCGTCACGATCGAAGACCCGATAGAGGTTCTGCACCACGACGAGCTCTCCGCGGTCAGCCAGCGCGAAGTCGGGTTCGACACCTCGAGCTTCCTCGTCGCTCTGCGTTCGGCGCTTCGCGAAGACCCCGACGTGATCCTCGTCGGCGAGATGCGCGACACCGAGACCGTCGAGACCGCCCTCAGCGCGGCCGAGACCGGGCACCTCGTCTTCGCCACGCTTCACACCATCGACTGCGTGGAGACCATCAACCGGGTCATCGACTTCTTCGCCCCCGCGCAACAGCGCCAGGCGCGCCTCAGCCTGGCCGGCGCGCTCAAGGGCACGCTCTGCCAGCGGCTCGTGCCCACCGCCGACGGCTCCGGAAGAGTGCCCGCCCTCGAGATAATGATCATCAACGGCCGCATCCAGCAGTGCATCATCGAGCCCGGCCAAGGCGTCGACATCACCTCGATCATCCGCGAGGGCGAGTACTACGGGATGCAGACCTTCGACCAGGCGCTCGTCGCCCTGCTCGAGGAGGGCACGATCGACCTGCGCGCCGCGACCCAGGCGGCCTCGAACCCGCACGACCTGCGCGTCGCCCTGCAAAAGCGCGGCCTGGTCGGTTCCGCCGTCCGCTAGCCGGGCGCGCTCACAGGCCCACCCAGGCATGCACGATCGGGGGCCCGAAGAGCACCGTTATCACGGTGCCGGCGGCTAAGGCCGGGCCGAAGGGGATCTGCGTCCGGCGTTGCACCTTGTGCATCGCCAACAGCACGGCGGCGGGCACGCCCGCGACGACGAAGCTGACCAGGAACGCGAGGACCACCTCGCGATAGCCGATCCAGCCGAGAAAGCCTCCGCACAGTCCCGCCAGCCGCACGTCGCCGAAGCCGATGCCCTTCGGCACCGCGTAGAAGAGCGCGAAGAACACGGCGAAAGCTGCGGCGCCTCCGATCGCCGCCCCCGCCAGCGCAGACCAACGGTGCGTGCCGGCCGAGGCGAGGACGAGCAGGGGCACGCCCAGGGCCGCGGTCACGTACACGAGGGCGGAGGGGATCCGCATGTGCTCGACGTCGACCGCCGAGATCGCGACGAGGCTCGCCCCGAGCACACAGAAAGCAGGCAGGGCCCACACCGAGGTCAATCGCCAAGCGAGGAGGACGAAAAGGATCCCGGTCCCGAGCTCCAACATCGCGTCCCTAGGTGGGATGTGCGCGCCACAAGCCCGGCAGCGGCCCCGCAGGAGCAAATAGGAGACGACGGGAATGTTGTCGTAGGCCCGGATAGGCGCCGAACAGGCGACGCAATGAGAAGGGGGCGACACGATCGACTCCTTGCGGGGGAGCCGGTCCACAACGACGCCGATGAACGAGCCGATGACCAGGCCGATGATGCCGGCCATCGCCCCTAGGGCCGCTGACATCCAGGCTCGACGACCCTTTCCTCAAGGTCGGTTCGCGCGGACGCGAGCACGACGATCACTTGCACGTTGTTTCCTCCGGCCCGGCTCGTCCTGGCTCGATGCCTCGCGTACCCTATCCGCGCTAGCCTAATCACGTAGCGCGCGGCTCCGACCGCTCAGCGTGCCCGCGCAACTCGCGGACCAAGACAGGCACATGTCGGCCGAACCTGGAAATGATCGAATAAAGAAATTCCGACGCGCGCCCGATGTTATTAGGGGATGAGTACCACGGAGCAGAGCGCGCCGCACGCCGCACGACGGCAATCGTCACCTTCCAAGGCGGAGGTCTCCGAGGCGCGCGCCCTTGCGAAAGAGGTCGGTCTCGACTATGTGGACCTCGACCGATACCCGCTTAATGCCGCCGCCACCTCCTTGCTACCACAGCAGGCCGCCCGTCGTCACCACTCACTCGCCGTCGGCTGGAAGTACGGCACCCCCGTAGTAGCTGTCTCCCGGCCGGACGACATCATGGTGATGGACGACCTCCGGACGACCATCGGGCGCGAAATCCACGCCGTGGTCGCCTGCGAATCCCAGATCGACGCCTACATCGAGCGCATGTACGGCCGGGCGGAGCCGCCAGCCGCCACCCCCCACGCAGCCACGCCGCGCAGCGCCCCCGACAGCGCCGCCAAGAGCCCGCCCGCTTCGGCATCGGCGCGGGTGGAATTTCCGGCGCGCCCCGCGCCGGCGGAGCCCCCCGCGCCGGCGGAGCCCCCCGCACCGGCGCAGCCCCCGGCGTCGCCGGAGCCCCCCGCGCCGCCCGAGCCCCCCGCGCCGGCGGAGCCCCCTTCACCGCCGTCGCCGGACACCGTCCCCTCGACGCGAGCCGAGAAGAGCGAGCCGGGCCCAGCGCCCGACACCGAGCCCGCTTTGGACCTCGAGGTCGACGCCTCGTCGGCCTCAGCTTCTCCTGACACGGGCACGACTGCCGAAGAGGACACCGAGGCAAGGCGCGCCCTCGCGGCCGCCTCCGAGTTGCTCGAGGGCCCGGCCCCCGGCCGCAAGCGGGGCACTTCCAAAGCGGCCGGCGAGGCCGGGAGCAAGGCGACGCCGGGGCTCGCCGAGCTGCTCGTGAGCTCGGGGCAGGTCACGAGCGAGGAGATGGAAGCCGCCTTGCGGGAGAGGGCCGCAACGGGAAGGTCGCTCGGCGAGATCCTGAGCGAGCTCGGACTCGTCTCCGAGGAGGACCTCATCCGCGCCGCGGCTGCCGAGGCCGGCATGGAGTTCGTCGACCTCAACGAGCTGCCGCTCGACCCCGAGGCGACAAAGCTGATCCCCGAGGCGCTGGCGCGCCGCCACCGGGTGCTCGCCCTCGGCTACAGCGGCGACACACCGATCATCGGCATGGCGAACCCGTCGGACGTGTTCGCCGTCGACGACCTGCGCACATTGCTCGGGACCGATCTCCACATCGTGGTCTGTAGCGCAGGCCAGATCTCCGAGTACTTGTCGCGGGTCTACCGCCATGACCGCGAGACGACCCTCGCCGCCCAATCGGCCGCTTCGCAGACCTCGGCCGCCGACGAGACCCGGGTCACCGAGATCACCGATCTTCACGCCGTGGTCGAGGACGCCCCGATCGTCAAGTACGTCAACTTGATCCTCCGCCAAGCTCTCCAAGAGCGCGCCTCGGACATCCACATCGAGCCGACGTCCGACGACATCCGTATCCGGTTCCGCATCGACGGTGTGCTGCACGAGATCACCCGTTCACCGAAGGCGATCCAAGGTGGTGTGACGACGCGCCTCAAGGTCATGGCCAGCCTTGACATCGCCGAGCACCGTACCCCCCAGGACGGCCGCATCACCCTCACTGCGGGCCGGCGGGAGATCGACCTACGCGTGGCGACGCTGCCGACCGTGCACGGGGAGAAGATCGTCCTCCGCGTGCTCGACAAGTCAAGTGCCTCCTTGCAGCTCTCCGAGCTCGGCTTTCTCCCCACTGTCGAGAAACGCTACGAGGTCGCCTACCGAAAGGCGTACGGCACGATCCTCGTGACGGGGCCCACAGGCTCGGGCAAGTCGACGACTCTGTACGCGACCTTGAACGCCCTCAACTCCCCCGAGCGCAACCTCATCACCGTCGAGGACCCGGTCGAGTACCAGCTGCGTGGCGTCAGCCAGGTGCAGGTCAACCCCAAGGCAGGCCTCAATTTCGCAAATGCCCTACGTTCCATCCTCCGCTCGGACCCCGATGTGGTGCTCGTGGGTGAGATCCGCGACCGGGAGACTGCGGTCATCGCCATCGAAGCTGCCCTGACGGGCCACATGGTGCTCTCGAGCCTGCACACCAACGATGCCGCCGGCACGCCGATGCGGCTCGTCGAAATGGGAGTGGAACCGTTCCTCGTGGGCTCCGCCCTCGACTGCGTCCTGGCCCAACGCCTCACCCGCCAGCTCTGCGAGAACTGCCAGGAGGATGCTTCGCCGACCGCAGAGGAGCTCGAGCTGATCGGATTCACAGAAGAGGATGCCCCGCCGAATGGAAAAGTGCGGTTCCGGAGGGCTGTCGGATGCCAGGCTTGCAGCCGAACCGGCTACCGCGGCCGGATCGCGCTTCAGGAGCTCCTACTTGTTGACGAAGAAATCGAACGGGCAATCATCAGCCGCAGCTCCAACGATGACATCCAGCGTCTAGCCCTCGAACAGGGGATGGTTCCATTGCGTCATGACGGACTTCGCAAAGCAGCACTTGGCATAACGAGCCTCGAGGAAGTACTGAGGGTGGTCGTATGAGTGCCGACCGGCGGTCAGCAACCGAGTGGTCCAAACGTCTGGCCGAGACATTGGTCGCCGTCGGCCGGATCTCCGGCGACGACGCCGCCGCCGCGCTCTCGGAGGCGGCTACTAGCGGCCGGCCTGTCGCCGCGGTGCTCACTGACCGGGGCTTCGTCGAAGCGGCGGTGTCGCTCTCCGAGCTCGCTCGGATCTCAGGAATGACCTCGGTTGACATCTCCGAAAAGCGGCCGATGGGAGAGGCGTTCCGATTGGTGCCTGAGCTGTTCGCTCGGGAGCTGGATGCGATCGGCTACAGGCTCGAGGACCAACGCCTGACTCTTGCGTGCGCCGAGCCGATCGACGCCGCCCGACAGCGTGAGATATCCGCCTTTCTCGGCATCGAGGTCAGCGGATGTGTCTTGGCCGACCCTGTCGCCATCGAGCACCTCATGAACGCCGTCTACCCCCGCCTTTCGCCAAGCGAGGAGACGGCGGCAAACCCGGCGCAGGCAACGGCCTCTTCGCCGCTGACGATCGCTTCGATGGACGCGGTGCCAACGCCGAGCCCCGTGGCGAACGTGGCAGCGCAGGTGCCCGAGCCTGCCATGGCCGGCACTCAATACCCACGTGACGTGTCCTCCAACGGTTCCCTCGAGCCGGGATATGACCCCGACGACTGGAAGGCCGACTACAGCCTCGAAGCGCGTCCGAGCCTGCCAGGTTCGGGCGGTAGGCCGGACATGGAGCCTTTCACGCCCACGTTCAACCCCGACGGCACCTTGGACATCGACGAGCTGCTGACCTACGCGGTGCGCAACGGTGCGTCAGACCTTCACCTCGCCAACCAGCTTCCTCCCGCACTTCGCATCGACGGCTCGCTGCGACCGATCGAGGGCCTCGGGCGAGTCGACAACGAGCAGATCCGCGAGATGGTCTACCGGATCCTCACCCAGGGCCTCCGTGAGCGGTTCGAGGCGGAGCACGAGCTCGACACCTCCCACACGATCATGGGCGTAGGACGCTTCCGGGTCAATGTCTTCCTGCAGCGAGGCTCGATCGGGACAGTCATGCGAGCCATTCCCCACGAGATACCGTCCTTCGACACACTCGGCCTGCCCGCCGTCGTCCCCTCGCTCGCCGAGTTGCGGCGGGGCCTCGTGCTCGTGACGGGACCGACCGGATCGGGCAAGTCGACGACCCTCGCCTCGCTGGTCAACATCATCAACCAGACGAAGCCACTCCACATAGTGACCGTCGAGGACCCGATCGAGTTCCTGCACTCGCACAACCGGTCGATCGTCAACCAGCGCGAGGTGGGATCGGACACGAAGTCGTTCGCGGAGGCGCTCCGTCACGTGCTGCGCCAGGACCCAGACGTGATCCTCATCGGTGAGATGCGCGACACCGAGACCATCGCCACAGCGCTCACAGCAGCCGAGACCGGCCACCTTGTGTTCGCGACCTTGCACACCCAGGACGCTCCCCAGACAATCGACAGAATCATCGACGTCTTCCCGAGCGCCCAGCAGGACCAGATCCGGATCCAGCTCGCCTCGTCCCTGGAAGCAGTGATCACCCAGCAGCTGGTTCTGAGCGCCACCGGTTTCGGTCGTACGCCGGTCGCCGAGATCATGCTCTGCAACCCCGCCATCCGCAATCTCATCCGGAGCGCCAAGACGCACCAGATCTACTCCCTGATCCAGACGGGTGCCGCGGCGGGGATGCAGACCATGGACCAGGGCCTGGCCAAAGCCGTGCAGGCCGGCACCATCACCGAAGCCATGGCCTTTGACCGCTGCCACGATCCGAGCGAGCTTCGTGACTACCTGAGGCAGCGATGACATCAACCACCCCCGGTCTGGAGGACTGAGCCATGCCAACGACCACTTTCGACTACAGGGTCCGCGATGCCGACGGCAGGCTCGTCAGGGGCCAGCTTGAGGCCGACAGCGTGCCCTTGGTCGCGGCCCGCCTCAGGGACATGGGGTACGCGCCCATCGAGATAAAGCCCGTCTCGATCAACTTGAGGCGGGAGATCAACATCCCCGGCGTCACCGACCGGGTCGCGCTCAAAGACGTCGCCCTCATGAGCCGCCAGCTGGCGACCATGGTCGCCGCCGGGCTCACCTTGGTGCGGGCGCTCGGCGTGCTCGCCGACCAGATCGAGTCCAAGCCGCTTCGCGACGCCATGCTCCAGGTGCGTCAGGACGTCGAGCAGGGCTCGTCGTTATCGAGCTCGCTCGAGAAGCTCCCCAAGATCTTCCCTCCCCTCTACATCGCCATGGTCCGCGCCGGCGAGGTCGGCGGCCAGCTGGACTCCGTCCTCCTCAAGCTCTCGACCACGCTCGAGAAACAGGTCGAGCTCCGCCAGAAGGTGCGCTCGGCTATGGCCTACCCGGCCATCGTGATGTGCGCTGTCATCGTGATCGTCACGGCGATGATGATCTTCATCGTCCCGATCTTCAAACACCTGTTCTCGTCATTGAACGGGACGCTCCCCCTGCCGACCCGGGTCGTGATCTCCATCTCCGACGTCGTGGCCAGCGTGTGGCTCCTGGTCGTTATCGCCACCATCATCGTGATCGTGGTGGCGATGCGACGGTGGATCGCGACACCGAGCGGCAGGAGGACGTGGGACGCCTTCAAGCTTCGCCCGCCGATATTCGGCCCCCTCACTCACAAGGTCGCGCTCGCCCGGTTCTGCACGACGTTCTCCTCGCTACTCTCCGCGGGCGTACCGGTCATCGAAGCGCTCGACATCGTCTCTGTCAACGCGGGCAACCAAATCGTCGCCGACGCCCTTGTCGGCGCCCAAGAGGGCGTCCGCGAGGGCAAGTCGCTGTCCGCCACGCTCGCCCAGTACCCGGTCATGCCGATCATGGTGACCCAGATGATCGAGACCGGCGAGGAGTCAGGTGCGCTCGACGACATGCTCGCGAAAGTCGCGACGTTCTACGACAACGAGGTGAACGCGACCGTCGACAGCCTGACCTCGATTCTCGAACCGTTGATCATCGTGTTCATGGGTGCGTGCATCGGGGCCATCGTCGTAAGCCTCTACCTCCCGATGTTCGACTACGTCAAGCTGCTGCAACAGCCAAACGCCTGACGGCGGGTGCGGTGGCGCAGCGCAAGCGGGACGTCTCCACGAGCACGGGTGCTCTTCGGCTCAAGAAGTGCCCGGACAACGCCGATATGAAAGACCGCGTGATGTTGTTGCTTCGAACCGCCTAAAGGACCTTGGAATGCCAATCACTCAGGAGGCCGACCGCAGCATGCCGTGCAAGACCTGCAACACAGTCGGTTCAGTTTCAGTGTCAGGAGCACGTTGATGCCTACGCGACGCGTGAGTGTCCAAATCAGCAGCAGCGCCGTCCGCATGGCGGAAGTCACCGTCGGGCATGGGCGGCCTGAGCTCGTCCGACTTGGCCAGGTCGCCCTTCCGCCACGGGCCGTCATTGACGGAGTGATCCTCGACCTTCCTGCCGTTCGCGTCGCCCTGGAACGCTGCGTCAAAGAGGGTGGCTTCTCGCCTGGAGACGTGCACGTGGGAATTGCCGGACTTCGAGCGATAATGCGCGAGCTCGAGATGCCGCTCGTGCCCGACTCAGAGATCGACGCCGCCGTGCGGCTGCAGGCGCTCGATGTGATCCCGTTTGCGATCGACAGAGCGCTCATCTCCGCACGTCCCTTGGAGGAGACCATCGGCGCCAACGGGATGCCCGAGCGGCGCGTCCTTGTGGCGGCCGCTCACCGGGACCTCGTCGATCCCCTTGTCAAGATCGTGACGGATGCCGGGCTGACACCAATCAGCGTCGAACCGACCTCTTCTGCGATGATCCGGGCTCTTTTCGATCCGCAAACAGCTGTCGAGGGCCCTGAAGCGATCGTCGCGGTCGGTGGCGGGCTTACAAAGGTAGCCGTCCACGAGAACGGGGTTCCCCATTTCGTCAGGACGATTGCAGAAGGCGGCGACGCCGTCACAGCCGCCATCGCGGGTGCAATCGACTTGCCGCTGGCCGATGCCGAGGCGGCAAAGCGGAACCTGGACGAATCCGCCCCCCACATCCGTGTTGCGCTCGGCGCGGCACGAGATGCCTCTATGTCTCTCATCAACGAGCTACGAAGCTCGATCGACTACTACGCGAGCCTGACGGGCCGTAGCCCGGTCCGCCGGGTAGTGCTCACCGGAGGTGGATCTCGGCTCTCCGGTTTCGCCGAGCTGCTGCAACAGCAGCTTCGGCTGCCGGTGGTGCAAGGGAGCGTGCTCAGCCGGATCGACTGCTCGCGGCTTCACCTTCCCCCCGAGGAGATCGCCCGGCTCGACCCTGCAGTGGCCGTGGTCGTCGGACTCGCGCTCCCGGGCCCGAAAGACGTCAAGGAGCTCGACCTGCTTCCACCGGAGGTCGTACTCGGGCGCAAGCGCGAACGACTGGAGCGATCGGTCGTCCTTGTGGGCCTCGTCCTTGTCGTCGCGATGGTCGGCCTCGGTGCCCTTCGCTTCCTAAAGGTACACAATGCCGAGAACCAGGTCGCCGGGCTGCAGGGACAGATCGCGGCGATCAATGCCCAGATCCCGCGGTACAACAAGGTCCAACAGGAACATTCCACCATCCTCAACCTCGCCGCGATCAGCAGTCCCATCGTGAACGACGAGGTGTACTGGCCGGGCGTGCTTGCAGCCCTTACGAGTGCCACCCCACCTGGGGGAGTGATCAGTTCCTTCGCCGCCACTGCAGTTCCCCGCCCGGCTGCGGCTACGCCGACCAGCACGGCTCCGGTCGCACCGTCTGCGACCCAGATCGCGTCCCTCAGCCTCACTCTCTCAGCGGAGAGCGGGTACCCGTACTTCCGCAGCTGGTACTACTCGATCAACGGCTCGGGCACCCTGACTGTGAACGGGTTCACCGGGATCTCCCAGGTTGCCACAAGACAGATCGGTTACAGCGCAACGGTTGGAGTAACCGCGGAAGTTACCTCTCCTCGAAGGAAGGAATTCCAGGTGCCGCGATGAACAGAATGCCCAGTTTCAACCTCGACTTGCTGAAGTCCAAGGTCGTGCTCATCGTCACAGGCGTCGTGATCCTCCTGCTCATCGTCTGGTGGTTCGCCTGGATGACACCCGAGAGCAACAAGCTCACCACTGTTCAGCAGCAGGTGTCCTTCGACCAAGCGAGGGTTAGCCAGCTGAACCAGACGCTCGCGTCGCTCAAGGCGGAAAAAAAGCTCGTCCTCAGGGAGCTCCCATACCTCAAGAAGGTCACGACCGCGATCCCGCCAACCGAGGATCCGCCCGGTATCGTCGACTCGCTAAACAACCTTGCGACCGCTACAGGCTGCGACCTGTTGTCCGTCACCCCGGCGGACAGTCCGAGCCCTAGCGGCGTGGCCGGACTTTCGTACATATCGGTCTCCTTCTCCGTCTCCGGAGGCCACAAGAACGTCTTCGAGTTCTTGAAGCGCTTCTACAGCATGGGACGCCTGATGACGATCAACACCGTCAGTCTCTCTGCGGCAGGCTCGAACCCGAACGTCCTGGCCGTCAACGACGGGCAGCAATACAGCATGACCGTGAGCGCGGTCGCCTACACGACCTACGTGACTCCTGCACCGGCAACCTGAAACCGACAAGATCCGGTTCCCGACCGAACGCGGGCGTAAGGGTCTGGTAAACGAACCGACTGGAGTGCGCGCGTCCACCGCCCGGGGCAGTCGGACCCCCCGCCGGCACCCACCGCCATATCCCGCGTACCCTCATGAGGAACACTCGTCAAGAGCTTTCGACGGCCTGTGGCGCGAAGTCCATCTCGATTGACCGCTTCCTCGCTTGGGCGTTTGTTTCCCCGCCACCACAAGGCTTCCGCCCAGCTGGACAAGCTCAAGTATCGCTGCGTCCTCAAGCTCCTTCCGGAGGTGGCGACCCCACAGACCACCGTCCGCTGCGAAGACCGCCCACCGAGAACTATGAATCGAGTCGCGTCGTCTTCGTGTTCGCCGAGGCGGTGGACGGGCTGTTCCATCTCGCAGGGTGTTACACCTCCCCGCAGTTGAAGCGTCGCGTGTGTGCCAAGGACCTGCAGATGCCTGACGTTCTGGAACACGACCTGGACACTCGTCGCGGTCCCGTTGGAGCGCGCACACTCCTCAGAGAAGCTCCGTCCAAGCTGACGGCATATGACCACAGCTGGCTCCTCCCTCCCTCGGCTCGACGAACCACTTCGCGTCTATGAGTTCGCTCTTCTCGGAGATAGCGCTGACGCGACGAGAGGATTCGTCGGCCTTTGACGACTCGCCAGTGCCACTCGGCCGATTCGAGCGCTCGAACGCGGGACGCGCCCGGCCGCTCATGAGCCACGATCCATCATCCTTGGAACCGTCCTCGTTCTCGACGTCGCAGATCATGGGATGATCGACGACTTGAAGCAGGCCTTCTGCTTTGACCGTAAAGCAGGAGCTCCAAGTCCTAAAGACGCAGAAGGCCCCCCGCTGTACCGACTAGCTCCCAGCGCCCATGGTCGCCGAAGCAGGCGTCGTCGACACTGTTCGGGTCGAGGAAATCCGGGCGGCGTCGCGAAAGGACCTCCTGACCGAAGTCAGGAGGTCCTTTCATTCACAGATCGCTTCAGGAACTAGCCCCGAAGGCAGATCTTGGTAGGCACAACTTACCCGCTCGGGAAGCCGCTGGAGGTGTAGCCGGTCCCGGCAAGGGTCGCCGAAGCGGTACACGTTGAGCTGCTCGTGCTCTTGATCACTCCGTAATAGGTGCCGGTCGCCGTGTTCGAGTTGTTGGCTCTGGCTGTGCTCTGTAGCGCCTTCTGGTCGACGACGATCCAGCAGTCCTTCGTCCCCGGCGAGAAGGCCGCAAGAACGATGTAGCCGGCATTGCCGTTGGCATAGAGCGAGATTACGTTCGACTTGGTCGACGCCCCCGCGCTGACGAACGACAGGCCCGTGTCGACGGCCGTGATGGTCGACACGCCTGCGTTAGCAACCATGATCTTGCTGTAGGACTGGTTGTTGTTGGTGTAGAAGGTGTCGGCACCTGTGAGGGCCGTCTGCAGGTTGGCCTGCGCAGCAGTGTTGTTCGCGGTCTTGGTCACCGACAGGAACGTCGGGATGGCGATCGCAAGGAGAATGCCGATGATGAGCAGCACAACGAGCAGCTCAATAAGCGTGAAGCCCTCCTCTCCAGCCTCTTCGAACCGGAGGCGCCGCGCGCGGAGCCTCTCAGGAACATGTCTCATTAAGCCTTCCTCCTCGGGTCAATGGAAACTGCTACCAAGGTGAACATCGGCAGCAGCCGCAAAAACTTTAGCTCTATCTAACACTCTACGTGGCAGTGAGAGCACGCAGAGACACCTTTTCGCCCCGTTAGGCGCCGCGGGCGCTCTGCCGTTCCGCACTCTTCAGCAATCCTCGCAAGCTCGCCGCCATCACCGCGTCATCCACAGCAGTCGTGAGGGCCGCCCGATAGAACTGGACTGCGCCGCTCCAGTTGTGTTCGATCCCGTCCAGGTGCCCGAGACCTTGGAACGCCTGCGTATACCACTTGTCGCACGAGAGGGCCCGGTAGTACTCAGCGCGGGCGAGCGGGTATTTCTTGACCTCGGTGTCCGCGCCAGCCAAGAGCGTCCAAATCTGTGGGCTCTCAGAGTCCCGGCTCGCGGCGACGGCCGTCCACTGGCGCGCCTCGGCTACGTCGGCCGAAGCGGCGGAGCCGCCGTTCAGGCTGTCGAAAGCTTTGATCTGGGCTACTTCGAGCGCCGAATCGGGCCAGTAAGGAAGCAGCCGGTCCGCGTCCTTTGCGGCCGCGAGGTTGAACGGGCGGCCCGGCCCGGAGTTCGTCCCACGGAACATATAGGCGTCCCCGACCACCATCGTAACCCCGAGAAAGAGGGCCAGAGCAAGGGCGACGACGGTCGTGATCAGGGCATAGGGAGTGGAGGCAGGTTCGCTGAGCTTCCCTCCGATGCCCTGCTCGACGTTCGTGCCTGAAAGTTGGGCGGCATGCGCCGGTCTGGCTTCTGGCCTCAAACGCACCGCCGTTGCGGCACCGAGAGCCAGGAACGCGAGGGGAAGGATGGCCACATTGATCGGCTCCACGAGCTCGACGGCGATCATCGCCCCGGCGAACCCGAGAAAAGCGCAACGCCCTGCTATACGGGCTGCTCCAAACAGCCACACCAGAAAGCAGGCCAGACCGAGGAGGCCGGTCGTCACGGCAACTTCGACGAAAACGTCGTGACCATCGGTCAGGATCCTGCCGACCAGCACGTGCTGGTAAAACGAGAGCGTGGCGCTCGAGTTCATCGCAGTTCGGAGCTGACCGGGGCCGCCACCCAGCAAAGGGTGGTGCAGTACGTAGCGTGCACCCTGCAGCCACACCCGGACCCGGAGGCCGAAGGTGGTCTCGCCCGTACCCGAGGACACCCGCGAGCCGAGGCCGGATCCACCGCCCAGATAGCCGATGCCGTACCCGAGGGCGATGAGCACTGTGAACATGGCTCCGCGACCCAGACCGTAGGCGTACAGCGCGTACAACACGAGCAAGGCGAGAACGACGAGAGCGAACCGCTCGAAGGTGAACTCGAGACCGACCGCCAACAGCAAGACAACAGCGCCCCAGCGCAACGGCGCCCGGCATGCCCTGCCCAACACGAGCGCGAGGGCACCGAGCAGGAGAGCCTCCAGGTGGATCGGGTTCCCCAAGAGTCCGTCCGCCTGGTTCCCGTTGAAAAGGGTCAGACCTGGAGTCGGGAGATTCTTGATGATCTGGAAGATGGCGATGAGCGCGTTACCGAGCGCACCAGCTAGCAACCCCGCGAGGAGCCACCGTCGCTCCTTCGGGCCGAGTGAGGCTCCGATCGCGAAAGCACCGGCTGCACCGAGCCAGAACAGCCAGCCCGTGCCCCACAGGTAGAGACCGAAGAACCCGATGCTCGGCGAGGGGGAGACCAGCGCAGACACAAAGGCCACGGCGAGAAACGCCACCGCGGCTCTCGCCGGCCAACGCAGCGGCGAACGTGCCACGACAAGACGCGCCAGAGGCACGATGCCCACCGCGGCGAAAAGAAGGAGCACAACGAATTTCGGCACAAACGTGACCGAGCTCTCCTTGGGGGAGAACGCGACGCACAGGGCCGCCGCGCCAACGGCAGCGAACACGCCAAGATAGCTGACACCGCCGAAGCGATCCTGCGGTGACGGCTCGCGCGACTCCGACAATTCTGGCTCGGACGTCACCACTACGTCGTTGGCACCGCCGACGGCGACTTGTGAGCTTGAATGGTCGGTGATGAGTCGTCCCGTCAAGTGGCTCCTTCCCGTCGTGACGCTAGCCGTCGTCCTCGCCACCGAAGCGGTTCATGCACGCTATGTAGCTCGGCAGGTTTACCCGCTGACTGAAGAACCACGTTTCAGGTGGATCCTGATCTTCATCGCTCTGATCTGGGCGACTAGCTACGCGGCCGGCCTGCCAGACTCGGGCGGACGCCTGTTGCGAAGCTTCGCCAGGGCGTTTGCCGCTCTCGGAGCGGCGGACGTCATCATCTCTTTACTCCAGCTGTTCACAGGCGCCCAGCTCCTGCCACGCTTCGTCGTCTTCGTCAGCTCCGCGATCTTGGTCCCCATGTTCGTGCTCGTCTCCAGACTGTCTACCGCAACCGAGCGCGCGCGCGCGTCCCTTGATCGAGTGGTGGCAATCACCGCTGGCGAGGAGGCGGAGCGCCTAGCCCGCGACACACAAGAGCACACGGAGCGGCCAGCCCAGCTGGTCGCGACCGTGACTCCCGATGACATAATGCCGACGCCTGACCAACCGCGACCGTTGGCTCAGCTGCTCAGTTCCACCAACGCGAACCTCCTGGTGCTCGATCGGGAGGCGCAACGACGTGAGGAGATCGTCGCCCAGGCGGCGGAGCTCCATTCGAAGGGGGTGCGGATCAGGACGCTCTCGCTCTTCTACGACGTCTGGCTGGGCAAGTTGCCGATTTCGGAGCTCGAACGCATATCGCTCCTGTTCGACATCAACGAGATTCACAAACCCGCCTACGCGCGCAGCAAGAGGTTCTTGGACCTCGTGATCGCCTCGGTCGGGATGTTGCCCCTTGCTGTCGCCGTGCCTCTTGTGACGTTCGTCGACCTGTTCGGTAATCGCGGGCCCCTCTTCTACAGCCAGCCCCGGGTGGGCAAGGACGGTGAGGTGTTCACAATCCACAAGTTCCGGACGATGCGCCCTGGTAGCGGCTCGTCGGACTGGACGGCAGAAGAGGACCCGCGCCTCGGCAAGGTGGGTCGGATGCTCCGCCGTCTCCATGTCGATGAGCTCCCACAGATGTGGAACGTCCTCCGCCACGATCTGTCCATCGTCGGGCCACGGCCGGAGCAACCGCACTACGTCGAGCTGCTCGCCAAGACCATCCCCTTTTACGATCTGCGCCATCTCGTCCGTCCAGGCATCACGGGTTGGGCACAGATCAATTACGACTACGGAGCGAGCGACGTCGACGCCCTCGAGAAATTGCAGTACGAGTTCTTCTACCTCCGCCACCAAAGCTTGAGTCTGGACCTGCAGATCATCGGGCGAACTCTGCGCACGGTGTTCGAGGATAAGGGGCGGTGAAGTCAACAAACCACCTCAGGCGACCGCGCCGACGAGCCCAAGCACGCCGGCGATGAACTTGGCGTGCCCGCGTTCGACCGAGTCGCGAGCCGAAGCCGCCAATCGAGCGCGCTCCCCAGGGTCGGACAATTCGGCAAGCACGGACGCCCACTGTTCGACCCCAGCGCCGAGGGGCACGAGCCTGCCGGTCACATCGTCCTCGACTTGCTCCGGGATACCGCCGACGGAGGTCGCGACGACGACAGAGCCGAGTGCCTGGGCCAGCACGAGAGCAGCGCTCTGGGCAGCTCGCGAGTAGGGCAGCAGCGTCGCGGCCGAGCTCGAAACCGTTGCGACGAGCTCCGCGGTACCGAGAAAGCGAGGGACCGTCGTGGCGCCAGGCAACGAGGCTGGTGCCCCCTTTCCGACGAGGGCGAATCGCCACCCGGACACACCTCGGGCCGCGAGCTCCTCGACCGTTCCGGAGCCCTTGTAGTTGCGATGCAGGTTGCCGAACAAGAGGGCGAGCGGGAGAGGCGAAGACTCGACGACCGACGCCACCCCCGATCCGGAGCTGATGAGCCCGATGGGGATCGGCAGCGGCAGCACAGTCAGGTCGGAACGACCAGTCCACGATCGAAGCCGGTCAGCGACAAAGGCACTGTGAGTGACGACGACATCGGCGCGACGCACCAGACGCGCCAATGCCCGATCGCTCCCGGGCAGTTTGTGAGGTGGCGCCGGTTCGTGAGCCACAAGTATGACCTTGGCGTCTCTGGCCTGAGCGGTCCGCACAAGACCGAGCTCGACCTGAGGAAGAACCGTACCGTGCAACACCAGAACCCGAGGACGGATAGCCCTGACGAGCTGTCGCGCAGCGGCCTCCACCGCCAGGTACTCCGGCAACGAACCGCCCCTCCAAGCAGCTTCGTGGGTGCCCGGAACTGCAGCCGCCAGCTCTCTGCCAGACCGCGTCACAAGCTCGACCGGCTCTCCTGCGGCTTGCAGCTCGTGAACCCAAGCCTGTGTGCAGTGCGCGATCCCGCCGCGGCCGAGCCAGTCGACCATCAGCACCGGTGGCTTGGTTTCGCTCCTAGGCAAAGCTTGGCTCGGCTTGTTCCGTGAGCAGAACTGTGAAGTACGCCATTGGCAAGAATCTATAGTTCCGGACCCGAGATCCCTTCATGCCTGCAGGGGATCGACCGCTAGCACAAGCCTTTCCGGTAGCCGAGCGCCGGCGGCCGAGTTGTCCGTCGCCAGGGTTCCCGAGGTGTCACGATATGTCTCGGTGAAACCCAGCATTCGGTCGTCGCCCCAAGTGTCAGATCACGATAGGCGCCTTGTAACCGTGATCGTGCTCTGACCGCGAGACCGACTTTGAGCGACACTAGCCAGCAGGCGCAGCGCATCGCGTATGGGACCGCGGCACGCCTGGCTGGCAGAGTCCTTGGCGCGATCATCTCGCTCGTCGCACTTCGGGAAGCGACACGTTACTTCGGTCCGCTCCAGTGGGGACCGATCACGGTCGCCTTGGCGTGGGTGAGCGTCTTCTCCTTTCTCGGCAGCCCTGGGATTGCCACGCTGACGATGCGGGAGATCGCGAGGCCAGGCGCTGACGCCGGCTCCGTCTTCGGCAAGTCGCTGACAGCGACAGTTGTGGTGTCTGCCGGTGCTGGCCTCGCCGCCCTGATTCTCGGTCTGTCTCTCTATTGGGGTCGGCCCGAGACCCTAGAGATGGTGCTGATCCTCGTACCGGGGATCCCGATGATGGCCCTGTTCATGACCGGTGGATCGGTGCTGGTCGGACGCGGACGCAGCGGCTTGCGGGCGAGCCTGGACACGCTATCCAGCCTGCTCCTGCTCGCAGCCACAATGATCGTCGTCGAGAGCCACCTGAACTTTCGTGGCTACGCAGTCGCCTACCTCGCCTCGCTCGCCGCCAGCGGTGGCTGCGCGATCGCTCTCGCGATACGACTCGTCAGGCCGAAGCTGCGCGGCAGCAGGCGCGGCTTCCTGGGAACGCTAAAGACCTCTTTGCCCTTCGGACAGTTCGACCTGTTCGCCGTGGTGTATGCACGTGCCGACAGCATCATGCTCTTTCTGATTCGTGGGAGCCGCCCAGTCGCCTACTACGGAGTCGCCTATCAGGTTGCGAACTTCCTCTTCGCCATGCCCGCCCTGCTGTCCAACGCGTTGCTGCCGGAGTTCATGACCGCAGACCATGATCGGCGCCAGTTCCTGGCTCGGCGGGCACTGGACGTGATCCTCACCGTCGCTCTCCCCCTGCCCCTGTTCGGCGTCCTTTTCGCCCGCCCCTTCGTCATCTGGATAGCCGGGGCGAAATTCGCCGGCGCGGGTGCTCCTCTGGCGATCTTGACTGGTGCTGGCGCCATTTCCTTCATGAACGGGTACCTGTTTCAGCTGGCGACATTTGTCGGAGCTGAGAGCGGGCTCTGGAGAGTGATCGGTACCGTCACGACAGCAAACCTGGCTGCCAACGTCCTCGCCGTCACTCTCTGGGGCGTGGACGGCGCAGCATCCGTGATGATCCTCAGTGAAGCCATCGGCCTCGGCATGTACTGGAGGCTCTACAAGACGAAGATGCCGAGCCCGCTCGGTCGGCGGTATCCACTCTGCGTCGTCGCAGCCACGCTCGGCCTGGTTGCGAGTTGGTGGGCTCTGCACGTAGGTATCGGCTTGGGTCCCGGAACGGGCTTCTCCATTCTCCTGACCGCCACGGGTCTCGCTGCGATTTACGCAGCCTTGCTGTCGGCGATCGCGCTCGTCGTCCGACAGTGGGTGAGGCACCGTCGTCAGGCGGCCACCTCGCAGGGCTGAGCGGGCCTCTACGAAAGAGCGCCAGCGCCTCCTGCGCTGTGGTCCTCGAGATCAGGAGGGCTATGTCGGCTCTGTTACCGTACGTCGCGGTGAACGAGCATCTCGGTCAACCCCATCGAGGCGTGTCACCCGCGGCACCGGATTGGCCCTATGTCTCAGCCTGAGACACGACCTGATGCGAACCAGCCCCGCCCTCGCGTGAGCATTGGCCTTCCCGTCTTCAACGGAATGCCCTATCTAGAGTCGTCCCTCGCCTCTCTCCTGGCCCAGGACGAGGCAGACATCGAGATCATCGTCAGCGACAACGCTTCGCAGGACGGCACCGAAGCGCACTGCCGAGCGGTCGCGGCCCGCGATCCGCGAGTGCGCTACTCGCGAAACGAGGTGAACATAGGCGCTGCAGCCAATTTCCAACGCGTGCTGTCCCTAAGCACTGCGCCGTTCTTTGCTTGGGCGGCACACGACGATATATATTCGCGACAATTCATCTCCCGTTGTCTCGACGGTTTGCAGTCAAGGCCCGAGGCGGCCCTGTGCGTACCGGCTCACCGCCGCATCGACGACAAGGGAGTCCTGATATCCGTCCGGCAGGAGCCCCCCCAACTGGCTTCACCGGACCTGGAGACACGCCTGCGTGCCCATCTTTCGAGAAGAGCATGGCTCACCATCTACGGACTGTGGCGCAGGGAGGTGCTGACCCGGATCGGGCCTCCGCCTCCTGTCTGGGGCAGCGACGTGATACTCGTCTGGCGCGCTCTGCTCCTGGCGCCGATCGAGACGATCGCCGAGCCGCTCGCCGACTACAGGGTCTTCCGGGAGAAGACCGCGGATGCGACGATCTTCGGCATCACAGGCGCGGAGTCTCGTCTCCACTTCCCCAACACCGGGATGCTCCGTCAGCTGAAGACTGCGTCCGAGGGTCTCGGACTGTCCGAAAGCGAGAAGCGCACTGCTGGTCGCGTGCTTCATCGCTGGTGGCTGAGCCGCTATTTCCGTCAACTGGCATTCGCGGATCTCTGGATGGAATCTCGAAGGTACTGGACAGAAGGGGCCAAGCTGCGGGCGCTATCCCTGCTCCCGCCGATGGCCATTCTAAGCCCCGCCATGGGTCTCAACGGGCTCCGCCAAGTTTGGCACAAACACCAAGAGAACCGTGGCACTGGATAAGTCCGCGGCGTTCGTTGGTCCCCGATAACCCGAGGTCGGGTGAGTAGCATCGGTAGCGTATGGATTCACCAAACGACGAACAGCACGTCCGCAGCGAGCGAAGGCCGCGGGACGTAGAAACCATCAGAGCCATGGCGGCCGACCCCGAGTCAGACAGGGTGAGGCGCGAGTGGATGTCGGTCGCGACACGCCATGGGTACTCGTACAACTTCAGCTGGCTCGGCGTCCCCATCATTCAGAACCCAGAAGACATCGTCATCATCCAAGAACTGCTTTGGAGCACCCGGCCGGACCTGGTGATCGAGACCGGCATCGCCCACGGCGGCTCGCTCATATTGTCGGCGAGCATCCTCAAGCTCATCGGTGGTGAGCGAGAGGTCTTGGGAGTCGACATCGACATCCGAGCCCATGCGCGTTCGATGCTCGCCACCCATCCTCTTGCTTCGTCGATATCCACGATCGAGGGCGACTCGGTCGCTCCGGCAGTGATCGAACAAGTGGCGCAGGTCTGCTCAAAGCACGAGCGCGTCTTCGTGATCCTCGACTCGAACCACACCCGCGAGCATGTGGCCGCGGAGTTGTCCCTATACGGCGAGTTCGTGAGCGTCGGAAGCTACCTGGTCGTCATGGACACGGTCATCAAAGACCTTCCGCCGGACGCGCTCGGCGACCGTCCGTGGAGTCCTGAGAACAGCCCATGGACCGCCCTGACCAACTTCTTGCAATATGACCACCGCTTCGCGGCGGCAGCGGACGTACACGACCGTCTTCTCGCCACGGCTGCACCCGGTGGCTACCTCATCCGGGTCTACTGAGGAATGCAGGCGCAGAGCCGCTCGGCCGTAATCTGGGGTGCGACAGGTCACGCGAAGGTTGTCCACCAGGTCCTCAAGAGCACGGGCATCGCGACGGTGTGCCTCTGCGACCGCAACCCCGCCGTCGACAGCCCGATACCGGGAGTGCCTGTGTGGCACTCTGAAGAAGAGTTCCTCGCTTGGCTACGCGCGGGCGACCGCCATGATCTTTCCTTCGTGGCGGCGATCGGAGGAGCCAGGGGCGCGAGCCGTCTCGCCGTCCACGCCTATTTGACGGCCATGGGTATCTCCGCGATCTCGATCACCCATCCGAGCGCTTGGGTCGATCCCACAGCGACCCTCGAAAGCGGCAATCAGGTGTTGGCGATGGCCGCCGTCGGAGTAGACGTGTCGCTGGGCAAGCAGTGCATCGTGAACACGAACGCGAGCGTTGACCATGACACCCGGCTCGGCGACGGGGTACACGTCATGCCTGGGGCCACCATCGCCGGCCAAGTCGTCATAGGCGACCAAGCTGTGATCGGCAGCGGCGCCACAATCCTTCCAAACCTGCACCTTGGTGACCGGGCCGTCGTCGGAGCTGGGGCGGTCGTGACACATGACGTCTCGCCCGGCACGACGGTGGTCGGGGTCCCGGCAGCTCCAGTCGCCACAACTGAGACTCCTCGCACAGATGAACAAGATCCTTGGCGACTGCCCCCGGAAGGGATGTCATGAACCCCGTTAGCGCTGTGTCCGGCGCGCAGGCACCGGGAACAATGAGCTCCATTCCCGTCTTTGTCCCCGCCACCGGCGCCGATACGATAAAGGCCGTCGTCGATGCCCTGGCCGAGGGATGGCTTGGCATGGGAAGACTGACGAAGGAGTTCGAGAAGGCTGTCGCGGAGTTCCTCGGCCTTTCCTCGCGAAGGGTCGTGGCGGTCAACACCGGCACCTCGGCACTGCACATCGCTTTGCGTTTGGCAGGCGTTGGGCCCGGGGACGAGGTGATCACGACGTCGTTCAACTACGTCGCGGATCATCAGGCGATCCGGATGTGTGGAGCGGAGCCGGTCATGGCCGACATCATCGAGCCGAACCTTGGCCTCGATCCTGCCTCCGCCGAGCGTCTGATCGGCCCCCGCACACGAGCCCTTCTCCCGCTCCATTTCGCCGGACTGCCGGCCGACCTGGGCAGCATCTATCAGTTGGCCCACGACCACGGGCTCAGGGTCGTTGAGGACGGCTGCCACGCCTTCGGGACGACAGTCGCCGGTCGCGCTATTGGGTCGACAGGCGATCTCGCCTGCTTCAGCTTCGATCCGGTAAAGGTGGTGACGTCGCTGGACGGCGGCTGTGTTGTCGTGCCGGACGCGGCCGGCGAGGACCAGTTACGACTCTACCGGTTCCTGGGCGTGGACAAGGAGACTCACCTGCGCTACAAGAACGCCCGGGCCTGGGAGTACGACGTTGTCTCCGACGGATTCCGTTACCACCTCAACAGCGTTTCCGCTGCCGTCGGCCTGAGCCAGATGGCGAGGATAGGCGAGTTCATCGAGAGCCGTCGCGCAGTTTGCACGATATACAGCGACACCTTCTCGAGGCTTTCTTGGTGCGCTCCCGTCGCAAGCTCGTTCACCACCGTGAGCCCGTTCATCTACAGCCTGCGGGTTCTCGACGGCCGTCGGCCTGCTTTCATACGTCACATGGACGAGCACGGCGTGGCGACCGGCATCCACTTCATCCCGGTGCACCGCCACACTCACTTCCGCGATTGCAGAACCGACGACCTGACCACCACGAATCGTGTCTGCGAGGAGGTCGTGACCTTGCCGCTGCACTCGCTCATGCCGCCGCATGTCATCAATCGAGTCGTCGAGGCCGTAATGAGCTTTGAGCCCTGATCACTGGTCCAGGCGTGACCAGTCGTAAGGAATGTCGTTGTCGTGCGGGTCGATCCGTTCGCTGCGCCGCTGGTCGTGCTCATGGGTGCAGCAGTTGGCCATGACTGACACCTCGGCCAGACCCTTGAAACCGTTCCACAGCCCAGGCGGTATCACGACAAGTGAGTAGTCGTCCGGGCCGAGAAACAGCTCCTGGAGCTCACCACGGCTCGGTGAGCCCTCACGGTCGTCGAAGATCACGAGTTTGACACGGCCCCAGATGCACGCGTAGTTCAGCGTCATATCCGAGTGCCGGTGCCAACCCTTTATCGCGTCACGATATACCGAGCTGAAGTAGATCTCACCAAAGGCGCGGAAATGGGGATCGCTGGCTCGCAGCATGTGAAAGATAGTCCCGCGCTCGTCGGGGATGCGCCGGAGCGGCACGACCTGGAGACCGTCGATCACCGGGTTCTCCTTTCCTCTAGGGGAACGAGGAGCTGCCCACCCCGCTCCGTGAACCAACGCAGCTGCGAGCGCACTTCATCGGCAAGGTTCCACACCAAGACGGCGAGCACTTCGGGAGGATCGGCCTCGAGACACTCCGGTGACACCACGGGGATTCTGACGCCAGGAATGATCCTTCCCTGCTTAGCCGGGTTGCGGTCGACGACATAGTCGATAGTTCTCTTGTCGATCCCGGTGAAGTTGAGCAGCACCGTGGCCTTGGCGGCGGCTCCATAGCCGCCGAGTGTCCTCCCAGAAGCCTTCACCTCGTAGAGTTGCTCGATGACCTCGGCCCGCTCTTTTGACACCTCAGAGACGAAAGAGGCGTAGCTGGACTGCGACTTAAGGGATCGTGCGGACTCTTCGGCCAAAGTGGCCGCAGCACGTGCCGTTGGCTCGACGCCGGCACCCTTGCGAGCCGTCACTCGCAGCGACCCGCCGTGAACATCGAGGTGTTCGCAGTCCTGGATCGACATTCCGTGCTCAGCGAACAGGTGCTGCAGGGCTCCGAGCGAGTAGTAAAAGACGTGCTCGTGGTAGATGGTCTCGAACAGGCCCCGGTCGATGAGGTCGAGAAGATAAGGGGTCTCGATAATCGCCACGCCCTCTTCATCGAGCAGGACCGCCATCCCCTCGACCAGGTCATGAATCTGTGGGACGTGGGCGAGAACGTTGTTGGCGTGGATCACCCGGGGTCGCGAGCCTGCCCGACGCAGCTCGGAGGCGAGCGAGGCCGTGAAGTAGTCGACGCGAGTCTCGATGCCTGACTCCTGGGCCACCCGGGCGACGTTCGCCGCGGGCTCGACACCGAGGATGGGGATCCCAAGGTCGCGGTAGTGCCTGAGCAGATATCCGTCGTTGCTCGCGATCTCCATGACCAAGTCACCCGAGCCGAGGCCAAGAGCTCTCGCAGTATCAGTGGCGAGACGGCGCATCGCATCCACCATCGAGTCGGAGTACGAGGAGAAGTACAGATAGTCGTCGAACATGAGGTGGGGATCCACACTTCCGCTCAGCTGCATGATCCCACAACCCTCACAACCGACCGCAACAAGCGGGAACGTGGCGACCGGGACGTCCGTTGAGGTGACAAGTGCGTTAGCGAGGGGTTGGCAGCCCATGTCCAGGATCGGGAACAGGCTCTTCGATCCACAAATCCGGCACGCCTGCACCGGGGAGAAACCAGACTCAGCCATGAGCCTCGTACCAGTCCACTGTCCTCTTGATCCCCTCTCCCAAAGGGACCTCCGCCCGCCAGCCGAGGCGGCTATGGGCTGCAGAAGCGTCCAGGTACTGCTCCTCCAACTCACCGTTCGCATGTGCCCTTATATCCGGCGCGAGCTTCGAGCCCATGACTTGAAGGATCAGTTTCACTATCTCGAGCGCGCTCTTCGGCGCCTCGAGAGAGAAGTTGAACGGAGTCCCGCGCAGTGTACCGTCGGACCGCATCGCCGAGGCGAGCAGGAGGTAGGCGCGAGCGGCGTCCTCTGCGTATATGTAGTCCCTCACGGGAGTCCCGTCGGATCGAAGGACCGGCCTGCGCCCAGACATCACGTCTCGGATGACCCCTGGGATCAGACGGTTGAAGTTGCGGTCGCCACCGCCAAAGAGGTTTCCGCAGCGAGCAATACAGACATTCGTCGACCAAGTGGCTGCGTATGCCTGGGCAATCAGATCGGCGCAGCTCTTGCTGACGTCATACGGAGTACGCCCTTGAAGAGGGTAGTCCTCCCGATACGGCAGCCGAGTGCTCGGGCCGTAGGCCTTGTCCGACGAGGCGACGACGACCTCCGCCGCGGATCCGCCCAGACGTACCGCCTCGAGAACGGTCCAAGTACCAGCGATATTGGTCTCGAAGGTGGACATGGGGCTCCGGTTGGCGATCGGCACGATTGTCTGCGCCGCCAGGTGAAAGACGGTCTCAACCTCGTATTCGGCCAGCACTCTTCTCACGAGCGACGCGTCCGTGACATCTCCTCTGCAGACGGTGATGCGGCCCGCTAGATCTTCGACCTCGATGAAGGTACCTGGAACCGAGTCGCGCTCGATCGCCACGACGTCGGCTCCGCGGCGCACGAGCTCGCGGACCGTCCAGCCACCGAGTAGACCCGTAGCACCAGTGACGAGGACCCTCCGCTGCTGCCACAGGGGATCTAGTCCCACAGTCGCCATTGGGCCGCTCCCTCGTCCCAAAGTGAGCGCAATATTCTCACGTCCTTCAGCGTGTCCATCGGATGCCAGAAGTCGGTATGCGTCATCGCCATGACCTCGCCAGCAGCTGCGAGAGGAGCTATCACATCGAGCTCCATGCTCTGATCGTCGGACTCGATACGGTCCAACACTTCCCGGCGGAGCACCATGAAGCCGCCGTTCACCCAACCCTCGCCCACATCAGGCTTCTCGACAAACTCGGTGACCTGACCGCCGTCGAGTTCCAGCCAGCCGAACCGGGCCGGCGGCCTGACCGCCATGAGCGTGACGAGCCGGCCGTGCGCGTGGTGGAATTCGACGGCTTTACGCAGATCCGCGTTGGTCAGGCAGTCGCCGTATGCGAGACAGAAACTCTCGTCAGGCAGGTGCGAGGCTAGCCGCCGTACGCGCCCGCCGGTGTTGGTCGCGTAGCCAGTGTCGATTAGATCGACCGTCCAGTCCTCGCTCGGCGAGCCAAGAAGCCTGATCTGCCCGGTGGAAGTGTCTACTGAGAGGTCACAGGCGTGGTTGCGGTAATTGAGGAAATAGGACTTGATGATGTCCCCCTTGTAGCCGAGAGCGACCACGAAGTGGGACATCCCGAAGCAGGTGTACAGCTTCATGATGTGCCAGAGAATCGGCTGGCCACCGATTTCGACCATTGGCTTAGGTCGCGTCTCCGTCTCTTCTTGCAGTCTGGACCCCAACCCGCCAGCTAGGACTACGACGCGCATCGAAAACTCGCCCGGACAGACGCCACCGAACCCTTTCCTCTAAGCGCAGTCATGGCCACCTTGAGCTTAGCGGCAGGGGTCCCTTTGCCCGGGAACCACTTTCGCGAGAGCCAGACGGCGGCACCGATGACTGGCTCGGCTCCGCCCGCCTTCTCGTGATGCCCCGCGCAAAGCCCAGGCCCCAGGCTGCATGCATCGTCGGGAAGGCGGCGAGCAAGGTCGGAACCGCCGGCGGGTCGCTCACCAGCTCGAGCGCAGCTCGGGCGAGGACGACGGCGAGATAGGCCGCCAGCACCTGGCGTCGCCACGGGCTCGCCAGACCGGCGAAGAGCGCCGGGACGGCAAGCTGTCGGTACGAGAGCGAGCCGGGGTGCTTGCGGATCGTCCGGGCCCGGTTGTGGCCGTACCGGTAGAACTGGCGTGCGAGCGGTCTGAGCCCGTCGCGCCCGAGATAGAAGGACTTGATCGACGGATCGAGGTAGACACCGCCGAAGCTCTGGGCCCTCCAGGCAAGCTCGGCGTCCTCGTTGCCGCCCGACCATTCGTCATAGCCACCCATCTCGCGGATCGTGCTCGCTCGAAAGGCGCCTAGATAGACGGTGTCGACAAAGCGCGGCTGGCCACCCGCGCGGCGGAAGGCCGCCGGTCCCGCCCCGAGGCGGGAGGTCATCGCCGCCACGATGCCGCGCTGGCGGGCGTCGTGGGCCTCATAGCGCATCTGCCCGCCCACGATCGCCGCCCCCGAGCGCTCGAGGGCCGCCACGCAGCGCTCCACGTAGTCGGGCGCGATCGCGGTGCGAGCGTCGACCCGGACGATGACCTCACCCGAGGCGCCCGCGATGGCGGCATTCAGGCCGGCGGGACGGATTCGCCTCGGATTGTCGACGATGACGACCTTCGCGTAAGCGGACGCCGCCGACCGCGTCTCGTCGGTAGAGCCGCCGTCGGCCACGACGACCTCGACGATGGACCGATAGGTCTGCCCGGCGACGGCTCGTAGGCAGCGCTCGAGCTGTGGCGCCTCGTTGAAGACCGGGAGGATTATCGAGACCGTCGGCGCCGTCGCCGCGCTGGCGCCGGCAGATTCGTCGCCGTCGTTGTCAACAGATTCCGCGAACATCGCCGATCCCATGCCGTACAAGCTTGCCAGGTGAAAAAGGCTCTGCTGACGATGCCGCCGCTGAGCTACCGCCGCCGAGGGGCCGCCGCCGAGCTACCGCCGCTGAGGTACCGCCGCTGAGGTACCGCCGCCGAGGTGGTCGGCGACCTTCGCCCCGGCCGGCTACACGAGGGGCCAGGGGTAGGCCCGGTAGTCATCGCGGGGCGAAGGGAACCGGCGCTTTCGCAAGAGCGCGACCGCCCTGCGCCGGAGGGCCGCACACTCGTCTCCCTCCAGCAACTCTGCGACCGCCTCCGGTACCGCCTCGACGAGCGACTCGCAGGCCGAGTGCACCTCGGCGGGCAATGTCTCTCCGGCGAAGTCCCACATCACGGTGCGAAGCTTGCCCTGGACATGGAAGCACAGTCCGTGGTCGATCCCCCAGATCCGGCCCTCCTGGTCCTTTAGCAGATGGCCGCCCTTGCGGTCGCCGTTGTTGACCAACAGGTCGAAGGCCGCTATCCGCCGGAGCTGGGGATGGTAGAGGGGCTCGTTCAGCAAGGTGAAGTAGTGCTCGGCGAAGTCCGCGTCGACAAAACGCTGCACCGAGCCCTCGCCCTGCGGCCCGTCCGGGCGCAGCACCGTCTCGGGCACGATGTCGAGCGCGAGGGCGGCGGAGAGCTCGTAGGCGGCGACCTCACGGCGGAACAGGCCGCCCGGGTAGTCCCAAAGCGGGCGCTCGCCGCGCCCGGGCTTGTAGACGGCGCGCTGCTCGGTCTCGCCCCGGCGCACAGTCGCGAGAAACGAGTAGTTCGAGCTCCACGGCAGCCTGCCCAGGACCTCGATCTCTCCTTCGGCCAAGAGCTCGAGCCAGGAAGGCCCGCTCAGATCAGCGGCGGGCGGTGGCCGTTCGTCCTCGGGCACACGTGGCCTCTCGCATCGAGCGGGTACCCGCAAAGCGGGCAGGGAGGCCGGCCGGCCTCGACGAGCTCCGTGCCGCGAATGGCCAGCGCCGCGGCTTGCTCCCGAGTGATCGACACCCGCACGCTCGCCCCGGCGTCGGCGTCCTCCTCGAGCTCCAGGTTCTCCTCCTCCAGGCCGAACAGCGCCTCGACGTCGACCTCGGACTCGGTGGGGTCGATCTCGTCGGCGACGAGGATGATGCGGTCCAGCTCTTCGTCATAGCTGACGCTGAGCGAGCGGACCACGAAGTCGGGCTCCCCGAACGGTTCGAGCGCGAGCTCGGTGCCCGACGGCAGCTCCCCGGGGCGCTCGAGCTCGGCCAGCATCCGGCCCAGGAAACGTGCCAACGCGGACACTTGCGCCTTCTCCAGCTTGAGCGTCTTGAGCAGGAGGCCCTCCCGCACCTGGAGGAGGAAAACGCGCTCGCCCACGGGACCGATCGTCCCCACGGTCACCCGGTCGGGGTGGGCGAGCTCGATGTCCTCTGTCACCGCGTCACCTCACGACTCGGCCCCAGGCCGGCCGGCCCGCCCGTCACGCCCATGGCGAGCACGGCCGGGCCCCGGGGGCCGTAGACGACCGTCGAGATCGAGCAGGGCACGACCACGATCCGCTGGAACAGGTCGAGCGGCACCCCGAGGACGCTCGCGAGCACGACCTTGATGCAGTCGGCGTGCGAGACCGCCACGACGACCTCGCCGGGATGGGCCCCGCAGATCCTCCCGACCGTGTCTGTAAGGCGCGACTGCAGCTCCACGAACGACTCGCCCCCGGGAAAGCGGAAGCCCGACGGCCACTGCTGCACTATTCGCCACTCGGGGAGCTTGCGCAGCTGGGGAAGCGGCTCGCCGGTCCAGCTCCCGAAGTCGCACTCGATGAGGCCGCGCTCGGCGACCACCGGCTTTCCCACTCGCTCGGAGATGACCATCGCCGTCTCGTGCGTGCGCTCCAGGGGCGAGGTGTACACGGCCGAGACGGGCATGGACGACAGCGCCTCGCCGGCCTTTGCCGCTTCCTCGCGCCCCTGGTCGGACAGGTGCAGGCCGCGGGCGCGACCGGGGAGGACCTTGCCGGTCGTCGCCGTCGTGCCGTGGCGGACAAAGCACACCACCGTAGGGCGAGGCGGTTTGCGACGAGATGACGGCACCACTGACACCGTAGCCTTTGCTCGTGCGACCGGCCGCCTGGAGCCTCGAGCGGATCAGCCGTGAAGTGACGAGCTGCACGCGTTGCCCCAGGCTCGTGGCCTGGCGCGAGCTCGTCGCGTCCAACCCTCCGGCCTCGTACGCCGCCGAGGCCTACTGGGCGCGCCCGCTGCCGGGCTTCGGCGACCCCGAGGCACGCCTCGTCGTCGTCGGGCTCGCCCCGGCGGCCCACGGCGGGAACCGGACGGGACGGATGTTCACGGGGGACCGCTCCGGTGACTTCCTCTTCGCCGCCTTGTGCCGGGCCGGCTATGCCAACCAGCCGCTGAGCCGCTCGATCGGCGACGGCCTCGAGCTCTCGGGGGCGTATGTGACCGCGGCGGTCCGTTGCGCCCCGCCGGCGAACAAGCCGACCCCGCTCGAGCGCGAGACCTGCGCCGGGTACCTAGCAGGCGAGCTACGGGCGCTCGCCGGCGCCCGCGTGCTCCTCGCCCTCGGTGCCTTCGCCTACGAGGCGCTCTGGCGGCTGGCGGAAGGGGGCGGGGGACGAGGGGAGAAACGGCAGCGTTTTGCCCATGGCCTCGAGCTGCCACTTCCGCCCCTCGCCGCGCCCCATCCCCGCACGCTCCTGTGCTCTTACCACCCCAGCCAGCGGAACGTCTTCACCGGGCTGCTCAGCGCCGAGATGTTCGACAAGCTGCTCGTGCGTGCCCGCGAGCTGGGCGCATAGACCCCCCTCAGGCGCTTGTCACCGGGATCCTGCCCGGGGCCGGGTCGGCGTCCTCGGGCCAGCGCCGGCGGCTCGCCCGGGAGAGCTTGCGAAGCAGGGCCACGGCGTCGGGATCGTCATCGAACGCGGAGCGCACCTCGATCGCTCCCGCGGCGTGCATGGCCGAAATCAGCTCCCGGCCCTTGTCAGTGCGGACCATGGTGATCGTCCAGTGAGGAAACGCCCCGATGCCGCCGGTGGAGATGTCGGCGTGCTCGGCCGCGAAGTCGGGGCAGTGCTTGCAGCCTTCTCGGGTCCACTGATGGGCCTCTTTGAGCGGGATCTCGTGCAGCTCGCCGTCGCGTGTCCAGACCTGGAAGATGCCCTTGATGTTCATCCTCACGATGTCTTCGCGAGCCAAGCCGTAGCGTGCCTCGAACAGCTCGGGGAAGATCGCGTCGTCGAATGACTTCGAGCACAAAAGGCCTATCGTCAGCACGAAACGCCGCGCCACCTTGCCCGCCTTGCGCGCCGACATGATCGCCGGCGCCGAAGCCTGGCAGCCCATGCCGACAAGGGCGATCCGCTCGGCGCCGGCCTCGGCCGCAGCCGCGTAGGCGAGCGGGTTGGCCGAATAGGTGTAGCGCGAGCCCGCCGCCGCCAGCACCTCGGCGCGCGTGCGGGCCACGCCCGGCACCGCCTTCCACGTCTTGCCGTCTCCCTCCAGGTTCGAGACGAGAGCGGCGTCGATGACGTCGTGCTCGAGCGCCCAGATCAAAAGCGCCGAGACGAGGGCCCCGTCCTGGCCGGCCTCCAGCACCTCCGGGTCGGTGGCCCGGACGAGAATCACGTCCTTGGCAATGCCGTAGAGCTCGTTCTCTTCGCGGGTCCGCCCGAAGAGGAACGTGTCGACCTCCGGCTCCCAGGCGCGAAAGCGCGGGCAGGCTCTCGTGCAAAGGGTGCAGCCCTTCTCGCCGTGGGTGCAGTCGTCCGCCCCGCCCATCTCCGGAACGTGGAAGGGGTGGTAGACGCCCTTTTGGTCGTCATAGCCGAGCACGTCATAGGGGCAGACGACAACGCACGCCGAACACCCGGTGCAAAGACCGGAAGTCACGACCTCCCGGTAGAGATGTGACCAGTGCGGCTTTTCGGGGGGCATGGGGAAATTCTATCCACCCCGTGGCGTGGACGCCTTTCCCGTCGAGCCGCCGGGTCGACCTCTCTGAGTGGTAATTGATGCCACGACTCGCGGCCAGGTCTCAGTGCCCGTGTCAACGGCACCCGGGGCCGTAGTAGCCTCGAAGCGTGCTCGCGTGCCAAAACAGCTGGTTTTGATGGAAATTGCGATCATAGGGCTAGGTTCGTGGGGACTGAGCTTCCTCGAGCGCATCGTTACGGGTTCGCGCTCACAGTGGGGGCCGCTGCGGGTCCACGTCGTCGAGCCAGGCACGCCGGGCTCGGGTGTCTATGCCGTTGACCAGCCCGACTACCTGATCCTCAACACCCCCTGCGGGCAGGTCTCGCTCTACCCCTGGCAGGACGTGGGGCCGCCGCCTGCGTACGCCCTCGGGCTGTACGAGTGGGTCACGGCCACCGGCTACCGCTGGGTAGGCGACGCCTGCCGGATCGGCCCGGAGGGCCGCAAGATAGGCCCCGACGACTACATCCCGCGCCGGCTCATGGGCGAGTACCTGCAGTGGTTCTACGCGATGCTCGTCGCCTCGGCGCCGCCGAAGGTCGAGATCGTCCACCACCGCACCGAAGCCGTCAACATCGTGGCCGGGCCGACCGGCCGCGAGCGCGTCTTACTGGCAAACGGGGAGCAGTGCGAGGCCGATCACGTCATCTTGACCTCGGGCCACACCGACAACGTGGAACCGCCCGCCAACCCGTCGCTCGTGGCGAGGCCCTATCCGGTCGGTCGCTACGTGACGACCATCCCACGCGACGCCACCGTCGCCGTCGAAGGCATGGGGCTCGTCGCGACTGACGTCGTGACGGCCCTCACGGTCGGAAGAGGCGGCTCGTTCACCGAGAGCGGCGACCGGCTGCGCTATGTGAGATCCGGGGACGAGCCGACGCTCCGGCTCTTCTCCCGTAGCGGGTTCCCCTACTGCGCCAAAGCGGTGGCGACCGTCGACGAGAGCGACGAATACGAGGCGGTCGTCTGCACGAAGCAAGCGATCAGGGCGATCCAGGGCGGTGCCGGAACGGGCCGCCCACGGCGCCAGATCGACTTCCGCTCGGCGATCCTGCCCCTGGTCCTGACCGAGATGCAGATCAGGTACTACTCGCAGTCGGCACTGCTCGCGAGCGGCCGCACTGCATCCGACGAGGTGCGCAGGCGGCTCGGCCGGGCATGGAGCGACGGGTCATATGGCACCGTCGTGAGGGAACTCTCCGCCAAGTACGGCGAGTTCGACCCCTCGTGGCACTTTTTCGGCCCCCACGGCGACTGCGTGTCCTCGAAGGACTACGAGTCGCTGATCTGCTCAATAGTCGATGCCGACCTCCGCGAGGCGCTCCGAGGCGGCTCGGCGCCGGTGAAGTCCGCCTACGAGGTGCTGCGCCACGTCAGGGACCTCATGCGCACCGTGATCGAGTTCAAGGGCCTGACATTCGAGTCCTACGTCGACTTCCGGGACAACATCAAGACAAGGGTCAACCGCCTCGTGGCCGGCCCGTCGGCACTGCGCTCCCAGCAGCTCCTCGCGCTGATCGAGGCCGAGGTCGTCTCGGTGCCCCTCGGGCCGTTGCCGGTCATCAACCCGCGCGTGACAGGAGGGTTCACACTCTGCTCGAGGCGCTTCGAGCAGCCTCACTCCGAGCAGGTGGACTGGCTCGTCCACGGGCACCTGGAGAACCCGACGATCTGCCGCTCGACCTCCGGCCTGCTCCGGAGGCTCTGGCAGGACGGCAGGCTCCAGCCGCTCAGCTACGGCGAGACGGAAGTCGGCAGCGTCGCTTTGAACGAGGCGTTCCACCCGATCGATGCCTGGGGACAACCTGCTCACAGGATCTGGGTGTTCGGCTCGCTCACAGAGGGCGTGCGGTATTTCACCCACTACGTCCCGTCTCCGAAGAGCCGCCTGCGTGCTTTCCTCGACGCGCAGCGATGCCTCGAGCAGATCATGGGCTGACCGGCCAGGCAGCGGTCGCCGCTTGCGCGCCCGCCCATTGCCCTGCCGCCGGCTCGCCGGTTGTGCGGTTACCGGCTTGCCCCGGCACGAGCAAGCCGTCACTCGTAGACGACGGTGACTTCCTCGTTCAGGAAACGGTCGATCTCCAGCATCCCGTCGTAGTCGGGAGACACCCCGGAGACCGAGTAGATGTAGTGGCGGGTCCCGTCCCACAAGTCGATCGGGTCGCCTGGGTCCCTGTTCAACAAGACCGTGTTGACCCCGGGAAGCTCGGCCAGCCGGTCGAGACCGTCGATGCTCACAAAGCGCCGGGCAGAGGCCGGGGGCTGAAACAAGAAGACCCAGCCGACCTTGGAGCAAGGGATCGGCCCGTCCAGGTCCACTGCCTGACCGAGGGCAATGCGCATTGAAAGCCGCATGAGCGACTCGCCGCTCGCCTGCCACAGCATCTCGGGGACTACCCCACCGAGCCTGCCGTTCACCTCGAGCACCCGGGGGCCGTCGGGAGTGAGCTTGATCTCGGTGTGGAAGCCACCGGTTCGAACCCCGAGGGCGCGCAACGCGGCCGTGGCGACCTCCAACACTGCGGCCTGCTGAGCTTGCGAAAGGTCAGCAGGGATGAAGAACCCGGTCTCTCGGAAGGGCTGGGCCAGCGGGAACCGCCCTGTCACCGCCAAATGGCCGATCCTGCCACCCGCAACGAGGCTCTCGACCGACACGTAGTCACCGAAGCGCTCGCTCGAGCTCGTCGGGAGGCCGGGCATGTACTGCTCGACGAACATTCCCGTCGTGCCGCCAGCCGGCGGCGGAAGCATGGCGACCTGGCGGACGAGATCGACGGCGTCCGACACGGGCATCGTGTACTGACCGCCGCTGCCGCTGCGCGGCTTGAGCACCGCCGGGAAGTCGACGACCGCAGCAAGAGCTTCGACCGCGGCGAGATCACGTTCAACCGGGACCTCCCAGCAGAGCGGGGTGGGCAAGCCACCCTTGCGGAACGCCTCGCGCTGTAGGAACTTGTCCACCAGCCTCCAGGCCACCTCTGGGCTCTGATAGTCGAGCCCGAGCTCCGCTGCTATGAGCGAAATGAGGACGATGTCCTCGTCGCGGTAGGTCACGACACCATCCGGAGAATGCGCCCGCACCGCGGAGACGATCTCTTCTGGCGACAGGCCCGCGACGTTCACGACGGTCCCGAGCTTCCTCAGCAGCCGGGCGGTGATGGCGTTGTCACCAACGCTCTCGTCGATGAGCCAGAGGATGTCGCACAAGCCCGAAGCCGCCTCGGCTATCTGCAAGGCGGGTGCGGAGCGAAGACCGTGCCCGACCACGAGCAAAGGCTTGCGGAGATTGGTGGAGCCCTGGGTCACATCAAGGCTCTACCAGCCAGGAGAGCAAAAAGCAAGGTTGCGTGACTGAAGGGCAGCCGTGGGCTCCCTGCGGCCGTCCGGCAGGCTTTAGAGTGTTCCGGCGAGCGGCCACACGGCCTGACATTGGGGAAGATCTGATCGCATTGGTTATCGCCTCCGCCGGCGACAGCACTCGGACTGCGGCACAGGAGGGCGCGCACGGACGCGGGCGCAGCGGGGACGGCTCGGCTGTCCACATCGCCTTTGTCAACAACATGCCGAGCCCAGCCTTCGACGCGACCGAGCAGCAGTTCGTCGGCCTCCTCGAGAGCGCGGCCCACGAGTTGGGCGACGTCACCGTGCGCCTCAGCCGGCACGCCTTAACTGGCTTGGAGCGCACCGCGGAGGTCGAACGGCGCCTCGCCCGCGACTACCGCCCGATCGAGCTCATGTACAGCGAGCGGCCGGACGGCCTCATCGTCACCGGGACCGAGCCGCTTGCCGACGATCTCAGGTCCGAGCCGTACTGGGGGGCCCTGGCCGAGCTCATCGGCTGGGCCGAGGGCGGCGCCGCGTCTGGTTTGCTCTCCTGCCTCGCAGCGCACGCGGCGGCGTTGCTCTTCGACGGCATCGAGCGGGAGACGCTTCCGGCAAAGTGCTCGGGGGTCTTCGTCCAGGAGGTGAGCACCGATCATCCGCTCACAGAAGGTCTCGGCCGGCTGGTTCACATGCCCCATTCGCGGCTCAACGATCTGCCGTCAGCCTGCCTGCAGGCAGGCGGGTACACCAACCTGATCGAGTCACCGGAAATGAACTGGACCGTGGCCGTGAAAGACCGCGGCTGTTGCACCTTCGTGCTCGTCCAAGGTCATCCGGAGTACTCGACCACCAGCCTCTTGCGTGAGTACCGCCGCGACATGCAGCGCTTCCTCCGCGGCGAGCGCGGCGCGCTGCCCGCGATCCCGGTCGGCTATATCGACGCCGACAGCCATCGGCTCCTGGAAAGCTTCGAGGCCAGAGCACTCGAGCGGCCCTCCGACCCGGAGATCATGAGCGAGTTCCCTTTCGAGCCGGTGGCAGAGCGCCTCGTCAATACCTGGCAGGGCTCGGCGACGCGCCTTTATGCCAACTGGCTTCGGCTGATCCAGCACAGGAGGCAGGCCGGTGCATGACGAGACCGTTGCGATCCACGGTGGCTACACGCCAGATTCGACCCGAGCCGTCGCCGTTCCCATCTATCAGACGATCGCCCACCAGTTCGACGACGCGGCGCAGGCGGGAGCGGTCTTCGACCTCGAGGTCCCAGGGTTTCATTACAACCGGCTCAACAACCCGACGAATTCGGTGCTGGAAGGGCGCCTTCAACAGCTCGAGGGCGGGGCCGGTGCCCTGGTGCTGAGCTCGGGGGCAGCGGCGGTCAACTACTCGATCTTGAACCTCGCCACGGCCGAGGACAACATCGTCACGACTCCACAGCTTTACGGGTCCACCTACACCCTTTTCGCTCATGTGCTGCCGGGACAGGGCATCGAGGTGCGCTTCGCTGACGACGACCGCCCCTCGAACATCGAGCCGCTCATCGACGCCAGCACCAAGGCGGTCTTCTGCGAGTCGGTCGGCAACCCGGCGCTCAATGTCGTCGATCTCGAGGCCGTCAGCGATCTCGCCCATAGTCACGGCATCCCGCTCATCGTCGACAACACGATCGCGACGCCCATGTACCTGAAGCCCATCGCCCACGGCGCCGACGTGGTCGTGGAGTCCTTGACGAAGTTCATCGGCGGGCACGGCACCACACTCGGCGGCGCCATCATCGACGCGGGCCGTTTCCCGTGGAGCGAGCACCCCGACAGGTTCCCGATGTTCAACCGGCCCGAGCCCGCCTTCCACGGGATCGTCTATGCCGAGCAGTTCCCCGAGGCCCCTTATGCCGTGCGCTGCCGCACTGTCAGCCTCCGCAACACCGGTTCGACGCTCTCACCGCTTGGCGCCTTCCTCCTCCTGCAAGGCCTCGAGACGCTGGCCGTGCGTCTCGAGCGCCATGAGTCGAACACGCGGGCCATAGCGCGCTACCTGGCTGCCGACCCGCGCGTCGAATGGCTGAGCTGGCTCGGCGACCCGGGGTTTGCTTACTACGACCTGGCCCAGCGCTACTTGAAAGGCCGCTGCCCCTCGATCATCACCTTCGGCGTCGCCGGTGGATATGAAGCCGGGATCCGGTTCTTCGACTCTGTCAAGCTCTTCAAGCGGCTCGTGAACATGGGCGATGCCAAGTCCCTCGTCGCCCACCCCGCGTCGACGACTCACCGTCAGCTGTCTCCAGAAGCGCTCGCCTTGGTTGGCGTGGCGCCGGAGACGATCCGGCTTTCGATCGGCATCGAGCACGTCGACGACCTGATCGCCGACATAGATCAAGCGCTGAGTGCCGCGCTGTGAGCTTCGCCGTGGTGTGCGGAGGGGGCGTGGGGCGATGAGCCACGACGATTGGAAGGGGGCAACGCACGCGCAAACTGCAGCGCAGCCGAAGCTGGCCGTCGGTGTCGACCTCGTCCGGGTCGACGAGGTGCAAGCGGCCCTGTCTCACTTCAGCGACCGTTATCTGAGACGCATCTTCACAGCCCACGAGGTTGCCTGCGCAACTGGTGACGGTCAGGTGCGGGCTCGCCACCTCGCAGCCCGTTTCGCCGCAAAGGAGGCGGCGATGAAGGCTCTCGGGCCGAGCGACCGGCTTCCGGCCTGGCGTTCGATCGAGGTCCGCCAGGAGCCAAGCGGCAGCTGCACGCTGCAACTCAGTGGCTACGCGGCCGAGCTCGCGAGACGAGCCCATCTGAGCGAATTCGCCGTGAGCCTCAGCCACGAGGGCAACCTCGCCGTGGCTGTCGTCGTCGCGCTCGGGCAGGGCGACGCGTGACCGGCGAGTTCCGGGCGGCGCTGCTCGCGAGCGGGCTGCTCTTCGAGGCTGGCGTTGAAGGCCTGTACGCCCGCTCGGGCACCTTCGAGAAGGTGGTGCGGGGAATCGACGACCTCGTCACCTCGGCCGGTGCCGACCAGCACGCCCCTTCTCTCCACTTCCCGCCGATAATCCCTAGGGCCGTATTGGAGCGGAGCAGTTACCTGCGCTCGTTCCCTGACATGCTCGGCTCGATCGACGTCTTCGAGGGCGGTGACGACCTGCACATCGAGCTCTTGGAACGGCTCGAGCGGGGCGACAGCTGGGCCGAGCTGCTCACGGCTTCTGACGTAACGCTGTGCTCGGCAGCGTGCCATCCCCTCTATCCCCTGTGCTCCGGGCGCCTCCCGGCCGGCGGTCGGCGTTTTGAGATCTTCGGGCAGTGCTTCCGCTACGAGCCGAGCCTCGACCCTGCGAGAATGCTGGCTTTCCGCCAGCACGAGTTCGTTTACCTGGGCGACCCGGCCGGTGCTGTCGCGCATCGCGACGTTTGGCTCGAACGCTCCGCCCACCTGCTGTCGGGACTTGGCCTCGATGTCGACACCGTCGTCGCCAACGACCCCTTCTTCGGTCGGGCGGGACGCATGCTGGCTTCGAACCAACGCGCCGAGGAGCTCAAGTACGAGGTCGTCTGCACGATCGACCCCGCAGCCGCGCCAACGGCGGTGTCCTCGTCGAACTATCACGTCGATCTCTTCGGGACCGGGTTCGGCATCGAGTCAGCCAGCGGCGAGGCCGCACACAGCGCATGTGTCGGTTTCGGCGTCGAGCGGATCACTCTCGCCCTGCTGGCCACGCACGGGCTCGACCCCGACAGCTGGCCAGTGCAGGTGCGAAGCCGCCTCTGGCCTTGAGCCGGGCGCGGCCGTGCTCCTAGTGCGCGGCTTCGCGCTCAGCTGGGCCCGCTGGCTCGGCGTCTCGGTGAAATTCACCGAGGACGTGGTCGAGGATGAGATCGGCGACCTGCTCGCGGTCTCTTGCGGGAAACAGCCCGTGATCGAGGGTGAGAATCGCCTCGACCTGCAGGTGCTCCTTGCGGTAACCGCGACGAACAAAGCCGAGGCCGGACTCCGAGAAGAGCTGCATCTCAGCGGGACCACAGATCAAGAGCACGTCGGTGCCGGCCTGAGCCAGGTCTAAGAGGCGGCGCCCTGGCCCGTTCCGGTAGTGCCCGATGACGCTGCGCGAGCGCCAGACCAACATCTGCTCGCTACGGCCCAACTTGGTCGCGAGCGTCGGAAATCTCCTCTTCAGCCAGATGACGGCCCGTGGTTCGCGAGGGGCGCTGCGGGGTCGGATCACCGGCAGGCAGAAACGCCGGCGATCGTCCATTGGTCCACCTGAGGCCATCTCGGGCGGAGGGAACTTCACCGAGGGGTTCAGCGCGCAGACTCCCCGGGCCGAAAGGCTCAGTGCTGCCTCCAGAATCTGGTAGCCGCTGGAGCAGAGCCCGAACAGCACGACATTGCCGGGGTCATCGGGCGAGACAGCCAGGGTTGTGTCGAGGACGTCTTCGATCGCAGAAATCGAGTGCACCGGCTGGTCCAGTCTCCCGTCACGCGCCGGGCTGTCCCCGAATCCGCTCACATCGATCCTGACGCACCGGAAGCCTTCAGCCGCGAGGCGACGGCTGAGTTGCACCCACAGGCGTCCTGGCCCGATCCGGTGCTCGTTGGCGACGCTCACGAAGACGCACACGGGGCCGAACCCACCTAAGACCGGCTCCGTCTCGATGCCGAACAGTCCCGCAGGACCCAGCCACACGGCTCGCTCTCGGATGAGCATCGTTCCGCCACCGGGTGCAGCGCTCGGGCTCGGCTCGGCGGAGGGAATCTCGACAGTGATCTCGCTTCGGTTCGGCACGGCCATCTCAGAACCGCTCCGAGGCATCACCTCATCCAGCCACCCTGCCACCGTCGCGATCCCCTCGGCGGGAACGGTCGGCCAATCGTCGTGCACGTCCAGAAGCTCGGGCTGCCCCTTCACCTCCCTGCGCACGACATGAGGTAAGTCGAAGCGGTCGACGAGCTTGTGGTCAGCAACACGCTCCGATCGCGTGAGCAGCAGCACCTTGTTCGAATACGTTCCCGCTTCTACAGACCCTGGCTCACCTGCCAGAAGGTCCAGGCCGGAGATCTCTCTTGCCATTTCCGGTGACACCTTGAACCCGGGAAGATCAAGGGTGGCCGCATCCTCGTCGGCGACACGGACGCCGGCGAACAAGGCAAGCGCCCTCTGCCCGCGCAGGAACGAGCGCCCGGTTGGACAGGGATCCCACAAGACGACGGCGTCGACCGGATCCGTGTCCCGCTGGACGCTCGCGAAGTTGGCTCCGAGCCTCATGCCCACGACTGCGACTTGAGCGACCCCCGTCGTTCGCACGAAGTCCACCGCATGCTTCACGTCATCTGCGAACCCGCGTGCCTCCGAGCGATCGGCGGTTCGGTCGAAGGAATCGCCGGTCGAGCGATAGTCGAATCTGAGAGCGGCGAATCCGAGTTGCGTCAGCTGGCTTGCGAGCTGAACGAAGGTCGAGTGCGAGTACGCGTACTCACGGCCAAGCGGCGGACAAAGAACGACCGCCCCGCGCGTCGGCACGGCTGGCATGTGGAGAGCCCCGAACAGTGATGACTCCTCGGGGCCGAACCAGACTGTCACCGGTCGGCTCAAAGACATCCTCAGCCGTCCGAGGGCGTAACCAGCAGTTCGGAGATTGCCTGCCGGATCGACCCGATTGATTCGAACGTGCGCCTTCGCAACATTTGCTCAGGGAATTCCACCCCGAAGGCATCCTCGAGCGCGAGCATCACGCTCACGCTGGCATGAGAGGTCATTCCCAAGCGGAAGAGGTCATCGTCGTCGCTCAGGTCGTCCACGTCGATAACCAGCCGCGCATGCTCACGGAGTACGCGTCGTATCTCCTCGGTGATCTGCAACCCTCCTCTTACGCAGTCAGCGGCTGCTCGGGTCAGATGATATCGACGTCTCGGGTGGTGCGAGTGCTTGGTTGACGGGCTCCTTCCCGTGATGGCAACGACGGGGCCCTAGCGGCACTTTCAGTCCTTCGCGGCGTTGAGCCGAAGATCCCTCGCCCACGCCCGCCCGGCGACAAGTCCGCCTGCCTTTTAGCGAAGCAGTGTCCCTCACGACCTCGGGCCTCTGCGTCGGTGTGATCGTCCTGCTCGTAACGCTGAGGCTAGTTCGCTCGATCAGCTGGCGCCGTACCCTGTGCAAGCCGGGACCGCTCACTCCCGAGGTGGCCACCGCAGCGGACCCGGCAGGCCTGCGGCGGAAGGGGCTCGGGGAGCTCGGGGACCAGCTCGCGGGCCCGAAGGTGTCCGAGGCGCTCGGTGAGATGCGACCTTTGCTGGTGCTGTTCGGTGTGCTCGCTGGTGCTGATCGGTGCGCCTGCTGGTGCTGATCGGTGCGCTGGCAGGGGGCCACGTCTTCTTGGAGGACGTGTGCTGGGTCGCGGAAGCCCTCGTCGCGCGCTGGCGAGCGCGGGTGTTCGGCTTCGAGACCTCGCGCCTGAGGTCTTGCCGGCCGATGTGACCGGAAGGCGTCTTCGACCGGGCCCGCGGCGAGCTCATCTTGCACCCCAGGCTGGTATGCGCCGACCTCCTACCGTCCGAATGCGCACCTGACCGCAACACCGATTTGGGACTGCTCGTCGACAGGTTCACAGCCGCCCTGCTCCCTCACCAGGTGCGCCCGAAGGCAGGCCTGGCAGCCGCCTACCTCGCCCCAACGACCCGGTCGCCTTCGATGCCGTGCTCCACTGGACCGAGCCGGCCGTGGGACCTCCCGGATCGAACGCATCGTCGTCGCCCCCACGCCACGCAGTGGCACCACTCCTACGCCTGGAAGGGCGCCTAGGCGATCCTCTCTTCTGCGACCCTGAAAATAGGCGAGTCAGAGGCGACGACCGGGGGATTCCAAACCGGGGAGCGCGTTTCATGCCATGGGTTAGACTTTGTGAAAGGAAGGAGGGGATGTGGCCGCGAACCCGATCATTGACGAGATCTACAAGACCAGGATCGTTCGTGACGCGTCCGGAAATGAGTACAAGCTTTCAGCGGAAGTCGATTCCGTAGAAGGTGACTACCTCTATCGACTGATATCATCAGACGTCCTGATTAAGAAGACGCTTGAGGTGGGTTGCGCATCTGGCCTCTCGTCACTGCACATATGCGAGGCGCTTCGAACTCGACCAGGTGTCTCTCATGTCATCATCGATCCGTATCAAACGGACGTCTGGCACGGTGTGGGAGTCGCGAACCTCGAGAGGGCCAACATAGGTTTCTTTAGACTTATTTCTGAGCCTTCGGAGCTCGCTCTGCCAGACTTGCTTCGCACTCAACCAGAGAGCTTTGACTTCATCTTCATCGATGGATGGCACACGTTTGATCACACGATGCTGGACATCTTCTACGCGAATCGGCTGGTCCGCGTGGGCGGCTACATCGCAATCGACGATTGCAGCTGGACAGCAGTGTCGGCGGCAGTGTCTTACTACGGGAACTACCCATCGTACGAACAATTAAGAAGGCCAGCGATGCTAGCCCACACGTGGCAACAACGTTTGGCAAGAATCGCGAGGGTCGTTCTCCCTCCGGGCGTCGCTCAAATGATACTTCCAGTGGGTATTTATGATCGTGTCTATCGGCGAATGAGTTACCCGTCGATGGTCGTTTTCAAGAAGATAGCCGAGGATACTCGTAGCTGGACTTGGTTCAAGCCTTTCTGACCGTTAGTCGCGGGCGTAACTGCCCGACTCGAGCAAGTGAGGGTCCGCCGATGCCCCGCGATCGATTGAGGGAATCCGCGGTCATCGTCTGGTTCGAGAGCTGAATGCTTCGTCGACCCAGCTGACGCTGAACCTCAAGCTCGACCGCGAAAGCTAACGCACCGTTACCGTACCCCACCGACTACACCACCAAGAGCGCATCCGACCGCTACGATGCCGATATTGTGCGCTGACCGCTTGAACTCGGCCGCTCACGCGCCAAGGGAGATCTCGGATGAGTGCCAGGCAGCCACCCGTAGGTGGGAGAAGGATGGCCGAGCGAGCCAACAAGGTGCTCCTTCTAGTGAACGCGGACTGCACCGAGCGTGACCGGCACGCTCCCGCGCCAGAGCGGGGACCTCAGCGGCAGACAGACTTCTACGAGCTCATGACTCTTCTCGGCGCCGACGTGATCGACTGGTCGGCCGTCAAGGCAAGCCGGATCGGGCGGCTTCTCGAGCGCTACACAAACTGGTACGTCGCAGCGGCAGTCCTTGCGTTCCTAGAACATCGGAGGTACAGCCTGATCTGGTGCCTTACGGAAGCCGAGGGAAGTGTGCTCGCTCTGCTGCTGAAGATATCGCGGGTACGAGTTCCGCTCATGATGATCGGTGTCGTGCCGACGTCGCCCGCCATGTGGATCATGCTCCGAGTCCTTCGAGTACATTCGCACTTCACCAAACTGTTCCCGACAAGCACCTTGGCACTCGACACCCTGAAGGTCTCGTGGGGAGTACCGGCCGATAAGCTCGAACTCCTTCCGTACCAGGTCGACGTGGATTTCTTCGACCCCAGGTGGGCCGAGCCGAAGAAGCATGGGCGTCCGTACATCCTTGCCGCTGGAAGAGAATCTCGAGACTACGAGCTGCTTGTCGCAGCCGTAGACGGTCTTGGGATCGATCTGGTCATAGCCCTCGGGAGCCTCTGGGCGCCGGCAGACGACGACAGCTGGCGTGCGAGGATCCCGCCGAACGTCACGGTCACGACGACGGATTATGTGGGACTACGAGATCTCTACGCGGGCTGTGCTTTCGTCGTGGTTCCGCTCCGCGAGACCGACGTGCAAAATGGCATCACGACGATCCAGGAGGCCATGTCGATGGGCAAGGCCGTCATCGCGAGTCGGACGAGGGGACAGGGTGATCTGCTCGCCGATGACAATCTTGTGCTGCAGGATGCAAGTGGTCGGGCAACCGGCGGTTACTTCGCCCGCTACTTCGCCCCCTCAGCCCTCGAACTCCATGGCCCCACTGGGATCTACGTACCCCCAGGTGATGTCAGCGCGATGCGAGCTGCCATCGAACGTCTCACCGAGGACCCAGGCCTCGCGGCCGAGCTCGGTGCGCGTGGCAGAGCTGTCTGCGAGGCTGTTGTAAGTCTCGACTGCTTCCTCCGACGCGTCGAGGCCGCCTCGTCGCCCTACCTAGGGTGTCGGCCATGATGTGAGCCATCCCATGCGCGACTCGCGACGATACGCCATGGACCGAAGCAGCGAGGCTCCTCCGCTCGCTCACTGGGCCGCCGGCCCAAGCGGACAGCGCGATCTCTAGCCGAAGGCGGCGGTGTAGGCGGCGACGGTGAGCGGCGCCACCGACGGGTTGAGGGGCAAGATGCCGTCGACGTCGGCGTTGAAGTAGCTCTGGTAGGCGACGTCGTGGCTGGCGATGAAAGCGGCCATGCCCTCGACGTAGTAGGGGTCGTCACCGCCCGCGTTGGGACCTCCGGTCGTGGTCCCCCACTCGGGGATGCTGAGCGGCTTGCCGTGCGCAGCTGCGAAGGCTTCCACGGTGTCAAGGCCTTCGGGTTGGGCGGCAAGGGCGGCGAAGCGGGTCGGCCCCGGGGGCGGGATGGTGACCCCGGTGCCGTCGTACTGGTCGATGCCGATTATGTCCACATAGGCGTCGCCGGGGTAGAAGTCGGCGAGGGGGATGTCGCGGTAGTTGGCGTTGACGTTCCAGTCGAACAGGAAGTGACAGCCGGGCACGGCTCGCATCGCCGTGACCTCCTGGGCGAAGCACTGCGCCCACTGCTGCCACTCGGCGACGGTGGTCCCAAGGGAGTCGTTGTACCAGTTGCCGTTCATCTCGTGGCCTAGGCGGATGACCGTGTAGCCGAGGCCGGCGGCGACCATGTTCGTCGCGAACTCAGACGCGTAGATGTTGAAGTCCCCGGCCGCGCACTCAGCTGTCCAGTCGGGATCGCTCGCCTCGCTGTCGGGGATGAGGTTCTGGGTGTCGATGAGGCTGTGCCCGGTGGGGTCAGCCGCCACCCAGGCCACGAAGGGGGCGCCGGTGCTACTGGCGATCCAGGGGCTGACCCAGTCGGCCCATGTCGGGTCGGCGTCGGTGAAGGTCTCGATGCAGTTGTACTCGATCCCCGTGTACTGCAGGTCTTGGGCAAGCGCGGCGGCAGTTGGCTCGTCCGAGATGCACGCGACCTTCGAGTCACCCGCTTGGATCAGTCCCGCCGAGCGGCCGCGCACACCTGCCGAGCCGATTCTGGTCGTCGGCGGGATCGTGGTCGTCGTCGTCGGCATCGTTGTCGTCGTCGTCGGCGGGATCGTTGTCGTCGTCGGCGGGATCGTGGTCGTCGTCGGCGGCGTCGTTGTCGTCGTCGTCGGCGGGATCGTGGTCGTTGTCGGCGGGATCGTTGTCGTCGTCGTCGGCGGGATC
>Ga0181539_1000098_pt1 | contig 93001 bp, 59 predicted proteins | sample PEATcosm2014_Bin_46_FD_119767 | JGI IMG/M metagenome (GOLD analysis project Ga0181539, IMG submission 119767) | Peatland microbial communities from MTU Mesocosm Facility, Houghton, MI, USA - PEATcosm2014_Bin23_60_metaG | ecosystem: Environmental > Terrestrial > Soil > Wetlands > Peat | place...
AAACCAAAAGCCCCTCTAGTAAGGAGGCAGGGCTGGATGCAAGCTACCAGCCTCGTGTCCTCTCAAGGGGGACGGAGAAGAATTTTTTCTTGACATCCTCTTTCATAGGATGAGTGAAATCGCCTGGCTTCGACAGCTACCTGATCGCGCGACAAGCTGGATCGAGATTCAGGGAGCCTAGAGAATGTCCATCTTGTCCTCAACCTCTCTGGCACGCGGTGCTCCGCAACGGCAGGAAAACTACGGCTTGACAATGCCCTCGCTCTTATCTAGGTCCACCTGACGGGAACACTATGCAAAACCATGCACAAACTCGACAACACTCTGTTCAATTCTGACTTCCATCGGGTCGCTTTGGCCGTTAAGTGGGTCTATTTTCAACGATCATGAGATTGGACTCAAGATTGCTTGCTAACGCGGAGCACCGCCTTTCCATTCCTGGGGATTTCAATCGAAAAGGGGGAACTAACGATGAAGCGTGTATGTCCTCTTGCGGTAATGATTGCCTTAGCGATTCCAGCTTTCGGCAGCAGTTTAAACTTGTCAACCGGGGTTACTGGGGGAGCTACGTATACTGTTGTTGAGCAAAATGGCTACAACTCGGGTGTGACTGCAACCGCTACGGTGGTCACTTCCTCGGACGCCGATTGGTATGGGGGTTGGGTCCCGAACAGCTCATCCTCCGCATGGATCGCCTATGCCCCAACTAACTGCTGCGATAACGGCTTGGGCGACTATAGTACAACATTCACACTAACGTCCGCCGATCTCTCGAAGGTTGCGCTATCCGGCAGTTGGACGCTTGACGACGCCGGAGAGCTCCTTCTTAATGGGAACGTTATCGGGACTCTCGGCGACAATAACTGGGGCTCGCTCACTTCTTTCTCGGTGCTGGCAGGGAGCAGCGATTTCGTTCTCGGGACGAATACGCTGTCCATCGATATCACGGACACGGATAGCTATCTAGAAGGAGTGAACCTTAACGGCACTTTGACGGGCGCGGTCACCACTCCGGAGCCATCCTCGCTGGGGCTGATGTGCCTCGGTGTGCTCGGGCTGCTTCTGGTGGGCCGCAAACGCTTGCAATTGCCGGCCTAGCTTGGGGCTTCGCTTCTTGCCAGCCGGGCCTAGGGAAGAATCTGAATTCTTGTCTCGAACACATGCCTCGGTAGGATCTTATCCACCGAACCCATAGCGTCGTAAGAGAGAGGGGTTATCATTTGTCGCGATGCGCCTTAATGGCCTAGAGCTTATTGCTCGAAGTCGGCGTCTTTGCGAAGGGGGTCAGGGGGGCGAGGAACTGTCGGAGTCGTTCGAGATCCGATTCAGAAATCCTGATGAATCTTAGACCAACTCCGCATCCTGGCGTGCTATAGGCGACTTCGCAATCCGCCCAGACCTTGGTTTCTCCGATCCAGATACCCACTCTTACCTTGTTTCCCGGCTGCAACGGGATCGCCATCTCAATGTAACATCCGCCGAGGCTCAGATCCGCAATGGTCGCCCAAAAGGAGGCCCCGGCTTGAGTATGAATTTCCACCGAATTGTGGCACTTGAACCGGGGGTGCTTCCGCTGCTCAGCGAACTGTAGCAGATAATTGTCGGGCACGGCAGGCGGAAGCGGAAAATCCCAGATAGGCTTTTCTGGCGAAAGGTTGAGCAAGCCGACGTGACCCGCCTTTGGGGTTCCCGGCTGGCCTACCCATTTGACGCGAAAGTGGACTCGGTCTTTGCCATACGTCAAACCGATGGTCTCGTCGAGTTTGAGCCGGCATTCCACGCCACTCAACTCGATGCCCTGCTGGCTAACGTTGACCGTAACCGCCTTCGCGGAGAACACCTGGCCACTACTGTCGGTGCCGAAAATGCGGACGGGTACCTGGATCTCTTTGCGAGGCTCGCGGCGCCTGCCCATCCCGTGGTACCTCCCCGTCGATCAAGGAACCATGCAAGATCAGATCGCCTATTGTGCTGGGACAATAGCCCGAAAGCAAGCTTGGTAATCCTATGTGACCGGAATTGTGAACACTCTAACCGGGACCGTTGGCGAAACAATCCCATTATGCTAACTGAGAAACGGCCGAGGGATGGGAAGGAGACGCGGCAGGCCGCGTCTCTACGGGAAAGTTCCCCGGCTTACTCCTTGTACAAGAAACCCGCGACCACTGCAGCCAGGATCGCGCCTGCCCACATTTCGAGCATCCATCCGAGCGGCAACATGCGCGGAACCGGCGACCAGGTTGCTTGCGCAAAGTTGCTTGGGAATCCCGCGAAGAAGCCGACGATCATTCCGATTTTGGCAGCCGTCTTCGGTCCCGGGCCGGCGGTGGCGCGACTCCACGCGTAGAGATACGCGATAAGAATCGACATCACAAACACCAGCACAACCCACTCCCCGACGAAAAATGGATAGCGCGGTTCTTTGAGGAGCAATCCTTGCTTCTGCACGCCCTCGTAGAGTGGGCCCAGTCGCGTCTGAATGAAGAAACTCCAGGCATTCCACACCACTCCTCCGGCAATGCCCCCCAGCCACACCCGAGTCGTATTCCGCTTCATGGTGCCTCCTGTTTGCGTCTGGCTTAAGACGGCACAAGTGTACTCCAGCGAGTCAATGCGGTGGAATTGCGCACCGGAAACAAGCAAAGACTCGACCCGTAATTTATTCAACGCCAGCTTCTCCGAAAGATTCTTCGCCGACGGCGACGAAGCACGCTTCACGATCCCGGAAGCAGTGGTGGCGCGGTTGAAAGCAGATCCTTCGCTCCTCCACCCCATCGCGCCAAAAGCGGGCGCGGTGGGGACCCCGGTTCGCTCAGGATGACAATTTGAGGAGGGATTGGCTGTATGGGGGATCACAGGAGGGCGGTGCGATTTCGGGGGCGGCGTCGGCAAGCGGGAAATTGACAATTTCAGCTTCCGCGAATCACTTTTCTAAACACAAGCCCTAGTGGTCATCTTCCTGGTTAACCGCAACATTTCGCGTTTTGCACCTTGAGTCCACTATCGAGATCTCAACCTGAAACTTTCTTATTGACAACAAATGATTTAGGCGTAGGATGTGGACAAAAGTGGTTGAAAGTGGAGTGATCAGTAGAGGTTGTGGGCATAAACATAAGTTTCGAGGCGCCAGTGGTTTCCGAGACTGACACCGAAAAAAACGAGCCCAAGGAACCCGAATCCACTGCTTTTGTGACCGCTTCTACCTCCCTCGTGATAGTGGCTGTGGTAGCAGCCATAAATAAAAGGAGCCCAATAAGGACTGCCGAGCTCCGCTCGGCCTGGACGGGCGAGGGCGCCCGTCCTCAGACGGCATATGTTTCGCGGAAATCATCCAACGCGCGTCGACGAAAAGGGACGATTAAAAGTCCCGGCGGAATTCAAGCGCGTGATCGACGAGAAATATGCCCAGAAATTCTACATCACAAGTCTGGATGGAATTGTTGCTCAAGTATATCCCTTCGAGGAATGGGAGCGGATCGAGCAGAAGCTGGCGGCGCTATCCACTTACAACCCGACCAAGAAAAAGTTTTTGACTCGGGTCAACTATTACGGGCAGGTGGTGGAGATGGACGGGCAGGGGCGCCTGCTGATCCCGCAGATCCTGCGTGAGTCGGCGCAGCTTCGGGGTGAAGTAGCCGTGCTCGGCCAGTTGACTTACCTGGAAGTTCGGAACCTGGAAGCGCTTCAAAAGGAGATCGACGAGCAGGCCTTCACGGATGACGACACCAGTACGCTGGATAAATTGGGCATCTAGTAATCGGGCAAACGGTGCAGACGGATTCGGATTCAGTAAACACCCCCGAGCGGGGTGGGCATGGCGAAGTTGGCCATGTTCCGGTTCTTTTAAAAGAAGCGATCGATTTTCTGGCGGTAAAGGGTGGCGGAACTTATCTGGATGCCACGGTGGGCCTGGGCGGGCACAGTTACGAAATCGCAAGACGCCTCGGCGCACCGGGACATTTGATTGGCTTCGATAAGGATGCGGCGGCGCTGGCTATCGCGCTGGAGAAGTTGCATGGGACGGGCGAGGGCGCCCGTCACTCCACCGGCGGATTGCAGCGGACGGGCGAGGACGCCCGTCACTCCATCGGCGAATGGCCGGCAGTCACTTTGATTCATGGATCGTTTGCCGAGATTGGTGGGCGCGTTGCTCCTGCTTCTCTGGACGGGTTGCTGGCGGATTTGGGGGTTAGCAGTTTGCAGCTCTCGGACCCGGCGCGGGGATTTAGTTTTCAGGCGGAAGGACCGCTGGACATGCGGATGAACCCGATGTCCGGCGAGACCGCTGAACAAGTGGTAAACCACATCGACGAGCGCGAGCTAGCCGATGTGATTTACGAATTCGGTGAGGAAAGGAGGTCGCGGAGAATCGCCAGAGCCATTGTCCGGTCGCGGCCGATACGCACGACGAAAGAACTTGTCGAAGTGATAGCGGCCGCGACCCGGTCAATGAAACTGGGCCAACACAAGTACGAGCGGATTCATCCGGCGACGCGAACCTTTCAGGCTCTCCGAATCTTCGTAAACCATGAACTGGACGATCTGAAAGCACTGCTGGAGGCGGCGCCCAGGGTGCTGAAGCCGGGCGGAAGGCTGGTGGTGATCAGCTTTCATTCGCTCGAAGACAGGATCGTCAAGGATGCGCTTCGCGACGGTGCTCAGCGCGGTTGGTACCGGTTGCTGACTAAGAAGCCGGTTACGGCGACTGACGATGAGATCGAGCGTAATCCGCGGTCGCGCAGCGCCAAGATGCGCGCCGCCGAAAAAGTTTGAGTTCGTCCGGAGAAACTGCCGGGCTCCCGGCGCGGTGATAGTAAGGCGTGCCGGGTAAAGTAATCCGGAGTACGGCGGGACGTCGCCGTCCTGGGCGTCGCGGCTTCGCCCAGGTTAGCGCCCAAAGGACGGGCGCGAACCTGGGGCATCGGTCCGGGGAGGCTTCGCCCAGGTTAGCGCCCAAAAGACGGGCGCGAACCTGGGGCACCGGTCACCGGTCCGGGGAAAAGGTTTTAGATCGCTCTGTGGTGGAGTTTCGCCGGAGCGGCCACGAAGAAATAAAACAAGGCCGCGTCCGGAGAAGAAAACTGGAAGATTCGCAATGACATTTACCGGCACCCTTATTGAAGATCTGATGGCAACGGTCGAGCGCGCGGAACAGAGGGCGCAATCGGACGGAGCCTTACTCGTCGAACCTTTGCTGGTCGAAGGCTCGGCCGTCCAACCCATGTTCGTCCAACCCTGGTTCGCTTCGGTTCAGGAAAACGCGGACTACGATTCCAAAATTTTTGGAGTGGCATAAATCATGAGCGCCGTGGCAATGCGACCCGCAATTCTTTCCAGCCGGCGCAAGTCCTGCTGGCTGGGGACCCCGGAAATTTATTTCCGCAAGACCATCGATAACTCGCGCCTGGTGAAGGTCGAAGACCCGCGCCGCGCGCGCGAGATGAAATACTTCGGTTTTGCTCTGTGTTGCCTGTTCCTGCTGGTCATGGGATACGCGCTGCAGCATTTCCGCGCCATTGAATATGGGTACAAGATCGAGACGCTGCGGTCCGAGCGCGATGGTCTTACGGAAATGAACCGGGCCCTGCGGCTGGAAGAGGCGTCGCTGCGCGATCCGGAACGAATTGATGTGATGGCGCGCAAACTGGGCATGCAATCGCCGCAGCCTGGGCAGGTGGTTCGCATGGACGCCGCCAGCGATGCCGCTACGCCGGTCATGGCCAGCGTGACTCCGGTCGCGGTGGTGTCGGCGAGATAGCTCTGTAGAGACGGGGCTTGCCCCGTCTCACTCTGCGGCGGGAGACGCGGCAAGCCGCGTCTCTACGGGAAATCAGCTGTTTCGCGGCGGCTCCTCGGGGCCGCCGAAAGTTTCTGGGAACTGAAATGGCGGCGAGTACCTCTTCAGACGGCGCAAGATTCAGGCTGTACGCCTTGTCTGGATTGCTTTGCCTCTGGCTGCTGACGATCTGTCTGCGGCTCGTCTATCTCCAAATTTTTTGCTACGGCGATTTCGAGCGCCGCGCCCAACACCAGCAGCAGCGCAGCTTCGATCTTTCGCCGAAACGCGGCGTCATCTATGATCGCGCTGGACGGGAACTGGCGATGTCTATCCAGGTGGACTCGGCGTTCGTCGTGCCCTCGGAAGCTCCCGATCTTCCCAACACCATCAGCCTGATTGCGCGCATCACTAACGAAGATCCCCGCGTCGTGCTCGCGGACTGCCGCGCCCACAAGACTTTCTGCTGGGTGGCGCGCAAGGCGGACGCGGAAGTGATTGAGCGCATCCGCGCGCTGAATCTGCAGGGCATCCACTTCCAAAAGGAACCCAAGCGCTTTTATCCAAAACGTGAACTTGCGGCGCAGATTCTGGGGTACGTGGGCACCGACGATCAGGGCCTGAGCGGCCTGGAGAGGCAATTCAATCAGCAACTGCAGGGCAAACCCGGCAAGCTGATGATTTCCGTGGACGCGCGCAAGCGCTGGTTTGCCAGCGTTGAAAAGGAGCCCGAATCGGGCAACAGCGTCGTCCTCACCATCGATCAGAACATCCAGTACATCGCCGAACGGGAACTGGAGCGCGGGATGGAAGAGACGCACGCCATCGCCGGCACCGTGATCGTGGAAAATCCCCACACCGGCGAAATTCTGGCGCTCACCAACCGGCCCACATTCAATCCCAATAGCCGGAAGGAAATTAAGAACGACGCTTTGAAAAACCGCGCGGTGAGCGACGTTTACGAGCCTGGCTCGACTTTCAAGATGGTGACGATCTCCGCCGGCCTGGAAGAGAAGATCACGCGCCCCGACGAAATGTTTGACTGCCAGATGGGATCGATCGTCATCAATGGCATGCGCATCCGCGACAGCAGGCCGCACGGCATGCTCTCGGTCGCCGACATTATTGCGGAGTCGAGCGACGTCGGCGCCATTAAAGTCGCGCTGCGACTCGGCGACGAGCGCTTGTACAAGTACATCCGTGCTTTTGGATTCGGCCAGCAAACCGGGATCGAACTTCCCGGTGAAACGCGCGGCTTGACGAAGCCGGTGGAGCGCTGGTCGAAGGTTTCCCTTGGCGCGATCTCCATGGGCCAGGAGATTGGCATTTCGCCGTTGCAGCTCGCTTCATTGATCGCGACGATTGCCAACGACGGCGTGCACGTCCCGCCGCGCATCGTTGCTGGGACAATCGGGGCTGGGACAATCGGGGCTGGCACAATCGCGCCGCAAAATACTCCGCAGACGATCGCCTTCCAGCCCGCCGTGGGGATGCGTGTGATTTCTTCTCTGACCGCGGCCGAGATGCGGCAGATGCTGCAGGGGGTGGTGCTCCACGGCACTGGACGCAAAGCTCTTCTTGAGGGCTATAGTTCAGCGGGCAAAACCGGGACGGCTCAGAAGGTGGACCCCGCCACCGGCGCTTACTCGAAGACGAAGTATGTGGCGTCTTTTGCCGGGTTTGCTCCCATCAATGATCCGCAAATCGCAGTGGTGGTGATCCTCGACTCCGCCGTCGGACTGCACCAGGGAGGTCAGGTCTCGGCGCCGGTCTTCCAACGGATCACACAGCAGGTACTCGAGTATCTGCACGTCCCGCATGACGTTCAGCTTCCGCCCAGCCGCCAGGTTCTCCTGGCTCGCCGCGATGTCCCTGACGCAAGTCTGGAAGAAAGCTCGCCCGATCACCTTGGCGCCAGCCTGGATATGTCCGAAGCCAGTGAAACGCCCGCTATGCCAGCGGCGGTTAAGCCCGGCACAATTGGCGCGCAGGTCGTTCCCGTTGCGCAGGTCGTTGCCGCGCGGACTGGCTTGATGACATCGGCAGCGAGTTCGCCTGCTGCAAGTTCACCGGCTACAAGTTCACCGGGTACACAATCCGAGAATTCACCCCCGCAGAAATTGCCGGCCAGCGGAACGGTGGTTCTCGATGTGGAGGAGGGAGGGATCGAGGTCCCGTCCTTCCTCGGCAAAAGCCTGCGCGTTGCCATTGAAGCCGCGCAGGATGCCGGGCTCGACCTTGACGCTGTCGGCAGCGGCGTTGCTCGCGAACAGTCGCCTCTGCCCGGTGCGCACGTCGCGGCGGGATCGCGCATTACGGTGCGCTTCGGTAGATAGATCCTAGTTTTCTCTGTTTACCTCCGCTTCGCCCAGGTTAGCGCCCAAAGGACGGGCGCGAACCTGGGGCACCGTGCTACTTGGACGATGGGCCGGCGAGACGCCGGCGCTACTCGTTATAATCACTCCAATGACCTTCCAACAGCTCCTGCAGGGCGCCGAGGTCCTCTCTCAGAGTGGGAACCCGGCCGTTGCCGGGGTGGAATACGATTCCCGGCGAGTGCGCCCTGGAACTGTTTTTGTCGCCATGAAGGGTGAGACGAGCGACGGCAATCGGTTCATTGACCAAGCCATTGCTGCCGGAGCGGTTGCCATCGTCACCGACTCGCAGGCCGAAACGCCGCGGTCCAATGTTGCCGGCGTTGCCGGGGTTGCCTGGGCGCAAGTCGTGAACGGGCGCCGTGCGCTTGCCCGCCTGAGCGCAAATTTCTACAAGCGTCCTGCCGAGCGAATGGCGAATACTGGAATTACTGGCACGAACGGAAAAAGCACGACTGCCTTCCTGATCGAATCCATATTGCAGGCGGCCGGGCGCAAGACCGCGCTGATCGGAACCGTCGAATATCATGTGGCCGGGAAGATTCTTCCAGCGCCGCACACCACGCCGGAGGCGCTGGAGTTGAACCGACTTTTGTCGGAGGGCCTGGGACAGGGAGTCACCGAGGCGGTGATGGAAGTGTCATCGCACGCGCTGGAACAGCAGCGTGTTTTCGGAATTCCTTTTGATGTGGCCGTATTCACGAATCTCACGCGCGACCATCTCGATTACCACGGCACGATGGAAGATTACTTCCGCGCCAAACAGGTGCTTTTCGAAGGCTGTGGCACGGACCCGCCGCGCGCGGCGGTTCTTAACCTTGACGATGAATACGGCCGCGAGCTGTGGAAGCTTGCCAAAAAGAAGAGCGCGTTAGTGCTCTCCTACGGTCTGACCGCTGGCGACTGCGATTTTCGTGCCGAGTCGGTCGAAATCAGGCCGCGCGGAACCCGTTTTCAAATGGTGACGCCCTCGGGGAAGATCGCCATGTGGTCTGCGCTGATCGGCAATGTGAATGTGTACAACGTGCTCGCAGCTTCTGCCGCCGGATATGCGCGCGATTGTTCCACCGAGGCGATCGCAAAAGGAATCTTCGACCTCACTCGCGTTCCCGGCCGCTTCGAGCGCGTGGATTGCGGCCAGCCCTTCACGGTGGTCGTGGATTACGCGCACACGGACGACGCGCTCCGCAACCTGACCGCGCTGGCTCGCGATTTTGTTGCCCGCGCCGGCCTCAAGGGCAAGGTCATCACGCTTTTCGGCTGCGGTGGAGATCGCGATCGCACCAAGCGCCCGCTGATGGGCGAGGCTGCGGGCAAGGGCAGCGACTTGGTCGTTCTCACTTCCGACAATCCGCGCTCCGAAGATCCGCTGGCGATCATGAACGATGCGCTGGTCGGGTTACAAAAATCCGGCGCAAAATATGTGATGGAGCCTGACCGCCGCAAGGCCATCGCTTTCGCTTTGCAGCAGGCAACCCCCGGCGACATCGTGCTGCTCGCGGGCAAGGGGCACGAAAAAGTGCAGATCACAAAGGACGGAACCATTCCGTTCGACGATGTGGACGTTGCGCGTGAGAATCTGATGGCCATGGGCTACGACTGCAAGAGTGCCGCTAAGGCGGGGACGGTGGGGAAGACGGCATGAAGCTTCCTCTCTGGCGCATCGCCGAATTCATTGGCGCTGGCGACGGTGCGGGTGGTCGATACTCCGGTGCGGGGGGGACAGGCGAGGACGCCCGTCGCTCCACTGAAGCGCTCTCCAGCGAAGCGGCTCTTGGATATTCCATCGATTCGCGCACCGTGCAGCCTGGCGAACTCTTCTTTGCGGTCAAAGGCGAACGGCTTGATGGGCACGACTTCGTCGAGCAGGCACTGAGCCGAGGGGCGATTGCGGCGGTGGTTCGGAAGGATCAGCTGGCGCGGTATTCCCATCTGGAGCATTTTCACAAATGGTGTGACCCGCCGTCGGCAGTCCCTCAGGGGCTAAAGCCCGCATCTTCAGTGGCTCTGGGCGGCACGGCTCAAGCCGTGCCCTTCCCAAAGGCAGCCGATGGTAAAAACGAAACTGCTCCCGGTCTGCTTGTGGTCGACGACACTCTCGTCGCCCTGCAGACGCTGGCTACGGCGGTCCGAAAGATGTGGGGCAAGACTGCCATCGGCGTCACTGGCTCGATGGGTAAGACGACCACGAAAGAAGCGATGGCGCATTTGCTCGCGATCAAATACCGCGTGCATCGCACCCAGGGAAATTTCAATAATCATTTTGGCCTGCCGCTGGGGCTGCTGACGCTTGAGCCGGAATACGATCTCGCGGTGGTCGAGATGGGGATGTCCCACCCTGGGGAAATCGCTGCGCTGGCTCGCATCGCCCTGCCGAATCAAGCCGTGGTCACCAACGTTGCCCCGGTGCATCTGGAGAGCTTCGACTCCATCGCCGGAATCGCGCGCGCGAAGTATGAACTGATCGAAGCTCTTCCATACGGCGGCACGGCGGTGTTGAATGCCGACGATGAATATGTCTGCCAGTTCGGCCGCGACTTCAAGGGCAAGGTCGTCATGTTTGGATTGAAGCCAACCGCAGGTGTTCTGGCGGATGTACGGGCGGAAAACATCGAGGTTCTTGGACCCGCCGGCACGCGCTTCGATCTCGTCAGCCGCGAAATGCGCCAGCCGGTGTGCAGTCCGTTGCTTGGCAGGCACAACGTGTACAACGTGCTCGCCGCAGCCGCGATTGCGCTGGAGCACGGCATCACGCCGTCAGAGATCGCCGCGGCTGTGCCGTCCCTTCAGGCCGCCGACAAGCGCGGACAGGTCGTCCAACTGGGGCACATTACCGTGCTGTACGATTGCTACAATTCAAGTCCGAAGGCGCTTATGGCTGCCGTGGATACTCTGGCTGCCATGCCTGCCCGCCGCCGGATTGTGGTTGCCGGTGAGATGCTGGAACTCGGCCCGACCGGCGAGCAACTGCATCGCGAGTGCGGGCGGTACATTGCGGGAAGTAAACTTGACTTCCTGCTCGGCGTGCGGGGCTTAGCGAAGGCGATGGTGGAAGCGGCTGGCGAAGCGGGGTTGGAAGCGGAATTCGTGGCAACGCCAGAAGAAGCCGGCGAGTGGCTCGCGCGCGAGACACGAGACGGAGATGTCGTATTGCTGAAGGCGTCGCGCGGCGTGAAACTCGAGAAAGCGCTGGAGAGGTGGAAGGAGCAGTAACTAAGGAGGGCTCCCTCAGGGGCTAAAGCCCACGTCATTATTGGCTGCGGCTTCGCCCAGGTTAGCGCCCAAAGGACGGGCGCGAACCTGGGGCACCTCCCTGATAACTGATAAACTGATGTTGGAGGCGGATTGCTCTACTGGCTGCTCTACCTGAAGCTCTACCATTATTTTCCACCGTTCCGCATTTTTCGTTACCTGACTTTCCGCACCGCTTTTGCCAGCCTTACCGCTCTTTTCACCGGCCTGATCGTTGGGCCGATCGTGATTCGGCGCCTGCGCGATTTCCAGATCGGGCAGTACATACGCGAAGAGGGGCCGCAGGCTCATCATAAGAAAGCCGGCACGCCGACCATGGGCGGTTTGCTGATCGCCATCGCCATCCTGGTGCCTACATTGCTTTGGGCGGACCTGAGCAATCCGTTCGTCTGGATCGCCGTATTTTCCACGGTGGCCTTCGGTGCGATCGGTTTTACCGACGACTACCTTAAAGTCGTTCATCACCGCAATCTCGGGCTTACCGCGCGCGCCAAGCTGGGCTATCAGGTCGCGGCCAGCATCCTGATTGCGGTCATGCTGATCGTTTTGCAGCACCGCGGAGAGTACTCTACGCGGCTGGTGGTCCCATTCTTCAAGCAGTTCCACCCGGACCTGGTGATCCAGAGATGGGCGGCTTATCCCCACCTCTGGCCGCTGGCCTTCCTGCCGTTCGTGGCCTTCGTTGTGCTTGTGATTGTCGGATCGAGCAACGCGGTGAATCTTACCGACGGCCTGGACGGGCTTGCCATCGGCTGTACGGTGATTGCGGCCGGAGCGCTCGCGGTTCTCACCTACCTCAGCGGCCACGCCACTTTTGCCACCTACCTCGAATTGCAGCGCATGCCGCAGATCGGCGAGCTCACTGTCTTTTGCGGAGCGATGGTCGGTTCCGCCATTGGATTTCTCTGGTACAACGCGCATCCGGCCGAAGTGTTTATGGGCGATGTCGGCTCGCTGGCGCTGGGCGGCGCGATCGGCACCGTAGCCGTCATGATCAAACAGGAGCTTTTGCTGCCGTTCATCGGCGGTATCTTTGTCATCGAGGCGCTTTCGGTGATCCTGCAGGTCGGTTCCTACAAGCTGCGCAAGAAGCGTATTTTCAAGATGGCACCGATCCACCATCACTTCGAACTGCTGGGCTGGTCGGAGTCGAAGGTGATTGTGCGCTTCTGGATTGCGTCGCTGGTGTTTGCGCTGTTTGCGCTGACGACATTGAAACTGAGATAAAGAGATTAAGGAAAGGGAAAATTTTGTAATTTTGTAATCGGGTAATTTGGTAATTTGAAACCCGCGCCATACTTCTTGATCTGGGGTTTTCAAATTACCAAATTACAGATTACCAAATTACAAATTGGACTCGATGGATCTCCACGATAAACGCATCCTCGTTGTCGGTCTGGGCAAATCTGGCGTGGCCTCGGCGCTCTTTCTGAAGTCGCGCGGCGCCCGCGTCACGGTGTCGGACTCCAAGCCTGAAGCCGAGCTTCGCGACGAAATTCTGCTCCTGCTGGAGCAGGGGATCACGGTCGAAACCGGTGGCCACGGCGACCGCACCTTCCGTGGGCAAGACCTGATCGTTGTCAGTCCGGGTGTGCCGGTCGATGCGCCGCAACTGCAGCAGGCGCGCAATTTGGGAGAGCCGGTCATCGGCGAAATTGAGCTTGCTGCGCAATTTCTGGCCGGTCCGATCGTAGCCATTACCGGAGCCAACGGCAAAACCACTACCACCTCGTTGGCCGGGGAGATTATTGCCGCCGGAAAATTCTCCACCCTGGTTGGCGGTAATATCGGCACGCCGGCCATCAGTTTTGTGGATCAGGCCGGGCCCGCGACCTGGATCGTGCTTGAAATATCAAGCTTTCAGCTGGAAACGATCGTTGAATTTCGTCCTCGGATCGCGGTGATTCTGAACATCACGCCCGACCATCTCGATCGCCACAAGACTTTTGCGAATTACGTCGATGCCAAAGCTCGCGTCTTTCAGAACCAAGGTGCGGATGATTTCACTGTCCTCAACGCCGATGATCCCTCCGCTGCTGGATTATCGGATCGTACGCGCGCGCAGTTGTTCTGGTTCAGCCGAAAGAAGGAGATTGAAAAAGGAGCCTTTGTACGCGGCACGCATATCTATTTCCGGGATGGGCATAGCGAACGCGAGATCATGCTGCTGGCGGAAGTGCCGCTGAGAGGCGCGCACAACCTGGAAAATGTGCTGGCGGGAATTTCTATCGGCGCCCTCGTCGGTTGCCAGCCCGAACAGATTCGGCTGGCCGTCCGAAACTTCAAAGCCGTCGAGCACCGGCTGGAGTTCGTGGCCAAGTTCGCAGGCGTGGATTACTACAACGACTCCAAGGCCACGAACGTAGATGCCACCATCAAGGCGCTGGAGTCTTTCCCGGCAAATGTTCACCTTATTCTCGGGGGCAAGGATAAGGGCAGCGACTATACCGTGCTCCATGAGTTGCTGCGGCAGCGAGTGAAGCGCGTGTACACCATCGGGGCCGCGGCCGCCAAGATCGAATCGCAGATTCAGGACGCTGCCGAAATCGAACATGCGGAAACTCTGGAAAACGCTGTCCGACGCGCCAGCGAATCTGCTGTGCCGGGCGATGTCGTTCTTCTGGCTCCGGCTTGCGCCAGCTTTGATCAGTTCCAGAGCTACGAACATCGCGGGCGTGTGTTCAAAGAGGTTGTGCTCTCTTTGGCGATGTCGCGATCGACTTAGGAACTGGGGCGACGGGCGTCTTGCCCGCGCCGGCAGCTCACCGGCCGGGCGAGGGCGCCCGGCGCTCCACTGACTAATCTCTTACCGGCCGGGCGGGCACGCCCGGCGCTCCACTGACTACTCTCTCTGGAACCAACTCAGTTATCCCTGCGCAAAATTCTTGGCCGAAACTGCTCTGCTTCTCCTTGTCTCCGTGGTGAAATGGACTTTCTATGGCCAAGCGGGTCAGCGTCGATCGCTGGATGTTTACTGTGACTGCGATCCTGGTTTTTGTCGGACTGGTCATGATCTTCAGCGCCTCCGCGGTGATGGCCAAGGAGCGGTTTGGGTCGGCCTACGAATTCCTGCTGAAGCAACTGGTATGGGCGGTCGCGGGACTCGCCGTGATGGTGCTCGCTATGAAGGTGGACTACAAGCGCCTGCAACATCCGGCGCTGGTTTTCTCGCTTCTCGGCTTTACCACGCTTCTGCTGATCTCCGTTTTTTTTCTTGACCGCGCCCATGGCACGCACCGCTGGTTTCACGTGGGTCCGGTTTCGTTGCAGCCTTCGGAGCTGGCCAAGCCTGCGCTCATCCTGTTTCTGGCATGGTTTCTCGAAAACAAGACCAAGTCCATGGACGATTGGCGCAATACGCTGATCCCGGCTGCGGCGCCCACTGCGGTTTTTCTCGGACTGATTGTTTTTCAGCCGGACCTTGGCACCGCCATCGCCTGCGCGGGCATTACTGCCTGCATACTGTTCGTCGCGGGCATGCGTCTGCGCTACTTTGGATACGCCTTCGCGGCCTCGCTGCTGCCGCTTTATTTCCTGATCTTTCACGTTTCGTACCGAAAAGACCGCATTCTCGCATTCCTCAACCCCTACGCCGACCCGAAGGGATTTGGCTTTCACATTATCCAGTCGCTGATTGCGGTCTCGACCGGCGGCGTTACCGGACTCGGGCTGATGGAAGGGAAACAGAAATTGTTTTATCTTCCCGAGCCGCACACGGATTTTATTTTTGCCGTCACCGCCGAAGAGTTGGGGCTGGTGGGAGCGCTGGCCGTCATTATTCTTTTTGCGATTTTCCTCTGGCGCGGCACGCGCGCTGCGCTGCGTACGAACGATCACTTCGGCCGGTTTCTCGCCGTTGGAATCACCAGCATGATCGTGCTGCAGGCTTTCATCAACATCAGCGTGGTACTGGGGCTGATGCCTACCAAAGGGATTCCGCTGCCGTTTGTTTCCTATGGAGGGTCGTCGCTGTTTGTGACCCTGATGTGCGTTGGCGTGCTGCTGAATATCACGAAGCAGGTGGAGTAGGGGAAGAACCCACTCATCTTAGCGCCCTTAGCTTTTGGCTCTTAGCTTTTGGCTCTTAGCTTTTGGCTTTTGGCTTTTAGCTTTTAGCCTTTAGCTAAGAGCCAAGAGCTAACAGCTAAGAGCAAAGAACGCGATGAGTGGGCACCCGGCAGCGACTGTTTTGTTCCTTCTTCCTTGGCTGTTTGTTCCGAAGGGATTAATCTGTGGTCGAAGGCCCCGCCCTAGCTAAGCTTGGATAGGCTACCCTCATGAGAAGCGGTGGCGTGGCAACAGAGCCTTTCAAACATTTTATGGAGGAGACCTTATGAAGAGCGTTTGGTTGGGAGTAATTTTGCTTGCTGTGATTGCGTTGCCCGCTTTTGGGCAAAAGAAAGAACAGGAGCGCGTTGAGAATGCCGGGAGGGTAATGCAGGAAATTATGAATATTCCCGACAACATTCCGCAAGCTGTAATCGACAGGGCGGATTGTGTTGTCGTTTTGCCTTCCGTGGTCAAATTGGCCATCGGAATTGGCGGGAGTTACGGCCGGGGCGTGATGACCTGCCGCGGCGGCAAGGAGTTCCAGGGCTCTTGGGGCGCTCCAACCATGATGGCGCTCGAGGGCGGCAGCTTTGGCTTGCAGTTGGGCGGCCAGGCGACCGACTTCGTCTTGCTGCTGATGACTCCTCGATCCGCCGATAACATCCTCACCAGCAAGGTCAAGCTGGGAGGGGATGCCTCGGCCGCGGCCGGTCCAGTAGGACGGGACACCTCCGCCGAAACCGACGTAACACTGCGGGCCGAGATTCTCTCCTATTCTCGTGCTCGGGGACTGTTTGCCGGAATCTCTCTCGTCGGCTCGACCCTCCGTCCAGACAACGATGCCAACAGGCACCTGTACGGAAAAGAGGTGAACGCGAAGGACATTGTGTTCAAAGGCGGGGCGGCGCCTCCGTGCGCACATTTGTTGCTGGCTACGCTGGACAAGAAGTCTCCCAAGAACAAATCGAAGAACTAACGCGGCCTGGGTCCGCATTCCCAGCGCATACCGTAATCCGTGCCGAAACCAGAGATCGCCGGTAGTGGGTCAGTTTGAAAGACACGTTCCCTCAGCGGCTAAAGCCGCTATTGATTTTGCGGCAGTTGCGGCACGGCTGAAGCCGTGCCCTTTCAAAACAAATTCAAACTGACCCACTACCAGATCGCCCCGGCGGTTGACGAACTGGTTTATCGATCATTATTCTATGTTTCACTGTTTTCGTGGGGTTACACGCGGCCCGCCAAGGCGCCGGACGCCATCAATTTTCAATTTTCAATTTTCCGGCACTTTCCCGGAGGAATTCACATGTCGTTGCGCATCAATTCCGAAGCTCCCGATTTCACCGCCCAGACCACGCAAGGGACCATCCGCTTTCACGAATGGATCGGCGACGGCTGGGCCGTCCTGTTCTCCCATCCCAAGGATTTCACGCCGGTCTGCACCACGGAACTGGGTTACATGGCGGGACTGCAGCCGGAATTCGCGAAGCGCAACACGAAGATCATCGGGCTCAGCGTGGATCCGGTTGGCAGTCACAGCAAATGGGCCGCCGACATTGAAGAAACGCAGGGGCACAAAGTCACGTATCCCATGATCGGCGACCCGGAACTCAAGATCGCGAAACTCTATGACATGCTGCCCGAAAGCGCGGGCAGCTCCAGCGAAGGCCGCACCGCCGCGGATAACGCCACCGTGCGCACCGTGTTCGTCATTGGTCCCGACAAAAAGATCAAGCTGATGCTGATCTATCCCATGAGCAGCGGCCGCAATTTCGATGAAGTGCTGCGGGCGCTCGATTCCATTCAGCTCACGGCCAAGCACAACGTAGCGACCCCGGTAAACTGGAAGCCCGGGAACGACGTCATCATTCCGACCTCGGTTTCCGATGAGCAGGCCAAGCAGAAATTCCCCAGCGGCTGGAAGACGCTGAAGCCCTACCTGCGAGTCGTCGCCCCACCGAAGTAATTGAGAGCCTTAGTCTGGGGTCTGTCCCCTCCTTCTCAACCTGATCACGCGAGTTGAACGCGCCACCCTGCGGATGGTTGGCGTAACAATCGCCATGACGCTCATTCACGGGGTTATGAGCGCTATTGCCTGGTTTCGCCAACTATCGGTAGACAGCAAGCGACGAGGAAGGAGCCACAGCGGAGTGATGTCATTCGGTCTGCCCGACAACGTCATACTGCCTCGTTTTGTCAGGGAACAGAAACTCGTAGACTTGAAAGGATTCGTACGGGGTCTTGTGCTCGTTCGTAACGAGCTTCGCCTTGTAGTCGCCGAGTGTCAGTACCCGGCGAATGGGCAGCTCAGAGCGCAGTTCATACTTCTTTCCATCAATGACAACGTCCAGCACTTGAGTGCCGTTAAGGTCTATGTTCGATGAACTGACGTGGACGTTGACGGTGTACTTAGCCGGATTGGGATCTCCCCCGGCCCAAGCCAACGCGGAGAACAGCAGGATAGCAAGTGTGATTTTCTTCACGGAGATCCTCGTTTCTGTACGTGAATGGACTTTAGCACGATGCTTGACTCGACTGGGATTGTAGCTATGTCCGATTGGCGAAATATCCCGATTTCACCAAGTGCGCATCGAGTTTTTATGCAGACGGTTAAGCTCCTGGCTCTTTCTCCAGCGCGAGCAACTGCTCTTTTCGCTCTATCCCCCAACGATAGCCGCCTAATTCGCCATCCTGGCGCACTGCGCGATGGCAGGGGATTGCGACGGCTACCGGGTTAGTGGCGCAGGCCCGGGCTACGGCTCGCGTGGCTTTCGGCATGCCTATCTTTTTCGCTACGGCGCTGTAGGAGAGCGTTTCTCCGCGGGGGATTCTTTGCAGAGCTTCCCAGACTCGCCGCTGAAAAGCGGTGGCGCGGATGTCGAGCGGAAGCGAGGGATTGGGCTCTTGTCCTTGCATGAGGCGGGTGAGGCTCTCTCGCCATTGGGACATGGCGGCATCGTCGCGACGGCGAACTGCGAAGGGGAACTCGCGGATCAAGCCTTGCACGAGCTGTTGATCGGAGTCGGCGAAGTTAATCGCGCAAATGCCCTTGTCGGTGGCGGCGATCAGCATGCGTCCGAGAGGCGAGCGGGCGATGGTGTAGCGGACGTTGTTATCGCGGACGCTGGTATCGCGGACGCTGGTATCGCGAGCGTTGGTATCGCGAACGCCGGTATCGCCAACGATGGTATAGCGAACGACGGCGGCTACGGCGCCGCGCCGGTACTTCTCCGGGGTCATGCCGAGTTGCGTGGCGGTGCGCTCGTAGAGGCGGCTGCTGGAGCCATATCCGGCGGCATAGAGCGCGGTGGTCACGGAGTGTCCAGCTTGTAGATTTTGTTTCACCTGCCGCAAGCGGCATGCGTCCATGTAGGCCTTGGGCGACACACCGAGCACTGCCTTGAAAGTCCGCTGCAAGTGGAAGGGACTGCGGCGGAATTTCCTGGCCAGCAGGCTGAGGGTCAGGCGGTCTTCTATATGTTGATCTTCGATATGTGGATCGACGACGTGCTGCTCGATGTAGCGGCAGATCGACCGAACCAGCGCGGATTGCGGATTTCCGTCCGCCGCCTTCGGACGGCAGCGCAGGCAGGCTCGATAGCCAGCCTGTTCGGCTTCGAGCGCGTGATCGAAAAAGCTCACGTTCTCGGGGCGCGGACGTTTGGCGGGACACGAAGGGCGGCAGAATATGCCTGTGCTCGACACGGCAAAAACGAACGTGCCGTCGAGTGAGCCGTCGCGATCGACGACGGCTTGCCAGCGGCGGTCGTTTATTTGGACCGCGGTCTGCTCGTCGGTCGATTCTGGAGTTGGCTTCATCGCTTCTTCTTCTGAAAGTATCGCATTGGTGGCCATGCAGGTAACATAGGGCAGTCGCGCCGCGCGGACTATCCGAATGTTGCGGTCAAACGATTTTTCGCTGGATGCGAACCTGGGCACCTTGCTTACGATCCTCCTCCTCCCAGGTTAGCGCCCAAAAAGACGGGCGCGAACCTGGGGCACCTTGCTTACGATCCTCCTCCTCCCAGGTTAGCGCCCAAAAGACGGGCGCGAACCTGGGGCACCTAATATCCCACCTAACAGCGGATACCGTGATAACGCTGGGATCGTTGCCCATAAAGTGCAGATGCTTGCACCCCCCGGTTCAGCCCGATCCCGTCCCCGTTTGCTAACTCCATTTGCAACAAATACTTATGCCTTCCCTTTCATATGGTTTGACGGGTGCACTATCCCTTCATGAAGCCAGGAACGTATAGGGCGAGTTGGAGGCAACTTTGTACGTCATTTATAGCGCTGATGGCGCAGCTCCTAAAACGACGACGCGGCCAATCACCATGCTGCCGCTGCTGGTGATTTTGTTCATCGTCTCCTACGGCATTTTGACCATGCTGGTTTTCGAGCAAGGCCAGACCATCGAATCGCAGCGCACTTTGATCCGCGAGATGTTGAAGGACAGTAACCAACTGGCCGCGCTGAAAAACAAGCTGGCGCGTGACGAAAGCAAGCAGCTCCACGACAAAGCGTCGGTGCAGGCGGATCACAAGGACGCGGATTCCGGCAATCCTGCGGCGGGGGCAAAAGGATCGGATAAAGAAACAAAACGACCCGGTAACTCGACCCACTCCATGAAGGAAGTTCCCAGGAAGCCGGCTGCGGATTTAGAGGATGTGCGGCGCTCCACCCGAGTGATCTAGCGGGCGTGGGTAGTGGATCGGCGAAAGCGATACGTTTCAAGAGAAAAGAGAAAAAGCGAAACGGTTCTGTGGAACGCGGCCTCATGTGGGGGCCGCGATGCAAGCGAGGCACAATCATGAAGACCCTGGCCCTAGCTCTGGTTCTTTCTCTCCCCGTCCCCAGGTTGGCGCCACCAGTTCAGTCCTCCCCTACCCCCAGCCAGCAACCGGCAAAGAGAAAGGGAGGGCAATGGTACTTCGCCGCAACCGGGCATGCAGTGTATTGCTACGGGCCGGTGATGACCCTGCTCGAGGCGCAAGGAAGGCTGTTGAAGGTTGCAACTTTTTGCCGTGGCGATCGAACTATGGTTCCGCTGAAAGATTAGACAGGCTATTTCCGCAGGTCGCTTGACTTGCCGACAATGCCAATCATTCTATAGCACACCGCCTATAGCGCCCCGCCTATAGCGCCCCGCAGTTTCTCCGTTTTCCCTGCCGGTAACAGGTTTTTTCAAATCTTTCAGGAGTCAGGGGCGGGGGTAGTGGGTCAGTTTGAAAGACCACATTCCCCCAGCGGCTAAAGCCGCTATTGATCTTGCGGCAGTTACGGCACGGCTGAAGCCGTGCCCTTTCAAAACAAATTCAAACTGACCCACTACCGGGGCGGGACAAAGTTTGACACAATGTATGCGCCCCGCGCTTCCCCTATAATCGGTAGTCAGAATCCCGTTTTGGCGGGGGCCCGTAGCTCAAGCGGATAGAGCATCGGATTTCTAATCCGACGGTTGCAGGTTCGATTCCTGCCGGGCCTACCAAACTGCAAGCATAGGTCCGTCCGGCCCGAAAATCGTATATACTGCCTGCACTACGAAGTGCCCGCAGGCGCGCGCTCGGGGTACTCGATTGGGTCTCGGTTTCGTCAGCTTCCGGGCCGTCCCTAAATTGCATCATGGATGATTCCAGCTCACGACCGGACGCAAAGTCTGTCTCTAAGGAGCCAGCAGGTCCCGGTACCAGGACTCCGTTTGCCGGGGAGAGTTCCGCCGGCAATGTCCCAGTTCCTCCTCAGGACGACGCCACGATCGTCGATGCCGGGGCGTCCCGACACGATCCCGACGCCACGCTGGTAGACTCCGACGCTACGATCGCGCCGGGAACTTCGTTTCGCCGGACTCCGGCGCCGCCGCCGCCATCCAACCGGATTTCGGGTACGCACGACAGCGCAGCCGTATTGCGGATCGGCGACCTGCTGGGCGGGCGTTATGAAATTCTGCAACTGCTCGGAGAGGGCGGCATGGGCGCGGTGTACAAGGCCAGCGACCGCGAACTCGATCGATTCGTCGCATTGAAAGTCATTCGGCCTGAGCTGGCTTCGAACCCGTCGATCCTGGCACGTTTTAAGCAAGAGCTGCTGCTCGCCCACCAGGTCACGCACCGCAACGTGATCCGCATTTATGACCTCGGTGAAGCCGAGGGCGTGAAGTTCATCACGATGGAGTTCATCGAGGGTAAAGATCTACGCTCGGTGATCCGCGAGAAGAACAAGTTTGCTCCCGAAGAAGCCGTGGAGGTTATTCAGCAGGTGTGCCAGGCTCTGGATGCGGCGCACAGCGTCGGGGTGATTCACCGGGACCTCAAACCGCAAAACATCATGCAGGACGGCACGGGGCGAATGCTGGTGATGGATTTCGGCTTGGCCCGCACGCTGGAAGGCGGCGGGATGACGCAAACGGGTGCGATTGTCGGCACCATGGAGTACATGTCGCCGGAGCAGGCTCTGGGCAAAGATCTCGATCAACGTTCTGACATCTTCGCTCTCGGACTGATCTTGTACGAAATGCTGACGGGCAAACAACCCTTTGTGGCCGAGAGCGCTTTAGCCAGCCTCATCAAACGGACTCAGGAGCGTGCGACTCCAGTGTCGGATGTTGACGCTCAGATTCCCGGGGCGTTGAGCGGGATCGTGAGCAAGTGTCTGGAACGCGATTTGGACCAGAGATACCAGAATGTCTCGGCCATTCTTGCGGACCTAAACACGTGGAAAGACAAGAGAGCGGCGGGCACAATCAATTTCGACGCAGCCGTCAAACCATGGGGCCAGACCGTTCCGTGGCCCCTCATTACTGGGATTGTGACCGTGCTGGTGCTGGCGGTAGCCGGTTTCCTGTTCCGAGACAAGCTGTTCAAACCCACCACCGCCCGAACCCCATCCGGCGTTTCGGTGTTAGTGGCCGACTTCACCAATCACACCGGCGATCCGGTTTTTGATGGCACGCTGGAGCCGATGTTCAATGTGGCGCTGGAAGGTGCCAGTTTTATCAACGCTTACAACCGCGGCAGCGCGCGTAAACTCGCCCGGAAACTTCCGAATCCCACCGATAAGCTCGATGAGCAGTCAGCCCGGCTGGTGGCGCTCAGCCAAGGCATTAGCACGGTTATCGCGGGCGAGATCAGCCGGCGCGGCAATAACTTCAGTGTTTCCGCCATAGCACTGGATGCGGCTACGGGCAACGCTCTCGCTAAGGTCGAGGCCACATCCAATAAAGATGAAGTTGTGGGCACCATTCCCAAGCTGGTAGCCCCGATTCGTAATGCGTTGGGCGACAGTACGCCGGAGTCGGTCCAGCTCGAGCGCGCCGGAGGAGCATTTACCGCCGCGTCATTGGAAGTAGTGCACCAGTACGGTATGGCAATGGAACAGCAGTTCGCCGGGAAAACGGAGGAGGCACTACAGTCCTTTGCCAAAGCCGCCGAACTCGATCCCAATTTCGCTCGCGCCTACTCCGGAATGACATCTGCGGCGATAAAGTTAGATCGTCCAGCGGATGCTGAAAAAGACATCAAGTTGGCCATGGAACATGTGGACCGCATGACCGATCGTGAACGATATCGCGTGCGCGGCCTGTATTACGGGACGTCAGGTAACTGGCAAAAATGCGCCGAGGAATACACTCAGCTGGTCAAGGCTTACCCTGGCGACAACATAGGCCACAATAATCTCGCTGTTTGCCTGAGCGGCTTGCGGAAGCTCCCCGAAGCTCTCGAAGAGGCGCGGCGAGACAACGAAATGCATCCCAATGCGGCGGCACACGTCAATGTATCGTTGTTCCTGTCCTATACGGGGGATTTTCAAGGCGGTGAGCGGGAAGCGCGTGAAGTGCAGCAACGCTACCCTTCTAATGAAATCGGCTATCTCTCTCTCGGCTTCGCGCAACTGGCGCAGGGGGAATTGTCTCAAGCCTCGGAAACCTACTCCAAGCTCGAAAAGTTCGGCGCGCACGGCGCTTCGCTGTCAGATTGGGGTCTCGCCGACTTGGCCTTATACCAAGGCCGTTTCGCGGACGCCGTGCGCATGTTTGAGAAAGGCGCAAGCTCCGACCTTGCCGCGAAGAACCAGGATTCGGCGGCCGAGAAATTTGCCGCCCTCGCCTACACTCAGTTATGCATGAAGCGCAAGGGTCCGGCAATCGCTGCCGCGGAGAAGGCCTTGGCCAACAGCCAAACCGTAAAGGTCAGGTTACTGGCGGCGCTGGTCTTCGCTGAGACGGGAGAGCAAGCCAAAGCCCAAAAACTGGCGGCGGGCCTCGCCTCCGAAGTGCAATCAGAGGCTCAGGCCGATGCCAAAATTATTGAAGGCGATCTGGCGCTGAGCCGCAAAGACGCGCCGCAGGCCATCAGATCACTGACAGAAGCGAACACCCTTCTGGACACGTGGCTTGGTCGCTTTGAGCTTGGGCGGGCCTATTTGGAAGCGAATGCGTTTGGCGAGGCCGATTCCGAATTCGACCAATGCTTCAGGCGGCGTGGCGAGGCATTGTCGCTGTTCATGGATGACGTACCCAGCTACGGATATTTTCCGCCTGTCTATTACTATCAAGGACGTGTGCGCGAGGGTCTGAAGAGCGCCGGGTCTGCGGAATCGTACCGCAATTATCTGAGCATCCGCGGCCAAGCCGGCGAAGACCCTCTGGTTCCTGAAATCCGCCGGCGACTGGGGCAATAGGAATCCATGAAAAGCGGGTGCTGGCAGGAGTTCCGGCTCGCGAGCTGGTAGCGCATGGCATCTGTCCTCACGCCGCAAAAGACAAAAATGCCCGGCGTTTGCCGGGCAAGGTTTCACTATCTCGCTATGCACATCGCTCATTCAGCATCGGCGCTCAGACGCGGCGGCTGCCATAACGCCGCGACTTGCTCTGGAGCCGTCGATGCATTGCGCCACTTCCAGCGATATGTTTCCCCCACTCCTGTTGCTAATTGCTGTCTCCTGCCCCGAAGATGAGTACAGTAGTGTTGGTCACGAACGTCGCCACGCCGGTTGCAGGGTTAATGGTATATTCCTGTCCGCCCGAGGTGAATCCGTACAGAACGCCGCCAACGAACGTCGAACCAACAAATTCATTGACACCAGAACCATTAGAACCATAGATGGTGACTTGAACGCCGGGAGTGGTCGCTCCATTCGTGGGATTGATTTGATACAACGTGTCAGTGAACGCAGTACAACTCCCGCCGCCTGTGGAACCAATGGTGTAGTAAAGCACGGTTGCCGACCCGGCCAGGCTTGTATCGAAAGCGCACCCTGCTGGAACTAGCGCAGTTGAGGTGGCGCCGAGCGACGTTGTTGTTACCGGGGGGGCGAGGCTAATCGACCACAGATTCCCCGTAACCATATCGATCCCGAAGTACGAGCCGCCGGTCAGACCTCCAGTGGTCGTGTTCGCCGGATCGGGAAGCGATCCGGTACCGACGACGGTTGCCGCCCCGGTTGATGGAGTTATCTGCATCAACTCGTTCGACGTGTTGTATTCGTAAACCTGAAGGCTAGGTGTCAGGTCCAGTCCGGTGTTACCGGGTACCGTCCCTGCGCCAATCTGGGTGACAACCCCCGTGGGCAAATCCAATGTCCCGAAATTCCCGTTGCCGTCGACATAGAAGGTGTCAATGTTAAACGCGCTTGAGGTCGCGGCGGGAACACCACCAGCAGGCGAAGCCGTGAGGGTGTCCGCGGTCGCAATCTGGTTGATGCTTAGGTCGCCGAAGGTGGCGACGCCGCTCACCGCGGTTTGCGTAGTCGTGCCGGAAAGTGTTCCCGGGCCTGAGCCGATAGCCAGCGTGATGCCGCCTGTGAAAGTCGTGAGCGTGTTGTTGCCGCTGTCCTCCGCCGTAACCACGACCGCGGGCGTGATGGTGAAGCCGACGCCCGTATTGCTCGGTTGCGTCGTGAATACGAGCTGGTACACGGTGTAGTTGCCGTTGGCTCCGCTCGAAACGAAGTTACCGTCACCAGCGTATGTGATTGTGTACGTGTTCATGCCCGCCGTGGTTGGTGGTGGCGAAAGCGTGCACATTCCAGCGCCCTGAACAGCCGCGGCCATGCAGGCGGAGGATCCGGCACCCCCGCTGGCTGACACTGTGATGTTGCCTGACGGCGGGATTGGTGAACCTGCTCCTGGTGCGACTACCGAGAAAGTGTAAGAGACGGTGATCGGTTGGCCCACGAAGGCCGTGGGAGGCGAAACTGAGTTAACAACAATTTGGGTCGGGGCCGGGTTTACAGTCTGTGACCAGACTCCTGAATTGCTGGAATTGAAATTCGCATCGCCGCTGTAATTGGCGGTGATGGAGTGAACGCCAACCGACAGAGCGGATGTCGTGAACGTCGCCATCCCGCTGCTGAGCGGCAAGTTGGAAGCGATCGGAGACCCTCCGTCAAACAAGGTTACGGTTCCGGTCGGCGTGCAGCTATATTGCGGTGTGACAGTCACTGTGAATGTAACCATCTGTTGAAACACCGACGGGTTTGCATTCGACATTACGCCCGTCGTGGTGTTCGCCTGGTTTATAAGCAATGTGAGCCCTTGCGTACCATAGTTCGAGTTCTTGTCAGTCACCTTTGCTGTGAAGCTGTAGTTGCCAGCTACGCACGTCGTCCCGGAGACTGTGCCGGTGCTCGCACCCAGCGTAATGCCCGACGGGAGGGAACCGGTGTAGCTCCACGTGAATGGTGAAACCCCACCCGCTTCGTAAAGCGTGTTGCTGTACACGCTCCCAACAACTCCATTGGGCAGAGCCGTGGTGGTGACATGTGGGGCGCTGTCTGATACGTAAATCAGCAGCTCCAACGCAGTGCTCTGTTCATACTGGTGGCTATCCAAATCCAGCTCGAAGAAATAGCAACCCGCGTTGGCGGTCGTTGTGTTCCAAGTAAAAGCGAAGGGGGTCCCCGTACCCGTAATTCCGCTCCCTGAAGTAGACAAAGTCGTGACTGGATACGGGTAGGTCCCACTGTAGCCTAGATATTCCGGCGGCTTTGCAAGCGACGAGCACGTTGCATCAGATGGAATAGGTCCAATGGCGACAAGCGCCGAGCTTGCAGCCGCCCTTGTGACGCTTACGCCGGTATCGTCGGTGTTTAGCGACCATGTTATCTGAATATTGTCCCCTTGTACGGGCGTGTTCTGAGAGGACAAATCGGTGAAAGCTAAGTTGGTCAAAGCCACCGAGCCCTTTGCTGTGTTCGTGTAGCAGCCCGTCAGTGGCTCCCCGGAAGATGTAGACACGGTGTTTGAACCCACGCTCTCCTGTGTAGTGCCTGCCAGCACGGCGGTTACGAAATAGCTATAGCCGCCGGGGTTGCAGTTGACGGTGTCCGTGTACGTAGTCACCGGGGGGGCCCCAGTCACAGTGGCAACTACCGCGAAGGCACCTCCGGCCGCTGATCGGTAGACCTTGTACTCGCCGATCTGACCGAAAGTCGGCGCCGTCCAGTTCAGGGCTATCGTGCGCGGAGACACTCCTTCCGACACCGTCAGGCCCTGGGGAGAACGCGTGATCGAGTTGACCGTGGCGACATCAATCTCGCCGCCTCCGTTAAACTGTCCGCCGCCTCCGTTAAACTGTCCACCGCCTCCGTTGAATTGTCCACCGCCTCCATTGAACTGTCCGCCGCCTCCGTTGAACTGCCCACCGCCTCCATTGAACTGTCCACCGCCTCCGTTGAACTGCCCTCCGGCTCCGTTAAGGACAGAATTGCTGCCGGTCGCGCCGATCTGCCGGAAATCGATGTTGGCCCAGTCGTTGAAGCCGGGCAAGGACTCGCTGGTATTGCCGTCGAAGTTAATGTCCTGGCCAGCGGACCAGGAAAGTGAGGCGGTCGGACCGGTCATGCGGGACATTAGTGCAGCGTTGGTTATGGGCGTCCCGTCACAATGCAGTGTCGCAGGGGTACCTACACCCGACCAGGGAACATACCAACTGGTGCTCAAGTAGGTGGGGGTAGTGGTAAACGGGTTAGAGGTTACGGAAGAACTCTTGTTCAGCGTGTTCAGCTTCTGCCCGGAATAGTCCGGTACATTGGTCCCACTACCATTATTCAGGAGGTCCACTTGGAAGGAATAGCTCATCACGCTCTGGTGGTTCGGCGCGCAGTTGGGCAAGATAGTTGGTGTGTAATTTTGATTGAATTGGGTCAGACTGTTGAAATTAAAGCCGCCATGCGTCAGGCCATTTGCATGCCCGAATTCATGCGCCAACGTACCGGCGATCACCGGCTCCTTCTGTCCGTCGGACGTAGGTGATGCCGGGTTCCCCCAGAGACCCAGGGTAATGAGTGAGTCTCCCCCGCCGACATCCGAACGGCCGGATGTGGTGTTGACCTGGCCAACGGCTACAGCAAGGTTCGGATCGGTCAAAAACGTATAGCTGGCGGTTGTTGAACTGCCGCCGACAGTTATCGTGAAGCTAGTGCCCGCCGAATTGAAGGGGCTGTTGACGCAGTAAGTACCATCCAGGTTGGGACTGGTGGCGGCGCCAACAATCGTGACGCGGCCATTCGGGCAATATGGGTCCGCGGTAGTAATCCCTTGATAAGTAAGCATGTCGAGCGTGCCTATCGGTGTTGACGTGGTGAACGTGACCGCGTTGCCGGACTGCGCCACGCTCCTTAGCGTGCCGTCCTGGAGCCTCCATTTCGGCTGCCCCACGGCATGCGCAAACAATACATAGTGCCAGCTGTACCTCTTCCCGGGTTGGAAGCGCGGAATGCAGTCTGCGGGTGGGGATGAGACTGCGCAGTCGTTAACTGCCCCGGTGGGATCGACGAGCTGGTTCTTAAAAAAATCGAAACCTCCCTTCCATGCAACCACACCCGGCTGAACGGGAAATGCACAGAGCGCAGGTGGCGAAGTGAGATTATCGGTGCAGGTTGTTTCCTGGATGGCGTGCACGTCGGGTTGGTTAGTGCCCGGTGGGTTGACGTAAACATTGACATTATGCGCAGGCGCAGCGAACATGCCGGTCACCATGCCAACAGCGCCCGAGGGCCGTGGGTCGAACGAATAATTAACACCATCTCCCGTGGTACATGAGTCAGTGCCGGTTACGCTGCTGCACATATAGTCGAGTTGAACGAACACATCCTTTTGCCCCGGTGCTGCTCCGGGGAGATCCACCCAAGAAGAACTTCCGGGAGTACAGACGCCGTTATTCACTGCGGCATCGCAGTATCCAGGGTTCGGGTAACTAGGAGGTTTCTTTTTCCACACGTCCAGCAGGCCATCCCCGTCACTGTTCTGAACCGTGGTGCTGACGATCACTGCTCCCCATGACACGCATCCCTCTTGGCTGCTGTTCGGCACGACCTCGGTTGTTGCCGAAGCTTCCCCTGCCTGCACTGGATTTGCAATCGACGGAACATTCGGGTTCCCGAAGGTCCAGGTCGGATTGTCCCAGGTGCCGTACCAGCCGGGGAAAGCAGGTTCGCTGCTTCCATAAAGAGGGGGAAGCTGCGCGCTGTTTAAGTAAACCGTTTGGAATTTGTTGCTCTTGCCGGCGCCAACGATGTGAGTCAGTCTCGATACCGGGTTGTGCGCAGCGTCATAGAATCCCTGGACGGTTTGCGTCATTATTAACGAGGCGCTGTTTTGGCCAAAGGCACCGTCGTAAATCACAATCGAGTTCAGCGGAACGGATGGGGAGAGGATCCGATAGATGAGGACAAGACTTGCGCCCAGAGTAAGAGGTGTGTTGTTACCCACGCTTGGCAGGCGGATTTCGTATATGCCGTTAGCTGAGATGTTCCCGCTCGCATCTCGCGGCAAGGCCCCAAGGACATTAGCGCGATAGGTCCGCGTGTTGTTCCCTGTCGAAGGGGCGGTGCAGCCGCCAGAACTCCACGTCACAGTGTTATCGCTGCCCAGGTTCACACCGGTTATGGGATAACCAGTCTTCGGTCCGCCGATGAACACCGGTCTGAAAAATCCATTCTGGCCGGATCCCGGCTGGCCGGGGATTGTCCCAGTCTTCTCGACCGTTTGCCAGTAAAGCACGGCGGCAACGACCTCGGCGCCCGCTGGCACGAACTTTGCGCCGGTAATACCGGGGTTCACGTCAGGGATTGTGATCGTCCCCGTGGCGTAGCCGTTGGCCACGTTTACATTCATGAAGTAGGCGCCGGCGACGACGTAGTCGCCGGTAACAAAATAATTGTTGCCGAAATTCAAAGGCGGATCCGACTGTGCGAAGGATGCGACGCTCAGAATTGTGGCGCATGCGAAGCCAGCAAGCAGCAAAGAGGAGAACGAAAGTCGCGCGGAGCGCCATTTTTCCATGAGCAGGGCGACACGCTTCCGTATGGTGCTGTGCATAACCGAATCTCCTTTTAAGTTCACTGAGCTAAGCATTCACTCCTGGGCAATCTTCCGCCTAAGGCTCGAAACGAAAACCCGGAAATCAGAAACTGGAAATAAGAAATCAGAAACCTGCGACGGTACCCACGTACCGTTCCTGTCCCGGGGGGTGAACAGGATCCCGGCGATGCTATGCGCTTACGGATCTATAGTCAATATATTTTTTGAGAATAAAAGCATATTTTTTGAGGCCAAAAGCGGCCATGTGCAAGGGTTTGCAGCCGTCTCGGGGCGGAAGGGGAGCAACGAAGAATTGCTGCGGCTGGAGGTGCCGGACTCGCTACCTGTTGCAAGCCTTCTCCGACTGGATACATTCGGATCGACACAGCGAACTGTTACGCTGACGTCTGTGGGGGAACGAAGTTCAAATCGATAGCGACAATCCCGAAGGCAAGCGGCAGGGAACACCGATGAAAATCATTGCGCAATATTTGCGAACGGGCAAGATGAGTGTAGACTGGGTGCCGTTCTGGAAGTCAAAAAGGAGATTCCGACTTATAACTTCCACGGTCTGGCGGCAGGACCACAACGGTTTCACGCACAACGATCCCAGGTTCCTGGACGTGTTTCTTAACAAGAGCGCTGCCGTCACGCGTATCTAGCTTCCGCCCGATGTCAACAGCCTACTGTCAGTGGCAACCATTGCCTCAGGAGCATGGCATCGACAGGACGGAGATTACGGGATGAGGCTGGCCGCACCCGCCAGAATCATTTGACTCAGGGTGGGGGTGGCCGGAAACGAACCGACCCGGCATCTGCTTGGCATGCGGTAAAACGCCAGCGAAGGCCATCGAGAAAGGACCTGGAATGAGCGTAGCAACCGTTTTCCCCATTGCCTCAGCGCAAGAACAAGAACAGCGAATGGACCTGATCAGCGTCAACACCATCCGCGCACTCTCAATGGATGGTGTACAGGCAGCCGATTCGGGGCATCCGGGAACTCCGATGGCGATGGCGCCGGTGGCCTACTGCCTCTGGCAGCAGTTCCTTCGCTTCGATCCGCAGGATCCCGTGTGGCCGAACCGGGACCGCTTTGTGCTGTCGATGGGGCACGCGTCCATGCTGCTCTATTCCCTGCTGCACTTGACCGAGGTTCGAGCGGTTAGCAAAGACTACGAAACTCTCGGCGAAGTATCCGTGCCGCTAGAAGCGGTCAAGGCGTTCCGCCAGTTTGACAGCCGTTGCCCGGGTCATCCGGAATACCGCTGGACATCGGGAGTGGAGACCACCACCGGACCGCTGGGCCAAGGCGTTGCCACCAGCGTCGGCATGGCCAGCGGCCGGCAGTGGCTCTCCGCACGCTACAACCGGCCGGGCTTCGAGAATCTGATCGACTTCAATGTCTACGCGCTTTGCGGAGACGGATGCATGATGGAGGGTATATCGAGTGAGGCGGCCTCACTCGCCGGCCACCTGCGCCTTTCAAATCTCTGCTGGATCTACGACAACAATCGCATCACTATCGAAGGCAACACTTCCCTGGCCTTTACCGAAGACGTTGCCACTCGTTTCATGGGCTACGGCTGGAATGTGACACGCGTCGGCGACGCCAATGATCTCAATATGCTGGCCCGCGCGTTCCAGACGTTTCAGAGCACCAAGGATCGGCCCACGTTGATCATTGTGGACAGCCACATCGGATACGGCGCGCCGCACAAACAAGACACGAGCGGGGCCCACGGTGAGCCTCTGGGCGAGGAGGAGATCCGGCTCGCCAAGCGCAACTATGGCCTGCCCGAAGACAAAAAGTTCTACGTGCCGGATGGCGTCTACGATCACTTCCGCCAAGGCATTGGAAAGCGCGGCAAGCAGCTGCGCGATGCATGGTTCGTGCAAATCGCTGAGTATCGCAAGAAGTATCCCGAGCTCGCCGAGGAACTGTATCGCATGCAGCACCGTCAGCTCCCGGAGGGTTGGGACCGCGATCTTCCCGAATTTCCCGCAGACGCGAAAGGCTTGGCGACACGCGAGTCCTCAGCGAAGGTGCTGAACGCAGCGGCCAAGAATATTCCCTGGTTGATCGGAGGCGCCGCGGATCTCGCACCCTCCACCAAGACCCGTTTGACGCTGGAGGGCGCGGGCGATTTCTCGGCCGAGAATTATGCCGGACGCAATTTTCACTTTGGAGTCCGCGAACACGCCATGGGCGCCATGCTGAACGGAATGAGTCTGGTGAAGGTGCGCCCCTTCGGCTCGGGATTCTTCATCTTCGTCGATTACATGCGGGGATCACTCCGCCTGAGCGCCTTGATGGAGCTCCCGGTGATTTACCTGTTCACTCACGACTCGATTGGAGTTGGCGAGGATGGCCCCACACACCAGCCCATAGAGCAGCTCGCCCACATGCGTTCCATGCCCGGCCTGATCCTGATCCGGCCGGGAGACGCAAATGAGGTGCGGGAGGCCTGGAAGGTGATCCTGCAACTGCATCATGAGCCGGCGGTTCTGGCACTCACGCGCCAGGCCCTGCCAACCATCGACCGGAAGAAATACGCCGCGGCTTCCGGCTTGGCCCGTGGCGCCTACATTCTCGCGGATGCCCCCGGAGGCGACCCCGAGGTCATCCTCATCGGCACCGGCAGCGAGGTCTCTCTCTGTTTGGACGCCTACGAACAACTTACCCAGGAGGGAACGCGGGCACGCGTGGTGAGCATGCCGTCGTGGGAACTGTTTGACGACCAGGACAAGAGTTACCGCGAATCTGTTCTGCCGCCACGCGTGAAAGCGCGAGTGTCGGTGGAAGTGGCGTCCGATTTTGGCTGGGCCAAATACACCGGTTCCGAGGGGCACAACGTTTGTATCGAAAGCTTTGGGGCCTCGGCGCCGCTCAAGCATCTTTTGAAGAAGTTTGGCTTCAACGTGGAAAGCGTAGTAGCTGCGGCGAAGAGCCAGATCGCGCTGCACCCGCTCGCGGCGGGCAGCAAGAGATGAAAGCAGGTGTGGCGAGGGCGAGATGATGGGGGATGCATTTTTTCTGCTGCGAAAGTCCGCAGGGGACCAATCGCAAGGTTGGTCCCCTGCTTGGACCAAGTGCCCTTCAACTTGCCTCGACCTTCGCTTGGGCGTGAACCGCTTTTTCGCCAGAGCCGACAGTCGTCATGCGGCCCCCCTGGATTTCCGGTAATAAGTGATCATGTTGTTCGTGGAACTGTCGTGCGCAAGCTTCGGTTCTGCCTGGCTCTCAAGCTCAGGAATGATGCGCTGCGCCAAAACCTTACCCAGCTCGACACCCCACTGGTCGAACGAATCGATGTTCCAGATTGCGCCCTGCGTGAAGGTGGAGTGTTCGTATAGCGCCACCAGTTTGCCCAGGGTTTCAGGCGTCAGCCGTTCAGCCATGATGGTATTCGACGGACGATTGCCCTCGAACACCCGGTGCGGGACGAGCCACTCCGGAGTGCCTTCCGCCTCCACCTGCTCAGGCGTCTTGCCGAACGCCAGCGCCTCAGTCTGGGCGCAGACGTTGGCAATCAGCATGTCGTGGTGCCGGCCGAGCGGATTGAGCGGCTTCGAAAAAGCAATGAAGTCGCACGGGATGAGTCTTGTTCCCTGGTGAATGAGCTGGTAGAAAGAATGTTGACCGTTGGTTCCCGGTTCGCCCCAGTAGATGGGAGCTGTCTGGTGCGCAACCGGCTTCCCCTTGAGCGTGACGTGCTTGCCATTGCTCTCCATCGTCAATTGCTGGAGGTAGGCCGGGAAACGTTTCAGGTATTGCTCGTAAGGCAAAACCGCGACCGTCTGCGCCCCAAAGAAATCGTTGTACCAGATCGCCAGAAGCCCCATGAGCACCGGCAGGTTCTGCTTGAAGGCAGCTGTGCGGAAGTGCTCGTCCATCTGATGGAGACCGCTCAACATCGCCTGAAAATTCTCCGGCCCGATGGCGACCATGGTCGACAGACCGATGGCCGAATCCATTGAGTAGCGCCCTCCGACCCAGTCCCAGAACTCGAACATGTTGGCGGTATCGATACCAAACTTGGCAACCTCTGCCGTATTGGTCGACACGGCAACAAAGTGTTTCGCGACTGATTTCGCGTCGCCGGCTAATCCGGCCAGTGACCAGGCACGAGCCGTTTGGGCATTGGTCATCGTCTCCAGGGTCGTAAATGTCTTCGAGGAGATGATGAACAGCGTTTCCGACGGATCGAGATCACGGACAGCCTCCGCAAAATCGGTGCCGTCGATGTTCGAAACAAAGCGAAACGTCATGGTGCGATCCGAGTAGTGCTTCAGAGCCTCGTAGGCCATGACCGGTCCCAGGTCGGAACCGCCGATGCCGACGTTGATCACGTTACGAATGCGCTTGCCGGTATGCCCCTTCCACTCGCCGTTGCGCAGCCGGTTGGCGAAACCCGCCATCCGATCGAGCACAGCATGTACCTTGGGCACCACATTCTCGCCATCCACCACGATGGTGGCGTCTCGCGGCGCTCGCAGCGCGGTGTGTAAGACTGCCCGCTTCTCCGTGAGATTGATTTTGTCACCACGAAACATGGCGGCGATTCGTTCTCGCAGACGAGATTCCTCAGCCAGTCGGATCAAGAGCCCGAGGGTTTCCCCCGTGATGCGATTCTTCGAGTAATCGAGATAAAGGCCCAGAGCCTCGGCAGTCATACGTGTGCCGCGCATGGGATCCTCTGCAAAGAGCTGTCGCAGGTGTAAGTCTCGGACCTGCTTGTAGTGAGATCTGAGGTCTTTCCACGCCTGGCGTTTGACCGCCGGGCCTCCCGTGATTGCTTCGACGCGTGCTGCCATCTCGATCCTCCTTTCGTGTCTCCTGGTGATTTGGGGCCTTTCCCCTTTTTGGATGCCGGAGGGCCAGCCGCACGAGTCTGAACCGAGAATTGGAAATGCTGATCCGCGCCCGCGCGTCCGAGGACGAAGAAGGCGCCGGCTAGGCGCTCACTTCCCTGCGGCTGCCAAAATCTCTTGCCGCCAGTATTTCTTGCAGCTCTCCAATGCGCTGCAGGGTGATATCCGGCTTCGCGTACTTGGCTACTTCCGACGCATCCAGCGCGTAGTGTCCCTGACGCGCAAACACCGTGGTCACGCGGGCCCCCCAATGCTTCTTGAAGGCCGCCAGAATTCGCACCTTGTCGTCCACCACCACGTAATGCGCCGCCGGATACTTCTCCTCCACGTCGTCCAATTCCAGTTCTTTGTGGATATAGATAAGGACGTGGCCCTCGAAGATCTCATACAGGCCCGAGCGGTCGATCTTGCGCGGCTGGAAAACCACGTCGCCGTCGCTCAGGATCACAGCGCGTCCCAACCGCTGCGCGTGCGCCACCGCATCCAGCGACTCCGGAAACAGCCGATTGGCAAAGGGATAATTGATCATGAAGTGCGAAACCGCCAGCAGCTCCGGATCGCACGGCCGTTCGATGCGATACCGCTGCAGCGCGCCCAGATAGTCGGCGTATCCGAGTTCGGTGCGCAACTGCTCAAAGATTTCCCAATAGCGCTGCGCGCTGGCCTCGCCAACTTTGCTGGTGAGGTAGACCTTCAAATCTCGCGATACGCGATCGTTGTCGAGGAGTGTATTGTCCACATCGAAGAAGAACACAAGGTTCGCGTTGGTGCCGGCGCGATTCACACGATCTCCAGAATGACCGAATCGGAATCTCGTTTTTTGACTTCAAGAACGGCACCCAGTCTACACCCATCTCGCCCGGACGTTGCGAAATGAATTCGTGATGTCAAGCAGCTCGTGCAAACAGGGAAAATGCGGCTTTTCCGTTCCCGATCGAACCTCTGCAAGATGGGGAGATAACGCGATCCACACGCTCTACGCCACCTCCTGTCGGTTGGCAAATATTCGGAAATGATTCGCACCGGTTTGGGTGTAGACTGGGTGCCGTTATTTTCATCTCGGAGCAATCGAGGTTCGTGCAGGCGGGGCCTCCGGCCCGTCCGGGCGAAGCGAAATTCAAGGAGCAACGATGCAACTGGGAATGGTAGGTTTGGGGAAAATGGGCGCCAACATGACGCGGCGCCTGATGCGCGGCGGCCACACGCTGGTCGTGTCCGATCTCAGCGCCGAAGCCGTCAAGGGTCTTGCCCGCGAAGGTGCGGTGGCCTCCTCTTCGCTTGACGACCTGGTTGGCAAACTGTCTGCTCCGCGCGCCGTATGGATCATGGTCCCGTCGGGCGATCCCACGGAAAAAACGGTGCAGGCCTTGCTCAAGACGATGAAGGCGGGCGATACCATCATCGACGGCGGAAATTCGTATTTCAAAGACGACGTTCGACGTTCCCGGATATGCGCCGCCAAGGATGTGCATTACGTCGATGTGGGCACAAGTGGAGGGGTCTGGGGCATCGAGCGGGGCTACTGCATGATGATTGGCGGACCGAAGGAAGCCGTCCAGCGTCTGGACCCGATCTTTAAAACGCTGGCCCCGGGACGGGGCGACATCGAACGCACTCCCGGGCGCGAGAAGGTCACGGGCGCCGCCGCTGGCACGGCAGAAGACGGCTACATTCACTGCGGCTCCTCGGGCGCCGGACATTTCGTGAAAATGGTGCACAACGGAATCGAGTACGGCATGATGCAGGCCTACGCGGAAGGCTTCGACATTTTCAAGAACGCAACCTGCAAGGATCTTCCGGAAGATATCCGCTACAATCTGAACCTTCCAGACATCGCCGAGGTCTGGCGGCGGGGCAGCGTCGTGAGTTCATGGCTGCTGGACCTGACCGCGATGGCGCTGCTCGAGGATCCCACGCTCTCTGGCTACAGCGGCTTTGTGCAGGATTCCGGCGAAGGCCGTTGGACCATCCAGGCGGCGCTCGAAGAGGCAGTTCCGGCCGAGGTGCTGACGGCGGCCTTGTTCGTCCGCTTCCGTTCGCGGCAGGATCATACGTTTGCGGAGAAAATGCTCTCCGCCATGCGAAATAAATTTGGTGGCCACATCGAACTCCAAGCGCCGGGAAAGACGGCGTAAGAGAGATTTCGTCATTGAATCATTGAGGTCTTGCATCGTTGATTCAATGCCTCAATCGAGGAGACAATGGCTCAAACAGAGGTTCTACCCGCAATGACCGGACCGCGGATCGGGCGCGTAGGAGATCCGTGTGTGATGGTGATCTTCGGCTTCGGGGGCGATCTGTCGCGTCGTAAGTTGATTCCCGCTCTCTATAACCTCGCCAGCCAGCAGTTGCTGTCGCGAGAGTTCGCCGTGATCGGGGTGGGCCGCTATGCCATGAGCGATGACGACCCGCAAAAGAAAGTCACGGACGATTTTAAAAAGTTTGCCTGCGGCACCGTTGACAAGGATTTGTGGGAATGGTTTGTCCGCCGCATAAGTTATGTGAATGGAGATTTCGACGATCCCGCAACTTACGATCGTCTGAAAGAAACACTGGCCAAGGTCGATCAGGAGCACAGCTGCCACGGCAACCACTTTTGTTACCTCGCCACGTCGCCCACGTACTTCGGTGACATCGTCGAACGGCTGGCGAAAGTCGGGCTGATGACCGAAGACGATGGCCGTTGGCGGCGGGTGATTATTGAAAAACCTTTTGGCCACGATCTCGAATCCGCCAAGGCTTTGAACCAGCAACTGTTGAAAGTGGCCTCGGAACGCCAGATCTATCGCATCGATCACTACCTCGGCAAAGAGACGGTGCAGAACATTATGGCGTTGCGTTTTGCCAACGGAATTTTTGAGCCGATCTGGAACCGCCGCTACATTGATCACGTGCAGATTTCAGTCGCCGAGACCGTGGGCGTGGAGAAACGAGGCAGCTACTACGATACCGCTGGCGCGCTGCGCGACATGGTGCCCAACCACATCATGCAGCTCATCAGCCTGACCGCGATGGAACCACCGATTTCGTTCGAGGCGAACGCAGTGCGCGACGAGCAGGCCAAAATTCTGCACGCCCTCCAGCCCTACAGTGACGAGGACGTACTCAGCAAGACCGTCCGCGGGCAATACGGGGAAGGGACCGTGGACAACGAGCATGCGCCGGCTTACCGCTCCGAGGAGGGTGTGCCTCCGGACTCACGCAATGAAACCTTTGTCGCCATGCGCCTGCTCATCGACAACTGGCGCTGGGCGGGAGTTCCCTTCTATCTGCGCACCGGCAAGCGGATGCCCGGCCGCAATACCCACGTCGTGATCCAGTTTCGGCGCGCACCCTTTAGACTGTTTCGCGAGACCCAAGTGGAAACCATGATGCCCAACCAGCTGGTGCTGCACATCCAGCCGGAAGAAGGCATCTCGCTGCGCTTCGCCGCCAAGACTCCCGGGACCACCATGCAGCTGGGCGAAGTGAATATGGATTTCGCCTACGCCGACTATTTCGGGGCCAGCTCTTCCACCGGCTATGAACGTTTGCTGCATGACTGCATGATCGGCGACGCCACGCTGTTCCAGCGCGCCGACATGGTCGAGGCCGGCTGGAGCATTGTCAATCCCGTGCTCGACGTGTGGAAGGCGCTGCCTCCGCGTCATTTCCCCAACTATCCCGCCGGAACCTGGGGCCCGAAAGAGTCCGACGAGTTGCTGGAACGCGATGGCCGGCATTGGAGAAATTTCGAGAAATGATTCTGGCGGGCGATATCGGAGGAACTAACGCGCGCCTCAGCTATTACCGCGAGCAGGATGATAAGGTCCATTTCACCGCCGTCCACGAAAGCGTTTTTAGGAGCCGGGAATTTCGTGGGCTGGATGAGGTCGTACTCAAGTTCGTGTCCGAAACCGGCATGCGTCCCGCCATCGCCAGCTTCGGGATCGCAGGTCCGGTGCGCAATGGACGCGTCGAAACTCCAAATCTGCCGTGGGTCATCGAGTCGTCGCGCCTGGCGCAGGAACTGCAACTCGATTCTGTGAGCCTGATCAACGATCTCGAGGCGCAGGCGTGGGGAATTCAATGCCTGGAGGCGTCCGACACGGTGGCACTTAACCCCGTCATTGGGCAAACTCCAGGCGGCAATCAGGCCGTGGTTGCCGCCGGAACCGGCTTGGGCGAAGCGGGCCTCATCTGGGACCGGGGACACCACAAGATTTTCGCCTGCGAAGGCGGGCATTGCGACTTCGCTCCGCGCAATGAACTGGAAATCGAACTCCTCCGCTACCTGCTCACTCGCTTCGGACACGTCAGCTACGAACGCATCGTTTCCGGTCCTGGCCTGGTAAACGTGTATCTGTTTCTCAAGGACACGCATCGCGGCGTCGAGCCGCAATGGCTACGCGACGAAATCGCAGCGGGCGATCCCGGAGCCGCCATCTCGCGAGCCGCCGTTGACGCCAAGGCGCCTCTGGCCGAACAGGCTCTGGACCTGTGGATTTCAATCTACGGCGCCGAGGCCGGCAACCTGGCGCTGAAGGTTCTGGCGACCGGAGGAATTTTCCTGGCCGGAGGAATCGCACCGAAGATTCTTCCGAAGCTTGCCGGGCCGCTGTTCATGCAGGCCTTTCTCAGCAAAGGACGCATGCAGCCGCTGCTCGAAGCCGTCCCGGTGCGCGTGATTACCAACGGAAAAACCGGACTGCTCGGAGCCGCGTGCTACGGCGCCCGTCATGCCCGAGTCGGCGCTGAATGCGCTACAACCCGCAAATGAAGTTTCTTGACTTTGCTTCTTTTTCTGGGACAATGGCTACGCTTCCCTGAACATCTTCCCTGATACCAGACTTCTGGAGGCTCGGCGTGGTTAAGTCATTATCGATTTTGCTATCTTTTCTGCTGGCTGCAACTCCCATGTTTGCGGCTCCCACCGATAGCCAAACGGCGGGGGAAGTGAAGGCGCTGATTCCTGCCGCATGGCGCAATGCGCAGACGGTAAAGGCCAAAGACAGCCTGGAGTGGAATGATCTGCTGCAAACCTCTGACCAGGGACGTTTGCGGGCCGGGCTCACCGACGGCTCCATTCTCAGTCTCGGCTCCAACAGCGCACTCAGAATCGTGCAGCACGATGCCGTATCGCAGCAAACTTCGATGTATCTGGGCTATGGCAAGCTGCGCAGCCAGGTGGTCAAGATTACCAAGCCGGATGGCAAGTTCGAAGTCAGAACGCCGAACGCAGTGATCGGAGTCATCGGCACCGACGTTTTCGTAGGTTATGACATAGAAAAAGGCATCACTACAGTGATCTGTTACACCGGCAAGTGCGCCGTAACTGCGGTGGGTACGGCGAAGGTGATGAGAAAGTCCGATCAGGCAAACACCGACCAAGCGGTTACCACTCTATTGGCAGGGCAGTTAGTTATGATCGGACTGAAACTTCCCCCCGAAGGATTGGCTTCCGAGTCCGAGGTGATTCAGGCTTCGATGCAAGATACGAATGTCAACCCTCATCCTGTGCTTATTGCGCAACCGAAAGTCTGGATACCGATTGTGGCTGCTATAGGAGGCGGTATAGCTACAGGCATCGTGTTGACTCGCGGTGGTGGGCCAGCTGCCATACCTCCTCCAGTTACCTGTGGCGTCATGTCGAGGGGGCGGCCGCAGCCGCGGTGCCAATGACGCAGCTACAAGTGCGGTGAGCGAGTGGTGCAGGGTTGTTGTGGCAATCACGTATCGATGTGACGGGGTGCAGACTTGCTAACTTTCCCACGAATGGCGGGGCCGCAACTCGTCAGGAACGGCAGTGGTGTGGTCCAGATACGGACCGTGGGCCTCAGTCTTTTCGCGCAAGCGATTTCCTTGGCGACCGGCGAGACTTTGGAACCGGCTAGCCCCTAAGGATGACGTCATGAGATCTACGAATATATTCGTTGTTTGCATAATCTTTCTCAGCACTTGGGCGATGGCGCAAAGCAACAGCATCCCCTACATCGAACAACCCCTGGCTCCGACAGCGGCCCAGCCGGGCGGTGCGGGTTTTACGCTTACGATTACCGGTGCGGGATTCACGTCAGACCTACAGCACGTGTTCTGGGAGCAAAACGGCACTGTCACCGATCTACCAATAACGACTTCCACTGCCACTCAGATAACTACGACTGTACCGGCGGGAAACATTGCCGGCGCGGGGACCGCATGGGTATCGGTCGAGACCGAGATCACCGGGCTCTTCGCCACCTCCAACGTGGAATATTTCCAGATTGCAACCCCGGCATTTCCGCAATTCGCCGATCCCGTCGATTACCACTTTGGGGGCACGGCTGAGAGCGCGCTGGTCGCGGACTTCAATGGCGATGGCATTCTGGACTTAGCTGTGGGCGTTATGTTGCCCACGGGTGCTTCCGAGGTTTGTATTCTGTTAGGGATCAGCGGCGGTACGTTCCCGAGCAGCCCCACGTGTTATCCGGTTGATAACGCGAGCTCGATGGTGGAAGGAGTTTTCATTCCTGATGGCGGTGCGCTCGACATAGTTGCAGGCGACACGTACCTCGAGAACAACGGAAGCGGCGTTTTCACCGTGAAGAGCTTGCCGACAACAGGTTTCGTTCCCTACGCTGTAGGCGACTTCAGCCAGACCGGGGAGTTGTATATTGCTGGCACGCTCAACGGCAACGTACAGATACTGCAAAGCCAAGGGGACGGCGTGTTCGCCGTAGGCCAGAATTTCGCCACCAGTACTACCGAGTTCGGTGGTATGCTCACGGCCGATTTCAACGGAGATGGCATCCTGGATTTGGCTGTGCTGGATATCTACCCAATGGATCCCGTCGTTCGGGTGTTCCTCGGAGCCGCCGGCACCGCGGGGTTCAACACAACCTTTAAGGAGACTGCTATAACTCCGGCCCTGAACGACACCGTTGTCGCTTTCACAGCCGCTGACTTCAATGGGAATGGCAATCAAGGCCTCGCGGTCGCCTACAATCCATCCACTGGCGGCGAGGTTTTAATTTTGAACGGGAATGGAGACGGCACGTTCACCAGCGGCTTTTCCGAGGCTTTAGCGACTCCTATCAGCGGAGCTATCGTGGCCGCCGACTTCAACGAGGATGGGATTCTCGACTTGGCCACGGGCACCTATGTCCTGCTGGGAAACCGCGGGGGAACATTCCAGACGCCGATCGGCGACGGCGGAGATGAAGCCTTCTTGTTGGCTACGGGTGATTTCAATGGTGACGGGCGGCCGGACTTAGTGGCCCAGGATGTTGCGAATACTTCCGTTGCCGTCATATTGCAACAGATTACAGCAGCCGCGCCGGCCGTAACACTTGCCCCTTCAACCCTCACGTTCAGCACCCAAATAGTGGGAACCACCAGCGCCGCCCAACCAGTCACCCTGACCAATAGCGGCAGCGCTGCGCTGACCATCACCTCGATTGGATTTACTGGGGCGAACGCCAGTGAATTCGCGCAAACCAACAACTGCCCTCCCGCCCCCGCCACCCTGGCGGCCGGATCCAATTGCAGCATCAAAGTCACGTTTACACCCACCGCCGCTGGAACTGCCGCGGCGTCGATCAGCATTGCCGACAACGCTACCGGCAGCCCACAAACGGTTCCCATCGCCGGAACGGCGCCCTTCCTAACCACCACCTGCACGAGCCTGACTGTGGTCCCGGGACAGACGGCGATTTTCACGGTGGATCTGACTCCAATCAATGGACTCACCCCAACGGTAGCGCTCAGTTGCAGCGGAGCGCCGGCTCTAGCGACCTGCACTGTGTCGCCGAATTCGGTGACATTGAGTGCAGCGACCACGGCCCAAGTCACGGCGACCACCACGCAGGCGACTGGCTTTCTGCAGTCGCCCTTCGAACATTCGAACGGGAACCGGATGGCCGGACTGGTTGGGCTCGTCGGGATCACCGGGTTCGCAGCGTTGGTAGTGCTGCCGGGCAAGCGTCGCGTGAAACCTGGGCGGCGCCTGTATGGGTTGATTTTCTTGTTGTGCCTGCTCGCGACCGTTGCGACGTTGCCATCATGCGGAGGAGGAGGAGGAGGAGGAGTCGATCCGCCCGGTACTGCAGTCGGCACGTATCCGCTTACGGTGACCGGAACATTCCAATTGGCGACAGGGGCGCCAATCACGGAGACGGTCAGTTTTAACCTAGTTGTAAAATAAGCCCTTTCCACGCTTGTCGTGCGGTCAGATAACCGCAGACTTCGCTGGGTCGCGTTGTCGGTAGCACAAGGGATGAAGCTCTGATGGGGGGGCGATGGCCGACAGTTCCTACAAGGTAGGAACGCGGTGGACCGGCCCTTGTATGCTTTCTTCGCGTGCTGTCTATCGGTGACAATATGCAGGCGGTAGCCATTTCTCCTTGAAGGGCCAGAGCAAACTCCGCGCATTAATGCAGCTTGCGCTCCGTCACGCGGATGCGGCGATTGCTGTATTGATGACTGTCCTCGGATTAGCGTTTTTTGCTTTCACCGGAATCGGCGGCAACCAGCGTGCCGGCTTTCTGTTTCTCCAGGACATCGAGCAGCGCACACTCGATCTTCGCTTTGCCACGCGGGGCAAGCGCGGTGTGGATCCCCGCATCGTCATTGTTGGCATTGACGACAAGACGCTGCAGACGATCGGCTCCTACCCTTTGCCGCGAAGCCAGTACGCGCTGCTAGTGCGCCAGTTGAAACAGGGAGGCGCTCGGCTTGTCGCCTTCGACGTAACCTTCCCCACCGCAGCCAGCAGCGAAGCGCTTGACGCCCTGGCACGCTTGCGCAGGGAAATCGGACCCTCCGCGCCGGCGGGCCTGCAAAATAAGGTTCAGCAGCTCGAGCAGGAATCCGATGTCGACGCGCAGTTTGCAGCCGCCCTTAAAGACACCGGAAACGTGGTTCTCGGCCATCTTTTTCTGGGCGCCGAGCGTTCCAAGTTCACCGATCCGAAGCTGGCCGAGGCCTATTTCGACATCGTATGGGCGAAGGCCTTCCCGCAAGTCTTGAAAGTCAAATCCGGCAACCACGATTTCGATCTGAGCCGGGCATGGATTCAGGGTGGAGGGCCGGTGGCCGCCGGCGTCGAAGCCAACTTTCCGAAACTGGCGGAAGCCGCCGCATCGTACGGTTTCTTCAACATCGCTCCGGATGCCGACGGCACAATTCGGCGGGCGCTGTTCGTGATTCGCTACCAGGACCAGGATTTCTTCCCGTCACTGGCGTTGCAGGTCCTGCGACAATATGAAAACATTCCCGACCAGCAAATCGCGGCTTACATTTCGGCCGAAGGCATGGAGCGCATTCAATTTGGCGATCACGAACTGCATCCCTGGCAGAACGGCAGTGCGCTGATCAACTATGTTGGCCCCTATCATTCCTATCCGCACTACTCGATGGCGGACGTACTCCGTGGGGTCGTGCCCGCCGATACATTTCGCGACAAAATTGTTTTTGTTGGCGGCACGGCGCTGGGCATCGGCGACCTGCGCAACACGCCGTTTGAAAAACAAGGCTCCGGTTACATGGGAGTCGAGATCCATGCCAACATCCTCGATAATCTGCTGCACAGCGCCGAGCCGCAGCGCACTTTTCTCATCCGCGGCTTCCCCGAAGAGATCGTCGACATCGGCTTCATTGCCTTTTTCGGCGTCGGGCTCGGACTTTGGTTCGGCCGCATGCGCCCCCTCATTGCAACCCTCACGGCCATGGCCGTGCTGGGCGCATTTCTGTGGTTTGTCTACTTCGGCTTTGTTCACTGGGGGCGCTGGTACAGTATCGTGGTACCGGCGGCGACGCTGGTGGGCTCGTATGCTTCCATCACCAGTTTTCGGGTGATTCACGAGGAGCGCGAGAAGCGGAAAATCCGCAAGACATTTTCGCAATACCTCTCCCCTGGCGTGATCGCGCTGATTGAGAAGGATCCGCAAAAGTACATTCGTCCCGGAGGCGAAGTCCGCGACCTGACGGTGATGTTCAGCGACATCCGCGATTTCACCTCTCTTTCCGAGGGCCTGACCCCGGACGATCTCGTGAACCTGCTGAATCAATACCTGACCGTGATGACCGACATTCTGTTCCGCAATCTGGGCACACTCGACAAATACATCGGGGATGCCATTATGGCGTTCTGGGGATCGCCTTATCCGCAGCAGGATCATGCCTATCGCGCCTGTTGCTGCGCCCTGGAGATGATCGCAGGTCTGGAAGAACTGAACCGCAAGTGGGAGGCGCAGGGACGACGCCCGATCGCAATCGGCATCGGGCTGAACACCGGCCCGGTGAACGTCGGCAACATGGGATCGAACAAGCGCCTCGCATGGACCGTGATGGGAGACAACGTGAATCTGGCTTCGCGGCTGGAGGGCATGACCAAACAATACCGCAGCCAAGTGATCATCAGCGAAAGCACGTATTCCCAAGTGGCAGATCAGTTTGTCGCGCGCGAAGTCGACCGCATCCGCGTGAAGGGGAAAAAACAGCCGGTGGTGATTTACCAGTTGATGGCCAAGGATTCCGAACGCCACGTCTACGCCGCGCTGCTGACACAGTTCAATGCCGCGCTCAACGTATACCGCAGCCAGAATTGGCGCGAGGCGGCCGGAAAGTTCGGCGAGTTGCTGGCCGTGTATCCGGATGACGGCCCCACCCAGGTACTGCTGCAGCGCTGCATTGAATTCGTGGAGGAAGCGCCCGCGCCCGACTGGGACGGGGTCTACGTGATGAAATCAAAATAGTTTTCGCTCCGGGCCCGCGGATCGTGGCTCGCTCTCAGGCTTAGTCGGTAGGGTTGCGCGGGAACTTCTGGTAGGGCAGGCGCACGTTGTCAATCACGACTTGATCGGCCCTGATGTTGACTGGCGCCTGAAAATCAGGCACGCCACAGGGACCACCCGCGCCACAGGCGGCGTCAACTGCTCCCGCAGTGACGAAGTCGTCCTGGTCGACGCCATCTCCGCTGACCCCCAAGCCGCCGACGAGTACGCCATTTTGATAAAGCGGCAGGCTTCCGGGGAAAAAGACAACTCCGCTCATGTTGTTGGTGTTGGGCGGGAATGCTGCCGAACTTAGTCCCTGGGTGCAAGGGTTCGCCGTGTCGTAAAGATATAACGGGAAAAAGGGCCCATCGCCCGATCCGTCGATCCCCGGCGGAAACAGCGGCTGAGCTCCGAAGCCGATGGTGCGGTTGGTCACTGCGGTTCCCACCGGGATACCGGGCAAATCGCTCACGCCGACCGTACTGAACCAGACCACGTCGCGAGCCTTGGAGGCCGCCACGTCGGTGCTGAACACGGTTCCATCCGGCATGCGATAGAGGCCGAGAATCGTGCCGTCGAGGTCCGAGACCGCAATCGTCATTCTAGCCTTGGAGTCAGGTGGAAGGCGGATCACCGCACGCGTTATGCTTGCCGTGGCTACAGCGTTCATGATGATTTCGTTGACATCACTCTGCGACAGCGCGGTGCCGGCATTCGGCCCGACCAAGTAACCCTGCGGAGGCAGCGTGCCTGCTGTCGGGGATATTTCGTATGAGCCCGCGCCTGCGAAGGGGCCGGGAGACGTGCCCGGCGGCTGCGTGGTCTGGTCCACGAAAGGCAATGCGATTCCGCCGATGATTACGACTCCCGGGGGCGGAAGCTGAGAAATAGTGGGTAAAAGTCCCGAATGCATCGCACCCGAATACGCAGCGTATTCCGCAATCTCGGGCGATGTGCTCACCACTCCCACCCCGCCGACTGCTCCGCCATTGAACAGGGGCACGCCGCCGGGATTGACCGCGAGCGGCTGGTCGTCGTTCGTATCTGCTTTGCCGGTAATGATGCCCGGACCGAAGCTGCCATCGATCGACAGGGACGGATTCAACATCTGGCCCGGCAGGAAATTGCTGCTCAGGGTACAGCCGCGGTTGGTGTTTTCAATTCCGTAGAGATCGGCATTGGGAGTGCCGGCGACGCCGGGGGGGAAATGAATGCCGCTGATGAATCGCACCGTACGTGAAGAGAGCGGCGCCTGATCGTTGCTGAAGAAAGCGGCAGTGCGGGCCAAACCGGCAGCCAGATCGTCCGCCCCGACCGTCTGGCCAAAATTCCCCGTCGCCGTGGTTGGCGCTCCGGCCGTATCGTAGACGGCAAGGATGTTGCCCGCGCGGTCCGCAACCGCGACCACCATGGGCGCGTTCACGGACGCCACCGCATTCTGCACGACGCTGGTTACGTCGGAGACGCGGAGCGGGATCGCCGTGGCCGGAGGGTCAGGCGTGCTCGAAGACGAAGATCCACCTCCGCCGCAGGACAAGCACAGCAGAACCGCCGCAGCGACCACCAGAGAGAGACCGGAGGGGCTAAACAGAGAATGCTTCTCGTTCCTGGTCCTGATAATTCGAACTCTGTTCATGCGAGCTTTCCCTTTAAAATCCTCACCCGCAGCGGCCAGGCACTTACTCGCAAACACGAATCCAGCACAATTCAGATTCACCTGAGCCGCGATTCGGACCCGATTATTGCGCGACGCCTATTATGCCTAGGCGTGGGACAAAGTCAAGCAATGCTTGCTCCCGGTACTGTTACAGTTCGTTGCACCCCGGCGATGGAAGCGGGATTGACCGATCACGTCTGGTCGATTGCTGAGATGGTTGGACTGCTCTCCCAGCAAGTAGTTTTTTCCTTGCACGTCGCTGGAGAGCCTGAGAGCATGACGGCAACGGTTCGGAGAGAAATGGGACGCTCATCATGCCTAATTGGCACTCACGCCAAATAGAGTCGCCGTATTATTTCTTGATACTTGGGGTCATCATATTCTCCGGTGCCGTGGTTTCGACTTGTACAGGAAAAACGTTGGCACGCACCGGTCGTTGGATCTATCGCGCTAAGGAACCGAGCACCTTTTGGTGGGTAGTCGCAATCTATTATTTCGCTGGTATTGGTTTTATTGGATACTTCTTGTGGATTTCAAACTGACCCACTACCGGATTTCAAACTGTAACAGTACCTTGCTCCCGGGCAGAAGTTGTGATAGGAGTTGTGCCCCACCCGGTTCCGGTTATTAGAAGCGACTTCAGTTCTGGCGATGAGAATGGAACTGGCAAGAGCGTTACTGTTTATGAAGGCTTGGACTTCTCAGACCGTGTTTCTGTGCCTTCTCGCGCTGCCTGCCGGCGTGATGTTTGGACAGGAGACACCGAGCGCTCCTCCAACCCCTTCGGTGCAGCGGATTCCCGGGCACACGCCCACCAGCACCGCATCGCTGCAAGGTACGGCGAGAAACTCCGAAACCAAGCTGGCCATCCCCGGAGTCAAGATCAGCCTGCTCCGCGGGGGCGTCGTGGTAAGCGAAAAGTCGACTGACGTGGAAGGTATCTTCCGCTTGGTCGGCTTGGCGCCGGGAACATATGAACTCAAGGCCGAGAAGCAAGGATACAAGGTCCTGGACCTGCCGAGTCTCCAGATCAGGGGTCCTGAGACCAAGGATCTGGCGTTAGAGGCGATAGCGAGCGAGACCCTGCCGACGAAAGGTCCATCCGGGGTTCCGGGCGCTGTACCCTCGCCCCCTGCGCCACCACCTTCGCCGACTGGACCTTATCCCGGGTTGCGAACTTCCGCATCGCCGTCCTCTCCCGGGCCGCTGGGCATTGCTCCAGAGCAGATGCCCCCGGACAGCGTGAACTTCGCGAAAGAGCCCGACCGGTGGAAGGTTCACATGCCAGCCTGGGATCGCTACGGCAAAGGCGGCGAATACCCCTATACCAAGGGGCACTGGTACGACCCATTTAATCGCAGCCGCCTGAAGGGAGACAAGCCCATTTTCGGGCAACAATGGTTCTTTGACTTCACCGGAACCAGCATCACCGGGCTGGATGTGCGCCGGCTGCCCGTACCGAGCGGCGTGTCAGCCGAGAACGGCGATAGCACCGATTTTTTCGGCCGGGGTGAACAGGGCTTCGCCTCGCAAAGCTTCCGTCTGTCGTTCGATCTTTTCGAAGGCGACACCAGTTTTCGGCCCATTGATTTCCGCCTTCGCTTTACCCCGGAATTCAATCTCAACTTCCTGCAAACCCGCGAGCGCGGACTGGTCAATATTGACGTTCGCGACGGCACCAACCGATTCGATACGCACGCCGGTGTGCAAGAGGCATTTGTCGAAGCCAAGCTCCACGACGTGAGCCCGAATTTCGATTTCATCTCCGTCCGGGCCGGGATCCAGCAGTTCGTCAGCGATTTTCGGGGCTTTATTTTCGCCGAGGAGCAGCCCGGTATCCGCCTTTTCGGGAATCTGCGTTCCAACCGCATCAACTACAACCTGGCCTACTTCTATTTCCTGGAAAAGGACACGAACAGCGGGCTGAATACGTTCAACCAGCGCCATCAACAGGTTTACATCGGGAATGTTTACATCCAGGACTTCCTGGCCAAAGGCTACACCACAGAATTCAGTTTCCATTACAACCGCGACGACCCCACCATTCACTTCGACGACAATGGATTCCTGGTGCGGCCATCACCCATCGCGTCGGTGGTGAATAACGGCATTCTGACGCACGGCATTCGCGCCTATTACCTGGGCTGGACCAGTAACGGTCACATCGGCCGTCTGAATGTAAGTCACGCGTTCTATCAGGCGATGGGCCATGACACGTTCAATCCGATCGCCGGAAGGCACGTTGACATCGACGCCCGGATGGCTGCGCTGGAGTTGTCCGTGGACAAGGATTGGGTGCGCTTCCGGTCGTCGTTCTTCTTTGCTTCGGGCGACCCCAGTAACCGCTCTGATGCACTCGGAGCGAGCGGCGGCCGCGGTCCGACCGCGCGCGGATTCGACACGATTGTGGATGAAACGAATTTTGCCGGCGGAGCCTTCAGCTTCTTCGATCAGCAAGGCATTCGTCTGACGGGCACGGGAATCGCGCTCACCAATCCCGGCAGCCTGCTGGTCAGCTTGCGCAGCAACAAGGAAGAAGGCCAGGCCAATTTCGTAAATCCAGGGGTCTATGTATTCAACGTGGGCGCTGATTTCAATTTGACACCCAAGCTGAAGGCGTTCGTAAACGCGAACTACCTTCAATTCGACCGGACTGAGCCGTTACAATTCGTCCTGGCACAAACCAGAATCCGGCATAGCATCGGTACGGACACCGGAATCGGGATTCAGTACCGGCCGCCATTGACCGAAAATATCGTGATCACGTCGGGAATATCGAACTTGGTTCCGGGCGGCGGGTTCGAGGACATTTTCAACAAGCGAGTGTTAATTTCCGGATTCACAACCATACGGCTGGTGTTCTGAGCTCAGGCTATGCGGCTTTCTCTCTGGCGACGATTGGGGCTGGTCTTATGCGTGGCGGCCTTGGTCTGCGCAGCGCTGGCGGTGTTTGGCCCCTCCGGCAGAACGGCGGCCTCGGAACAATCCCCCGAAATGTCGCCGCAAACGGGCGCGGAACAAGGTTTCCCCGGGCTTGGCGACTCGCTCGAGGAGGCGGAGCAGAGGTCGGCCGGTTGTGTAAGTTGCCACAACCCGATGGACAGTTCGACCATGCACACCACCGGCACCGTCCGTTTGGGCTGCACCGACTGTCATGGAGGAAATGCCCAGATCGCATTGCCTGCCGGGGTAGCCCAAGGACAAGGATCGCAGCAATACCTCGAAGTGACCAAACAGGCTCACCCGCGGCCTCGATTTGCAGAGAGCGCCCGAACCTCCGCCAACCCGGTGCGCTCCTACACCCACTGGCTGAAAGAAGAGGTGGATTACATCAAGTTTATAAACCCCGGCGATTTGCGCGTAGCCGAGCAAACCTGCGGCCGGTCCGGATGTCACACCTCGGAAGTCCAGCGCGTACGCACCAGCATGATGACCCACGGCGCGATGCTATGGGGAGCCGCGCTTTACAACAATGGCGCGATTCCGTTGAAGAATCCGATCTTCGGCGAAAGCTACAGCCCCGATGGCGCGCCGCAGAGATTGCAAAGCTTCCCGCCCCCGACTGCCGAAGAGACGCGCACCAAGGGAATTCTCCCCTACCTCGAACCCATTGAGCGATGGGAAGTGTCGCAGCCGGGCAACGTGTTGCGGTCGTTCGAGCGCGGCGGCGAAAAGAAGCCCGAAGTAGGGATTCCCAGCCTCGAAGAGTCGCCGGGAAAACCCGACGTCAAACTCGGCGAGCGCGGCTTTGGCACACTAACACGTACCGACCCTACGGTTCTGGGTTTGCAAAAAACGCGCTTGCTCGATCCTTTGCTGTCATTCCCCGGAACCAACGATCAACCCGGAGACTTTCGCGCCAGCGGATGCAGCGCTTGCCATGTGATCTACGCCAACGATCGTTCGCCGGAACACTCGGGACACTATGCGTCCGGTGGCAACCTTGGGCAGAGTGCAACTGCCGACCCAACCATTCCAAAGAATGAGTCTGGACATCCCATCAAACATGAGTTCACTCGATCGATTCCGTCGAGTCAGTGCATCGTTTGCCACATCCATCCCGGTACCAACATGGTCGCACCTTACTTTGGCTACACCTGGTGGGATAACGAGATTGATGGCGACAAGATGTATCCCAAGGAGCAACGCCATCCCAGTCCGAAGGAACAGCAATTGGTCCAGACGCGGGATCCGGAGCGGGCCGCGATTCGCGGCTATTGGTCCGATGTGGGTTTCCTCGAGAAGACGGGGACGCCGGAATTCAACAAAGACCTCAAAAACACACAGTTCGCCGATTTCCACAGTCACGGATGGATTTTCCGGGCGGCCTTCAAGCACGATCGCAAAGGCAATCTTCTCGATGCCGAGGGAAACCAGGTTTCTTTCGAGGATCCGGAGAAGTTCAAAAAAACGGTCCACCTGAAGGACATCCATCTGGAAAAGGGAATGCATTGCATTGACTGCCATTTCGAGCAGGACAGTCACGGCAACGGAAAATTGTATGGAGAAACACGCAACGCCATTGAAGTCGATTGCGTGGATTGTCATGGCACGATCCGGCAACGGGCGACGTTGCGCACGTCAGGCATCGCTGCGCCCGCCGGCGGCACTGCGCTTGGCCAACTCCGCACGCCTTTTGGTGAACGCCGCTTCCGCTGGGAAGGAGATCGGTTGTTTCAGCGGTCGATGTTAGAGAAAGAGCAGCAATGGGAAGTGGTGCAGGTGATCGACTCCATCACTCCCGGAAACCCGCACTACAACGAGAAATCGCGCCTCGCCAAAACCATCGAGAAGGACGGCAGCACCTGGGGAAGCGCGAACGCCGACTCGTCGCAGTTGGCGCACGAAAACAGCCGGATGACGTGCTACTCCTGTCACAGCTCGTGGGCCCCCACTTGCTATGGCTGTCATCTTTCGATGTCGGCAAATCAGAAGATGCCCATGCTGCACAACGAGGGACTGACGACGCGCAATTGGACGTCCTACAATTTCCAGGTTCTGCGCGACGACGTCTACAGCCTGGCCATTGATGGCACAGTCACCGGGCATCGAGTCGCCCCGGTGCGCTCGGCATGCGCCGTGCTAGTGAGCTCCCAAAACAACAACCGCGATTGGATCTACTATCAGCAGCAGACGATTTCCTCGGAAGGCTTCAGCGGACAGGCCTTTAGTACCTTCGTCCCCCACACGGTGCGCGCTAAGGAAACCAAGGGTTGCACCGACTGTCATGTATCGAAGGCAGGCGATAACAATGCCTGGATGACTCAGTTACTTTTGCTGGGGACGAACTTCATGAACTTCATGGGCCGCTACATTTACGTAGCCACCGGCAACAAGGGATACGAGGCGGTTGCAGTCACCGAGCATGACGAACCTCCCGCCGTTATTGGTAGTGAACTGCAAAGGCTTGCCTATCCGGACGACTACGCCAAGCACGTGAAGAATAATCGTGAGCTGAAAGAGGCTTATGGGCATGCCGGCTCGGACATTCTGGATGTACAGGCTCGCGGCGAATATCTCTATGCTGCCATGGGAAAAGGCGGCTTGCGCATCTACGACATTGCTAACCTCGATGACAAGGACATTTCTCAACGTACCATCACTGCGCCGGTCTCGCCCTTGGGCCAGCGCTTCTATGTTCCGACGAAGTATGCGATGGCGGTAGCGACTCCCACGACATTGGGTGTGGACCCGTTGCGCACTCATCGCCCCGAGAACGAAGAGCAACCTATTCACTTGATCTACGGTTTTCTCTACGTCGCTGACAAGGAAGAGGGCCTGGTGGTCATCGGCGACCCCAATTTGAAGGGCAAGAGTCCCGGGGTCGGCACCTTGCTCGACGGCAATCCCAACAATAACTTTCTCAAACGCGCTTTGGCCTTCAACCCCAACGGTGCGCTGAAGGGAGCACGGAGGATCGCCATCGTTGGCACGTATGCTTACATCCTTTGCGACGCCGGTTTGGCCGTGGTGAGTCTCGATAATCCGCTGAAACCGGAACTCGTGACCCAAATCGGCGCGCCTTTTCTAACGGAGGCGCGAGGAATCGCGGTGCAGTTCCGCTACGCCTTCGTGGCGGATCGTCTGGGGCTGAAGGTTCTGGATATTACTCATCTCGACCGGCCAGTTCCGGTTCCGGGGGCGCAGGTTCCGCTGGAAGACGCTCGCAACGTCTATGTTGCGCGCACTTACGCTTACGTTTCCGCGGGCAAGCAGGGTTTGGCCCTGGTGGACGTCGAGCATCCCGAGCAACCCAGGCTGGACCAGATTTTCAACGCCGATGGCGCCATGAATGACGTGAACGACGTCAAACTCGGCATGGTCTCGGCGGAGTTGTTCGCCTACGTGGCGGATGGCAAGAACGGGCTGAGAGTGATTCAGTTGTTTTCGCCCGCCGACAACCCCAACTTTTCCGGATTCAGCCCGCGCCCCACTCCCCGGCTGATTGCCACTCACCACACGCACGGGCCGGCGCTGGCGGTTTCCAAAGGCATCGATCGCGATCGCGGCGTGGATGAGAGCGGCAATCAGGTGGCGGTGCTCGGACGCCGGGGCGCGCGCCCGTTCAATCAGCAGGAAATGCAGCGCATGTATCTTCGCAATGGCGAAGTCTACACGGTCACCGACAGCCCGCCCGGCCCGGCGCACTGATGCTGGCCGCTACTTTGAGGTTGCTGCCCGCAATTGTGGGATCGTGAACTTTCCGTTGGTGGGTCGTTCCTTCGTCCAATCGTGATACGAATGGCACTCCGAACAACGCCCGTTGGCGGCATCACGCCGCGCCCCGCTGTCCTGGTGGCAACTGCGGCACGATGCAATACCCGGCAGCAGGATGTCGGCGGTTTGGCGACTCTCCGGCGTCCGGTTGTGGCAGGCCGTGCAGGTCAACAGGCGGTGGGAATCGTGGTTGAACTCGGCGTGCAGGAACCAACGTGCCGGGATGGAAGACTTCGCCACCATCGGCAGCGTCCCTTGGCCTTCAACCATGACGTGGCAGAGCTTGCAGCCTTTGTCGAATAGCAGGCGATCGGCCAGCATGACTTGCTGGTCCATCCATTCCTGGCGATTGTGCGGAACCGGCACTGGCAATTTCATTTTGCCCGGCACAATCCGTTCCGGCGCTACCGCTTCGGTCAGCGCTCCCGGATGCGACGCGAAGTAATCGCTGTAGCTCTTAACTAGAAATGCCTGGACGACTTCCGGCTTGTCATGCGGCGCCGCTTGATCGAAGCGCTTGTCGAATTGCAAATCCTTAACGTGACAGCCAGCGCACTGATTCACGTAAAGAATTGGCAACATGTAATCCTGGGAGCGCGAGTGCTTTCGGTCCGCGCCCATGCCGGCCGCGACAGGCTTCTGAGATGTTGCCTGGGACGTCGGCTGAGACATCGGATACGGCCAGGCTCCGTCGATTGCCGTCAAGCGATGGCAGTCTTGACAATCCATCTGCACCGGGCCAGCCGGCCCAGCAAGATTGGGACGCAAATGCGCGTAGTGATTCAGCTTGACCTGGCCGGGATCAAGGGCGCCCGGGCGCAACGCTGCGAACTCTGGATGCTGCTTGTCGAAGTCTTTCACCACGCGCACGTACCGCGGATTCCCGCTCCGGGTTAGTAAGTTCGCATGACACTGGGTGCAGCTGGCATCTTCTGTGCTCGCCAGCCGAGGCGAACCCCTGTGCTCTACGTGGCACGAACCGCAGCTAACCGCGAAAGCCACCTTGTCGGCGTGGTGTGCCGGAGCGTCGTGGCACTTCGAACAGGCATTGTCACTGACCTTCGCGCGGAAGAAACCAAGGGTAGTTACATGGCAGACGTTACATCGCTGCCCCAACACGGCGTGCGCTGCTGAAAGCGGCCCGCTGCTATAAATCTTCTGGCTGCTTGCGCGCTGGGCCACGAACCATCCGACGGCGACGACCGGAATCAGGATCGACAGCCAGAGCCGCCAGCTGCGAAAGGGATGGGGCTGCTTGAAATACTGCAAGTCCATCCGCTTGGCGAGATTCTTGGTCGTGCGTACGCGCCGAGCCATCGTTTCCCCTCAGTAACGCAACGCCATCACGGCGTGCGCCGCCCCCAGCAGCAATAGCGCGTAGGAAGCAGGTATGTGCACGAGCAGCCAAGCGTGCAGAATGCGGTGATATTGAGTTTGTTGGTCGAGTTCGCGCTTTTCCTCGCAGATATTCTCCAAATCGTCGACCGATGGATGCAAGTTTGGCGGCAGTAGCAGTCGTAGTTGCTGGAACATGCTTTGGGACCGATTGCGATCGGCCAGCGCCATGCCCATGGATCCGCTATGTGCGATATAGGGCTGCATCTCACGCCGGAAGAACTCCTGAAGTTGGTCGCTGGCCCCTTCGTCTACCTGCAAGCCGGACGCGACCGTAAGGCCGCCTATGGTTCCCGCGCTCGCCGATGCGGCACGCTGTTCCTCGGTGGCTTGGGATACATTTCCTGCGAGCGCGGAAGAAGCCTCCGCAACCAGGGTCTGTGCTTCCGCGACCAATAGCGAACGCACGCGTCCAATCTGTTCGTAAATGGTTTCCAGCGGAATCCTCTGGGTTGTAAGCCTCGGCATGAAATGTTGCAATATAGCTCCCACAATGCCGCTGACGAAAACCACGACAAACAGCCACATCAGGGCCCTCGTCAACCCCACGCCAAAGCGGAATCCGGAATGGAAAAAGATCAGCGGAAAACTTATGAAACCCAGCCAGAGGTGGCCGCGCATCCAGGCTTGTGCCCGTCCGACGCGCCAGATCGGCACTTTCTTCCGGGCTCCTAGCAAACCTGCAAAGAGCATAAACGCGGAGGCGATGCTCCCATACGCCAGGCCGGCCGCGGTCCCGCCGTTCGCGCCCTGCGGCGCAGTACGGCTGTAAGGAATATAGATCACGGCGGCGATCAGCAATCCGGCCAGACTGCCGATGAACCACTTCCGATGTGTCTCATCCATGCGCAAGGGTCACTGTCCTACATCGCTGACTCTGGTTTCCTTACTGTGGTCTGCCTACCTTCTCTCGCTGGAGCAGGCCGCCGAAGAATTCTGGCGGGTTCACGCGATGTGCGGCATCATGCGGGCACGCATACACACAACTCGGTTCCGCGTGGTCCAGGCAGAGATCGCAGGATGTGGCTTTCATCTTCACGCTAGCGGTCCTTCTTCCCGGATAGGAGGGATCGTCCAGCTGGACCGGGAAAGGATGCATATTGATATTGCCGTAAGGACAATTGCTTGCGCACAGGCCACAACCAATACACCAGTCCTCAATGATCACCTCGAGCGAATTGCGGCGGCGAATCGATCCCACGGGGCAGCCCACCATGCAAAGCGGATCGCGGCATTGCCGGCACGAGGTGGCGACCAGATAGCGGTCGAAGCGAAGTCCTTCACGAATCAGGCGGCTCACCCCATCATGGGCGTCCGCGCACGCGCGTACGCACTGATCGCAGCGGGTGCAACGGTCGAGGTCGAGAAGGAGCAGGCTTTGCGCTTCCATCAGGCCCTGATTGAGGAATTGGTCCATGGAGACATCGGCGACCGGCATGGCTCTTTGCCGGTTCTGCTCAACATGCTCCGCCGCTCCCGCTTCCAACTTCCGCCGGATTTCCGGGAAGCGGTCGAGCATGAGCTGAAAATCGTCTCCGGGAATGCGCACCACCTCCACATGGTCCAGTGCCGTGCACGTGGCGATGCGCGGCGTGCCCGCGAGGAAAGCCATTTCGCCAAAATACGAACCTCTCGCCAGGTAAGCCAGGACAATATCCCCGCCCGGACGATGCTGGGATACTTTCACGAACCCGAGTCGCACCAGGTAAAAGCTATCGGCCACCTCACCCTGAGTGCAGATCACCTGTCCTGGTTGAAAGCGCAGCAGTTCGACATGCTCTCGCAAATGGTCGATGAAATCGGCGGTAAGCGGCGCCAACACCGGAACGCTGCGCAGGTGCGAATCGAGCGCGCGCTGCTTATAGGTGCGGTCAAGTTGCTCGCGGAAATTCTTGTTACGCTGCATGATGTCGAGAACGTTGCGCAGCATCTCGAGCATCACGCAATCGGTTTTCGCGCGCACGGTCGCCGAGCGCGGGTAGTAACTCATGCAAGTCATCTCGCCGAACAGTTCGCCCGGGCCTAACTCGGCAATCGGGCTCTGATATGGGAGATCCACCGAGGCGTCGATGGGTATGTAGGGCCGAGTGCTTTCTTCTTTGCGTTCATCCTCCTCGCGAGAGGTGAGCAGGCTCTTCAGCTTGCTCAGGAATCCGCGGGCACCGCCCTCGGTCTTGACGTGGGCAATCGGGCTGGCAAGATACACTTCCGCGGTGCCATCCACGATATAGAAAGCGGTCGCTCCAAACTCCCCCTCACGACAAATGATTTCTCCTGCCCTGAAGCGCCTGTCCACAATCGCATTCTGGTTCAGTTTCAGAAATGTTCCCGAGACGTTTTCGAAGACTGGCAGGCCACCGAGAAAATCTGGATCGACAGCCCCACCTTCCAGGTGGCTCTTAACGACGGCCCGATTCGTCAAAGCTCCCGTGGGACAGGACACCATGCACTCGCCGCAGGAAACGCACGAGGACTCTCCCATCGGCAAGTTATTATCGAAGGCAATGCCTGCCTGGTATCCTTTGCCCCGCCGCGCCAGCACCCAGTTGTTGCGGATGTCATCGCAGCCGCGAATGCAGCGGTCACACAGGATGCAAGCCTCGTGGTCTACCTCGATGGCTAACGAAGAGTTATCGTGCCCCCGCGGCGTGGTGCGACTGGGGAATCGTGGCTGCCCGATTCCAGCCTGGGCGGCGATCCGCTCCAATTCGCAGTCTCCGGAACGCTGCTGCCGCGCGCACGGAGAGGGATGATCGGACATCAGCAGTTCGGCGAGAGTGCGGCGAACGCCCAATACAGCCTCGGTGTTCGTCTTGACCGTCATTCCCGGTTCGGCTTGGCGAATACACGAAGCAGCGTAAACTCTCTGGCCCACGTCCACCACGCACACCCGGCATACCCCCACCGGATTCTCATTCTGCTGGTGGCAAAGTGTCGGGATCGGAATGCCGTAGGCACGCGCAGCGTCAAAAATAGTAGTGCCCTGAGGGACCGACACTGCGGTGCCGTCGATGGTCAGTTGCACGAGTTTTGCAGGGATCGGTTTGCCTGCCGCTGCATTGGAGCTCATGATTTTCTCAGGACTGATTGAAACAAACCCTTCCCGGACAGCGGCGGTGGACGATGTGCTCCTCGACCGTACCCGGAAAATGTTTCAGCACCGAAGCGATGGGGACCGGCACCACCTGCCCCAGTCCACAAATGGATGCCTGCCGCATGGCGGTCGAAAGCTCCCCCAGAATCTGCATGTCTTCTTTGGAACTTTGCCCGGCGGTCCAGCCTTTTAGCATCTCGACCATTTTTTGCGAACCCACGCGGCATGGCACGCACTTACCGCAGGACTCATTGCGGTAGAAGCGAGTGGCATTGAGCGCCATGTCTAACATGCATCTGCCTTGTGCACACACCACAATGGCTCCTGACCCCACCATGGATCCCGCAGCCGCGACCGCGTTCCAGTCCAGCGGCAGGTTGGCCATGGAAGCCGGCAAATATCCCGAGGACGGGCCGGAAGGCGCAAAGGCGAGAAGTTCCAAACCGTCGGGGATGCCACCGGCATTTTCATAGATCATTTCGCTATAGGTGGTTCCCATCGGAACTTCAAAAATGCCGGGGCGAAGCACGTCACCGCTGATCCCCACGAACTTCATTCCCACCGATCCATTCTTGCCTTGCGCCTTATACCAATCGACACCACAAGCCAGGATCACGGTCGCCAAACAAAAAGTCTCAACGTTGTTGATGACGGTGGGCTGGTTCCACAAACCATGGGTGACGGGAAAGGGAGGCTTGTTGCGCGGTTCGGCACGCTTGCCTTCGATGGCCTCGAGGAGGGCGCTTTCCTCTCCACAGATGTAGCCGCCCGGGCTGACAAAGATCTCCAGATCAAAGGCCAAATCGCTCCCCAAGATCCGAGATCCTAATAAACCCTGCTGGTAGCAGCGATCAATCTCTTCCTGGAGAACCTCTTTGGGCCCTTCGTATTCGTGCCGGATATAGAGAATCCCTTTGCGCGCACCCGTGATCAGGCCGGCGGTGATCATGCCTTCAATCACGAGATAAGGGACATTCTCCATGATGCCGCGGTCTTTGATGGTGCCGGGTTCGCTCTCGTCGGCATTGCACACAATGTATTTCGGCGAACCGGGCGCGTTGCGCACCAGTTCCCACTTGCTGGAGGTCGGAAAACCGGCGCCCCCCATCCCACGCAGGCCAGCCTCTTTCAAATCCGCAATGATCCCCTGCCAATTCCGGGTTTCAACAAAGCGGCGCACCACCGCATACTGGCCCGACCCCCGGTACGGGTCACAGACCACCGCCATTCGTTCTGCATTACGGTGTCGTCCTGGGAGAGGTTTGCCCGCGAGCACATCTTGTGCCATGGTGACTGCGTCCCGGCTGTTCACGTGGGCGTAAATATTGTCATTCACCATGATCGCTGGAGCCTGGTCGCACCGGCCGAGGCAGGAAACGTCACGGATACAAACTTGTTTCGGGTCAGCACCTTGAAAGGCGGAGTCGAGCGCGGACCGGACCTTGTCGCCGCCACGCAGGTGGCAGCTCATGTCGGCACAGACGCGCACATCCACTTGCGGTGGAGGACTGAGATGAAAGTGGGGATAAAAGCTTGCAACGGCATGAATTTGGCTTACATGGACCTTGATCCTTCCCGCCAGCGCCTTGAGTTGGTCGGCGGGCAGGTAGCCGAAATCGCGTTGTATGGCCCTCAGTTCTTCAAACACGACGCCAGACACTCCGCATTAAGCGTTGAGGTCGAACCTTGCGTAAGATGGCGAGAGCGCGAATGCTATAGCAAAACAGATTCTATGTCTAGACCTGACTGAATAGTGTCTCACTTTGGCCAAGCGTGAAATGACCGCTCGCTGCTTTTGATTGATTTCTTGGCCGATTCGTCGTATAACCGACCACCCGACAAAAATCACTCCCGGCGCGTTGGTGGGGGTCACCAGGCAGGCAAAATCCAGCTCGTGAGGTAGAGAATAGCAAAATGCGAAAGCAACTGCTAGCGGCCGCCTTGTTGCCGCTCGTGCTGCTGGCCGTGGGGGATGCGCAGACTCCCAGCCCGAGCGGCCAGGCTGCATTGCAAAAAGTGGATGTAATCCCCGATGGCAACTCGATTCGCGTGGAGATCACGGGCAGCGGCCAGTGGGCGCCGAGATTCATGACTTTGGATTCGCCGCCTCGTGTGGTTGTGCTTCTGCCGGACACAGTGATGTCCACTTCGTACAGCCGCGTCGATGTCAACAGAGGTCACGTCAAGGCGGTTCGCATAGGGACCGATGGCCGGACGCCCCCGACCACCAGCGTGGTGATTGATTGTCTGGAGACCTGTGGATACGAATTGGTGCCGGGCAGCGGTAACCAAGTGATTTTGCGGATGTATGCAGCCAGTGCTTCAAACACGCCGGTCGCGCCGCGGAATGCAACGCCGGCGGCACCGAAGAATGAAGCGCCGGTACGCGCACCAACCCCCGCACCAACCCCGGAGAAGCCACCTGAAAACACCGCGGCTTCTCGCGCCGGCAATGCTATGGAAGCTCCTCCGATGGCGGCGCCGCTTTACAATCAGAAAACTGTTTCTGGCGGTAAATACAATGGCCCCGGTGGATGCGCGGCCAGCAGTTGCCATGGCAGCGTGCAACCGAAGACCAACACCCGCATTCTGCAAAACGAATACACGATCTGGATCGCGCAAGACAAACACGCGCGAGCGTTCAGTGTGCTGCAGAACAATGTTTCCCAGCGCATCGGCAGGATCCTGAATATCGGACCACCCACGCAAGCCCCCAAGTGCCTGGTCTGTCACTCGCTTTACGTGTCTTCAGAACAGCAAGCCCAGACTTTCGAACTTGCCGAAGGGGTGAGTTGCGAGAACTGTCACGGTCCGGCGTCGGGCTGGCTGGGTCCGCATACGACGAAAAACTGGCCCCACGAGAAGTCGGTTCAGCTGGGCATGTATGACACTCGCAACCTGGAGACCCGCAGCGCAAAATGTTTGACCTGCCATCTGGGAACAGCGGAGAAATTTGTCGACCACGAAATGATCGCCGCCGGGCACCCCGATCTCACTTTTGAGCTGGGTTTATTTACCCTTTCCATGCCGCCCCACTGGAGGATGCCGGAGCGGGGCAATCCCTGGCGACAGGTGCAGGCATGGGGCGTCGGGCAGGCCGTACAACTGCGCGAATCTCTCAACCGGTTGGCACGCCGCGCGAACAGTCCGGTATGGCCTGAGTACGCTGAACTCGATTGTTTTGCCTGTCACCATAGTCTGACCCGTGCCGAGGATAGCTGGCGCCAAGCGCGCGGCTATGCTGCTCGCCGGCCCGGCAATACACCTTGGAACGAGTCTCGCGTTGTCGTATTCCGCGATCTGGTTGAAGAGATCAATCCCAACGCCAGCAAGCAATTGGACGATCAGGTTTCGCAGCTTGCGAGCCTCATGAATCAACTGAACGGGAATCGGGAACAAATCGCCGCCTCGGCGACGCGGGCCTCGGTCCTGGCGGACCAGTTGGTGAAGCAGGTTGACGCTCAGGGCTACGACTCGGCGGTGACGTTACGCCTGATGCGGCGGGTTGCTGGTGACGGCACTGCCATCTCCAACGAGGGCGAGCGCTCAGCCGAACAGGCTGCCTTCACACTGGACTCGTTGTTCCGGGCGTACAACCAGAATGAAAAGCCGGCCAACAGCACCGAGGTACGCGCGGCGCTCGACGGGCTGTTCGCGCAACTGCAAGATCCGTCGGCCTATTCGGCGCCTCGGTTTGCGGCTCAAATGCAGCGAGTCAGCGAGATCATGGGCCGATAATGGCCGCTAGCTTCCATGAACCTGGAAGGCATGCGCCTGGTAGGGCGCCAGCCTGACGTATAAGCCATTGCTGTCGATGTCCGCGCGCTCCCATGGATACTCGCTGCCATCCAGCAGGTCGCAGAACAAGCACTTCCGCGATACACCCACTGCCGCTTTCCGGACCTTCCCCTGCGCCGTTCGACTGCCCAGATTCACCACGATGAGCCGGTGATCAGCCTGGTGATGCCAGCAGTAGGCGATGAGATCCTGAAACGTGTCGTCTCCTGCAGGCTGCACCTCGAGGAGCTGCCATTCACCGCTGTGAAAGACCTCCGCATGAGCGAAACGCAGCGACTGCTCGTACAATGCCCGAATCTGCCGATCTTCAGTTTCGGGTCGCGCCTTGGCCAGGGGCATGGGCACGAACGTCTTCCAGCCGTTCAATTGGCCGTGATGGTAAAAGCGCATCCCCGGCAGCGTCGAAAGCAGAGTGAGGACGGAAGCGATTTGTTCGCGCGGGAAAACCGCGGCGCAGCGCGGCTCGTCGTGGTTCTCGAGAAAGCGCGCCATCTTGCTCTGGTAGTGTATGTCAGCGCCGAGATGGGCATGCACCTGTCCGGGCGAAGCTTCCCGCAGCCGATCGTACAGGCGCTTGTCATAAGTGAACTGGAACCCCAGTTCTTGCATTCTCCATTCCAGGTCCCAGTAAACTTCCGCCAGCCACACGAAGTCCGGGAGTGCCGCAGTCGCGTCCTGCCAAAATTCGGTTTTTGGCACGGGCCACGATTTAAGAAAATGTCCCCAGGTCCGATTGAAAATTTCATTCGTGACCAGCATCGCCATATCGCAGCGCACCCCCTCACAATACTGGGCGATGGTATTCAGTATCTCGATCATGGCTTGGCGGCAATCGGGATTGAAGTAATTGAGCTGGGCAACGTCCGACCATGGAGAAAAATACGGATCTCGACCTCGCGCGACGAACCAATTCTCATCACCCGCCCCCTCCACAAGGTAAAAGGCCGCGGGATCGCCTCGAAAATCCTCTTCGCTACCCTGGATGTAGCGGTCAGGATGGTGCACCATCCAGCCATGGTCGAAACCGGTGTGGTTCGGTACGAAGTCGAGAATCAACCCCATGCCGCGCCTTCGCAGCTGGTTGTGCACTTCGCTCAAGCCTTCGGCGGTGGTGATACGAGGGTCCGGACTGTAGTCCTGAATCGAGAAGGGTGAACCTACTACGTCACGCACTTTCCAGCCCGGCAGCGCGGCATCGAAATTCGGAAAACTCTTGGGGTCAGTGCGAAAGATTCGCCGCCCAATCAAACTCCGCCGCCACACTCCCATCAGGTACACAAAATCGAATCCCAAGCCTGCGAGGTTGTCCCATTCTTCGTCGGGCACGTCCTGCAGACCGAGGCAGCGGCCGTGCTTGGCCGAGAACTCTTCCAGCCACACCCAGGTGTTGATCTCGTACAAGTGCGGGTGGGCACGGTAGGAGAACCTGGTCGATGGTTGTTGGCGAGGGCTCGGCGTCATGTTGCGGGTTCCTCCGCGCCAATGAGTCAGCTTGAGAGTGTACTCGCATCCGCGCGCAATCCGGCTAATTTTTCCGGAGTCGAGAGACTCCAGACCCTCGAAAAAGTTGGTGAATCAATTCGCAGGACTTCAGATACAATTTGGCCCTCACGGTTTGCTGTTCGCAGTTTTCATGGTTCGTCGAAGCAAAGAGGCTTGAGCACAGGAGAACAATTGGTCAATCGCAAGCAGCAGGCGGTAGGTTCTCCCCAGACCAAGAACGCCGCCCTTACCAAGGAGCATGCCCGCTTAGCCGAACCCTACGTCGACCCGGTACAGCAATGGCGCAGATGGGGACCTTATGTCAGCGACCGGTCCTGGGGAAGCGTACGCGAGGACTACAGCGCGGACGGGAACGCGTGGGATTTTCTCACGCATGATCAGGCGCGCAGCAAGGCCTACCGCTGGGGTGAGGACGGCATTGCGGGGATCTGCGACCGCTATCAACTGCTGGTGTTCGCTCTGGCGTTTTGGAACGGCCGCGATCCCATTCTTAAAGAGCGCATGTTCGGGCTCTCCAGCAACGAAGGGAATCACGGCGAGGATGCGAAAGAGTACTGGTTCCACCTTGATAGCACACCCACTCACAGCTACATGCGTATGCTCTATAAATACCCGCAAAGGGAATATCCGTACCGGCAGTTGCTCGAGGAAAACCGCCGGCGGGGGAGCGGAGCTGAGTTCGAGCTGCTGGATACCGGCATCTTCGATGATGATCGATACTTCGATATCTTCATCGAGTACGCCAAAGAATCGCCGGAAGATATCTGCATCCGCGTGGAAGCATTCAACCGCGGTCCCGACGCTGCTGAGCTCCACGTATTGCCGCATTTGTGGTTCCGCAATACCTGGAGTTGGACCGATGTGCCCAGCGGTAAGCCCACCATTCAGGGTGGAGCGGCCGGGAAACAGCACGTCCTGCTTTTGGCCGACGATTCCACGGCGAAGCCGCTGGAAAACATTCAACTGCAATACGCGCTCGGCCGGCGCTACTTGTATGCACCCTCAGGCGGCGAGTTGCTGTTTACCGACAACGAGACCAACGCCTCACGCCTCTATGGCCCGTCTGCGGTCAACCGGTCTCCTTATGTGAAGGACGCCTTTCATCGCTACCTTGTGAACGGCGAGCCGTGCGTGAATCCGCTGCACTTGGGAACCAAGGCCTGCATACACTACCGCGCCCAAGTGGCGGCGGGGAGTTCGATTGTCTTCCATCTGCGGCTGACCAAACACGAGATGGCCGATCCACTCGGTGACGTGGACGGAGTAGTGGAAGCAAGAAAGAAAGACGCGGACGAGTTCTACGAGGCCATCCATCCTCCCGAGGCGACCTTGGAAGAGAAACTGATACAACGGCGCGCTTTCGCGGGCATGTTGTGGGGAAAACAGATTTACCTGTTCGACGTTGAGCGCTGGCTGGAAGGCGATAGCATTCCCCCACCCGAAGGCCACAAGAAACAACGTAATATCCATTGGCGCCACCTGAATTCCATGCGCGTGCTTACCATGCCGGACAAATGGGAATTCCCCTGGTTTGCCTCGTGGGACTTGGCCTTTCAGTGCACCACTCTCGCCCTGGTGGATCCGGAGTTTGCCAAGGAGAATCTTTTGGCCATGCTGTTCGAGCAGTTTCAGCATCCGAACGGACAGATTCCCGCCTACGAATGGGAGTTCTCCGACCTGAATCCGCCGGTTCATGCATGGGCCGTGTGGCGCGTCTACCAAAACGAAAAGGTGCGCAAGGGCAAAGGAGACACGGCTTTCCTGGAAAAGTGCCTGCACAAGCTGCTGATGAACTTTGCCTGGTGGGTAAACCGCGTGGACAGCACCGGAAACAACGTCTTCGAGGGCGGTTTCCTGGGACTGGACAACATCACGGTGGTGGACCGCAGCGAAAAACTTCCCGGAGGCGCGATCCTCGAGCAGTCTGACGCGACCGGCTGGATGGGCTTCTTTTGCCTTTACCTGATGCGGGCAGCCCTCGAACTGGCCAACTTCGACCGGGCCTATGAGCTGCTCGCGACCAAATTCTTTGAGCACTTCATCTACGTCGGCGCGGCCATGAAGAAGATGGGCGGCCGTGACTATCAGCTTTGGGACGAGCGAGACGGTTTTTTTTATGACGTTCTCCGGCTGCCCAATGGAGACTTCAATAAATTTCGCCTGCGCTCCATGGTCGGGCTGATTCCGCTCTATGCGGTCGAGGTGCTCGATCGGGAAGATCTGGATCCTCATCCCGAATTTCTCGGGAATGTGGAGTGGTTCATCAAGAATCGTCCGGACCTGGTGGGGAATGCCTGCTACTCCGTTGAGGGGAAGCGTTACGTGCTTTCGATCGCGGACTCCGACCAGTTTGCCCGCATTTTGCAGTATGTTTGGGACCCGAACGAATTCCTTGCCCCGCACGGGATCCGCAGCCTCTCCAAATATCACGAGCAGCATCCGTTCTGCTTCGGAGGAGAATGTGTCGGGTACGAACCCGGGGAATCGACGGTGCGAATCAAGGGCGGAAATTCCAACTGGCGTGGCCCGTTGTGGTTTCCGACAAGCTACTTGTTCATTCGTTCCCTATTGAAGTTCAGCCGTGCGCTCAGGCCCGACTTCGCCGTGACAACGCCCGGCAGCAACGGCCAGCCGATCACGCCCTTTGCCATGGCGGCGGAAATCGCCGATCGCATGATCGGTTTGTTCCGGCAGAATGAGCAAGGGCACCGTCCTTGTTTCGGCCCCTACCGCAAGTTTCAGGACGATCCGCGCTGGAACGATTGCTTGCTCTTCAACGAGTATTACCACGGTGACAGCGGGCAAGGCCTCGGGGCAAGCCATCAGACGGGCTGGACGGGTATTGTGGCCAACTTGATCGACGAGTGGCGCCGCTGATGCTTCGGAGACGACTGATTTCCGCGGGAATTCTGTTCTTGAGCCTGGTCACGGTGGCCGTGGCCGGCTATCGCCTGCTGGGCGGACCATCCGTCAGTTTTCTGCAAGCGCTCTACATGGCGGTCATCACACTGGCCGGAGTGGGTTATGGAGAAATTGTGGACACCGCTCGCAACCCGGCTCTCCGGGTCTTCAACATGGGTGTGGTCCTGTTCGGGGTGGCCGTGACGGTCTACGTGTTTTCCGTGGTGGCCGCCTTCCTGGTAGAAATCGAAACGACAAATCCGTTTTGGAGACGCAGAATGCAGAAAAGAATCAGCCAACTCCGAGGGCACTACATCGTCTGCGGCATGGGAGATACCGGCCGGTATGTGGCCGAGGAGATGCATCGAACCGGGACGCACTATGTGGTCATCGATCTCCACGAAGAATTAATCAAGAAAGTGGCCGAGACCCACCCGGATCTGTTTCGCGACATGCTGTACGTCGTCGGCGACGCCACCGAGGAGGAAATTCTCAGCAAAGCGGGCCTCGAACATGCCAAAGGCCTGGTTACCGCCCTTCCCGAGGATAAGGACAACCTGGTCGTGACCGTTGTCGCACACCAGAACCTGCCCAATCTGCGCATTGTGGCCCGCGCCGCTGACCAGAAATTTTCCGAGCGCATGGTACGGGCGGGTGCCGCGGCCACAGTTTCTCCGAACCATATCGGTGGGCTCCGAATGGCTAGTGAACTGATCCGGCCCCACGTCGTGGGCTTTCTGGATCTCATGTTGAAGGATCAGTCGCAAACGTTGCGCGTGGAGGACATCGAAATTGCTGCTTCTTCACCGTGGGAGGGTAAGCATTTAAGCGAAATCAGGATTCATGCCAAGCACAACCTGCTGGTGCTCGCGCTGAAAAACGCGGGAGGACCGCTGGCTCCCAAGTTGTGGGTGAATCCTCCGGATACCCTGGTGATCCGTGCCGGTGCCGCGATCATCGTGATGGGCGATGCCAAAGACATTCGCGAGGCACGCCGCGAAGCCGGACCGGCCGGCGCCGTGGTGATGCCATCCAGCTAGCGGGGCAGCCGGAGGTCAGGGCAATGCAACTCCCTCCCGGGAAAAGGAGAGCGGAGATTGCATGTGGCGAAAGCGGCTAGCCTTCGCGTACCTTGTGACCAGCCAGATTGCCTAGCCCTTCGTACGCCGCGTATTTATATGTCTCGCTGAGCGTGGGATAGTTGAAGACTTGTTCGATAAACTCGTCAATGGTTCGGTTGTGGTCGAGCACCATCATTCCGATGTGAATCAGCTCGGTAGCGCTCTCGCCGATGATGCTCACTCCGAGAAGTTTCTTGTCGGCGCGCGCGAAGATGAGTTTCAGCATTCCCGCCGTGTCGCCGGTGATGTGACCACGGGCGTTGTTGGCATAGAGAGCCCGCCCGACACAGTAGTCGATCTTCTTCTCTTTGCATGATTCCTCCGTCTCGCCTGCGGCGGAGATCTCCGGGATGGTATAAATTCCCATCGGCAGCATCGAGGCTACCCGCTGCTTGTACTTGAAATCGAAAGCATGACACACGGCGACGCGTCCTTGTTCCATCGACGTCGAAGCCAACGCGGGGAATCCGATGACATCGCCCGCTGCGTAGATATGTGGCACCGCGGTGCGATAATTTTCGTCGACGGATATGTATCCGTGCTGGTTGACGGCCAGGCCCGCTTTTTCGAGAGACAGTCCGTCCACCGCGGCGCGGCGCCCGGCAGCGAACAGCACTGATTCGGTTTGCAGCGTCTTGCCGCTCTTCATCGCCAGGTGCACCTCTGACGACGTGCTTTGCACCTTCAGCGGCCGCTCGTTGAACCAGAAGCGCATGCCAATCGCGGCGAGCCGCACGCGGAGTCTCTCGGAAATCTCCGCATCGAGGAACGGCAGCAAGCGGTCCCGGCCATCCACCAGCGTGACGTTCACGCCGAGAGCAGCGAAGATCGACGCATACTCGCAGCCAATAACGCCGCCGCCGATCACCGCCAGGCTTTGTGGAATGCGATCCATCCGCAAGAACGTGTCCGAATCAAAAACCCGGACGTCGTCGAAAGCAATTTCCGGCGGACGGTGCGGCTTGCTTCCGGTGGAGACGAGAATGACATCGCCGCGCAGCTGGCGGATGCCATTCGCACCGGAAACGGAGACCCTGTGGGCGTCTTCGAAAGAAGCCCGGCCGCGGACGAGCTCGATGCGATGAAGGGCGAGATTCTTCAGGATCCGCTGGCGTTCCATTTCAACCACTTCTCGCTCGTGGTGCATGAAATCATTGACCGTGAGATTCTCTTTAAGGGAATAGTCGATGCCGTAGAGACCGCGTTGCTTGAGACCGGAAAAGTAGAGTGCGGATTCACGAAGCGTCTTGCTGGGGACGGTGCCGGTGTTGATGCAGCTTCCGCCCACATGCTCGGCGCCCTCGATGATGGCGACGCGTTTGTCAAAATAGGCAGCTTGCGCCCCAGCCTTTTCTCCCGCAGGGCCGCAGCCGATCACGATGAGATCGAAATCTTCGCCGGAAGCCACCACGACCTCCCCAAAACCCGCGAGCAACTCTCATCGCCAGAGAAAAGGGGATGGATACGCCCGCAAAGGCCCCGAGCCTCACCACCCTGTAGGCTAACATGCCCAGCCAATCCTGCCGCTATTGCCACAGCTGGAATAGAGTAGTAGGTTTACCGGAGCGGAGGTCCGGCGATGGCTCATGACGTTTTCGTCAGTTATGCGTCGGAAGACAAAATTGTCGCCGACGCGGTTTGCGGGATGCTCGAGTCGCACGGCGTCCGCTGTTGGATCGCTCCGCGCGACGTGCTCCCTGGCGTAGCCTACGGCGAGGCGATTATTGATGCGATTCGCGGCTGCCGCGTCATGATCTTGGTCTTCTCCTCAAAATCAAACTCCTCTGCCCACATCCCGAAGGAGATCGAAAGAGCCGTCAGCGCGGGCGTGTCAGTGATTCCGTTTCGCATCGAAGACGTGAGGCCCGGCAAGTCCCTCGACTACTTCATTGGCAGCGTTCACTGGCTCGATGCGCTCACTCGACCGCTCGAACAGCATCTCGAGCGGCTGGTACAGAACGTGCAAACGCTACTTTCGCGAGACGCCCCGGTAATCGAACGAAAAAATTCATCCGCAAATGCAGCGCCCGCCCCATCCGTTGCGTCGAGCCCCGCGACCGCCTCATCGGTTGCGTCGAGCCCCGCGCGCCCTTCGTGGCTCTATGCTGCGTTGGGTATCATGGCAGTTCTCGTGGTCGTGTTTGCTGTTCTGTTATTCGCCCGGAAGCCATCCAAAACCGCGCAGGTTGCTCCTGCACCGGTCCACTCGATACCTCCTTCCGCCAGCAACCCGCCTACGGCGATTGCATCCCAGCCGAGCGGAATATCGAGCGCAGGTAGCAGCGACGCTGGCGTAGCGTCGGAACCGGCCGCCCCGGCCGCCACGCCGCGGGCACCGCGAAAAGAACCTAAACCTGGAGTCCATGATGCCGCTCGCGTTCCTGCGCAGCCTGAAACTCCAGGCGCGCCCCCTGCAACCCCCTCAACCTCAGCCGAGCGGCTCTTTGATCAAGGCCTTTCCTCGTACAAGGGCAAACAGTTTTCGCGGGCCGCGGAACTTTACCTGAGGGCTTGTGATGGCGGCGAACGAAAAGGTTGCAACAGTCTTGGCTCGATGTACGAGAACGGTGAAGGAGTGGCGCAAGATCTGAATCGCGCCGCCGATCTTTTCAAGCGCGCCTGTGACGCAGGAGGTTCAGGCGGATGCACCAATCTTGGCTTGATGTACCACCACGGTGAAGGAGTGGTGAAAGATCTGAATCGCGCCGCCGATTTTTTCGGGCGCGCCTGTGATGCAGGCGGTCCGCCAGGATGCACCGGTCTTGGCTTGATGTACCAGAACGGTGAAGGAGTGGCGCAAGATCTGAATCGCGCCGCCGATCTTTTCATGCGCGCCTGTGACGCAGGAGGTTCTCAAGGATGCGTAAATCTCGGCTCGATGTACTTGCGAGGTCAAGGCGTGCCCAAGGATCTGGATCGCGCCGCCGATCTCTTCAAAAAAGCGTGTGACGCGGGCCTTGACCGGGGATGCGAAAATCTCGCCCGCTTGAAGAAGTAACTTCCAACTGACGGGTGGATTGGGGCGGACGCGATGTCGTAAGTCAGCGTGGCCGGGTCGCCGTCTTGCGACGCAGGACGACATAGGTTGGAAAGGTTCCGTACTTTTTTGCCATCGGAGTTTGGCCCACATAATCGCAGCGAAACTCCTTCACACCTTCCGCTGCCGCGAGTGCGGCAAATGTCTGGCTGGCATAAACTTGACCTGTGGGTGTAATCGGCTCGATGCGCGCTGCCCGGCTGACGTTGGCTCCAATGTAGGTGGTGTGCTGGGTCACGGGATCGCAACAGGAATAGACCGGTCCCGCGTGCAGGCCGATGCGAAGGTTCAAACTCGGCAGACCGCGCTTTGACCAGTCGGAGTCGCGGACTGCATCGCGTAAATCGAGAGCAAATTGGCCAGCTTCCCGGACGTTCGAGAAAACAAAGTAAAGGCCGTCTCCCCAGGTGTTCTTGGTCAGGGGCCGATAGGCGGATTCGGTCGCTAGTCTGCCGACAAGTCCAAGAAAGTGCTGTGCAAATAAAGGGACTTCTTCATCGGTAAGTTTACTGAATCCTTCCGCATCGGCAAAAAGTAAGGCTCGGATTTCCGGAGCAAATTCAGATGAGGCCGCACTGGCCTGGTTAGAAACTGTCGCAGGAGATGCAGCGGCCTGCGCAGAGAGGTTGGGACATTCGCAGCGGAGAATCTCCTCCAAATCGATGACTTCCACGTTAAGACCAAGTCGCCGCCAGCGCTCCACTGTGCCTGCAGTGCCTCCGACGCCGGTTCCCGATTTACCGTCCCATACCGCTACAGGCACAAGTTTGGTTTCGAGTTGTTCGGCGCGCACGCTTGCCAATCCATGCAGCATCAGATTGGCAAATTCGTAAGAGATGTCGTTACCCCTCTGGCTCTGCCTTGAAACTTCCTGGGTCTCGATCGCTTGGGCGATTACCTTCTCCAGTCGTTTTCCCCAATCGCCGCCTCCAACAATCTCCACGCTGTCCTTAATAAAGCGCTCCTTTTCATAGGGTAGGATCACGTAACTTTCGCCCTTCATCTCCGCCATGACTTCGTGGAAAAGGATGTCGGAGCCGCAGGCTCCGGATGCATAACCAAAGCCAGCATTCAATTTGCGTAGGCGTTGCCGGATAGCGTCCTTCACCATCGGTTCGAGCCGGGATGGGAATCGTGGTACGGTTCGGTCGTCCTGATCGACCATGTGGCCGGCGAACACCACCACACTGGGAAATCGAAACAACCGCTCAATGCGTCCCCCGTCTTCACCCGGGGCAACACATTGCATCAGCAAACGAGCAGTGTGACGGGTAGATTGCAGGCTCCCCCAATCTCCGCGTCCTAGCTCTACGGCTTGGCGGTACCAGTCTTCGGCTTCCGGCCAGTCTCCCACCAGAAGTGCGGCTTGTCCCAAGGTAGAAACCAGCCAGTAACGTTCCCGGTTCGCTTCCGCGACTCCCCGGAGCCTCTCCCGGCACTGGTCCCCGACTGGGCGGGCTAAGGCGGCCGCACTGTCTCGCTCTCCTAGCAAGAAGGCAAGTGTGGCCGCATTGATCCCGCTCCAGTAGCCACCGCTCGTCTCATACCCCTGCGAATAGAATTCGTACGCCCGGCGTAAGTGCTGAGTTGCCTTGGAAACATCCTCTTCTTCACCGGCGAGATCTTTGTGCGTGCGGGCGAGCAGGCCGAGAGTTTCCTCATCCCGGTACCCGTCTTGATACAAATGCTCAAGCACATGGTTTGCTGGCCCAGCCGCACCACTCCGGGCCAGGGCCAGCGCCAGAAGCTGACGCAGACGCAGGTCCTGCGGAAAGGACTTCATGCCTTCAGCGACCACGTCGTAGGCCACCAATGGTTCGCCCAGCTTAAGTATTCTTTCGCCAAGCAGCCGGTAGGGTTCTGGATTGACTGACCAAATCTCGGGATCATGCGCACGCCAGAGCCCTTGCAACAAAGCGAGATCTGGTTGCGAACAATCTCTCAGCAGTTGCAATGTGCCGGTAAGCTCCGTCCCTGAAGACGGAGAAATCCCTTCCGCTGAAATGCGCGCTCCCGCCGGGGGCTGCATCGTGTAGCCCATTGCCAACAAGGCTTTGATGGACTCCAAGGCGGTCTGGCGGTCGTACTGCCTTTCCGATTCGGAGAGTTGCTCATACGGGACCAGGCTCGGATGCTCTTTTTCCCGATCATCCCGGCACGGTCCGTAGTGCCATCCTTCGGCGATCCGCAGCTTGGCCCAGTTTTCGTGAACATTCCTAGCGAGCATCTCACTCAATTGGGCGATCTCCGGGGTGAGGGCCAAGCGCAAAGTGTCGATTGGTTCCGGTTTGTAATCCAAAAGATTGTGCTCCTGATCGGTTTGTCGTCCCACATTTTAAACTAAACCCGGCAGACAAAAAGAAAACCGACGATCCAGTGTTCCACGCTTGGAATCCGTTACCGACAAGAGGGCGACGCCTTGCGAGGAGACTATAATGGCGGGCGGATGGCGCTAACCTCGGGCACAAAACTCAGCCAGTATGAGATTCTCTCGCCTCTTGGAGCAGGCGGCATGGGCGAGGTGTATCGCGCCACCGATACGAAACTCGGCCGCGACGTGGCACTCAAGGTGCTGCCCGCCGAGATGGCGCACGATCCGGAGCGGCTTGCGCGCTTTCGTCGTGAGGCGAAGGCCCTTGCCCAACTCGACCACCCGAACATCGTCACGATTCACTCGGTGGAGGAATCCGACGGCGTCCACTTTCTGACAATGCAGTTCGTCGAAGGGCAGCCTCTCGACCGCCTTATCCCTACTGGCGGGCTCCCGGTCGAACAGATCGTCGAGATTGCCAGTGCAATGGCCGAAGCCCTGGCGGCGGCGCATGAGAAAGGCATCGTGCATCGCGACTTGAAACCCTCCAATGTGATGGTGACCAACGAAGGCCGCGTCAAGGTGCTGGATTTCGGGCTGGCAAAAGATGCTCGCGGGGCCACCCTCGGCGATGCCACGCTTAGCTCGACCAGCCACACGCAAGCGGGCGTCGTGATGGGGACGCCAGCCTACATGTCACCCGAACAGACCTCGGGCCGCCCACTCGACCATCGCACAGACATTTTCTCGCTGGGCGTCGTGCTGCACGAGATGGCGACGGGCCGACGGCCGTTCGAGGGAACTTCTTCGGCCGAGTTGTTCTCCGCGATTCTGCGGGATACTCCACCGCCTGTCACCGACGCTCGGCCCGATCTGCCGAGCGATCTGGCGCGCATCATCCGGCGCTGCCTGGAGAAGGATCCGGGCCATCGCATCCAGACGGCGCGCGACGTCGGCAACGAGTTTCGCGATCTGGCCGGGCAGATGCCTCAGAAGTTGGCTGCGGTAACGCGCCCGGCATCGCGTGCCGTGCCCGCCGCTGACTCGGGCGCGTCTCGTGCCAATGAAGGTTTCTGGGTTGCGGTGCTGCCGTTCAAGTACAGCGGCAGCAACGCCGAACTCACAGCTCTGTCGGAGGGGGTGACTGAAGACATCGTCACGGGGCTTTCCCGCTTCTCTTACCTGCGCGTCATCGCACACGGCTCGACGCTGCGGTACGCAAACCAGGCAACCGATCTGCGGACAGTGGGCAAGGAACTGGGCGCCCGCTACGTCATGGGGGGAACTCTTCACCAAGCAGGAACCAAGCTACGCCTCGCGGTGCAACTCGTCGATGCGACTACGGGTGTCCATCTGTGGGCTGAGAACTATGAACGTACCTTTAGCCCGGAAACGGTGTTCGCGCTGCAGGACGACCTCGTGCCCCGGATCGTCTCCACTGTCGCCGACATGAACGGTGTTCTGCCGCGCGGTATGAGCGAAGCGCTCCGCAGCAAGACCCCCGACCAGTTAAGCCCGCACGAGGCGGTGCTCCGTGCCTTCAGTTACTTCGATCGAGTCACCCCGGAAGAGCATGCGCAAGTGAGACAGATTTTGGAACGCGCCGTTCGGAACGCACCGGACCAGAGCGATACCTGGGCCATGCTGTCGAATATGTACCGGGACGAGCACTGCCACGGATTCAACCTCCAACCCGATCCGCTTGGCCGTGCGCTTGCGGCCGCGCGGCGCAGTGTGGACGCCGCCCCCTCCAATCACCTCGCCCATCGAGCCCTGGCGGCCACGCTGTTTTTCCAAAAGGATATTCTTGCTTTTCGTCCAGCTGCAGAACGTGCGATCGAACTCAATCGGATGGACGGATCCACGGCGGCCATGCTCGGCATCCTGATAGCTTATTCAGGCGACTGGGAACATGGCTGCGCGCTTGTGGAATCCGCCATGCAACTCAATCCCCGTCATCCCGGCTGGTACTGGTTTCCCGCCTTCTTCAATGCCTACCATAAAGGCGACTATCGCGGCGCTCTGAGCGTCGCGGTCAAGATCAACATGCCGGGCTATTTCTATACGCACGCCGTGACAGCGGCGGCCTACGGGCAGCTCGGCCTGCACGAGGCAGCGCAGAAGGCATTGAAGGAACTGCTTGCGCTTCGGCCTGACATTGCCACAGCGGCACGCCAGGAATTTGAAAAATGGTACGATCCCGAACTCGTCGAGCGCCTGATCGACGGTCTCCGAAAGGCGGGGCTGGAGATTGCCAGCGAGCAATCATCGGCGCCCGCCAAGCCTGAAGCCAAGACGGGATCGTAAGTACGGTTTGACATTGGAAGCGCCCGGCTCATGAACCCGAGCTGTTTTTCATCAGGAGACAGACAGTGAAGCAAGTGGGCAAAAGGAACTGTAGGTCCTTCAAAACACAGGAGGGAATGCGTGGTGCCGGGAGGGGGAGTCGAACCCCCAAGGACCGAAGTCCGGCGGATTTTGAGTACACAGAAGGGTTCTGCTCCGTTTGGAAAATTTTCTACTCTACTCTATTTCTCAACAGCTTACAAATCAGTCTAGTTGACCCTTTCTGACCTAATCTGCACCGTTTTGACCATGGAACTACTGCAGTTTTACTGCAGCACTTCGCCTGATCCGCCCGCCGGTTTTGAAGATATACAGTGAGTTTCTGATCGGTTGGGAAAATTCTCTATTCTACCTGATTCTCTAAGGACTCTCTAGGATGCTGTTTGGACGCGTTTTGATCCCATTGCTCGATGTGATCGAGGCGGCTGACGAGAAATACGAGAACTCCTGCACCATCGCGTGTCCACGCTCTCGCCAGCACCGTCGGTGGACGGACTATGCAGTTCTTAAGGAGCTGCCCGCGGAATGTCTGTGCAGCGCACGCCAACAGTTCAGCAGTTCAGCGGTCTGCGATTAGCAAGTGCTCGAATAGAGGATCGTGTACAAACCGTTCGCTCGGAATTCCGCGAACACTCTCCCCATACACACGACCGATGTGATCGATCTCTTCTGGTCTTGAAAAGGACATTCTCTCCACCCGATAGTCGCGGAGGCCATGCCGGTGGACTAGCTTCTCAATGTCAGACAGAGTGTAGAAGCACTGTTTCCAGCAATATCCGCCTTTAATAACCACGGCGATTGTTTTCGCATCGGGCGCGATCTCTTGTTCGCCGATGTCGCGCCGGTCGACGATGTCTTCCAGGGTGATGGGTCGTTTGCTGGCGTGCATCCACAGAGAACTTGCAATTAGTAGGATCGTGGCCGGCAATAGCAGTTTGCGTGGTGTGCGGCTGTTCGCCATTAAGCTCATTGGGCGGCTCCTGCCTGGGCGGTCTGCTGTTTCTGCTCGGTTTTCAAATGTTGACCAAACCAGTCGAACACACGCGTCCAGTAGTCTTTCGCGTTAGCCGCGCTCCACGTGCCCTCCCAGTGTTCTTCGCCGGCGTATTTCGCGTAGACCGCTTCCTTGCCGAGCCGCCGCAAAGCGACAAAGACTTCGTCCGCCTGCTTCCAGATCGGGTCCATGTCACCCTGCACGATGAGCACCGGAGTTTCGACGCGGTCCAGATAAAAGAGCGGAGAGTTTTCGATGTAGCGATCACGAAATTCCCAGGGAGAGCCCACCATTCCCCCTTGCCCGGTTTCTGACCAGCCGATTCCTCTAGCGGCGCCGCTCTTGTCCAGATCTCCGTAGAAGCTGATCAGGTTAGCGGGGCCGGCACTGTCGACCGCCGCCTTGAAGCGAGTGGTCTGAACGATAAGCGAGAGAGTGGAGTATCCGCCGTAACTGTGGCCCATTACGCCGAGACGGTCGGGGTCGGCCACGCCGATGTCAATGGCCCGGTCAACCCCCGGCATAACTGTCTTGAGCAAGTCCTTCATGGGCGTGCCTTTGTTGAGCGGCGTGTCCGGTAGAAGGACTGCATACCCGCGCGTGGCGAGTAACTGGAGGTTCTCAACCCCAGAGCCCGACAAGCCGAAGCGGAAAGAGGTAGCGGAACGGAAAGATCCACCATACACATCTACGATCAGAGGATAGCGCTTGCCCTCTTCGTAATTGGCAGGCAGAAGCAGACCGCCCTTAAGCTCTTGGCCATCGATACTGCGCCATTGGATCAGGCGGGTTCTTCCGAAAGCAAGTTTGTCAGTCTGCGGATTGATATGAGTTAACTCCTGACGATTTTTGAAATCGGGGCCCGCAATCCAAATGTCTTCCGGGTGCTGTGAATCCTGTGCGACATAGGCAACGAGCTTGCCATCGCGACTCACATCAGTGGTGAAAAAACTGTCTCGGCTGAAATAGCGTGGCTCCTCGAAGAGAGGAGTCACCTCACCTCCGGAAAGGCTTACTTTGAAGTATCCGGCTTCCTTGGTTTCCTCGTTCCGGGCAAGGAGCAGCAGTGAATTGCCGTCGGAGGACCAGAAGCGGCCGCCTCCTATGGGCGCGGCAATCTCCAAAACCATGTGTCCGGGAATTTTCGCAATGGTTTTCAGCGTGGGGTTGGACGTCGACACCGCCCAGATCGTGTTTGTGCCGGGGCGTCCGTCAGTTTCGGTAGAGAGAAGATAGATGGTGCTGCCGCTGTTGTCCCAGACTGGAGCGCGGTGCTCGTGGCTGAAAGCAGGATGAGTGCCGGGTGTAAGATTTCGAGCCGTGCCACCGTTAAGGGCTACGAGATAGCAATCGTTCCCGTCCATATAGGCAATCGAATCGCTCGCTGGAGCAAAACTCACCGAAATCCCATAGTCTTGCTTCAGCTTCGGAACCAGCACTTGCGATTTGTGATCGGCAAAAGAGAAAAGACTGAGCTGATAAACAGCTTGTTGCGTATTTTCCTCGACGCCTTGCCATGCCATATAGGCGACGAACTTGCCGTCAGGCGAGACCCAATAGCCCAGGGGTTTCAGGTGAGTAGCGAGGCGGTCTATTTTCCCAGTGGCGATATCGATCGCCACCACATCGCCTACATAGCGGTTCATCCAGTCTTGGGTTTCCACGCGGCTTTCGGCGGGCGCGTCCTTCGACTTTTTGGTTGCCTGCGTCGAACTGTAAACCGTGACAGTTACGCCCTCCGGCTTTGTGCTTTTCGATTTCTCCGATGGAGGCGGAGACACCAGATCTGCGCCTTGCTCTACATTCATGCCCTCAGGCAGGACTTTGGCAATAATAGAACGGCTGTCCGGCGTCCACCGGACAACCTGAAAGTTGAAAAAGGGCCGCGGGATCGCCTCGCTGAGCTGATGCATCTGGCCGGTGGCTCTTTCCCACAGCCAGATGTGCGCGGTTCCGCTGCGGTCAGAATAGAAGGCGAGATATTTTCCGTCCGGCGACCACACAGGACTGGAACTGGAGCCTTTGCCTTCTGTCAGGTTGCGAGACTCATGGGTCTTTGTGTTTGCCAGCCACACATCGCATCCGACGGCCTCAACAAACACGCCCGTGCGGGTGTAGAACCGGTACCGCTCATCCTGCGTGCTCTCGCGCTTGCGATTGTCCTCGACGGTATAGGCCACCCAATCTCCGTCCGGGGACAGCGCGATCGGCATGCGGCCGGCCAAGGCCAGCGTGCCCAGCGCGTCTTCAACCTGGAGAGGCGCTGTCTGCGCGTTCAGAGTCGGACAGATTAAGGCGAGCAAGGTCAGTACACAAACATAGCTGATCTTTTTCAACCTAATCATATTCATAGGTCCCCGTCTGGACTTTTATCTGAAAACTGCAAGTCAACTATCTTCGATCTTCGCGGCGCGGAGGCCTGGACAGCGCGATATTTGGCAAGGATTTCTCCGGGATCAAGAACGCGGTTATAAATCGTGACGTCGCCCACGGCGCCTTCAAACCCGTCGCCAATAATGATGGGAAAAGGATTGCTTCCGGCGCTGGCTTGGTAAGGCGTAGTTGTTTTCAACTCGCCGTTCACGTACAGCTTCAGGCTGTTTTGGTCGTAGGTCATCGCTAATCTAAGGGTGTGCCGATCATCCTCATTGTTATCGAATCAGCGACCGTCGCAGGCCGTCTCTCATTTTCTCCTTGGGACTGGCCCGCTGCAGCAGTGCTTAAGCAAAGGAGGGCAACGACGCTGACTGATATTACGATAATTGTGACATATCCCTCCGGCTACCACCGCGTTTGGACGGGAGAGACCGTGACTCACCAGGTACAGCAAAGTGATCAGAAGATGAGTTTTAGTGCAAGCTGCCCTGAACGTGGTCCGCCAATCTGATATTGAGAATTGAATGCCCCATTCGTACCAAGCTGTTGATCTGTGAGACTCTCGTTTAAGGTCTGCGTGGACAGGCCAAAGCCAGATGGTCCACCAAACTGAGGTGATATATAGGATCCGCTTGGAGGTCCAAAATCGGGATGGTTCACGACATTAAACATCTCAGCGCGAAACTCTAGTCTTACACGCTCCCCAATCGAGAACTGCCTATGTAATGCGAGGTCCCACTCTACCGCTCCGAAGCCTCTAAGAAAGTTTCTAGGAGTGTCTCCCTGCCTCAGAGGAAGAAAGGTGGTTGGATCAAATGGTGGATCGACAAATGCAGCTGGATTAAAAGCCTTTCTACCAGGGTACTGTGGTCCGGAGAGATGCACAGGCACACCGGATACTATATCGGGACGAATGTCACCTAAGATGCCGTTCGCAAACTGAGAAAAGCTCGCATCCGTAATATCTACCGGTGCTGCGGATCGTATTAGCGCGAAGTTGTGGAGCGACCAACCGCCCAGGATGGCGGTCTTCCACCCTTTACCTTGAATGGTGGGAGTGTAAGTAGTCCCTACCGCCAGCGAATGCCTTATGTCGAAGTCTGAGCTACTCCGATTCCCGTTATTGCCAGGAACGTATAAGTTACCGCTATTGTAGTAAGAACTCGATGAAGCATTGTCTATTGAGTGGGACCACGTGTAGGAGGCGAGAGCCTGAAGCCCACGAAACAATCTGCGTTTGAATTGAACCTGTAGTGCTTCATAGTTGGAGCTAGCCGTATTATCTACGACCAAACCAAAGCCTACGTTGGGATTACTTGTCGGAGCAGAGAATTGCGCTTGTTGCAAAAGACGCTGCCCGGTTGTGCCAATGTACGAGATGCTCAGCGTCTGCTGACTTCCAACAGCTTGTTCAACAGCAAGGTCCCAGTGAAGAGTGTACGGCAACTTTAGGTGCGGATTGAAACCATCAAATTCCGCAAGGTTGGCGTTTGGAGGGACCGTAACAGGGGCGGCCTGGTTGGGTGTTAGCGGAAAAGTAGTGTTCCCAAAAAATGCTCGATTGCCAAATGGGGGAAAAGTCTCCCCAACAACATCGCCGGTCTCCGCGCTGGCAAGGTCATAATAAACTCCGAAACCAGTACGGAGAACCGTTTGCCATTCTTGACTCTCCCGAATTTGATATGCCAGCCCGAACCGAGGGGCTATATTGCCGTACGTTGTTCGGTATGGTGGTGTTCCCGCTGAAGCAAATCCAAGATTTGAGAGGTTGCTCAAGTCGTAGCCGATGAGAGAAGGTATTGCAGGGCCACGAAGACTAGACGGCGCAAAGTCCACGTCCCAATGGAACCCGTATGTCAATGTGAGCCGCGGTGTGACGTGCCACGTATCTTGAGCAAACGCTCCAAGATTTCGGAAGAGAACGGTAATCGGTACGGCAGACGTGACACTCGCGCCGAGGGCTTCTCCGTTCGTGGCGTCCGTAACCGTGTTAAAGATCACTAATTGGGCATATTGCGAGGGCGAACTGTTTGGGCTTAGACGCCGAAAATCAACACCAAACTTCAACAGATGTGATCCCCTCTGCCACAGAACATTATCCGTTACGTTAATCTGGTGTTGAACATTATGGCTGAGAAGCCCCTCTTGCTCGATGCCGTGTTGAGTAACACCTAAGCTAAGAAGGATAATGTAGAGTCTCGCATCTTGCGTGGTGTATGGATTTGGGAATGGAGCGGTTGCCAAGGGAATAGCTCCGCCGAAGTCATCCATCCTGTTAGAACTTCGGGCGCTTGCGCTGCTAAAATTGAATCTGAGCTCGTCGGTCAGAGTTGGCGAGAAAGTGTAATCGCCTCCGACCGTGGCCGTTTGTAGAGTAATTCGATTATCGTTGAGAACGTTCAAGGCATTAAAATTACCAGTGCCTCGAGATGTAAGTTCCGATGGAGAGTAATCATATCGAGCAAAGAGATTAAGCTTTTCGTTCCACCTGTGGTCAAGTCGAAGACTGGATGCGTTGAGGGTCGCCGGGTTTGAATAGCTTGCGCTAAACTGGGCCGCACCCGTTGCCGGATTATCCGTTCCATTGGGCAGAGGATACATGTTGAGATATGGTTGCATACCGGGACTTGCGTTTTGTCTCGCTGCTATATCGGGCACATACCCCAAGCTCGTAGTAGGAAGTCGCAAACGAAGTCCCTCGTAGGAAAAGAAGAAAAATGTTTTGTTTCTCAGAATTGGTCCGCCAAACGTTCCGCCGAAGTCATTTTGCCGCTCCATTGCTTTTGGAAGCGGTGGATCGTTCGTATAGCCGTTAAACCAATTGCTCGCATCAAGAACATCATTCCGCAGATAATCGAAAGCTGTCCCGTGGAACTGATTTGTGCCCGATCGAGTTAGAATTGAAATTTGTGCGCCCGGAGATCGACCAAATTCAGGCGCGTATGTTGAGGTCTGAATCCTGAATTCTTGAAGCGCGTCGACTGATACAAGGCTATTAGTCCCACCCAATACACTGAATGCACCTATCGTCCCACCCAAGCCATTACCGGTTATGTACGTACCAATCCCAAAATTCGCGCTGACCCCATCCACCATTGAATAATTTGCAGCTCCACGCTGTCCATTGACGCTGAACTGCCCATTGTCCCCCGCACCGCTTGGGGTAACCACAACTCCCGGTGCAAGCTCGATCAAAGATTGGAAGCTCCTACCGTTCATCGGCAGATTTTCTGCAAAGTTACGGTCAACCACTGTACTGACGCTCGCATCTTGCGTATTAACAAGCGGTGCACCACCTGTAACAGTGACAATCTCAGAGGCAGAACCGATTGTCATAGTGAAATTTAGCGATGCATTGTCCTGCACATTTAAGACAACGTCAGGTTTTACAATCTGCTTGAATCCGGGGTTGCTCACAATGACTCTATACGTTCCCGGCTGTAGGGCAGCAGCGACATACAACCCGCTGGTGTTCGTTTTCGTTGCTACTTCTACACCCGTAAGGACATTCTGAATTTGAACAGAAGCCCCAGAAATTACGGCAGCAGAAGGGTCGGTTACGCGGCCAGAAATTGTAGCTGTCTCCGTTTGGCAGAGAGCAACGGGGACACTAAGTAACGTCACGAGAACGATAATGGCGGCGGTCTTCATCCGGGCGCCTCCTGTGCTTATGAAACTACTTCTAGCCAGAATGCCAGCCGCGAATGAAGTCTGTACCACTCCTCTTCACATTTTAATTTACGGGTGGTTGGCCTGAGTTCCAAGGTAGGCGTACAGCAGTTTCTGGCCGGTGGGTCGGGCGGCACCGCCGAGTGGCTCAACGGTTACGAACACTGAGTTTATCGCCGTAAGCTTCTCTGGATCATTGACCTTCAGGACCCAGCGCTTTTGTGCATGGTCATCAACATAGAAGACACCCAAATTCTTTGCGACTGTCTGGCGCCCTTCAAGTTGCCCCCATGCCTGGAACGACACCTTAGCAGGATTCCCGCGATCTCCAAGATCAAAGGCATAGAAAATCAGCGATTTCCCCTCGACAAGGAATACTCTGCCAAACGACTTCTTTGACCGGCCGTTTCCGTCCACATCGGATACATCGAGGATGTGGAGATTACGTGCCCCCATTAACTCACGGACGTCCTTCGCAACAGCACTAAGCTGACGCTCTCGCTCTGCAAAACCTTCCTTCTCCTTGACCGCAGCAGCGAGTTCATTGATCTTGATCTGCTGATCGACGAGCGCCGCATCAACACTGTCCCTCTCAGAGCGAGCCCTGTTCAAGTCCGCCTTCGCAGAGTCAAGAGCACGTTGCGTTTCGCTGGCCTCGTTTTGCAGCTGCACAAGCTGGTCTGCGGTTTTTGACAAGTCGCGCTTCGCGCTCTCAGACTCCGCGCGCGACTCGTTTAATTTCGCCTTGAGATCGGAAATGATCTTTTGCTGCTGAGTCACCCGACTCTCAAGTGTATCGACCTTCGCCTCCAACCCGGAAACTGCTTCCTTGTCCTGGCTATTCACTAGGGGTGCAGTCACCTGGACCCTTTGCGCATAGGGATGCCCGCCCAGCGGCGAAACCTTCCGCGAACTGAATAGCTGCAGCGACAGAATCACAACTGCTGCTGCACCTACTGTTGCCAGACTTGGCACAAGCCTGAGCCGCGGCCACGACCACTTCCTAAGCGAAAATCGTGACCGCATTACCGCGTCCGAAAACGGTACTCCTTCGGCAACTGCGCGTTTTAGGAATCGATCTCGATAGCTATCCCCCTGCAATGCGATGAGCGTTTTCTCATCCACATCGGTTTCGCCGACCGGCATCTTGTCCAGAATCACCGAGAAATCATCCGTTCCATGACGACAACTCGGACACACTCTCAAGTGCTCCGCTAATTCCAGGTATTCCTCAGCGGACAACTGCCCGATCGGCAATAGGGCGCACAGCTCTTCGTAGTATTCATGCGCTTGCATCGGCCTGCTCCTGCTTCTCTAGCCGTAACTTTTCCTTGGCTGGCTCGTTCCTAATTACGGCGCGCAATCTGTTGAGACCGCGATAATAATGATGACGAACATTGCCCAGGCTATCGTCCGTGCGTTCAGCGATTTCTTTCAAAGAGAGTCCCTCGAAATACGCGAGCTTTAGAACCCTGCTCTGGGTTTCGTTTAAGCTGCCGAGCGCCCCTGTGACGAGCTGCCGAATCTCCTGATCGTTCAAATGGCTGACATCGGCCGTCAGCGACTCGCCGCGAAGATCCGCAATGTCAGAATTCTTATAAAAATTGCGAATACTTAAATATTGGCGACGACTCATCCCGCGGTGATACGCGTACTGCAGAATCCACACCTTAAGTGTGCCTCTGGACGGGTCGAATTGTGCCGCAGACTTAAAAATTTCTAGAAAGACCGTCTGCATCAAGTCTTCGGCTTCACCCACGTCACGCAGGATCTTCATCGCCACGCTTAGGATCAAGCGGTAATAGCGATCAAATACTACTGAAAGCACATCCGCGTGCCCCGCTTGAAGATGCGCCATCAACGATTCGTCGGACAGACGCTTGAGCTCATCCAACGAGAAACCGCACGGCTCGGAAATTTCGCGGTTGTTAGTTGTTGACATTGGGACCGGTAGCAGCATCCTACACCTGTTAATGTCCTATGAAAATGAACCTTTTCGACGGACATTGTGCAAGGAATTTTTCTCGATTTACTTGGTACAGATCAGATGTGCCTCTGGCATACTGTAGGACCTGAATTCTTCGCTCACCGCCTTTTCCAATACCAATTGCTTCACCTCACTTCACATCGCCAGGCTGCAGGGGCGGGAATCGGGACAATCCGCGACTTGTTCAGGTGCTAAGTTCTGCTTCAGATCCAGATCAACGCTGGTGTTGCGGCTCGCTACCCGCGTGGTTTACATCGAGCTAAAATCCCCTCCTGAATACACTGCCCAAAAACTGGGGATACCAGCGATGGGCAGTGCAAGTTGCGGAAAGAATGCTTTCACGCTTTCAGCCGCTTACAAGGTTACCAGTCCATGTCTCCTCCAAAATCCGCCAAGCGCCGGGGCGGTTGGTTACCAGTTTGGTGCTTGGGGGCGGCCTTGCTGAAATCACGCTCATAATGAACGCGATGAACGCTGCTAATCCACCAAAATGACAATGCAGAAAGAACCCCCGCCGAATTCTTCCCGAACCCCGGTCCCCCAAGAGACAGGACCGCAGCTGGAAAACCCATTAGCAAAAAGAGCGCTGAAGACCGAAGGCTACGAGATGGCAGCTGTGTTTTTTACTTCGATGCCGCCTCGCGAGGCAAAGAAGTGGGTGGACGAAGGTCGGGGGATCGCCCACTGGGTTAGAAAACTACACATTTCTAACGTCCGAGATGGCCGTGGCGCGACCCAATGTTTATGCGGGTTGAAAGAGACAGTTTTTTGGAAGAATTTCTAACGTCCATCAAAACCACATTCCTTCCCCTCACGGTTGTTTCGGGACCAGGGCGCTCGCGAATGCTTCGGAGCATGAAAGACATTCCGTTACGTCTGCTGCCAAGTCAACCTAGCAAAGGTCACTCGTCACATCTGCAAGAAGACTCTTCTACTCGTTGCTGCTCGTCTGGGCTGCCGCACCCTGATAAGTAGCTGCGAACATCGAATCTGCCAACCATTTTCTGAATGATGGGTTGTCGCTGAATTGCTTGAAAAGCTCTGTGTGATCTGTCAGGAGCTCGAAATCCCCTGCACAGACGAGCGAAATCGTAAAAACCTATACAAGGGACCGCGAACGTCTTACACGCGAAGAGCTGAGGGCGTGGCGCGCTGTTCAACGCGTGCTCGAAGAAAGGATAGAGGCGGAGGTCATTTTCCCGAAGTGGTTTGACGAAGTAGCGGATCGGCTCTTTGTTGGCGATTTGCGTGTGCGCCGCTACTACCCGGCTTTCGTCGAGGCGTGCCGCACGATGTGCTTAATTCGCTCCTTTCAGCGCCACCGAAAACGCTCCAAGCATGGCCGGTTGAAAGTAGATTTTGCAGATTTCGCCATCACGACATTGATTTTCGATTCTGTATTCGTTGAGAGCCTTCACCTGGATAAAGCCGCAGGAGAGGCCACGAGGCGGCTCGTCGATGATATCTCGGCTCGAAAGAAGCGGCCCGTGGACGCAAAGGACATTGCCCGCAAGCTGGGACTCTCCATGGATAAGGCCTACGCAAAGTTGCGTTACGCGGCGCAAGTCGAAGCCATTCGGCAGGTGAACAAGCCGCAGAAGAGCAACCGTAAGACCTATCTGCCAACGCCGCGACCACGGTTTGTTCCTGATCCGGAGAAGCTCTTTCAGGAATTGAAGGATGTGAAAGGACCAATTCGATTCGTACACCCGATCACGGGGGAATGGGTCGAATACCGACGCGACCCAAAATAGGTTTTGTAGTTTTGACGGTTTTGTACCTGAGGACACCTTGCATGGGGAAGTTATTGACAATTCGCGAATTGGCTGAGCGGCTGAATATTGCCGAGGGAACCGCTTATCACTGGCTCAGCGAAGGCCGTCTCAAGTGTGTTCGGTTCAGCAAACGGTGCGTGCGTTTTCGGGAAGCCGATGTTCAAGAACTCCTCCAGCAGCTTGCCGACACCGGGCGAAATGCTTCTGCTAATGAACAGTCGTACACAAAAAGTTTGGGAAAGCAGCGACAACGCTAGATCTCAATACGTGACCGGGGCCTAACAGACGCGATCACGACCATTTAATGAAGGAGAAATACGATGTCTAGTTTAAAAGCGAAGTTGACCGATAACGTTCTGAAGATTTACTTGCCCCTTCGGGAGCCGAAACCATCGGCAAGCGGCAAAAACTTAGTGATTGCGACAACGATGGGGTGCACCCGATTGGAGGTCGAGTACCAAGGGCAACAGGTTCTTCTGAATGCAAATGCCATGATCCGAAATTCCGAACATCCCGTTGAAAAGAAACAAGAGCCTAGCAAGAAAACACTGGGATCAAGGGCTGCGAAACCGAAATAAAACCAGAATTGCGGGCCATGAGGAGAATCTTCGGATTTCCTCCCATTTTACAGGGGAGAACCTTGCTGGTTGCACAAGCGAGGGAACTGAAACAAACTTTCGCTAAGTTGCAGCCAGACACAAAAGAGACCGAAAAAATAACGGGAAGCCCCGATTTGGCGGACCCAATTTTCTTCGAGTCCTCTACCAGCTTGCACCTCGTGATGAGAACAGGGTTGATGGTGAATCCGCGCCAGACTTGCGCTTTTGCCCAATCGCTTCTATACCTCCAGCATTTGGAGGTGCCATGAAAGCAAAAAGAGCGGCGATTTATACACGAGTCAGCACCACAGACCAGCATCCCGAAATGCAGGAGCAGGAGCTGAGGGATTACGTAGCACGACGAAACTGGACGATTCACCGAATCTATTCCGATAAAGGGGTTTCGGGAACGGTTGAGAAGCGCCCAGGTCTGGACGCATTGATGGACGACTGCCGCCACCGAAAAATGGACGTTGTTATCGTCTGGAAATTCGATCGTTTCGCGAGGTCTCTAAAGCAGCTTCTGAATGCCTTGGAACTCTTCAGGGAACTCGGCATCGGATTCGTCTCCTGCACCGAAGCTATAGACACTTCCCTCCCCCACGGCGAAATGTTGTTCCAGATAATCGGCGCAATTGCCCAATGGGAGCGATCACTGATTGCGGAGCGGGTAAAAGCAGGGCTGCAACACGCACGGAGCCAGGGCAAGACACTCGGACGGCCATCACTGCGTCTGCTCACACCCGAGGAGATCGCGAAACTTCGAGGCGAACGAAAACGGAAGCAGGTGCCGTTCAGACAGCTTGCAAATAAATACGGCGTGTCCGTTTGGACAGCACACAAGATCTGCAGTAGAAGACGGGATTAGAAGTCCGGATTGAATACCGAATGGGTGCCCTATACAAACGCGCGAAGGGAAGCCGGAATTGGATCATGGCCGTGATCGTAGATGGTCGACAGCTCTGCAAGAGCACTCACACATCGAACAAGAGCGTCGCGAAGAAGCTCTTGGCACGATGGGAGACGGAAGCATTTGAACGCCGTTTTCACTTGCCGCAGTCCACTCCGCCGTATTTCGAAGACTGGGCCGACGAATTCCTCGCAAAAGTGGCGCACCCGAACACCCGAAAGCGTTACAAATCCTCAGTTGGCAAACTGAAAGGCAAGTTTAAAGGGGTGCGACTATCGGACGTGTCAGCGGATCGAATCGAAGAATATAAGGAAGAGAGGGTGGTTGAAGGTGTGGAACCCGCAACAATCAACCACGACCTGCGAGTGCTGAGACGGATGCTGCGTCTCGCGGAGCGTAAACAGCTGATCGGTCGCAATCCTTTTGTGGAGGTGGAGTTCCTAAAGTCGCGTAGTCCTCGCCCACCTCACATCGTCACGTTTGAAGAAGAAGAGAGGATTTTGAGCGTCGCTGTACCCTACATTCGCCTTCTGGTTGTCTTGATTCTCGAAACAGGAATGCGGTCTCACAAGGAAGCACTGTCTCTGCGGTGGGACGCCGTTGACTTCATCAACGATTCCATTTGGATCCGCGAATCAAAAACACGAGCGGGTATCAGAAATATCCCACTCTCCGCCAGGTGCAAAACCGAGCTGATTCGCTGGCGGGAGATGGTAGGCCCCGAGTTCTCGCCATTCGTTTTCCCCAACCTGCGGAAACCTAGCCAACCCATGAAGGACATTCGCCATACTTGGGCAAAAACACTCAGCGACGCTGGACTCAACTTTTTCGTTGCCTACAATCTTCGCCATTCGCATGCAAGCCGACTGAGTGCCGCAGGGGTGTCCGACCTCTTTGTGGCTCAGATGATCGGACATTCCACACCAAGCATCCTGCAAAAATATTCCAAGGCCATTGACGAGTACAAGCGCGATGCGGTCCGCAAACTTGAGGAGATGCGAGCTGCACAAGCTAGGCATGCGCCCTCTGCATCCATCAACTGAAGGGCACCTGTCTGCGAAACCTTCGTGCTGAGCTCCGGTCTGCTGACCGCAATAAATTACTGCAATTTTACTGCAGTTAGGAATTTTCAACAGGACACAATGCGGGGCGCAAACACTCTTGGTACCCGTAAGTCTTTCAAAACAAAGAGGAAATGCTGGTGCCGGGAGGGGGAGTCGAACCCCCAAGGGCCGAAGCCCGGCGGATTTTGAGTCCGCTGCGTCTGCCAGTTCCGCCATCCCGGCCTTACATATAATCAATGACTTGCGCGGAAGAACGCGTGGCACGCTTGAATTTCGTGCACGATTTGCTCATATTCTTGCCGCCGCGTCGAGGAGGTCTTGGTCAGCAGTCACGTCGTAATTGTCGAAAACAGCGCGGGTCAAATGCCCGGTTATCTTCATTGCGACCGTCGCCGCAACTCCCTTGCGAATGATATTGCGAGTTGCCGATCCGGCGCAAGTGATCTGGCGCCCCCAAGCTACTAAATAGCCGGGGCGCCCTTTTTCTTTATGACTTCTTTACGAACTGCTTACCTCATTATTTATGCGAGCCGCGCGTTCACGTACTCGAACTGAATATTGCGCTCGATGCGCAGTACGGGCGACTTCACTAAAAGCGACATCGACATCATGGTTAAATTCTAGGGTTGAATTCAGGATTCCTCGAAGGGGAAGCCTGTTTCACGCGGTCACGAGTTTAAACGGAAGCGGGGGTACGCAGCGCTGAGGCTGGGAGAACCTTCCGGTTCCTCAACCGTGTACTTCCCCCGCGCCTCTAATGCTTGGTCTCCAAGACCGCGGTCTCGTCCCAGCCCCGTCCATCGTAGCGGCCACGCATCCCGCCGGCGAATCTGATTCAGAACTTTTTCTTCAGCAGCGGGTTACTACTGCCAACCGGTATGGGATATCTTTGCCTCAGGAGGTGGAAATGCCTCGGACAAAGCTGATCGGCGCGGCCCTTGCGCTGTTGCTCTTGCTGCCCTCCACTTCGCTGCCCGCCTTCGCCCGGAAACACAGCAAAAAGCTACCACCGGCTCCGGCCATCCAAAGGATGGACGAGCGTGAGCGGGCGATTCATGCGCTGAACCGGCTGACGTTTGGGCCAAGGCCGGGAGATGTGGACCGGGTGCTCGCCATGGGGGTGGACAAGTGGATTGCGCAGCAGCTCGAGCCGGGAAAGATTGACGACTCGGCACTGGAGGCACGGCTTGCGCCGTATCGCACGCTGCGCATGTCGGCCCTGGAGATGGTGGAGAACTTTCCTCCGGAGCAGGTGCTGCGGGCGGTTGCGGATGGAAAGATGCCGATGCCAAAAGATCCGCAGCTAAAAGCGGTTTACACGGCGGGGGTGGCGCGCTTTAACGAGAAGCAGGCAAAGAAGAACGCGAAGGCGGTGGAGAATGCGGACTTGCTGGAGATGAATCCAGCGGACGACCTTTCGCAGGAGATGAAGGAGAAGCGGCAAGAAGCGCGGGAACATGCGCGCTCGCGAGCGCTGGACCTGATGGAGATGGCTCCGGAGTCGCGCACGCAGAACCTGGCGGCGATGGACGCGGACGAGCGGCGCGGCTTCTGGCGGGCGCTCTCGCAGGACGACCGCGACAAGCTGACCTCCGATATGACTCCGCAACAGAAGGAACTGCTGCTCTCGCTGGAAAATCCGGTGGCGGTGGTGAACGGCGAGCTGATGCAGGGCAAGCTGCTGCGCGCGACCTATAGCGAGCGGCAGCTGCAGGAGGTGATGACCGACTTCTGGTTCAATCACTTCAATGTGTTTATCGGCAAGGGCGCGGAGCGGTATCTGGTGACGGCGTATGAGCGGGACGTGATTCGTCCACGGGCGCTGGGAAAGTTCAGCGAGCTGCTGCTGGCCACGGCGGAGAGTCCGGCGATGCTGTGGTACCTGGACAACTGGCAGAGCGTGGGTCCCAACTCGCAGGCCGCCGGGCGCGCCAAGAATAACGGCAAGCCCTCGCAGGGGCTCAACGAAAACTATGCGCGCGAGGTGATGGAGCTGCACACCCTGGGCGTGAACGGCGGCTACACGCAGAAGGATGTGACCGAATTGGCGCGGGTGCTGACGGGGTGGACGCTGGAAGAGCCGAGGCAGGGCGGAGGATTCGTCTTCCGCGAGCCGAGGCACGAGCCGGGAGACAAGACGGTGTTGGGGCGGGTCTTTCACGAGGACGGGCACGAGGACGGGCAACGCGAGGGTGAGGCTGCGTTAGAGATGCTGGCGCATGAGCCGGCCACAGCGCGCTTCATCTCCACCAAACTGGCGCAGCGCTTTGTGAGCGACACGCCGCCTCCGGCGCTGGTGGATGCGATGGCAAGGACGTTTCTCGAAAGCGATGGAGACATCAAAGCGGTGCTACGCACCATGCTCGGCGCGCCGGAGTTCTGGGACGTCAAGGAGTATCGCTCCAAGGTGAAAACGCCGCTGGAGTTTACGGTGTCAGCGCTGCGGGCGACGGACGCGGAGCTGACGCGTACGCAGAGCGTGAGCGATGCGCTAAACCGCATGGGAATGCCGCTCTACGGGGCACAGCCGCCGACGGGATACTCGATGCGAGCGGAGAGCTGGGTGAACTCCGGGGCGCTGCTGAACCGGATGAACTTTGCGCTGCGGCTCGGCACGGGCAAGCTGGCGGGAGTGAAGGTGGACGCCGCGAAGCTGGCGGGCAACGGGACCAACTCCGAAACCCAGGCCGACGAGGTGCAGCGCACGCTGGAGCAAGCGCTGCTGGCCGGAGCGGTCTCGGCGCAGACGCACGAGACGATTGCCAAACAGTTGAGCGATCCGCTGGTGACCGGGCGCAAGCTGGACGATCCGCCGAAGCCGGTAAACCAAGGCGCGGTGGCTGGACTGATTCTGGGCTCGCCGGAATTTCAACGGCGTTAGGAGACAGGCGATGGGAATCACGCGGCGAGTTTTCATGAAGGGCGGAGCCATGAGCGTGGTGGGCATGGCGGCGGTGCCGGGGTTCCTGGCGCGCGCGGCGATGGCCGCCGACGCGGCACAGCCAAACCGGCGGCTGGTGGTGATCTTCCAGCGCGGCGCGGCCGACGGGCTGAACATCGTGGTGCCGCACGGCGAGGCGGAATACTACACCATGCGTCCGACGATTGCGATTCCCCAGCGCGACGTGATCGACCTCGACGGATTCTTCGGGCTGCATCCCGCGATGAGCGCCCTGAAACCCTTGTGGGATGCCAGGCAGCTTGCGATTGTGCATGCTGCGGGATCACCCGACCCGACGCGCTCGCACTTTGACGCGCAGGACTTTATGGAAAGCGGCACGCCGGGACTGAAGAGCACCGAGGATGGATGGCTGAATCGCGCACTGGTGGCCACCGGCGATCCGCAGAGAGACGCGCCGTTCCGCGCCGTGGCGCTGGGCACGTCCCTGCCACGAATGTTGAGCGGACAGGCTCCGGCGCTGGCCGTGGGCAACGTGAATGACTTTGGCGTGGCGCCGCGCAATCCGCAGGCGCAGCCGCTGGCGAATACCTTTGAGTCCATGTACGCCGCGAGCGTGGATGCAGTGCTGCACGGGACGGCACAGGAAACTTTTGACGCGGTGAAGATGCTGAAGGCGGCCGACCCGGCGAAGTATCGTCCGGCGGCCGGTGTGGTTTATCCGAAGGGGCGATTTGGAGACGCGCTGAAGCAGACGGCGCAACTGGTGAAGGCAAACCTTGGCGTGCAGGTGGCGTTCACCGACATCGGCGGCTGGGACCATCATGTGAACGAAGGCGCGAGCGAGGGACAGCTTGGAAGGCTGCTGAAGGAGTTCAGCGGTTCGCTGGCCGCCTTCTGGCAGGACCTGGGAGCGCTGGCGGCAGAAACCGTGGTGGTGACGATGAGCGAATTTGGCCGCACCGCGCGGGAGAACGGAACCCGCGGAACCGACCACGGCCATGCCAACGTGATGTTCGTAATGGGCGGCGCGGTGCGCGGCGGTAAAGTGTACGGGCGCTGGCCAGGGCTGGCCAACGAACAACTTTATGAACAGCGCGACTTGGCGCTGACCACGGACTTCCGCCAGGTGATGGCCGAGGCAGTGGCGCAGCAACTGGGTAATCCGAGGCCGGAGCGCGTGTTTCCCGGCTTCCGCAACCCCGGATTTTTGCACCTGCTGGGCTGAGCCGGGTTGTGCGCAGGGGCTGTCGGCAGAATATCGCCCTCAACACTCACCGGTCGTGAGCACAAAGGTGGTGGTTTCGTCTAACATCCGCTGAAATCTTAGCCTCGGAATAGGCGTTCTCACTCATTGAGAATTGGCCGCAGCGGGTCAATGCATTATGAAAGAGCGCCCTGCTTCAAAGGTTGAAGCAGATGATGTGGCGCGGCCTTCACTCCGCTGCGCCGTGCAGGGGCTGCGCTGAGAGGTAATTGCATAGAAAAACCCGC
>Ga0181539_1000113_pt1 | contig 86812 bp, 72 predicted proteins | sample PEATcosm2014_Bin_46_FD_119767 | JGI IMG/M metagenome (GOLD analysis project Ga0181539, IMG submission 119767) | Peatland microbial communities from MTU Mesocosm Facility, Houghton, MI, USA - PEATcosm2014_Bin23_60_metaG | ecosystem: Environmental > Terrestrial > Soil > Wetlands > Peat | place...
AGGCGAGAGAATCATCCATATCTTGACTCATATTTTCGACCCGCTCGTCCCCTTCAATCGCGCCGCCGCGCGCACTTTCCCGAAAACTGTTGCTCCCGGGACTCACCCCGCTTGGGAGTTACTAAAATTTCGTCTTGTTCCAAATTTTTGCGGCGATCCCCGACCGAAAGCCCCGATCCGGCGGCGCCGGCGAGGCGGGTACGCCGAAGAGCGATAGAAAAAGCGTAGCACGACTTTCTGTTTTCCGGAACGCAATGTTGGGATCGGCAATTGGCTCCGCGCTCATTGCCCGCCGACCAGCATTCTCGTCAACGAGAAGCGGCGCCACACCTGCGACGCCAGAGCGGGTCATTTCTCGCACGAGAAGCCGAGGCGTGAAAAGGCGGTCTGGCGCAAGGCGAGCGGCGTCGCCGTCAAATTCTCGGCATCGCCAACGGGCGGCTCTCGCGCGTCTGCGCGGCCAGCCGGATCAGGGCGTTGACGGCGCCGAAGCCTGTGCGCGCGATGGCCCGTTGCTCTTCGTCGAGCGGCCCGCTCAGGGAAACCGTCGCAATCGAATGGTTCGACATCCCGCCTGCTCCAGGAAATCGCGCGGATCGGTTCGTTCCTTCGTGCGCTTACGCCGCGTCGCTCTCCAGGACGCCGCCGAGGAAGAGCTGCGCCACGCGCGGGTCGTTGAGGACGTTCTCGGCTTTGTCGAAGATGCGCGTGCGGCCAAGCTCCAACACGAGTCCGTAGTCGGAAATCTCGAGCGCCGAACGGGCGTTCTGTTCGATCATCAGCACGCTGACGCCGCGCCCGCGCAACTCCTTCAGAATCGCGAAGGTCTGCTGCACCATGAGAGGCGACAGGCCGATCGAGGGCTCGTCGATCAAGACGAGTTTTGGGTCGAGCAACAGGCCGCGCACGATCTCGAGCTGCTTCTGCTCGCCGCCGGACAATGTCGAGGCCTGCTGGTTTGCTTTCTTGCGCAACGCGGGAAAGCGATCGAGGGCGGCCTCGATGCGATGAGCGGAATCTCGGATCGCCTTCGGCGCGGCGACGAGGCCGAGCTCGATATTATGGCGCACGGACAGCTCGGGGAAGATGTTGCGCCCTTGCGGCACGTAACAAACGCCGGCGGCGATCAGCTGGCGTTGCGTGGCGCCCGTCACGTCGTTACCGTCGAACACGATTCTGCCCGAGCGCAGTCTGAGCAGCCCGAAGATCGCCTTGAACACGGTCGATTTGCCGGCGCCGTTGGGGCCGATCACTGTCGTGATCGAACCTCTGGGCGCCTTGAAGGACGCGCCGTTGAGGATCGTCATCTTGCCGTAGCCGCCGACGAGACTCTCGACTTCCAGAATGGCGTCGTTCATGGCGCGTCCCTCAATGACCGAGATAGGCTTCGATGACCGCGGGGTCGGAGCGGACTTTCTCCGGCGATCCTTCGGCGAGCACTTTACCCTCCGCCATGACGACGACGCGCGTGCATAGCGACATGACGAACTCCATATTGTGCTCGATGACCACGAAGGTCGCGCCCTGTTCGCGATTGATCGCGCGCAATCGCTCCTTGAGGTCGGCGAGCATCGTCAGGTTGACGCCGCCGGCCGGCTCGTCGAGCAGCACGAGGCGGGGGCCGGCCATGAACGCCATGGCGGCGTCGAGCAGTTTCTGCTGGCCGTAGGAGAGGCCGCCGGCCGATGCGTCGGCGAGAGGACCGAGCTTGAAGAAGCCGATCATCTGATCGGCGGCCGCGCCGAGTCCGGCGTCCGGCGGGCCGAACAGGCGCGACAGCATCGTGCCCTTGTGCTCCTGCCCGGCGAGAATGAGATTTTCGCGCACTGAAAGCTGCGGGAACACCTGCAACAGTTGGAACGTGCGGCTCACTCCAAGCTTGTTCAGCTGCGAGGGACGCATGCCGGTGACGATCCTGCCGTCGAGCTTCACCTCGCCCTCGGTCGGCGCGAGCTGCCCGAGGATGCAGTTGAACGTCGTCGATTTGCCGCAGCCGTTGGGGCCGATGATGCCGAGGATTTCACCCTCGTCGACATGGAAGCTGACGCCGTCGACGGCGGCGATGCCGCCGAAGCGCTTCCTTAAGTTCGTGACCTCGAGAACGCGGCTCATGGCGCGGCCTCGTCGGGCAGGCTGGCCTTGGCCGCCGCGCGCAGGGCCGAGGCCGCCTTCGCGCCGCGCTCGCGCAGATAGCGGTCGAGAATTCCCAGAATGCCGGTCGGCGAATAAATCAGCAGCGCCATGACCAGCACGGCGTAGATGATGAGATAATAGCCCTGCGTGAAGCGCAGCCATTCCGGCAGCAGAACGGCGATCATCGCGCCGAGATAGGGGCCGAAAAAGAACCCCGATCCGCCGACGATCACCATCATCAGCAGGTTCAGCGACAGCGAAAGCGTGAACGGCGTCGGATCGACGAATTCGGTGAGCGGCGCGTAGAGCGCGCCCGAAAGCCCGCCGAGCGCCGAGCCGATGGCGAAGGCCATCAGCGTATAGCGCCGCGTATCGACGCCGAGCGAGAGCGCCCGCATCGGGTTTTCGCGCAGCGCCATGAAGGCGCGGCCCCAGGGCGAACGGACGAGGCGCCAAAATGCGAGGGTCACGACGCCGAGCGTGAACAGACAGAAATAGTAGAAGGGCAGGGACTTGGTCGTGGACAGACCGAATATGTTCGGCCGCGGGACGTCGCTGATGCCGTAGATGCCCTTGGTCAGCCATTCCTCGTTGCGGAAGACCAGAAACGCGAGCGTCGAAAAGGCGAGCGTGACGAAGGCGAGATAATGATGCTGCACCCGCAGCGCGGGATAGCCGAGCAGCCAGCCGACGAAGAAGGAGAGCGCCACGGCGGCCACGATCGCGAGGCTCAGCGGCAGGCCGTTTACCGTCATGATCGCCGCGGCATAGGCGCCGATGCCGACGAATGCGCCCTGCGCGAGCGACACCTGGCCGGCGTAACCGAGGGTCAAGTTCAGGCCGATGGCCGCGATCGACATGACCGCCCAAAGGCTCAGGATGTAGAGCCCGTATCGGTTGAGCGACAGGGGAACGAGAACGAGCGCCGCGATCACGGCCGCGCCGGCTGCGATCGCGAGGAGTCTATGCGCGCGCGTCATACCGTGCGCTCCTCGGGACGCCCGATCAGTCCTTCGGGCCGGAATAGGATGATGACGATGAGCAGCACGAGCGGAACCGCCGCGCGGTATTGGGTCGAGACGTAGGCGGCGGCGAGATTGTCGAGGACGCCGATGGCGAGCCCGCCGACGATCGCGCCGCGAACCTGGTTGAAGCCGCCCACGATCGCGGCGATGAAGGCGGCCTGGCCGAGCGTATCGCCGGAAGAGAATTTGGCGAGATAGATCGGCGTCACCAGAAGCGAGGCGAGCGCGACCAGCGCCGCGTTGATGACGAAGGTCAGCATGATCATCCGCTCGACGGGGACGCCGACGATTCGGGCGACCGTCGGATTTTGCGCCGCGGCCTGCATTTGCCGTCCGGTCGAGGTTCGCTCGAGAAACAGATTGAGGCCGATCACCGCGGCGACGCCGAACGCGAACACGCCCAGGCTCTGCAGGGAGACCGAGGAGCCGAAGATCGAAACGGAGCCGGAGGGCGCGATCGAGGGGAACGGCTGCGCCTCGGCGCTGAAAAACTGCTTGACCGATTCTTTCATGGCGACCGACAGCGCCATCGTCGCGATGGCGAGCGGCAGCACGCCATGGCGCAACATCGGGTCGACGAGCAGTTTCTTGAAAGCGACCCCGAGGATCGCGACCGAGAGCAGCCCGCCGCCGATGATCGCGAGCCAAAACGGCGCGCCCGCGCGCATGACGGCCAGCATCAGGAAGGCGGGCAGCATCACGAATTCGCCTTGGGCGAAGTTGATGGTCTGCGAGGTCTGCCACAGGAGCGTGAAGCCGATCGCCACGAGCGCATAGATGGAGCCCGTGGCGAGGCCGGCGATCACCAGATCGAACAGATTGGACATTCGGCGCTCCTTTCTTCGGCCGCCGGCAAAGAGGCCGAAGGGTCCCGGCCAGCGCCTTAATGGAGCTTGGGCAGAATTTGCTTGATGACCTGCTTGCCGTTCTCGACCTCGACGAGGAAGCCCTCCCGATCGATGTCGCCGTTTTCGTCGAAGGTCACATCCATCAGGATGCCCGGCTGATCGGCGGCTTTGATGGTGAGGCCGTGCAGCGCGTCGGCGACGCCTTTGGAATCGAGCTTGCCCATTTTCTCGGTGGCGGCCTTGATCATGGTGACCGCGAGATAGCCCTTGATCCCGTTGTGATCGGGGACGTAATTGTATTTCTTCACGAACCGATCGCGGAACGCGCGAATGGAGTCGACCGGCGCGTCGGTGGTCAGGCCGACATGGGCGCGCGCGCCGTTCGCCGCGTCGCCCGCGAGGTCGATGACCTTCTGGCCGACGAGCGTCGTTTCGCCCATCAGCGGCATGGTCACGCCTTGTCGCTTGAATTCCTTGAGGATGCGCGCGCTCTCTTCCTCGTTGAGATAGACGAAGGCGGCGTCGGCGTTCGACGCCTTCACCTTCGCGACGTCGGCGGCGAAATCGGCCTGGCCGGCCTCGGTCGAAATATCGGCCGCGACCTTCACGCCGAGCTTATCGAACTCCTTGGCGATGGCATCGCGTCCGCCCCTGCCGAAGTCGTTGTTGACCCAGACGATCGCGACGTTCTTGGCCTTCATGTCCTCGGCCATGTATTTGGCGACCTTCGGCATGGTCGACTGCTGGCCGAACGAGGTGCGAAACAGGAATTTGTCGCCCATACGCGTCAGTTCCGCGGCTTCGCCGCCCATGATCTGGGTGACGCCGGCTTCGGCGGCGAGCGGCGCCGTTACCTTGACCGAGCCGGAATAGCCGGGCCCGAGCAGGACGTACGGATCCGAGTCCAGCGCCTTCTGGACCTGCGCGCGGGCGACCCCAGGATTCGACTGCGTATCGGCGTGCGTGACGACGATCTTGTGTCCGAGAATGCCGCCCGCGGCGTTGATTTCCTCGACCGCGAGATCGACGCCGTTTTTAAAGTTCGTGCCGACCGTCGCCCCGCCGCCGGAAAGCTCCGCCACGTCGACGAGTTCGATATCCTGGGCGAACGCCGGAAAGGCGAAGGCGGCGGCCAGTAGGGCGAGGCCCGCCGTCCAAACATTTTTCATCTGTTCCTCCCTCTGTTGGCTGGATTTCCAGCTTTATTCAGGCTGCGTGCGCGGTGCGGTCTCTGGCTTCCATGAGCGCGTCGAAGGCCGCGCCCATGACATCGATCGAGGGGCTCGCGCCGGTGAAAAGTTCGAACGCGTCCGCCGCCTGATGGACGGCGAGATCGCGGCCGGTCATGACCCGTGCGCCCGCCGCTCTAGCGCTGAGCAGAAGCGGCGTCCAGAGCGGTGAATAGACCGCGTCGGCGACGAACAGGCCCGCGTGGAGAAGCTCCGGCGGCGCCGGCGTGTCGCGATTCGGCGCCATGCCGACTGGCGTGCCGTTGACGAGCCCGACCGCGCCTTCGATCGTCTCAGCGACCGATGCGCAGGGCGTCACTTTCGCCCTCGCGCCGATGAGCGTCGCTAGCGCCGCGACTTTCGCCGAATCCGTGTCGAAGACGCGAAGGTCGGCGACCGAAAGTTCGGCGAGCGCGAAGGCGATCGCCTTGCCGACGCCGCCCGCGCCGAGAAGCGCGACGGCGCCGTGTCCCGAGCTCTCGAGGAACGGGCGGACGGCGCGGCGGAAGCCGGTCGCGTCCGTGTTGTAGCCGACGAGACGGCCCTCGCGAACGACGATCGTGTTGACCGCGCCGACGGAGCGCGCGCCGGGCGACAATTCGTCGATGAGGCCGATCACCGCTTCCTTGTACGGGAAGGTGACGTTGACGCCGGAAAAGCCGAGGCGCCGGACCCCATAAAGCAGCCGTTCGAGTTCGCCGCGGTCGGCGCCGGCGATTTCGATCAATTGGTAATGACATCGGATTCCGAGGGCGTCGCCGGCCGCCTCGTGCATGGCCGGCGAAGCCGAACTCTTGATGGGGGCGCCGATGAGGCCGAGCAGGGCGCGTCGGTTGCGGTGTGCCTGAGCCTCGACCACGATGGACGCCTCCGCAAACGGCTGAATTTGACGGTCGCCGCGCTTAGGGGCGGTTCCCTGGGGCAGCAAACATACGCTGCGCGTCGCGTAACTCAATTACCATCTCATTGCAGGAATTGAACATCATGTTAATTTCTTGCGCGCCCTGGCGGGCCCCGAACGCCTACCAATTGGGCGCCGACGGCCTTCATTTCGTTGCGCAGGCACTGGATGAAATATTCGACGTGCGGGGACAGCTCATCGCGACGCATTCGCCTTTGCCGAGCAGCAGATATTCGATCGCCTCCTCGATCTTGAGGATGTTGATGTCGACGCGCGGCTCGGGGTAGCGGCGGCGCACGAGTTCGATCGCCCTCGGCGTCATCGACTGCGAGATGCTCGGAACCGAACCGATCCGCAATTCCCAGAGGTCGCCGCGCCCGATCCGCGACAGGATGAAGTTGAGATCGTCGACCTTCTTGTAGACGGCGTTGATCCGCTCGAAGATGTTCTCGGCTTCGGGGGTCGGAAAAAAGCGGCCGCTCTTGCGTTGGAGGAAGCGGACGCCGAGCGACTTCTCCGCGTGTTTCACCAGGCGGCTGACGCCGGGCGCGGAGACGGCGAGGCGCCTCGCCGCGCCGCTGATGGCGCCCGTGACCATGACGGCCCGGATCACTTCGACCTGACGCAGTGTTATTGTGCTCGCCTCCCGGGTCCTTGAGCGGAGACCATCGGCGGGGCCTGTCAACAAAGGTCTTGGCTGACGGCGGGCGAGCGCGCTCGCCCGCTTTTTCGCTTCCCGGCGCCGCGCTTGGCCGTTATTCGCGCCTATTCGGCAGCCCGCCGTCTGCGCTCGTCCAATTGGCGAATTTCGTGAGTTTCGATCGGTTCGTCGGTCCTCGAACGCTTGGCCGAGGGGGAGAGCCAGTGCGATAGGCGATCGAGATAGAGATAGACGACCGGCGTCGTGAACAAGGTCAGAGCCTGGCTGAAGATCAGGCCGCCGACCATCACATAGCCCAGGGGCTGGCGCAGTTCCGCGCCCGTGCCTTGTCCCAGCATCAGCGGCACGCCGCCCAGCATCGCGGCCATCGTCGTCATCATGATCGGGCGGAAACGCAACAGCGCCGCCTTTCTGATCGATTGCTCGGTCGACAAATGCTCGTCGCGCTCGGCGGCGATGGCGAAATCGACCATCATGATGCCGTTCTTCTTGACGATGCCGATCAGGAGGATCAACCCGATCAGCGCGATCAGACTGAATTCATATCCAAAAAACATCAAAGTCGCGAGCGCGCCGAAACCGGCCGAGGGCAGGGTGGAGAGGATCGTCAGCGGGTGGATGAAGCTCTCGTACAGCATGCCCAGGATGAGATAGACCACGACGAGGGCGGCTAAGATCAGCAAAGGCACGGTGGTCAGCGAATCCTGAAACGCCTGGGCGTTGCCCTGGAAAGTCGTCGCCAAGGCCGGAGGCAGACGCAGATCGCGTTCCGCGTTCTGGATCGCCGTCGTCGCCGGGCCGAGCGCGACGCCCGGAGCGAGATTGAAACTGATCGTGATCGCGGGAAATTGTCCCTGGTGGCTGATCGACAAGGGCGTGACCGGTTTGGTCGTCCATTTCGCGAAAGCGCTCATCGGCACCATCTGTCCGGTCGCCGGCGAGCGGATGTAGAGGCTCTCGAGGCTCTTGGGATCGCCTTGCAGCTTGGGCAGAATTTCCTCGACGACTTCGTAGGTGTTGATCTGGGTGAAATATTGCGTGACCTGCCGTTGCCCGAAGGCGTCGTAGAGCGTGTCGTCGATGAGCTGCGGTTGAATGCCGAAGCGGGAGGCCATGTCGCGGTCGATCGAAATGGTCAGCGTCGTTCCGGCGACCTGTTGGTCGGTCGCGACGTCGCGCAGTTCCGGCAGGCCGCTCAGCTTCGCCAATATCTTCGGCGCCCATGCGTTCAGTTCGTCGAGATTGGCGTCCTGAACCGTGTACTGGAACTGCGTGCGCGCGGCGCGCGCGCCGACGTTCACGTCCTGGGCCACCTGGAGATAAAGCCGCGCGCCCTTCACCTCGGCGAGCTTCGGGCGCAGCCTCGCGATGATCTGGAACGCGTCGGCTTCGCGCTCTTCGCGCGGTTTCAACGTGATGAACATGCGCCCGTTGTTTTGCGCGGCGTTGCCGACGCCGGCGCCGAGCGCCATCGCCACCGTGTCGACGTCGGGGTCGGCCTGCACGATGGCGCCCAATTCTTGCTGGCGCTTCGTCATCTCGGCGAAGGAAATGTCCTGCGGCGCATCGGAATTGCCGAAAAGAACGCCGGTGTCCTGCTGAGGGAAGAATCCCTTGGGGATGATGACGAAAAGATAGCCTGTGGCGACGACGGTCGCGAGAAAAACCATCAGCGTCGCGAAACGATGCCGAAGCACGAAGTCGAGCCCGCGTTCGTAACCCCTCGCCGAAGCCGCGAAGCCGCGCTCGCTCAGCATGTAGAGCCGCCCGTGCTTGTCGTGCGCGTGGTCCCTCAGGAAGCGCGAGGCCATCATCGGCGTCAGCGTGAGCGACACGATCGCCGAGACGAGGATGGTCATCGCCAGCGTCACCGCGAATTCGCGGAACAATCGCCCGATGATGCCGCTCATCAGCAGCAGCGGTATCAGCACGGCGACCAGGGAAAGCGAGATCGACAGAACGGTGAAGCCGATCTCGCCCGCGCCCTTGAGCGCGGCCTCGAATGGCTTCATGCCCTGCTCGACGTAGCGGGTGATGTTTTCGAGCACGACGATGGCGTCGTCGACGACGAATCCGACCGCGATGGTGAGCGCCATCAGCGAAAGATTGTCCAGGCTGTAGCTCGCCGCCCACATCAGGCCGCACGCCCCCAGCAGCGCCAGCGGCACCGTGATGCTTGGAATGACCGTCGCCCAGAAACTTCTGAGGAAGACGAAAATCACCATCACGACCAGAAAAATCGTGAGCGTCAGGGTGAATTGCACGTCCTGGACGGCGGCGCGGATGGTCGTGGTTCGGTCCGACAGCACAGTGACATGCATGGACGCCGGGATCGCCGCTTGCAGACGCGTCATCGTCTGCTTGATCTTATCGACGGTCTTGATGACGTTCGCGCCGGGCAATTTGAAAATGACGAGGAACACGTCGCGCTTGCCGTTGCCCCAGGCCGCCTGCGTCGTATCCGCCGGCCCGCGAATCGCCTGCCCGATGTCGCGGATGCGCACCGGCGCGCCGTCGCGGTAGGCGATAATGACGTCGTTCCATTCTTTCGCTTTGGTCAATTGATCGTTGTCGAAGATCGTGAACGACTGCCTCGGGCCGTTGATCGCGCCTTTGGGGCTGTCGACGGTCGCGATGCCGATCTGCGCCCGCACGTCTTCGAGCTGCAGATTCTTCTCGACCAATTTGGCGGGGTCGATCTGAATTCGGACCGCGGGCTGCTGCTGGCCGCCGACGCGCACCAGCGAAACGCCGGAAATCTGACTGATTTGCTGGGCGAGAATGTTTTCGGCGGCGTCGTCGACCTCGGTGATCGGCGCCGCATCCGACGCGACCGACAGGATGAGAATCGGCGTATCCGACGGGTTGACCTTGCGATAGGTCGGCGGGCTCGGAAGAATTTTGGGCAGTTGGCCGGCAGCGGCGTTGATCGCGGCTTGAATGTCGTTCGCCGCCGCGTCGATGTTGCGATCGAGATCGAATTGGACCGTGATCGCAGCCGCTCCCAGCGAACTGGTCGAGGTCATCTGCGTGACGCCGGGAATCTGCGCGATCTGTCGCTCGAGCGGCTGGGCGACCGAGGAGGCCATCGTATCGGGCGACGCGCCGGGCAAGGCGGCGCTGACCGAGATGGTGGGAAAATCGATCTGCGGCAAGGGCGCGACCGGCAGCAAGGGGTAGGCGACCGCGCCCGCCAATAGGATCGCCACCATCAACAATGTCGTCGCGACGGGATGGCGGATGAAAGGGCCGGAAACGCCTCCGTTCATGCCGTCAGCTCCCGGTGTTGGCGGTCGCGTCGATGCTGACGCGCGCCCCCGGCTGGAGCACGTATTGGCCGACCGTCACGACGCGATCGCCGTCGCTCAATCCTTTGTCGACGACCGCGACGTCCTGGTCTTCGTGCGAAACCACGACCGGGCGCATGGCGGCGCGATTCTGATCGTCGATCACGTAAACGAACAGGCCGTCGGGACCGCGCTGGACGGCTTGATCGGGCACGACGAGCGCGTTCTTCGCCACGTCGACCTCGAGGCGCGTCGCGACCGCCAGGCCCGGCCAAAGCGCATTGTCCTTGTTCTCGAATTCGGCTTTCAGGCGAATCGAGCCGCTGGCGACGTCGACCTGATTGTCGACCACCGTGAGCTTGCCGGTCGCCAGAAGCTGGGCGCCGTCGGAGGTGCTGACCCGCACCTGCGGCGCGCCTCTCGACATGGCGGCGGTGATGCGCGGAAGGTCATCCTCCGGCGCCGTGAAGACAACCGAAATCGGCTGAAATTGCGCGATCGTCACGATGCCGGTTTGCTGCGCGGCGTTGACGATGTTGCCTTCGTCGACGAGGCGAAAGCCGACCCGCCCGGAGATCGGCGCACTGATCGTGGTGTAGTCGAGCTGCACCTGCGTCGCGTCGATGGCCGCCGCGTCGGCGGCGATCTGCGCGATCAATTGCATCACCAGGGCGTTCTGCGTATCGAGCTGTTGTTGCGTCGCAAAGCTCTGTTTGGCGAGCGTGGCGTAACGCTGGAGGTCGAGTCTCGCGTTGGCGAGATTGGCCTGATCCTGCGCCTGCTTCGCCTTCGCCTGATCGAGCGCGGCGCGGAACGGGCGAGGGTCGATTTGCGCGATGAGATCGCCCGCCTTGACTATTTGGCCCTCGTCGAAGGCGATCTTCTCGACCTGCCCGTCCACGCGAGTGCGCACAGTCACGATATTGTAGGCCCGCACTTGGCCAAGTCCGTTGATGTAAACGGGGTAATCCATGCGCTTGGTCGTGGCGACGGAGACGAGAGCCGTCGGAGCTTTGGCGCCGGCCGACGCTTGCGCCGGAGTTCGCGCCTTCGTTTCGCCGAGCAGCATGTCATGAGCCTTGCGCGCATAGGCGCCGGCCGACGGAGCCCATTTTTCGATATTGTCCGGAGCATAAGCGCAATAGCCGAGCGCGGCCGCGACGACCAACACAGCAGCTCCGGCGAATCCTCGAAGTCCCATTGCGCGATTCACCCTCTTGGCGCCACGCCGGGCGAACTCGGCAACCCACGTTGCGCAATGGCATGCGCGCAATAAACCGCAGGCTCCGGCCGGCGCCGCCCGTTTGGCACAAGGTGAAACAGAATAGCAACAATATTGGGTTTCGGGCGATCAATCCTGTGTGAGCGCCGACCAGGCCGAGCCGACGGTCCCGTCGCTCGGGGAGGGGCTAGGCGGCGCCGATCCCGCCCGCGCGGCCAAACCGCGATTGTGGCCTCAGCGGCGCCGTTTGCGCGACGCCGAGGTCGCTAGCCATCGTTTGCAGAAAGAAATTGGCGTGCGGCGATTACCGAAAGCACGCGCTTGCGCGCGCCTCGAAACCCCGATGGGCGGGCATCGCGCGGGAAGGGGCCTCCGCCGCGTCGCGCGACCCGAACAGAGCCTCCCGCTCGACCGCGGTCGATCGAAAGAAGGGATAGCGCGCCTCGAATTGCTCTTTTCCGATGCGCATATCTGCTCCCATGCAAGCGATCCTGGCATTAACGTCAGGATAATCGCGCGGCTCGCACCACGGAGCAAAGTGAAATACACGGCGATAGAACGCCGAATGCTCGCTGCGAACCGTCGCGACGGCGAAGTCGGCGTCAAAATGCTCAGCCGCCAAATATCCGGGGCGCATTATGATATAGGCCAATTCGGGATACGCGCCGGCTAAATCAAGCCGCGTGGCAAGACGGGTAAATTCCACAATTGCACGGCCAACGCGCAGTCGGGGCGCGATTACATCGCGAAAGACGCTCAAAGAGGGAAGAACCGCATTCTCATCGGCGCCTAGGTTAACCCTGGTCGTGCCGGCGAGCTCGCCATCGACGAATGTCGTCGTAATCCAGGAATTTGGCGCGTCGTCGTAGCGCTCGTCATGCAATCGCCCGTCGGCGCGTGGCTCGATCAGGCCATTTCGGATATAGGCTTCATATCGCAGCCGGAACACCGCCTCTCTTTCCGCGGCGGTCCTCGCGACGCGATGCTCGACTCTCTCCAAGAACCGAACGACCCGATCCGAAAATCGGGATGTGGCGTGGGCGACTCGCGCGTCCATCGAAATCCTCGCTTAACCGTGTTGGCGAGGTAAGGTTACCAAAAGTTAAATAAGTGTAAAGGGATACACGGAAATCTTTAATGGACTTGGTTAACAAAATCGCGGCGCCATAGCGCGTGAGAAAATTGTGATAATGGCCTAACCGGCCCAATCGCTCGTCAAATGTTCGAGCAAGAGCTGCGCATAGCGATCGAGCGCGGTCTCGGATGGGTTTTGCCCGAGACACGCGCACCATTCGACGAAGCTGCCGACGCGAACCGGCAATTCCTCGACGCCCCAGCCGATCGCGTTCGCCTTGGCCCGTAACGCTCGGCGATGTCGCGCCCAGCCTTGATAATCACGCCGGCCGGCGAAAGCGGGGACATCAAGAGAACGCGCCGCGAAATCGTCCTCGCCGACAACGGCGAGAACATTCAACGCGCGTGAATTTCGCACGCTCAGCGCCAGCGCGGCGAAAGCGTCGAGCGCGGGCTGGCCGGACGAGGCGCCGGTCAGGTCGCGCCATTCCAGGAACGAGCGGAGACTGACGCGGACCGTCGCCGCGTCGACGCCCGCCGCCGACAGGCCGATTTGCAGGCCCTCGCGCGAATCGAGCCAATCGTCATAATCGATATAGCCCGCCAAATCGGCGATCTCGGCCTGCGCCCGCGCGAATTCCCGCTCGGCGACGAGGCCGATGACGACAGTTTTTCCATGCGGCTTGGCGCCGACAAGCGCAGAATTTTTCGGATCGAGGTCGAAAACACTCATGTCACACCGCTGCCGAGCCACAATGCGCTTGCCGTTTACTGTCTTTTGAACGCCGGTCTTCGAGGAGCGTCACTGCGAGAATGTCAGAAAGGGCTAAAGGACTTTTTAATGCGCGCTGTGGATAGTGCCTCGTGGGTTACTAACACTTCGGTACTTTTCATGACGCGTTCGCGAAGCCCTGCCAGCTCGTTGCCCGGGAACAAAATTCCGGACGCCATGTACATGGGCTTCGTCGACAGTCATCTCGTCGATGTCAGAGCGCTCGTTTTAGCCAGTCTAGTCGTGATCGCAGCGCAATGCGCCGTTGCGTTCATAAATCACAACATTTTGCTGTGGTGCTGCGCCGCGTTGATGGCGCTCGTCAGCGTGATGCGTCTATACTTTATGATTGCACATGCGCGAAACCGGCCCAGCGCCGACATGAAGGCCGCCCGAAAGCGCGAGATCGAATACGCTTTCGGGGTCATGTCCTATATTGCGGCGCTTGGAGTGTGGGCGTTTGTCACCTTCTGCGTTACGGAGGACGGTTTCTCTCGGCTTCTCGCCACGACGCTGGCCATTTGCTACGCTTTTGGCATGTGGACGCGAAGTTTCGCGATCAGCAGAGGAAACAACTTACAAATTCTCGTCGCCTTTGTTCCGTTGAGCGCGGCGATGTTCGTCGCCGGCGGTCACTATCCCGCGGCGATTGTTTTTGGACTCATCCCTCTTGCCATATATGTGAAAGGCTCTTCGGAGCGGTTGCGAGCGAACTTCCTGGCCGTCGTCGCGGCGCAAAGCCAATCCGCAATGCTCGCCAAGCGGCTCGACATGGCGCTCAACAACATGTCGCACGGGCTCGTGATGGTCGACGCCAAGGACCGTCTCACCCTGGCGAACAGCCAAATCCTAAACCTCTTCGGCTTGGACGAAGACGACGTGAAGGTCGGCGCGGATTTGCGCGGGATCGTTCGCAAACTGGTGCGCAACAAGGTCGTCGCGCGGGGCGAGGTCGATCGCATCTGGCAGGCGCTCTTCCACAACGGCTGCGAAGGCGATTTCGTGGTTCCGTTCGAAACCATCGACAAGCGCGCGATCGAAATCACGGTTCATCGCATGAACGGGGAGGGCGTCGTCGTCGTCGTCCAGGATGTGACGGAACGGCGCAACGCGGCGCGTGCGATCGACCGGATGGCGCGAGTCGACTCCGTCACCGAGCTTCCCAATCGCCGTTGCTTCGAAGAAGAGCTGTCGGCGATGCTGCGCGCGCCCGGCGACGCGCAAATCCCGGTCAACGTGCTGTTTCTCGACCTCGACGACTTCAAGCAAGTCAATGACAGTCTCGGTCATGCGCGCGGCGACAAACTGCTCGCCGCCATCGCCAAGCGACTTCAGGCGATCGTCCGGCCGAGCGATCTCGTGGCGCGCTGGGGCGGCGACGAGTTCGCCATTCTGCAGCGCCCGGTCAAGGATCCGCTGCAGACGGCCGAACTCGCCGAACAGATCATCCGAGAAATCCGGCGGCCGGTCTTCGTCGACGGTTACGAGGTGATCGTCGGCGCGAGCATCGGCAGCGCGAGCGCGCCCAACGACGGCATGACGCCCGAGGCTATCCTTTCGAACGCCGACATGGCGCTCTATGCGGCCAAGGGCGAAGGGCGGGGCAACTGGCGCGCCTTCGAGAAGTCGATGGACGCCAAGATCCAAATCCGCCGTCTCATCGAACTCGATCTGCGCGCCGCGGTGGCCAACGACGCGATCGAAGTCTACTACCAACCCATCGTCGCCGTCGCGACCGGCGAAATCGCGGGTTTCGAGGCGCTCGCGCGTTGGAACCATCCAGTGCGGGGGAGGGTGCCGCCCAACGAGTTCATTCCGATCGTCGAGGAACTCGGCCTCATGGAGGAGTTCGGCGCCAGCGTGCTGCGGCGAGCGTGCCTGGCCTGCGCTTCCTGGCCGAACAACGTCAGCGTCTCGGTCAACCTGTCTCCGATGCAATTCCGCAACGGAAGGGTCGAGCAGACGGTTCTCGACGCGCTCTCCGCAGCCAAGCTCGCGCCGGAGCGCCTCGACCTCGAGATCACCGAATCCACGCTGCTCGACGATCGCGGTTCGACACGGGCCACGCTCGAATCCTTGCGCAAGCTCGGCGTCCGCATCTCGCTCGACGATTTCGGCACCGGATATTCGAGCTTGAGCTACGTCCTGGCTTTCCCCCTCGACCGCATCAAGATCGACCGTTCGTTCACCATCGGCCTGGGCTTGCAGGAGCGCGCCTCGATCCTCGTCGAAAGCGTCGCGCAAATGTGCGCCCGACTCGGCATGAGCGTCCTGGTGGAGGGCGTCGAAACGGACCTGCAGCTCCGCTTCATCGAACGCGTCGGTTCGATCTCCGAAGTTCAGGGCTTCTATTTCAGCCCGGCCGTGCCGGAATTGGAAGCGCGCAAAATGATCGGCCAAAAGAAGCGTCTGAACGCGGCGTGACGCGCGCCTGTCGCTTGCCGCGACGATGGCCCTTTGGCGTCGCGGCGTCTCTCGACCAGTCGTCGGCGGCGCTCCCTCGTCATTCCAGGCGCACCAGGATCGAATCCGACGCTCCCTTGGCGTCGATCACCGAAACGCGCGCGAAGCCGGCGCCGTCGGGACGCCAGGCGGCTTGGCGTCGGGCGTCGGGTTCCCCGATCGGCGCGCCGTTGACGAACCATGTGAGGGGCAGCGCGCCGCCCAGCGCCTTGAGCGCCAGAGTCTCCTCGCGTCCGCCCTCCTTCAGTCCGAGATCGATGCGCGCGCCGTCGGGCGGAAAGGCGATTTTCAGCGGCGGCGCGGCGGTCGCGGCGATCGTCTTGGGGGCGTCCTTGCGCAAATGGCGCAGCGGCGGCGGCAGATCGGCGCTCACGGCGACGCGCAGCACCCCCTTGGGCGGGCGGATCAGTTCGATGTCGCGACCGAGGCGCGCGAAGGCGTCGAACAGAATCGGCGCGGCGGCCTGACGTCCGACGAGGCCGGGCGTCGGGCCGTTGTCGGGTCGCCCGACCCAGACGGCGATCGTCGTCCCCTTATCGTAGCCGATCGCCAGCGCGTCGCGAAAGCCGTAGGACGTGCCGGTCTTGAAGGCGATGCGGCCGCTCAAGGCGCTCGACGGCGGCGGCGCGCCGCGCAAGATGTCCTCGACGTAATAGGCGGCGACGGGATCGGTGACGCGCTTGGGCCCAATGATCGGCGGCGCCCCGTCGAGCCGCTCGATCAGCGCCGGCGCCTCGCCGCCGCGCGCCAGGCCGGCGTAAAGCCTGGCGATGTCGGTCAGCGAGATGCCGAGGCCGCCGAGGCCGATCGCCAGGCCGACCGGCGTGTCCTTGGGCAGCGCGATCTGGGCGCCCGCGCCGTGCAGCCGCGCGAGAAAGCTCGACGGCCCGACATCGGCGAGCAATTCGACCGCCGGCAGGTTGAGCGACATTTGCAGCGCCTTGCGCGCCGTCACCGTGCCCTGGTAGCCGAGGTCGAAATTTTCCGGCGCATAGGCGCCGTAGCGAGCGGGCCGATCGAACAGCACGGTCTCGGGATGCGCGAGACCTTCCTCGAAAGCGAGCGCATAGATCAAGGGTTTGAGCGCCGAACCCGGCGAACGCGGCGCGCGCGACATATCGACCGACCCGTCGCGCGCGGCGTCGAGATAGTCGGCGGCGCCGATCCGCGCCCTTATCTCGCCGCTGGAATTGTCGATGACGACGATCGCCGCGGAAAGTTTGGGGCCGAGGCGCGCGACCGCCTCGCGCGCCAGCGCTTCGAGCTTGGCTTGCAAGCGCGCGTCGATCGAGAGCTTCAGCACATGGGCGCGCGGGTCGGCCGCGACGGCCTCTTCCGCGGCGTGCGCGGCGAGCAGCGGGAAGGGCTTGCGGGTCTCGGGAATCGGCTCCCGCTTGGCCGCGTTCGCCTCCTCGGGCGTGATGATTCCGCGCGCGGCGACGCGATCGAGCACGCGCGCGCGCGCGACGCGGGCCGCTTCGGGAAAGCGCTCCGGCCGGCGCGACTCCGGCGATTGCGGCAGGGCGACGAGCAGCGCCGCCTCGCCGATGGTCAGTCGCCGCGGCTCTTTGCCGAAATAGGCGAGCGAGGCCGCGCGCACGCCTTCGAGATTGCCGCCGAAGGGCGCCAGCATGAGATAGCGATCGATGATTCCGGCTTTGGCGAGGCGCCGCTCCATCTGCCAGGCGCGCGTCGCCTGACGCAACTTGGCGCTCAAGTTGCGCTCGTCGCGCGGCTCGATCAGCCGCGCCACTTGCATCGTCAGCGTCGATCCGCCGGAGACGACATGGCCGCTCGCGATCCACTGGCCCGCGGCGCGCGCCATCGCGCGCCAGTCGACGCCGCCATGCTGGTAAAAGCGTCCGTCCTCGTAGGCGAGCAGCATCGCGAGATAGCGCGGGTCGACCTCGCCGCTGGTGATGGGCAGGCGCCAGCGCCCGTCGGGCAACGTGAAGGCGCGCAAGAGCCGCCCGTCGCGATCGACGACGATCGTCGAGCCGAAACGGGAGGAGGCGAGATCGAGCGACCCGAGGCTGTCGAGATAGCTGTTCCAAGCCGCGGGCAGCCCCAGCCCGAGGATGAAGACGAGCGCGCCGACGATGGCGAAGCCGCGGCGTTCGAGGGAGTATCGTCTCACTTCGCCTTCACCTCGATCGCGCCGAAGCCGGTGCGGCCGAAGCGGTCGGGGCGATACATGTCCTCCGCCGTCGCCGGCGGATAGACGTATTGGCCCGGCGCGACGGCGCGCACGACATAGGCCACGCTGAAGAAGGCGGATTGGCCGGGCTCGCGGTCGAATGCGGCGACGAATCGGTCGTCGCGATATTCGGCGTGCACGGGATCGATATCCTTCTTCAGCCAGGAAAACGCGTCGATCGAGCCGCTGTCGAACAGCGTGGGATTGTCGATCTCGAGGCCGGCAGGCAGGCGATCGACCACCAGCAGCTTGGCGTAGCGCGCTTCGCTTTCCGTGATCTTCAGCACGACGACGACGCGCTCGTTCTGCGTCAGGCTCTTGAGATCGATTTTCGTTCCGTCGAGCTTGTAGAACGTGCGCTCCAGCGCATAGCCCTGGGCCGCAGCCGGCTCGGGCGAGAGCGGCACGCCCGAAGTCGTGGTCACGACCTGCGCGGTCGTCTTGCCGGTGTTGGCGATGGCGATCAGCTTCTGCCCGAGCGCATAGCCGCTCCATTTGCGATAGATCGCGCCTTTGACCGGCTGCCCGTCGACGCTGAACTGGCTCAGCGTCTGATGTTCGGCGAGCGCCTCGGCGGCGATTAAGAGCCAGTTGTCTTCCTGCGTGCTGGTGTAGCCGCGGGCCGCGCGGGCGCGATCGACCGCCTCGCCCGCGCGATCGATCGGATCGCCCGCGATTTCGCTCGTCGTGAGGTTGGCTTCGGCGACGAGCGCGAGAACCGCCGCGCCGTCGCGCAGCGCCGAGCCGTAGTCGGGTCGCGAAAAGCCATTGTCCTGCTCGGCGTCGAGCGCGTCGAGCGCCGACGAAAAGACCTTGCCGGCGCGCGCGCGGTCGCCGAGCATGGCGAGCGCGGCGGCGAGCTGCGCTTCGGCCATCGGCGTGCGGAAGATCGCGAGCTTGGTGTCGGCGAGATAACGCAAATCGCCGATGACCGGGCGTCCGTTGCGCGCGAGCACGTAGAGCGCGTAGGCGAGCGGTTCGCCCGCGCCCTCGCCGGGATCGGCTGCGTTGAGCGCCTCGTTGCGCAAATGGTCGAGCGCGGAATCGAATCCCTGCTGCGGCACGGCGAAGGCGCGTTCGCGCGCCCGCGTGAGGAAATCGGCGACGAAAGCGTCGAGCCAGAGGTCGTCGCTGTCGCTGTCGGCCGCCCAGAGGCCGAAGGCGCCGCTGGAATTCTGCCGCGTCATCACCCGCTCGATCGCGTTCTTCACGCGCCCGTCGAGATTGGGGTCGGTCGCGAGATGTTCGAGCGCGGCGAGCCGGTTGGCGTAGAGCAGCGGCATCGCGATGCTGACCACCTGCTCGGAGCAGCCGTAGGGATAGCGTTCGAGCGCCTGGAGGATCGCCGGCGCGTCGAGCGCGCCGAACGGCGAAGCCGCGACGGAGACCGATCCGGTGCCGGGAACGAAGTCGGCGATCAGATCGTCGGAGATCGTCTCGCTGGCGCCCGCGGGCAGAGGATGGATCACGCGGCGATAGATGTCGGGAGCGCCCGCCGCGACGCCGAGCGGGAATCGCTGGGTCGCGGAAACGCCGGGGCCGGCGATCTTGAGATCGAGCGTCGCGGTTCCGACGCCGGCGGCGCCGATCGGCATCGTGACCGAGGCGCGCTGATGCGCGGCGAGCTTCACCGTCCGGGTCAGCGCGTCGGCCTCGGCGGTCAGCGGCCCGTGAATGTCGAGATCGAGCTGGTAATCGCCGGCTTCGCCCTCGACATTGTCGATGTCGATATGCATCTGCGAGCGGTCGCCGAGGTCGAGGAACCGCGGCAGGGTCGCGGTGACGACGACGGGATCGCGCACGATCACATTCGCCTCCGCCGAGCCGACTTTGGTCTTCGACCATGCGATCGCCATCACCCGCACCGAACCGTTGAAGGCGGGGATGTCGAAGGACACGCTGGCAGCGCCGTCGGCGCCGACCTTGACGACGCCGGAAAAGAGCGCGAGCGGCGGTTGGGTCGGCAGATTGCCTTCCAGATTGCCGCTGTTGTCGCCGCCGGTTTGCAGGGAGCCGGCGACGCCTTCCATGCCGTCGATCAGCAGCCCATAGAGATCGCGGATATCGACGGCGAGCTTGCGCTGCCCGAAGAAAAAGCCGCGCGGGTCCGGCGTCTTGTACCCCGTCAGATTGAGGATGCCGACGTCGACCGCGGCGACTGTGACCTCGGCCTCTTCGCCGGCGGCGAGGCCGCCGATCTTGATCGGCAGCGTCAGGGCTTGGCGCGGCCGGGTCTTGTCGGGCGCGTTGATCGCGATATCGAGCTTGCGCGCGCCCTCATCGATGCTGAACCAGGCGAGGCCCAGCGCGCGGCCGGGCATGCGCTTGGCCTTGACGTCGAGCGGGCGATGCGTCAGCGCGACCGCGTAGGCGCCCGCGCCCCAATCCGCCCCGACCTTGAACGGCACGACATTGTCGCCCTCGGCGAGATCGACGTCGATGAATTGCTCGAGCTTGTCGCCGACCAGGGCGACCGTCGCTTTGCCCTGGAAATGCGAGGCGATGCGCAGCTTGGCCTCGTCGCCGGGAGCGTAGTTGGCTTTGTCGAGCGTCACGACGACGTTGTCGGGCGTGTCGGCGCTCGCCGTGCCCGACCAGCCGACATCGAAGGTGATGCTGGTCTGTTCGCCATCGGGCGTCTTCACGTCGAGCCTGTGCCGGCCCCAGCCGACCTGCGCGCTGATCTTCGCCGGCGCGTCGGCGCTGATGTCGATGCTCCCTTCAGCGATGCGTTTGGAGGACTTGACCGGCTCGTAGCTCCAATGTCCGTCCGAGTTGAACCATTGGTAGTCGTTGTTGATCTTGTAAAGCGACCATGCGACGCCCTTGCGCACGCCGCGCGCGCCGTCAGGCGCGACGGCGATCGCCTCGAAGGTGGCGGTGTCGCCCTCGCCGATTCCTTCGTCGAAATCCTTCTTGAGGCCGATCATCACGCCCTTTGCGCGCACCGGCGCCGTCACGACGCGTTCGACCGTCCGTCCGCCCGATTCCGCGACATCGACGATGACCTTCGCCTCGAGCGGCTTGGCGGCCGCGCCCTCCGGCAGATCGACCGAGAGATCGGCGTGGCCCTTGTCGTCGGTCTGGACCTTGTTGGTGAACTGAGCCTCGACGGTGGTGAACTCGTCGTCGGTCAAACCGCCGACATAGCCGGGATAGCCCGCGATCTCGGAGCCCTCGACCGCCTCCAGGCGCACCGCGCCGGTGACGTCGAGGCCCGCCGCCGGCGCGCCATAGAGGAATTTGGCGTCGAGCGAAATGTCGATCGGCTCGCCCGGCGCAGCCGTCGGCTTGGCCAATTTCAGCGTGAAGTCGAGGCGCTCCGGGACATAATCCTCGAGCAGGAATTCGGCGTGCCCGATGCTCGGCGCCTTGGGATCGCCGTAGGCGTCGATCTCCCATTTGCCGGCCGCCGCGTCGGAGACCAGCGGCACGGCCAAGGCGCGGCCGCCGAGCCCCTGATCCGCGACGCTCGCGCGCTTGTATTCGACGCCGTCGGGACGCTTGACGACGAGCGTCAGCGGCAGACCGCTCTTGGCCTCGCCCTTGCCGTCGCGCAGCAGGGCGGTGACGAACACCGTCTCGCCGGAGCGATAGACCCCGCGCTCGGTATAGACAAACGCGTCGAGCGCGCCAGGCGCTTCGCGCCCGCTGACGCCGCGATCGGTCAGATCGAAAGCGTTCTGCGTCAGATTGAGGAAGCCGTAATCGTCGGCGAGCGTCGCGACGAGGAGGCTCGGCGCCGAGCCTCCCGTCCCACGCGACAGGCCGGGGTCGAAATCGACGCGCCCGTCCGCCCCCGTCGTCTTGCTCGCCAGCACTTCGTTGTTGCGCGCGACAAGGCGGACTTCGACGCCCGCGAGCGGAGCGGCGCTGGCCAGCGAGCGCACCGACGCGTGGACCCCGTCATCGCCCGAGAACGTGGTGAGGCCGAGGTCGGAGACGACCATCCATTGCGTCGCCACCGCCGATTCGTCGCCTTCGTCGGAGGATTCGCCGCTCGGCGCCTTCGCGCCTTTCCAAGGCCGAGCGGTGACGAGATAGACGCCGGGCTGCAATTTGCCGACCGCCTCGAGAAGCGGAAAATCGGTGACGATCTCCTTGTTGAGTTCCGAGGCGACGTCCATCGAGCCGCTCCAAACTTTCACGCCGTCCTGCGACTCGATCTCGCCGGCCCGCGAGGGCGTGATCGGTTTGAGGAAGTCGTCGCGCGAGGTCTGGGCGAGCAGGTTGCGGTCGCCGATCCGGTAGACGTCGATTCCGACCTTCGACGTGTTGACGGTGGTCAGCGGCGCGCCGAGCTGGCCCTGGCGCGGCAGCACATAGGCCTTGCCGGCGAAATGGGCTTGCGGCGAACGGTCGCGCACGTAAATTTCGTAGTCGGCCGATTTGAGCAGCGACTCGCCGACCGCCGACGGCAGGCCCTCGCGGATGACGATCGCATAGCGCTCGCCGTGCTTGAGGCCTTCGACGCAAATCTGCTGATCCTCGCTCGAAATGGCCGAACTGGCGGCGCCGGCGACGGCGACATAGGGCGAAAAGTCCGTCTTGCGCGCGAGCGACTCGGAGAAGTTGAAGCAAACCCGCGGCGCCGAGGATTCGTTGTCGACCTTGTAGTCGAGGATGCGGAAGCCGTGCTTTTCGCGCATGTCTTGGTAGATCTTGCGCGTGTCCTCGTCGTCGCGCCGCTCGAGGCTGGCGCGATAGGCGTCGAGGGCGGGGCGCCACATCTCGTGGCGAGCAAAGAGATTGCCGAGCAGCGCGAGGGCCTCGGCTTGCTGCGCGGCGCCGTTCGCGCGCTGATAGGCGGCGTAAGCCGCAGTCTGGCCGCGCTGAACGAAATCGTAGCGGCCGTCCGCCTGCGCGTCGTCGGCTTGCGCGCCGAGCCGGGCGAGCGCCAGCCACGCGCCGGCGTCCTTCGGGGCGCTGGCGACCGCCGCGCCGAGAAGCGCGCTCGCGTCCTTGAAATTGGCGGCGACGACGGCGCCGGCCGCGTCCTTGCGCAATTGCTCGACGCTCTTGCCTTTGATTTTCGCGCCGATCTGCGCCGTCTCCTTGCGCAAGGTCTCGGTGAGCCGCACGACGTCGCTGGCGAGGTCTTCCCGCGCGTAGGGCTTGATTTCCGCCGCGAGGGCGGCTCCGGCGGCGATCAGCAGCGCGAGCGCGAGAAAACTGCGAATGGCTTGGAGCATGTCTCGACCCTTGTTTTGCAAGGCGGCCGGTCGGCCCGCCCGCGGGCGTGTGCGAGGCGTCATACCGTAAGGGCGCTTTGCGACGGTGTCCTTACGGGACGGCCGATGCTAGCATGGCCGCGCGAGGCTGAGGGAGCCGGGAATGAAAGAATATCGCTTTTGGGGGGGCGCCATCCTCGGCCTGCTCGCGGCGTGCGCGGCGCATGTATCGGGTCTCGCCCAGACAGCCGCGCCAACGCCGCAGTCGGGCGTCGACTCGCGAACGGAGGGGCAAAAAGGCGCCTTTCTGGCGATGCCGGAAGCGGATCGCAAGGCGGTTCAGGACGCGCTCGGCTGGCTCGGGCTCTATAACGGCGGGGTCGACGGCGCCTTCGGCAAGCGCACGCGCGATTCCATCCTCGCTTATCAGACAAGCGTCAACGCGACGGCCGACGGGCTGGTTTCCCCTCCGCAGCTGGCCGCGTTGAAGGCCGCCGCGCAGAAGGCGCGGGCGGCGGTCGGATTCGAACTCATCGACGAACGGCGCTCGGGCGTGCGCATCGGCGCGCCGTTGAAAATTCTCGACAAAATCGCGATGATCGCTGGCGACGTGACGATCGAGAAAGCGGACGGCGGCGTGACTTTGGCGATGCAATATCGGACCGGCGAGGAGGCCGGTCTCGCGGCCCAGTACGCGAAGCTGACCGCCGACGCCAACGGGCGCAAGGTTGCCTATAAAGCGATGAAGGCGGACGAATTCTTCGTCGTGGCGGGCGAAGAGGCGGGGCGAAAATTCTATTCGCGCTTCGCCAAGGCGCCGGCGAACTGGCCCGACGGGCCCTCGCTGCGCGGGTTCACGTTTTCTTACCCGAGCGCGCTCGCCGCGGACTTCGACAAGGTCGCCCTGGCGATCGCCAATTCCTTCGAGCCGTTTTCGTCGTCGGCGGCGAGCCTCGATACGGCGCCCGCGCGGGCGACGTCGAGCCTCACGTGGCGCGACATCGTGAAAGTCGCGCCGGAGAACCCCATCGCCCAGCCGACGCCGTCGAGCGCGACCGCGGACTCGAGCGTCAAGACGCCGCCGCGCGCGCCGGAAACGGCGGCGACCGGCCTGATCGTCGCCCCCGGCCAGGCGCTGACCGCGATCGGCGAGGCCGATTGCGCCAATCCGACCGTCGACGGCAAGGCCGCGAACAGCCTGCGCGCGGACGCCGCGACGGGGCTCATGCTGCTCGCCGGCGATTTTGGCGCGGGGGCCGAGCCGCCGAGCTATGGCGCCGGGTCCGCCGAGCTTCTCGTGCTCAGCATCGAACTGGGCGCGACGCCGGGGAAGACCACGCTCGAAGCGAGCGCCGCGACGCCGACGCCGGCGGGCGAGGGACGCCAGGCGATCCTCGCGGCGCTGACGAAAAGCGCGAGCGGCGCGCCGGTGTTCGATCGCAAGGGCGCTTTGGAAGCGCTCGTCGCGCCGATCAAGAGCGAACCCAGGCGCGTCGCCGGGGTCGTGCTGGTCGAGCCGCACGCTTTGATCGCAGGCGACGCGATCAAGCGTTTTCTCGGGCAGACGGGCGCCGAGGCGCCGGCTGAGGCCCCCGCTCTCGGCGCCGGCGAGATCGCGCGCGAGAAGCGCGCGTTGGTCGTCAAGATCGTCTGCCGCCCATGAACGCCATGGACGCCTTGGGCGTGGCGCGCGGCGCGCGGGTTCTGATTTTCGATTCCGGCCTCGGCGGCCTGACCGTGCTCGCCGGCATCGCGCGCGAGCGGCCGGACGCCGAGCTGATCTACGCCGCCGATGACGCGTTCTTTCCCTATGGCGCGCTCGACGAGGCGGCGCTCGTCGCGCGCGTCGGCTCGGTGATGGCGGCGCTGATCGAGCGCCATGCGCCCGATCTCGCGGTGATCGCCTGCAACACCGCCTCGACGCTGGTCTTGCCGCCGCTGCGGGCCGCGTTTCCTCAATTGCCCTTCGTCGGCACGGTGCCGGCGATCAAGCCGGCGGCGGAAGCCTCGCTGACGCGCCTCGTCAGCGTGCTGGCGACGCCGGGGACCGTCGCGCGCGATTATACGCGCGCCCTTGTGCGCGATTTCGCCGGGGATTGCGAAGTGACGCTGGTCGGCTCGGCGCGCCTCGCCGGTCTGGCCGAGCTTTTTTTGCGCGGCGCGGCGATCGACGAGGCCGAGGTCGCGCGCGAAATCGCGCCGTGTTTTGTCCAGCGCGGCGATCGCAGGACCGATCAAGTGGTTCTCGCCTGCACGCATTTTCCCCTGCTCATGGAGCATTTTGCCCGCCTCGCGCCTTGGCCGGTCGACTTCGTCGATCCCGCGCCGGCCATCGCGCGCCGAGTCGACGCTCTCCTGGGCCAGCGCGGCGCGCCGCGCGGCCCGCGGGTCCTTTCGCCCGCGATCTTCACCAGCGGGCGGCCGCCCTCGGTCGAGCTGCAAAAAGCCTTGCGCCGGCATGGTCTGGCCGCTACCTCGACGGGCGAGCCCGTGACGGCGATTTGAAGTCGTGGCGACGCGAACGGGGGATGCGCGGGGCTGGAATTCACAGTCGGCGTTCCGCTCCCTTCGCCGAAATTATCGAAAGGCCGCCTGGATGCGCACCTCCGTTGGACAGCCCGTACGCCTCGAAGACTATCGCGTCCCCGACTATCTCGTCGATTCGGTCGATCTCGATATCTCGCTCGACCGCAACGCGACGCGCGTCGTCGCGGTGTTGACGATGCGGCCCAATCCGCAGGGCCGGCCCGGCGCCGCGTTGGCGCTCGACGGCGACGATCTGCATTTTGTCGGCGCGGCGCTCGACAACGCGACGCTCGAGCCGTCCGCCTATGAAGTCAGCCCGTCCGCGTTCGTTCTGCCCAATCCGCCGCGCCGCGCCTTCACTCTGCGCATCGAGACGCGGCTCGATCCGGCGGGGAACACCAAGCTGATGGGCCTTTATCGTTCCGGCTCGGCCTATTGCACGCAATGCGAGGCCGAAGGCTTTCGCCGCATCGCGTATTTTCTCGACCGGCCGGACGTTCTCTCGACCTATCGCGTGCGCATGGAAGCGAACAAGGCGGAGGCGCCGGTGCTGCTTTCCAACGGCAATCTCGAAAGCGCCGGCGAGGCTGACGAGGGCCGCCACTGGGCGGTTTGGAGCGATCCGTTCAAGAAGCCCTGCTATCTCTTCGCGCTCGTGGCCGGCGATCTCGGCCATGTCGCCGATTCGTTCGTCACGATGTCCGGGCGGCGAGTGGCGCTCGGCATTTATGTCGAACGCGGGCGGGAAGAGCGCGCGTCCTACGCGATGGACGCGCTGAAGCGTGCGATGGCGTGGGACGAGCGCGCCTTCGGGCGCGAATACGACCTCGATCGCTTCAACATCGTCGCCGTGTCCGATTTCAATATGGGCGCGATGGAGAACAAGGGCCTCAACGTCTTCAACGATAAATATGTGCTGGCCTCGCCCGAGACCGCCACCGACGACGATTACGCCGGCATCGAGGGCGTCATCGCGCACGAATATTTTCACAATTGGACCGGCGATCGCATCACCTGCCGCGATTGGTTTCAGCTATGCCTGAAGGAGGGGCTGACGGTCTTTCGCGACCAGGAATTCTCCGCCGACCAGCGCTCGGCGCCGGTCAAGCGCATCGCCGACGTGCGCGGATTGAAGGCGTCGCAATTTCCCGAGGACGCCGGGCCGCTCGCCCACCCCGTGCGCCCGGCGGTCTATCACGAAATCAACAATTTCTATACGGCGACAGTCTATCAGAAGGGCGCCGAAGTCGTTCGCATGCTCAAACTGCTGATCGGCGCCCAAGCGTTCCGCGCGGGAATGGACCTCTATTTCCAGCGCTGCGACGGAACGGCGGCGACGGTCGAAGATTTTCTGTCTTGCTTCGCCGAAAGCTCGGGGCGCGACCTCGCCGAATTCAAGCTCTGGTACGCCCAGGCGGGCACGCCGCTTCTGACCGTTCGCACCGCCTACGACGCACCGCGCGGCGCGTTCCGGGTCGAGATCGCGCAGTCCCTCGCGCCTACGCCGGGCCAGCCGGCCAAATCGCCGATGACGATGCCGATCGCGCTCGGTCTGGTCGATCCCGAGGGAGCGGAGGTCGAGCTCGTTTCGGCCGACGCCGGTCCCGCCGAATTGCGCTCGGGGGTCTTCGCGCTGGAGGGCGTGCGCCGGACCCTCGAATTCACCGGCGTTTCGCGCCGGCCGGCGCTGTCGTTCCTGCGCGGCTTTTCGGCGCCCGTGCGCGTCTTCGACGACCTCGGCGACGACGATCTCGTCACGCTGCTCAAGCATGATCGCGACAGTTTCAATCGTTGGCAGGCGTTGCAGAATTTGGCGACGCGTTTGCTGCTGCGCTCCGTCTCCGATATCCGCTCGGGGAGCGCGCCGACGTCCGAGCCGGCTTTTATCGGCGCCTATGGCTCGGTCGTCGCGGACGCATTGAGCGGACGCATCGACCCGGCTTTCGCGGCGCAGGCGCTCAGTCTACCCAGCGAAGCCGACATCGCGCGCGAAATGGCCGTGAACGTGGATCCCGACGCGATCTTCCGCGCCCGCGAAGATCTGCGTGGCGCGCTCGGGCGCGCGCATGCCGCGAACTTGATCGCGCTGCACGACGCCATGGCCGACGCCGCGGCCTTCAGTCCCGACGCGACGAGCGCCGGCCGCCGCGCCCTGCGCAATGGCGCGCTGGCTATGTTCGTCGGCGGGAACGCAATCGAAGGCGGCGCGCGCGCGCATCGCCAATTCGCCGAGGCGGACAATATGACCGCGCGGCTCGGCGCGCTCGCCTCGATCGCCACGATTCCCGGCGCGCCGCGCGAGCGCGCGCTCGAAGCCTTTGCGCGCCGCTTCGCTGCGGAGCCGCTCATTCTCGACAAATGGTTCGCCTTGCAGGCGCAGATCCCGGAACCCGAGACGCTGGAGCGCGTGCGCGGCCTGATGACCCACCATGCGTTCTCGCTGAGCAATCCCAACCGCGTGCGGGCGCTGATCGGCGGGTTCACCGCCAACGCGACGCAGTTCAACCGGGCCGACGGCGCGGGCTACGACCTGCTTTGCGAGATCGTGCTGATCCTCGATCCGACCAATCCGCAGATCGCCGCTCGCCTGCTGACGGCGCTGCGGTCCTGGCGATCGCTCGAGGCGGTTCGCCAAGCCAAGGCGGAAGCCGTATTGCGGCGCATCATCGGCCAGCAGACCCTGTCGGCCGACGTGCGCGACATCGTCACCCGCTCGCTCGGCTAACTGCGCATCCCGCAGGTCTTGACCTACGAGATACGGCAAGCGCGGGACGCGCGAAGAGCGACCAGCCGCTCTTTGCGAGACTTGGCGTCAAGCGCATCGAGAAAAGCGGGAGCCAGTTTTCCCGCATGGCCCTGGTCCGCCGAGAAACGTGACGCGGATTCGCCGCTCCACGGTCGGGGAGCCCGCTTTCCCCAGCGAGCGAGTCGGCGCCGGCGTCGGCGCAAAAAAAATTCCCGTCAACGATTCATTAAGGTCTGGACAAAGATTCTCACAGAGATTCTTATCGTACTGATTCGGGTCGTTGCGGCGGTTTGCCCGATCTCATTGCGACAGGGATATTGGGGGTTTGCGATGACGCGTGCGAACGCGGCAATCGAGGAGTCGCGACCATGGCCGGGCCATGCCGACGCTGCGGCGTCGGCGCGAGGCGAAGAGGCTCGCGGCTCGATGGGCGCGGTCAAAGCCTGGCTTCCCGCATTCCCGCCGATCGTCGCCGCGCTCTTTTTCATCGCGGTGGCTGCGCTCACCTTTCAACATTTACGCGCGCAGCGCGAGCATGCGCTGTCGGCGGCCGCTGTCGAACTCGACTTGCGCGCCACGGCGCTCGCCCATAGCCTCGACGAGGCGCTGGCCGCCTCGCCGGCGCTCGCGCCCGTCGAAGTTCTGCGCGCGGTCCTGGCCGCCAATCCGGACTTGCGCCCGAGCGAAGCTCTGCTGACCGACGCAGGCGGTCTCGTGATCGCCAGCGAGCCCGAGCGAGGGCAAGCAAACGCGACGCTGGCGAGCCTGCTCGGCGCCGACGAGCCCTTGACGATCCTCGCGGAGAAAGCAGGCGCGATGCGGGTCGAAACGACCGATGGCGAAGATGAATTCGCCACGGTGCGCAACCTGCGCTCGACCGCCGGACAGGTCGAGTTCGCCATGCCCGTGAGCGAAATGCTCGCGCTCTGGCGCCAATCGGCGCTGGCGATGATCCTGCTGTTGGGATCCACCGCCATGGTCCTTGTCGGCGCGACGGGCGCTTACGTGCTGCAATTGCGAGGCGCGCGCTCGCGCGCTCGCACCGAGGCGACCGCGCGCGCTCACGTCGATCTCGCGCTCAACCGCGGTCGTTGCGGCCTGTGGAATTGGGATCTGGCGCGAGGCCATGTCGCATGGTCGAAATCGATGTTCGAAATGCTCGACCTGCAACCGTCCACGCGCAATCTTTCGATCGGCGACCTGCAGGCGATGATCCATCCCGACGATGAGGCTCTGGCGGCGATCGCCGATCGCGCGCTGGAGGCGCGATTGTCGTTCGTCGACCTCGAATTCCGGATGCGTAAGCGGGATGGCGAGTGGGTGTGGCTGCGAAAACGCGCCGAGCTCGTCGAGGAACCGGCGACCGGGGCGTGGCGCCTCGTCGGCATCGCCGTGGATATCTCCGACCAAAAGCGCGAAGCCGAGATGTCCGCGACGGCGGACCAGCGGCTGCGCGAGGCGATCGAGGCGATTTCCGAGGCGTTCGTGCTGTGGGACGCGTCCAATCGCCTGGTGCTGTGCAATTCGAAATATCAGCGGCTGCACAATCTGCCCGGCGAGGCGATCCGAGCGGGAGCGGCCTATTCCGACCTCGCGGCGCTGGGCGCCGCGCCGCTCGTGGACAGGGAAACGATGGTCGATCCCGGCGAGCCGGCGCTCGGCGACGGCCGCGCCAAGACCTATGAGGCGCGTCTGGCCGATGGGCGTTGGCTGCAGGTCAACGAGCGCCGAACGCGCGACGGCGGCTATGTTTCCGTCGGCACGGACATCACCGCCCTGAAGGAGCACGAACAGCAACTGGTCAAATCCGAGCAACTGTTGCTCGCCACGGTCGCCCAGCTGCGCCAGTCGCGCCGATCGCTCGAGGCGCAGGCCCAACAATTGGCCGATCTGGCCGAGCGCTATCACGAGCAGAAGGCGCAAGCGGAAATGGCCAATCGCGCCAAGGCCGAGTTTCTCGCCAATATGAGCCACGAATTGCGTACGCCGCTCAACGCGATCATCGGTTTTTCGCAGTTGATGGAGGGCGAGACCTTCGGCCCGCTCGGATCGGAGAAATATCGCGATTACTGCTCGCATATTCTCTCAAGCGGGCAATATCTGCTCAACGTGTTTTCCGATGTGCTGGACATGTCGCGCCTCGAATCCGGGCGCATCCGCCTGAAACACGCGCAATTCAAGGTCGAAAAGGCCGTCAACAAGGCCGTGCTCGACGTCGCCCCGACCGCTCGCGAGAAACGCGTGAGCATCGAGATCGAAGTGAACGGCGCCGATACGCTCGACGCCGATCCGGCCGCGGTCGAGAGAATCCTCATGACGTTGCTGCGCAACGCCGTGAAATTCTCGCCCGAGGGCGGCGTCGTGACGATCGGCGCCCAAGCCTTCACCGATCAGATCTATTTCTACGTCGAGGACGCCGGGCCCGGCATCGCGAGCGAGGACGTTTCGCGGCTGGGCCGTCCCTTCGAGCAGGCCGATACGACCATGGCCAACGGCATGAAGGGTTCTGGGCTCGGCCTCGCGATCGCCAATTCGCTCGTCGAATTGCACGGCGGCGCGCTGCGCATCACCTCGAAACTGGGCGAGGGCACCGTTGTGCTGGTGAGCCTGCCCAAATCCGCGCGCAGCCCTCGCGCCCTCGCGCTCGCGGCCGTCGCATAGCCTGCGGACTCCTCGCCTATTCCTCCGGCCTCGCGCTTCGCGCCATCTTCTCGCGCGCGATCTTCGCCAGCTCGACGTAGTCGATCTTGCCCGAGCCGAGCAAGGGCAACGCGTCGAGAACGAGGACCGCCGCCGGCGTCATGATTTCCGACGCGCCCTTGATTTTCATCCACGCCTGCGCTTCGGCGCGGGTCGCGCCGGGCTTCGTCGTCGCCATGATGATGCGCTCGCCCTTCTTGGAGTCGGGCGCCGCGACGACGACGGGAGGATGGTCCGGCCACAGGTCGAACGCGAGGTCTTCGACCGCCGCGAGGGACACCATTTCGCCCGCGATATTGGCGAAGCGCTTGGCTCGTCCCTTGATCCAAACGTAACCGTCGCGATCGATCGCGACGATGTCGCCGGTGTCGTGCCAGCCGAGCGGCGGCGCCTCGATCTCGCCGGGATTGTCGGCGCGGTAATAGCCGGCCATGACATTGGGACCGCGCACGAACAGCCGGCCGCCGTCGTCTATGCCGGGGATGGGTTCGAGACGGGGCTCGACGGCGGGCAGCAGGCGTCCGACCGAGCCGTTGCGATTGAACATCGGCGTGTTGACCGCGAGCACGGGCGAAGCCTCGGTGACGCCATAGCCTTCGAGAATGCGCAGACCGAATTTTTCCATATAGATCCGACGCGTCTCCGCCTTCACCGGTTCGGCGCCGCAGACGAGATAGCGCAACGCGCGGAAGTCGTGAGCGTTGGCGTGGCGGGCGTAGCCCGCCAGGAACGTGTCGGTGCCGAAAAGCGCGGTGGCGCCGACGCTGTGGACCAGCTCGGGAATCTGCCGATAGTGCAGGGGGGTCGGATAGAGATAGACCTTCAGTCCGCTCATCAGCCCCAGCAACATTCCGCCGGTCAGTCCGAAGGCGTGGAAAATCGGCAACGGGTTGAATACGATGTCCGCCGTGGTGAAATCGAAGCGCGCGGTGATCTGGGCGATATTGGCGAGAATGTTGGCGTGGGTGAGCGCGACCCCTTTCGGCATGCCTTCCGATCCGGACGTGAACAGCACGACGGCGGGGTCGCCGGGCCGGCGCGGCGCGAACGCACGGCCCCGCTCGAGAAAGGCGCGCGCCTTGTCGAGAAGGGTCGCGCCGTCGCGCAAGTCCTCGAGCCAGACGAAGCGGACATGCGGCTCCATTTGCCGGACGACGTGCTCCAGCTGTCCCTTCTCGACAAAGGCCCTCGAGGAAAGAACGAGATGGATTTTCGCGGTATGGCACGCGGTGATCAGATTGAAGGGGCCCGAGGTGAAGTTCAACATCGCCACGACCCGACCCGCCGCCTGCACCGCCATGAAGGCCACCGCGGCGCCGCTGGCGTTGGGCAGCATCAGGCCGACCGTTTCGCCCGCTGCCGTGCGCGCGACGATCTTGCGCGCGAGCAAGGCGACGCCGAGGCGAAAGCGGCGCTGCTTGAGCGGCCCGCCGATCGGGTCCTCGAGGATCACGCGACCGCCCCAGCGCTCCCGCGCGCCGTCCTCGAACGCCTCAAAGAGCGTGCGCTGACAGTTCGTCGTGGCGAAGACGAGGTCGGACATGATGTCGTAAAGCGTTGCGCCCGCCGCGCGCCGGCGCGCGCGGCCGCGCAGGGTTGGATCGACCTCTATTCTGCGCGGCGGCAGGAACGTCACCGTCGTCTTGGGGAACCAGCGGCGGCGGATCTGCGTCGCGGGGAGGCGCGAGAACGGCGTGCGGTCCGGTCCGTCGACCCGCACCGGCGTCACCCAAGCCTCGGCCTTCTCGGCGATCATCGCCGCGCCGCCAAGGGTCCTTATCAGCGAGCCGGTGACGGCGCCGCGTCCCTCGGGAAAGATCACGACCCGCTTGCCGCGCTTGACTTCGTTAATGAGCGCGCGCGTCGCCAGCGGGCGCGTCGGGTCCAGCGGGCGCGCGTCGCACAGTTTCAGAAACGGCTTGATCCACCAGCGCTTGGCCATTTCCGAATCGATGGCGAAAATGGGCGCGTCGTCGAGCAGCGACAGGACGATCGGCGCGTCGAGAAACGAGACGTCGTTGACCGCGATGACGCTTCGCTCGCCCGGCTTGGGAAGATTTTCGAGGCCGACGACCTCGAGCCGAAACGCAAGGCGCCACAGCGCGCGCAACGCGAAGCCAAGAAAATTGGCCGGCAGCCGGCGGAAGAAATAGATCGCCGCGACGACGTTGGCGAGCCCGAGCAGGACGAGAGCCATCGATTCGCTCAGGCCCGTCAGCTTCAGCAGCAGCGTCGTGGCGAGCGACCCGGCGACCATGTAAATGGAATTCAACGTATTGACGGCGCCGATGACGCGGGCGCGCCGATCCTCGCTCGCCCAGGTTTGCACGGCGGCGAAGATCGGCACGACGAACAGCCCGGCGGCGCACGAATAAGCGAGCACCTCGATCACGATGCGGCGCCCGGCCGCGCCGCCGAAAAAGTCGATCAGGCCGACTTCCGCGCTCGCCTGGGGCAGGGCGCTCGTCTGCAAGCCGAGACCGATGGCGAGCCCCGCCATGATCAGCAGCAGGAACGGAGCCGCCGCGAGCTGGATGCGGCCGTGCGCCAGCACCGCCGCGAGCAGCGATCCCGCGGCGATGCCGATGGCGAAGAAGAGGTTGATCGCGGTTTCGACCTCGACCCCGCCGCCGATGCGCGATTTGATGATGACCGGCACCAAGGACAGCGTGATCGCGCCGACCGTCCAGAACCAGCTCACCGCGATCGCGCCGACCCACTGACGATCGTCGGCCCTGAGTTCGCGCAGGATCGAACGCGTCGCCGTCCAGAGATTGAAGTCGATCTTGAGGTTCGGCGCGCCGACGCCGGTCGCCGGAATGAACAAGGACGCGCCGTAGCACGCCGCCGCGACGACCACGAGCTGGGCGACGACCGTCCACGGCTCGCGCCCTTGCGCCGCCGCGTAGCCGCCGACGACGAGACCGCAGATGATCGCGGCGAATGTCGCGCCTTCGACGAGCGCATTGCCGGAGATCAGTTCCTCCGCCTTCAAGTGATCGGGAAGAATGCCGTATTTGATCGGCCCGAACAGCGCGGAGATGCAGCCGAGCCCGAACAGCGCGGCGTAGAGCAATTCGAGCGAGGAGAAATAGAACCCCGCCGCCGCGACCAATTGCACGAAGATCTCGACGAGTTTGAGCCGCCTGGCGACGGCGGCCTTGTCGTGAGCGTCGGCGATCTCGCCGCCGAGCGGCGACAGCGGGATCGACGGCAGCACGAAAATCGCGACGGCGAGCGAGACCTTGGCGCCGGCGTCCTCGGCGCCGAAGCGAAAGAGAATGAGCATCGCCAGCATCTGGCGAACGAAATTGTCGTTGAACGCGGAAAAGAACTGGCACCAAAAAAGCGGCGCGAAGCGCCGCGAACTCATCAATGTGCGGAACATACGGTCGGCCGCCATTCTCAGGACGAGGACACGGGATGGGAGACCGAATCCCCGGTCCGCGTCAAGCGGGGTTGACCGGTCGAACGCCGTCTTTTCAAGCCTGCGACGGTATGTTCGCTCTGCGCGGAATGCGCCGCGCCAGGGGAAGTCGTTCAGTTCGCCATGTAGCGGATGCCGACCAGCACCTGCTGGGCGGAGGCCCGGGTCGAGCCGAACAGATCCTGGGTAAGATAACGATAGCCGACGTCCAGCGTCGCGCTGGGACTCATCTGGAAGCCGATGCCGGCCATCAGGTCGGCTGCCACCGTGTATTGGGTCATACTGAACTTGCGGTCCCAATTCTGGGCGCCGAACACCACATTCGGTTGGGTGGCGAGGGGTGTGTAGGTGGGCGTATTGTTGGGGCCTGTCGTTGTCCCGGTCAGCGTGACCCACTGCAGGGGAGCGCCGCCAGTGGCGGTCGTGTTGCCCGCGAAGTGGCTTCCGTCGTTGGCCAAGTAAAACTGCGTCGACCCGGTGATCGTATTGGCGTTCATGCCTACGCCGGCGCCGATATACGGGGTTATGAAGCCCCAGTAGGTGCCGAGATCGAGATAGGCGTTGACCAATCCCGTGTTGTTGTATTGCTTGACGTTCAGATAACCGGTGCAGGAGACCGGCGCCCATACATAGCCGACCGGTTGCTGCGTGTAAGTGGTCGTGGGGACGCCCCCCGTGACGGTCGTCGTCGCAACGGTGTTCGACACCGCCGACGTCGTGTCCGGGCAAAGCGACTTCTGCGAGAAGCTCAGTCCAGGACCCCGCTCGAAATTGTACGTTGCCTCGAGCCGGAGGTAATTGTTCACACGGTAGCCAACGCTGATGTCGAACGTGGCGCTATCGCTGGTCTGGATGTTCCCGCGCGTGACCGGGACGTTGTGGGACGCATCGCCAATGGGAGCGTTGACGAAGGGCACGCCCGTGCCGGGGGTATCATAGAGAATCTGTGGAATCAGGCCCGCGGCGGGGACGACTGTCGCCTGATCTTCGATCCCGTAGCCGACATCGCCGCGCAGATACCAGTTCGAGCCGACCTCGGCCGTCGGGCCGTTTTCGGCGGGAAACGACATCGGGGGCGCGGCGGTGCCGAAGAGGTCCGCGGCCAGCGAAGGCGTCGACGCCATCGCGATGCCGGCGAGAGCGGCGGCGGCGATTGCTTTCATCGATTCATTCCCCATCGAAACGGGCCCAGCGGACGCGATGCGCCGAGGCGCCTAGGGGAAATTTCGCCTAGATATGTTAAATTCGGATTAACCCTAATGCTTTGCCGCCAAAGCCTGGGGCCGGTGACGATTTGTTAATCATCGAGGAAACGCTGCGCAGCCAGGAACGCCGTCAGCCGTTCGGCGAATTGGCGGCGCGCGGCGGTCTTGCGCGGCTTACGAGCGCGCCCGGCCGGGGCGGGCGACGACCAGTCCGGCCAGGGCGAAGCGGCGAACCAGCTTCGGTAGGCTTCGGCGAAGCGCGTCTCGCCGCGCCAGCGTTGATACTCCCAAGGCTTGGGGCTGTTGACGAAATGCAGCACGATCGGCGCGATCGTCGCCTCGAGATCGAGCAGGAAGAAGTCGCCCATGAAATTGCAGCGCGGCGACAGCGGCGCGAAGCCGCCCGCGAGCGTCGCGTTGAGCGCGTCCTGCTCCATGAAGGGAAATTTTCGTGGCTCGTCGCGAAGCGCGCGCGCGGCGCGCTCGCCGAGCTCGGCGGCCCGCCAGGCGGCGCGGTCGACGACCATCAGGCCGGCGTTGAAATAGGGCGTCGCGAGGTCGAGGCCGAGCGAGCGGCGGTAGGCCTGAAATCGCCGCGCCAGCGCGCCGCCGCTGAAATCCATGAGATAGATCATGTCGTAGGCCGCCGCGATCGGCTTGCCCCGGAGATCGACTTGTCCCAGACGCGCGAGCCCCGGCCGCGTCGCCAGCATATCGGAGTCCATCGTAATGATGCGCGGATAGGATTCCGGCACGACGCGATCGAGGAACAGCCGGCGAAAGACCGCCCGGGAAAAGCGGCCGCGGCCGGCGAGGCCGCCGTCGAAGCGCGAGAAGTCGACGATCAGAAGCTTGATCCTCTCGCGCAGGGCGGGATCGAGCGCGTCGAAGCCGGGCGCGACATCCCCGGCCTCGCAGACAATGAAGATGTCGAAAGCGTCGGCGTCGCCTTGCGCAAGAAGCGACGCCGCGGCGCGGACCGCCGGCCGGAAGAACGCGAGGTCGGGCGTGAAGCAAAGCGCGGTCTTCATTTCTCACCGGAATTCCGCGCTGGGCGCTTCAGCCGTAAACCGGATCGACGGCGCCGACTTCGCGGTAATAGTGCGCGACGCGCGCATGCCAGGAGCGGCGCGACTGCAGGTGTTCGACGCCCGGCGCGTGCGAGGGCAGATCGAGCGCCGCGACGAGCCCTTCGATTTCGCGCCGCGCCGCATGTTGCGACGTCGTCAGCGCTCCGGCGGAGGCGTCCTCGATCCGGTCCAGCGCGGTGAGCCCGATCGGAAACAATTCGCGAAAGATGACGCGGTCGTGAAGGCCGTCGGCGACGCGAAAGTGCAATTCCGCGGCGAGCCGCGCGACGCTGACCGCAATCTGCCGCGCGTTGTTGCTGGCGATCGAGGCCATGCGGTTGCGCACCATCACCCAGTCGATGACGCCGTTGTCGACGAGGCGGCGCTTGCGCCGCGCCTCCATGACGAGGTCCGCGTAATGGGCCACGGCGCCGCGTTGCGAGCGGTCGTGATGGACGCGAGAAAAGACGTCGATGTCGATATAGCTGTCGTTGAGCGGCGAAACCAGCGTGTCCGCGAGGGAATGGGCGAGCCGCATGAGATAGGAATCGCTCGCCGGCGTGTCGATGACGACGAATTCGTATTCGTGCTCGACCGCGCCGATCGCCTCGGCGAACAGCGCGAATTCATGCGCTTCGTTGGCGCGCACGTCGTTCGATTGTCCGCGCGCCATCGCGCAATGGCGCGGCAGTTCGATCGGCCAAGGCGCGTTCGCCGACCACGACTTCCGGTTCTCGAAGAAGCGCGTGAGGGTTTGCTGGCGGGTGTCGAGATCGATGCAGGCGACCTTGTAGCCCGCCTTGAGCAGCGCCACCGCGAGATGGATCGACAGCGTCGATTTTCCCGCGCCGCCCTTTTCGTTGCCGACCACAATCACGTGAGCGCTGCGCAAATCCGGTGCTTCGTTGTCGAATTCCATGGCGGCGCCGAATCAGTGAAATTGCTCGCAGCAAACATAGACTCTTTGCGGCGAAGCGCCAATTGTGGCGCGAGATTTCAGGCGCGACTTCGTCGTCAGCGCGCGGGCTCGGCGTGGCCGATGATGCGAATGACGTCGGGGAATTCATCGCGCACCGATCGTTCGAGTGCGTCGACCCGGGCATGGGCCGCCTCGACCGTGACGTCGGGATCGACGCGGCAGTGAAAAATGACGAAATGGCCGGCCTCCGCCTTGCGAACCCGCACATCGTGGATATCGCGCAAGGCGCCCAGGCGCGCCGCGTTGCGGCTCAGCGAGAGCGCGATTTTCGCGGCCGCCGCGGGATCGGCCGCGCGGCCCCCGATCTCGCGCGTCTCCATCGGTTCGATATGGGTCTCGACTTCGATGTCGGCGCCCAATTCATCCTGGATGGCATTTTCAAGTTGCGTCGCGATTTCATGCGCGGCGGCCAGACTCATGCGTCCGTCGACCTCCAGATCGAGCGTCACGCTCTTGCGCTCGCCGACGTTCTGGACCGCGACGTGATGAACGAACAGGCGGCGTCGGCCGGCGATCACTTGCACGCGCTCGAGCACGGTCTCGTCGTCGAGCGCCGTGGGATCGGCGGTGATGGTCAGCGCGACATAGGGCCACCGCCGCGCGATGACCTCGGCGACTTCCGCCTTGATCGCGGCGACGCGTTCCAGCGGCAAGGTGCGCGAGACGAGCAGCCCGAGATCGCCGACGATCCGCGGGCCGTTGCGGCGAAGCCGAACGAAGTCGGTTCCCGCGACGCCGGGCACGCGCTCCACCGCGACGCGCAAGGCGCCCGCGACGCCCTTGGGCGCGGCGTCGACCAGCGCGTCGACGGTCCGCCGTCCCAGGCGAAAGCCCGCGACGCCGATGAATACGGCGACGCCGACCGCGGCGAGCGCGTCGGCGTGCGGCCAGCCCGCGCGCGTCGCGGCGAGGCCGACGAGGACGAGGACCGAGGAAATGAGATCGCTGGAGAAATGCAGCGCGTCGGCGGCGAGCGCGTCGCTTTGCGTTTCCCGCGCGACGCGCGTCAGGGCGCGCCAGCGCGCCAGGTCGACGCCGATCGACAGGAGGATCGCGCCGAACGCGAAGACATTGGCGTCGACGATCGGCGCCTCTTCCCCGATGCGGCGTAGCGCCTCGAAGGCGACGGCGACGGCGAGAACGATGAGAAACCCGGTCTGCGCGAGCGCCGCGACCGCCTCGATCTTGGCGTGGCCGAATGGATGATCGTCGTCGGCCGGCTTGTCGGCTTCGCGCACGGCGAAATAAGTCAGCCCGCTCGCGCCGATATCGAGGGCGTTATGCGCGGCTTCCGAGAGAAGCGCCAGCGAACCGGACATAGCCCCCGCCGCGAGCTTGGCGAGCGCCAGGGCGAGGCTCGCCGCGACGGAGGCGAGCGCGGCGCGCTGCTTGCGCGCCGAGGGAGCTTCGTTCTTGCCGGCTTGCATCATCAAGGGCATGTAGGCTTGGGTCATCAAGGACATGTATAAGTCGCGCGAGCGCGTTGCGCTTTATGATCCGTCGGCCGCGTCGACGCAAACCAGGAAGGGCCCAAGACCATGAAATATCTGCACACCATGATTCGCGTCAGCGATCTCGAGGCGTCGCTGGACTTTTTCGTCGGCAAGTTCGGTCTGGTCGAGACGAGGCGGCTGAGCAACGAAAAGGGCCGCTATACCCTGGTCTTCCTCGCCGCCCCCGATGACGCCGAGACTGCGAAGAAGACCCAGGCGCCGTTGGTGGAGCTGACGTACAACTGGGATCCGGAAGTCTATACGGGCGGGCGCAATTTCGGCCATCTCGCCTACGCCGTCGACGACATCTATGCGACTTGCGACAGGCTGCAAAAGGCGGGGGTCGTCATCAACCGTCCGCCGCGAGACGGCCGCATGGCGTTCATCCGCAGCCCCGACAATGTCTCGATCGAGTTGCTGCAGAAGGGCGAGGCGCTCGCGCCCGCCGAGCCCTGGGCGTCGATGGCCAATACCGGGGTGTGGTGAGGTCCGCGGGTCTCGGCGTTCAAACGATCGCCGCGTTGACGAGGTTGCGGAAGAGCAGGCGGAAATATTCGCGATACTCGGGAGCCTGCACCATCAGGATCGCGAATAACGCGTCGCGCGGCGAAATCCAGAACACGGTGCCCGCTATGCCGCCCCAGAAATATTCGCCGACGGCGCCCGCCGTCGGCGCAATGCCGGCATCGAGCCGCACCGCGAAGCCGAGCCCGAACCCGTGGCCGGGCCACAGCAAGGGGTGATTCTTGACGACATGCGGCCCCAGGTGGTCGCTCGCCATGAAGGCGAGGGTTCGCGAGCCGAGAATTCGGCCGCCGTTGAACGCGCCGCCGCCGCTCACCATGGCGAGAAAGCGCGCGTAATCGCTGATCGTCGAAAACAATCCGCCGCCGCCCATTTCGCAACGCGGCGGCGCGCTCAATTCGGTCGTGTCGGCCCCTGCGGAATTTAGCAGGTCGAACGAGAACGGCAGCGCGCGGCGCGCATGCTTGGACTCGGGCGTGTAGAAACCCGTGTCGGTCATGCCCAGCGGCGCGAATATTCGCTCGCGCAGGAATTCGCCGAGGCTGCGGCCAGCCACGATTTCGATGACCCGGCCGAGCACGTCGGTCGAGAGGCTATATTCCCACACCTCGCCCGGCTGATGCTGGAGCGGCAGGGTGGCCAAGACCTCCATGTGTTCGGCGGTCGACCGGTCGTGACTCATGATGCCGGCCGCGTGCGTCAGCTTCTGAACCGCGCCGAGGCCGGTGAATCCATAAGTCAGGCCCGAAGTGTGGCGCATCAGGTCCTGGATCGTGATCGGGCGCTTGGCGGGGACGAGATCGAGCTTGTCGCCGTTCTCGACGCCGACCTTCATGTCGGCGAAGGCGGGAATGTATTTGGCGAGCGGATCGGAGATCAGCAGCCGCCCTTCCTCGACGAGCGTCATCGCCGCGACGGTCACGATCGGCTTGGTCATGGAATAGATGCGGAAGATCGCGTCGGCGGACATCGGCGGCCCGTCCGGGCGCAACGCGCCGAGCGATTGCGCGAAGGCGACCTTGCCGTGCCGCGCGATCAGCATCGACATTCCCGGCGCATGTCTCGCCGCGATTTCCCGCTCCATCGCGTCGGTCATGCGACGCAGCCCGGCGCTCGAAAGGCCGACCTCCTCGGGCCGGGCGGTCGGCAGGCCCGAAAGAGCGTTGGAAGGGGCGTTCATCGGGCACTCCTCGCGTCGTTCGAAACGCGCGCACAATGTTCTAATCCGGCCTTGCGGGCAAGGCGGAACGGAGCCTGGGCCTGGCCGGACGGGGTCGGACTGGACTTGATCGGGGCGGCGGGACAAGAGTGAGGCATGAACGGTCCGCCCGACATGCTGAGCGTCCTGGCGCCGCCCGCGCCGCTGCCTGAGCGGCTGCGTCCGCAAAGCCTCGCCGAGGTCGCGGGGCAGGAGCATCTGACCGGGCCCGAGGGGGCGCTGACGCGGATGCTGCAAGCCCCGACGCTCGGCTCGATGATCTTCTGGGGGCCGCCCGGCTCCGGCAAGACGACGGTCGCGCGGCTGATCGGCCGCCAGGCGAAGGCCGAGTTCGTGCAAGTGTCGGCGATCCATTCCGGCGTCGCGGAGCTGAAGAAGATTTTCGACGCGGCGCGCGCGCGGCGCGCGGTCGGGGGCGCGACGCTGCTGTTCGTCGACGAAATCCATCGCTTCAACCGCGCCCAGCAGGATTCGTTCCTGCCGGTGGTGGAGGACGGCTCGATCACGCTGATCGGCGCGACGACCGAGAATCCGTCGTTCGAGCTCAACGCGGCGCTGCTCTCGCGCGCGCGCGTGCTGGTGTTTCGCGCGCTCGACGAGGCGGCGATCGAAAAGCTGATCGCGCGCGCGGAAAGCCTCACCGGCAAATCCCTGCCGCTCGACGGCGAGGCGCGCGCCGCGCTGATCGGCATGGCCGACGGCGACGGCCGCGCGGCGCTGACGCTCGCCGAGGAAGTGTGGCGCGCCGCGCGCGAAGGCGAGATATTCGACGCCGCGGGCCTCGTGGAAGTCGTGCAGCGCCGCGCGCCGATCTACGACAAGGCGCAAGAGGGCCATTACAACCTGATCTCGGCGCTGCACAAATGCGTGCGCGGCTCCGACCCGGACGCCGCGCTCTATTATCTCGCGCGCATGCTCGACGCGGGCGAGGACCCGCTGTTCCTGGCGCGGCGCGTGGTGCGCATGGCGAGCGAGGACATCGGCCTCGCCGACCCGCAGGCGCTCGTCGTCGCCAACGCCGCCAAGGACGCCTACGATTTCCTCGGCAGCCCGGAAGGCGAGCTGGCGATCGCCCAGGCGGTCGTCTACATGGCGACCGCGCCCAAATCCAACGCTGTCTATATGGCCTTCAACGCGGCGAAGGATCTGGCCAAGACCCGCGGCTCGCTGACTCCGCCCAAGACCATCCTCAACGCGCCGACCAAGCTGATGCGCGGGGAAGGCTACGGCGCGGGTTACGAGTACGACCACGACGCGCCGGACGCCTTCAGCGGCCAAAACTATTGGCCCGAGGCGCTCGGCCGGCGCAAGCTCTACGAGCCGGTCGAGCGCGGCTTCGAGCGCGAAATCAGGAAGCGGCTGGAGTATTGGGCGAAGCTGCGGCGGGAGCGAGGGCAGGGGTGAGCGGGGGATCGGCCGCCCCCGCTAATGCACCCGTCTTTCCTCGTCCTTCCAGAACGGCTTCCTCAGCTCGCGTTTGAGGATCTTGCCGGCGCCGGAGAGCGGCAGCGGGCTCTCTCGGATCTCCACGCTGCGCGGGCATTTGTAATGGGCGATCAGCGTCTTGGCGAAGGCGATCAGTTCGTCGGCGGAAACCTGCGCGCCGCCGCGGGGCACGACGACGGCGTGGACCTGCTCGCCCCATTCCTCGTCGGGAATGCCGATGACGGCGCATTGGGCGACGGCGGGATGTTGGGCGAGAGCGTTCTCGACCTCGATCGAATAGACGTTCTCGCCGCCGGTGATGATCATGTCCTTGACGCGGTCGACGATGTAGACGAAGCCGTCCTCGTCCATGTAGCCGCCGTCGCCGGTATGCATCCATCCCTCGACGATCGCCTTGGCGGTTTCTTCGGGACGCTCCCAATAGCCCATCATCACGTTGTCGCCGCGCGCCACGATCTCGCCGATGACGCCCGCCGCCACGGGCTGGTCATGGGGATCGACGATCCTCACTTCGCAGCCGTATGTCGCGCGGCCCGCCGAACGATGGCGGCCTTTGGCGAAGCCCGCGCCGACGTGTTCCTCCCAGCGCAGCACGGTCGCGACAGGCGACAACTCGGTCATGCCGTAGCCTTGGGCGAACTGCACATGCGGCAGGGCCGCCATGGCCCTGCGGAGCACGGCTTCGCTGATCGGCGAAGCGCCGTAGGTGACGCGTATCAGAGAAGACAAATCATAGGACCCGATCCTGGGGTGATCGGCGAGCATCTGAATCATCGTCGGCACCAGGACGGTGTCGGTGACGCGCTCCTTCTCGATGATCGCCAGGACGCCCTCGGGAGTGAACGCCGGGATCATCACATTGGCGCCGCCGTGGAGCAGCAGCATGTACATCGCGCCGGCGTTGGCGAGATGGAACATCGGCGCGGCATGCAGGTAGGCGCGTGTCCCGGAGGAGGGGAATTCGGCGAGCCCATTGAGCGCGTTCGCCATCAGATTGCCATGGCTGAGCATGACCCCTTTCGAGCGGCCCGTGGTGCCGCCGGTGTAGAAGATTCCCGCAAGGTCCGCGCTCTTGCGCATGGCGTCGGGAATCGGCTCGCTTCGTCGAAGCAAGCCTTCGTAACTCTGCGCTCGGCCGGGCGGCTCGCCGTCGTCCGCATAGACCAGCTCGAGATCGGGCATCGCCTGCCCCAGCGCGAGCCCGACCGGCGCGAACGTCTTGTCGAACAGCAGCGCCTTTGGCCGGCAGTCGCGCAGCGCGTCCTCGTTCTCCGCCTGGTTCCATCGGATATTGAGCGGCACGATCACCGCGCCGGCCCATGCCGCGGCAAGATAGGTTTCGAGATAGCGGTCGGAATTGAGCGCAAGGATCGCGACGCGTTCGCCGGGAGCGGCGCCGAGCGCGCGCAGCCCGGCCGCCAGCCGCGCGACGCGCTCTGCGGTCTCCCGCCATGTGCGCCGCCGGTCGCCATATATTGTCGCGAGGCCGTCAGGGTTGAGTTGCAGAACCCGCCGCAATCCATGCGTGACATTCATCGCGAACTCCTCCCAGGAATTGGCGCTCTGCGTCGCCCATGCCTTTTGCCGGCGACTAGAGCACACCGAGAGGTCGACGGGAAGCTTTGATAAGACAGCTTATTTTCGCTCGTCGATCGTCCGCTCGCCGCCGCTTCCGCTTCATTCGCCGTCAGCGAAATAGCGCGGCAGCTCGCGCTCGAATTCCGGGAAATAGCGCGCGATCACGCTGACGTCGAAGCGCGCGAGAATGGACTCCTTCGCCTCGCGGTCGAGGAGGAAGCGGAACGCGGCTTCGATCAGTCGCTCGGGCGCCCGCCCGCCGGCGAGGCGCGCAACATCGGCGCGCCTTAGGGTTACGCGATGGCGGCTCGTCCCGGCCGCTTCGCCGACGACGACGTCGAAGACGAGCGGGTCGTCGCCGCTGCGTCTTGTGATCGTGATCATATGTCGACTCCCGGTCCCGAGTGGACGACGAAGCCCGGCGTCGCCCGCCTTGCCGCTCCCGCCGCCCGCCGTTATAAGCGCGGCGCGTTTCCCGCAACCCTTCCCTGAAGAAAGCGCCCATGGCCCTCGAACGGACTTTTTCGATTCTCAAACCCGACGTCACGCGCCGCAACCTCACCGGCGCCGTCAACGCCAGGATCGAGGCCGCCGGGCTTCGCATCGTCGCGCAAAAGCGCGTTCACATGACCCGCGCCCAGGCCGAGACGTTCTATGGGGTGCACAAGGAGCGGCCGTTCTTCGGCGAGCTGGTGGAGATGATGACCGCGGCGCCGGTCGTCGTCCAGGTGCTCGAGGGCGACAACGCGATCCAGCGCTACCGCGACGTGATGGGCGCGACCAATCCTGAAAAGGCCGCCGCGGGCACCATCCGCAAGGATTTCGCGCTCTCGATGGGCGAGAATTCCGTGCACGGCTCGGACGCGCCGGAGACGGCGGCGGCAGAGATCGCGCAGTTCTTCGCCGGCAACGAGATCGTCGGCTAAGCAGGATTTCGGAAAAGTGGACGCCGGTTTTCCGACAAAAATCCTGCCTTTTAAAGGAGTCTAAGCAGACCCGCGTTGGCGAGCCAACGTGGGTTTGCTTAGTCGCCTTCCGCCGGCGCGCGCGGCTTGGCCTCGCGCGCGCGCTTCATCAGCGCCTCCTCCATGCGCTCGGCCGTTTCGCGCAAATGCGGATTGCGCGACTCGCGCCCGGCGCGGCCGGCGTCGAGGTCGGCCTGGAAGCCGTCGCGCAGCGGCCATTGCTCGCCGAGCAGCTCGAAGCCGGCCTCCGCGATCGACTCGATCGCCCTGGCGAGCTGGGCCTCCGAGCGGCCGACCTTGGACAGGACGAGGACGACGCGTCCTTCGGCGCCGCGCTTGGCGAGCTTGCGCGCGAGCGCCAGGGTCGGGCGCAGATCGTCGATCGAGGTGCCCGTCGGCAGGAACACCACGTCGCTCTCCTCGGCGAGTTCCTTGGTCAGGTCGTCGGCGAGTCCGCGCGTGTCGGCGACGATGAAATCGACCCCCTCGTCGTTCTTGCGCAGCTTCTTCAGGCTCTTGAACGAACGCGCGTCGATTTCCGGCTCGATGCCGCCGCGTAAGCGAACCGCGTTCCATTCGACGCAAGTGAGCTGCTCGAGATCGAAGTCGGCGAGCATGGCCTTGTGGCCGCGGTGCGCGGCGCCGACCGCGAAAAGCCGCGCCAGCGTGCTCTTGCCGACGCCGCCCTTCTGGCTGACGAAACTGACCGTTTTCGACAGCCGGTTGCCCTTGCTCATCGTCCCCTCCGCGAAACCCATGGGGCAACATAGGATGAAACGACACGGTCCAAAAGGCCTTTACGCGCCGCGCGGGACGGGCGCCCGCTCAGCGCTTCGGCGCCAAGAGCGCGAACTTCGCGCCTTGCGGATCGAGGGCTTGGAGAACCCAACCCCCGCCGGGAACCTGATGCGGGCCGTTGACGCCCCGACCGCCGGCGGACTTGACGCGCTCGGCGGCGGCGTCGATGGCGTCGACGTTGAAGTAATAGAGCCAGTACGGGGCCGGCGTCTCGGCCGTCTTGGTCATCATGCCGCCGCCCTGACCGCCTGCGATCTCGAACACCTGATAGGTTCCCATCGCCCCCATATCCATCGCCTGGGTCTTCTTCCAGCCGAACAGGCCGGAATAGAAGGCGAAGGCGCTGTCGAGGTCGCCGGCGCGCAACTCGCGCCAGCCGACATTGCCCGCAGCGTCCGAAGCCATCGGCGGGCGCGGGTCTTCGGCGGGCCGCCCTTTGAAGACGACGAACGCCGCGCCATGGGGATCGCCGACGACGGCGAAGCGGCCGACGGTCGGGATGTCCGCGGGGGCGCGGTAGATCTTGCCGCCGGCGGCGGCGATCTTCGCCGCATAGGCGTCGACGTCGGGCACGCCGACATAGCCGAGCCAGCCCGGCCGCGCGCCCATCTCGCGCGCCTCGTCGGGCAGCGCCATCAGCCCCGCGACCACGTTCGGCCCGGTGGAAAACAGGGTGTAGGGAAAGCCGGCCATCCCAGCGTCCGCCGCGCTCCAGCCGACCACGCGAGCGTAGAAATCCGCCGCGGCCTTCGCGTCGGCGGCCATGTATTCGTACCAGACGAAGCTTCCCAGAGGCGCAGGCATGGGGGTTTCTCCCTTTGGAAGTCGCGATAAGCGGGCGCCGCGCCGGCGACGACGCTGATAATGTGAATGTCTATCATGTTTTGCGTGTGACGGGCCGGATGGCTCCGGGCGCGGCCTCGGCGGCGCCGGGTCGGTCTTCGCAAAATGCAAGGGCATGGAAGCTGGCGGGCAGGTTTGCTATGTTGCCGGCATGAAACGCGATGACGCCATGAGCCTGCTGCGGGCGCACGAAGCCGATTTGAAGCGACTCGGCGTCGAGCATCTGTACTTGTTCGGATCGACCGCGCGCGGCGAGGCGAGCGACGATTCCGACGTCGACCTGTTTTTCGATCATGAAAAAGGCAAGCTCGGCCTGTTCGAACTGATGGACCTGAAGGAGCGCGCCGCCGACATACTCGGCCGCCCGGCCGACATCATGACGCGGGGCAGCCTGCATCCGCGTCTAAGGAAGCGGATCGAAGAGTCGGCCGTGCACGTGTTTTAGCGTTTCGACGTCGTCGGATATTGACGGGCACTTCGTCATTGCGAGCAAAGCGAAGCAATCCAGACTTGGGGATTGCGGCGGCGGCTTAGTCTGGATCGCTTCGCTTTGCTCGCGATGACGACGCGGGGAGCGCCGCTTCATTGAAATTTTCGCTTCTTGAACGCCGAGATGTCCGCCGACGCCAGTTTGAACCATTCGCCGTTCGCTCGTTTGTCTTCGAAGCGCCGATGCCAATAGGCTTCAATGCCAGCGGGATCGTCGGTCCTGATTGCGTGAACGAGCGTCGCCTTATCGGGAAGGGCGACGCGAATTTGTTTAACTCGCCGTTCCAAGTCGTCGCTTCGGCCAACTTTGTAGAAATCGCCCGATCGGATTAGATAAACAAAGCCCTCTGGTACCCATGCTGGCCTCGCAAGGGGAGTACGATTGGTCATTTGCCCTTCTGGCAGCATGGCGGCGATATCAGCGAATGCGGCATCTTCCGTCGTGCGTTTCGCGATTGCGGCGATAAGGTTTGAACGCGCTCCAAAATGTCGTTTGACGGCTTGCGCGGTGGGAACGGAAGGGGCGGACTTCCGATAGATTTCGATTTCATCGTAAGTCGGCAGCCGCCCAAAGTGACGACAAGCAGCGATGACGCCGGCGAGCACCTCGTCAGAGTCGAGGCGTTCGGTCCAATCGTTCGGCCGATATCCGGCTTCGATTAGAGCGTCGCCCCAGCGCGCCCAGAGCTTCCCGCGCCACTGATGCTCGGCGATGCCGGTTTCTCGCGCGAACAGCTTTTGTCCGGGCGGCCGCCCGTCGTTCGACGCGGCGAGCCTGCGAATCTCGCTAAGAACCAAATCGCCCATTCGAAATCGATACTCGAACGGCTGAGAAAAGCCAAAACCCCAAATGGGAGGCGTGTATGCTCCCCATCTACTCCGCCGCCGCCCGTGCCTTCTTCCCCGCCCGCTTCGCCAGCGCCGCGCGCAAATACGCCCCCGTGTGGCTTCGCGGGTTGCGCGCGATCTGCTCCGGCGTGCCCGCAGCGACCACTTCGCCGCCGCCGTCGCCGCCTTCCGGCCCCATGTCGACGATCCAGTCGGCGGTCTTCACCACTTCGAGATTGTGCTCGATGACCACCATGGTGTTGCCCTGGTCGACCAGTTCGTGCAGCACGTCGAGCAATTGCGCGACGTCGTGGAAATGCAGGCCCGTCGTCGGCTCGTCCAAGAGATAGAGCGTGCGCCCGGTGGAGCGGCGCGCGAGCTCCTTGGCGAGCTTGACGCGCTGCGCCTCGCCGCCCGACAGGGTGGTCGCGGGCTGGCCGACCTTGACGTAGCCGAGGCCGACGCGCTTCAGCGTCTCCATCTTGTCGCGGATCGAGGGCACCGCCTTGAAGAGATTCGCCGCTTCCTCGACCGTCATGTCGAGCACGTCGGCGATCGAATGGTCGCGATAGCGCACTTCCAGCGTTTCGCGATCGTAGCGCTTGCCCTTGCAGACGTCGCAGGTGACGTAGACGTCGGGCAGGAAGTGCATCTCGATCTTGATGACGCCGTCGCCCTGGCAGGCTTCGCAGCGCCCGCCCTTGACGTTGAAGGAGAAGCGCCCGGCCTGATAGCCGCGCGCCTTGGCCTCGGGCAGGCCGGCGAACCATTCGCGCATGGGGGTGAAGGCGCCGGTGTAGGTGGCGGGATTGGAGCGCGGCGTGCGGCCGATCGGCGACTGGTCGATGTCGATGACCTTGTCCAGCCGCTCGAGCCCCTCGATGCGCTCGTGCGGCGCGGGATGCTCGCTGGCGCCGTTCAAATGGCGCGCCACCGCCTTGTAGAGCGTGTCGACGATGAGGGTCGACTTGCCGCCGCCGGAGACGCCGGTGACGCAGGTGAAGGCGCCGAGCGGAATCGTCGCCGTGACGTTTTTCAAATTGTTGCCGCGCGCGCCGACGATGCGAATTTCGTGGCCCGGCGCCGCGACGCGCCGCCGCGCGGGCGTCGGCACGAAACGCACGCCCGAGAGATATTGCCCGGTGAGCGAGTTTGGGTTGGCTTTAATTTCCTCCGGCGTTCCCTTGGCGACGATCTCGCCGCCGTGAACGCCCGCGCCGGGGCCGATGTCGACGACGTAATCGGCGGCGAGAATCGCATCCTCGTCGTGCTCGACGACGATCACGGTGTTGCCGAGTTCGCGCAGGCGCCTCAGCGTGTCGAGCAGGCGCGCGTTGTCGCGCTGGTGCAGGCCGATCGAGGGCTCGTCGAGCACGTAGAGCACGCCGGTGAGGCCGGAGCCGATCTGCGAGGCCAGGCGGATGCGCTGGCTCTCGCCGCCCGACAGCGTGCCGGAGGCGCGCGACAGGGTGAGATAGTCGAGGCCGACGTCGCGTAAGAAAGTCAGCCGGTCGCCGATCTCCTTGAGGATGCGATGGGCGATTTCGTTGCGCTGGGAATCGAGCGCGCGCGGCAGCTCGCGCGCCCAATCGATCGCCGCCTTGACCGAAAGCGTGCTGACCTCGCCGATGTGCTTGCCGTCGATCTTCACCGCGAGCGCCTCGGGCTTGAGGCGGAAGCCGTGGCAGGCCTCGCACGGCGTCGCGGTCATGAAGCGCTCGATTTCCTCGCGCGACCATTCGCTTTCCGTTTCGCGGTAGCGCCGCTCGAGGTTCTTGACGACGCCCTCGAACGGCTTCTTCACCTCATAGGATCGCAGCCCGTCGTCGTAGGCGAAGCGCACGTCCTCCTCGCCCGAACCGTTGAGGATGACGTCGCGCGCCTTCTCCGGCAGGCTCGCCCAGGGCGCGTCGAGGCGGAACTTGTAATGCCGGCCGAGCGCCTCCAGCGTCTGCAGATAATAGGGCGAGGTCGATTTCGCCCAGGGGGCGACGGCGCCCCTGCGCAGGGTCAGGCGCGGATCGGGAACGACGAGCCCGGGATCGACCGTAAGTTCGGAGCCGAGGCCGCCGCAGGCCGGACAGGCGCCGAAAGGATTGTTGAACGAGAACAGCCGCGGCTCGATTTCCGCGATCGTGAAGCCGGAGACGGGGCAGGCGAATTTCGAGGAGAAGAGGATGCGGCGCGGCTCGCCGCCCTCTTCAGGCGCGTCGGCGAATTCGACGATCGCGAGGCCGTCGGCGAGCTCCAGCGCGGTCTCGAAGCTTTCGGCGAGGCGGCTCGCCATGTCGGGGCGCACCACCAGTCGATCGACGACGACCTCGATGTCGTGCTTGAGCTTCTTGTCGAGCGCGGGCGCGTCGGCGATTTCGTAGAAGGCGCCGTCGATCTTCACGCGCTGAAAGCCGCGCTTCATGAATTCGGCGAGCTCCTTGCGATATTCGCCCTTGCGGCCGCGAACGACCGGCGCGGTGAGATAGAGCCGCGTGCGCTCGGGCAGGGCGAGCACGCGATCGACCATCTGGCTCACCGTCTGGCTCTCGATCGGCAGCCCGGTGGCGGGCGAATAGGGCACGCCGACGCGCGCCCACAGCAAGCGCATGTAGTCGTGGATCTCCGTCACCGTGCCGACCGTCGAGCGCGGATTTTTCGACGTGGTCTTCTGTTCGATGGCGATCGCCGGGGAAAGCCCGTCGATCTGGTCGACGTCGGGCTTCTGCATCATTTCGAGGAACTGGCGCGCATAGGCCGAGAGCGACTCGACATAGCGGCGCTGACCCTCCGCGTAGATCGTGTCGAAGGCGAGCGACGACTTGCCCGAGCCGGAAAGACCGGTGAACACCACGAGCTTGTCGCGCGGAATCGTCAGGTCGACGTTCTTGAGATTGTGCTCGCGCGCGCCGCGCACCTCGATCGTGCGGCCGCCGAACAGCCTTTCGACCGGCTGCGCGGCTTTGGATGGTTTCGAAGACTTGACGCTCGCCATGACGGCCTTTGCTGCAGAGACGCGAATCGCTTGGGGGCTTGCGCCGGGCCTGGGCGAATGCTAGAACAAACTAAGAACGTTGGGAAGCGCCCCAAGGGGGCGTTCATGGGGAATGTAGTGCGGAAATCGCGCTCGCCAAATGACGGGCGCGCGCGCGGGCTGTGGACAAGTGGCGCAAGGCGCCAGCGCCGCCGGCGCGCGACGGGTACGGTGGCCCGGGTTTGCCCTTCTCCCGCAAGCGCGAGAGGGGGCAATGAGCGTTAGAAGGAGAGCATCATGGCGGGTAGCGTCAACAAAGTCATTCTGATCGGGAATCTCGGCAAGGACCCGAAGGTGAGCCGCTTGAATTCCGGCGATCAGGTGGTGAGCTTCAGCCTCGCGACGTCGGAGACCTGGCGCGACAAGGCGACCGGCGAGCGCAAGGAAAAGACCGAGTGGCACAACGTCGTGGTCTTCAATGAGAACATCGGCAAGATCGTCGAGCAATATTGCAAGAAGGGCACGAAGGTTTACGTCGAGGGCCAGTTGCAGACGCGCAAATGGACCGATCAGTCGGGCGTCGAAAAATACACCACCGAAGTCGTGCTGCAGCGCTTTCGCGGCGAATTGACCCTGCTCGACTCGCGCGGCGGCGGCGAGGGCCGCGACAGCGTTTCCGGCGGCGAAGAACGCGGCGCGAGCTTCGGTCGCTCGTCGCCGGTCGACAAGCGCCCGGCGCTGGCGAGCGGCGGCGGCGCGGGCGCCGACCTCGACGACGACATTCCGTTCTGAGCCATAAGTGTCGCTTGCGCGTGAGCGACGGGACGAGAACAGCTTTGTGCGCACATTTGGGGACCGGGAGTTTCCCCGTCCGTCGGTCCCGGCGCCGTTCGCCGATTTGACCGGGAAATTTGGCCCGGTCCTCGACGCCCGCGCCGAATTTGCATTGACGCCGTTGCAGGCCTCCGGCCCGGCGCGGCCTCCCTTGATCGCGATGGCGGTCTCGCTGGCCGCGCATGGCGCGCTGTTCGCCGCGTTGGCGTTGTTCGCCTCGTCGTCCGCGCCGCTGGACGGCGCCGTGGAAATCCCCGTCGAAATCGTCGTCGAGGCGCCTCCGGAAACGCCGGCGGTCGCCGAACCGCCCGCGCCTGTCGAGCCGCCGCCAGCGGCGGTCGCGCCATCGCCGCCGCCCACGCCCGCTGAGGCGACGCCGCCGCCGCCCGTTGAGCCGCAGCCTCCGCCGCCCGTCGAGACGCCGCCGCCCGCGCCCGCTGAGGCGACGCCCCTGCCGGCCATTGAGCCGCCTCCGCCGTCGCCTGTCGAGACGCTTCCGCCGCCGCCTGCGCAGACGCCTCCTCCGCCGAAGCCCGAGCTCCCGCCGGCGCCGAAGGAGCCGCCGCCGGCGCCCAAGGCGGCGCCGCGGCCTCAGCCGAAGCCGCAGCCCAAACCGGCGCCCGCGCGGCCGGCCGCGACCGAACCCGCCGCCGCGCCCAAATCCGCGGCGCCGAGCCCGGCGGCGCCCAAGGCGGACCTCGGCGCCTATCGCGCGTCGCTTTACGCGCGAATCTACAGCGCCGTCCGCTATCCCGAATCGGCGCGCGAGCGCGGCGCCGTCGGCGTGGCGGTCGTGAGTTTTTCCTTCGACGCGACGGGGCAGGTGACGTCCGCCGCCCTCGCGCAATCGAGCGGCGACGCCGCGCTCGACGCCGACGCGGTGGCGAGCGTTCGGCGCGCGAGTCCGCTGCCGCCGCCGCCCGAAGGGGCGCCGCGCGCCTATGCGGTCCCGATCCGCTATCGCCTGCGCTAAAGCCGCAAGCAGCGCGGCGGCGAGGCGCGCGCCTTTTGTCGCCATTGCCGGCGCGAGCGAAGCCATCCATATTGGCCCCGCGGCGCTCCGTCCGAATTCAAACCGGAAATCGTTCGCCGGGGGAACGAAGCGGGAGGGAGGGGCGAAGCGATGCGGGCGATTGCGGATGGCCTCCTGCGCGAGCCGGCCCACGTCTGCGCGGCCGTCTGCGCGGTGCTGCGCGACGAAACGCGCGCGGCAAACGATCTCTTCGTTCGCGTCGCCGAACGCGCGAAGAGCGCCGGCCTGCGCCTCGCCGGCGCATTGCAGCAGGACGAGCCGCGTCCGGGGCGACGCCGCTGCGACATGTTTCTGCGCGATCTCGCGAGCGGGCGGCTGATCCGCATTTCCGAGGATCGCGGCGATCTCGCGCAAGGCTGCCGTCTCGATCCGGGCGCGCTGACCGAAGCGGCGGAACTGATCGAGCGCGCGATCCGCAGCGCCTCGCCCGATCTCGTCATTCTCAACAAATTCGCCAAGGCCGAGGCGGAGGAGGGCGGCGGCGTGCGCGACGCGATCGCCGCGGCGCTGGAAGCCGACATCCCCGTTCTCATCGGCGTCGCCGCGGCCTACGCTCCCGCGCTCAGAGACTTCGCCGGCGATCTCTGCGCGATCGTCGCGGACGAAGCGGCGGTGCGGCGGTGGCTCGGGGCGCGCTTTGGCGAATGGGAATGGCTTGCCGAGGGCGAGGCGGTGGCGCGCTGACGCAAGCGTCGAGGCCGACCGCGCCGTGCTAAATTACAGCGACGATTCGCGCCCGGCGGAATGCGGCGCGGCTCTCACGGAGACCTAGGAATGACGTCGCTCGCAACCGCCGTCACGGTCGCCGCGCTGATGTTCGTCAGCGGCGGGATCGGGCTGTCGCTGCAAAAGCGATTGGCCGAGCACCATACGTCGGACCGGTCGAGCGACATGATCGGGGGCGTCGTCGGGCTCATCACGCTGCTGCTCGCGCTGGTTCTCGGGCTCCTCATCTGGACCGCCTATGGCGTCTTCAATACGCAGCAGAGCGAGCTGCAAACGCTCTGCGCGAAGGCGCTGGAGTTCGATCTGGAAATGCGGCAATATGGCCCCGAGGCGAAGCACGGGCGCGAATTGCTCAGGACCGACCTCGTCTGGGCGCACGAGCAATTCTGGGGCGACGAAGAGGCGGCGAACCTGGCTTACGCGGCGTCCTACGCCAACATGGACACGATGAGTTCGTTCCTCGGCGCTCTCCAGCCGACGACGGAGGCGCAGAAGCAATTGCTCGGCGACGCCCGGCGCAATTACGGGTTCATCGGCGAATATCGATTGCTGATGTCGCTGCAATTGACCCATCCCATATCCTGGCCGCTCATCGTCGCGGTGACGGCTTGGTCGTGTCTATTGTTCTGCGGGCTGGGCATGCTCTCGCGCGTCAACGCGACGACGCTGACCGCGCTCGCGCTGGGCGCGTGCGCCGTGGCCAGCGCGATCTTCCTGATTCTCGAATTCAGTCAGCCCTATACGAGTTCGATCCGCATTTCGCCGGCAGGGCTCGAACAAGTGATCGTCGACCTGGACAAATAGCCTTCCCCGCCGCGCCTGCGCGGGGACAATCGAGGAGACGCGCCATGGCGAATTACCAGATACTCAGCGAGTCCGAAATTCATTCGGCGCTGCAAAGGCTGAGGGATTGGTCGGTCAAGGGGCAAAATATCGAAGCTGTCTTCGAGTTCCAGACCTTTCGCGACGCGATCGCGTTCATCGTGCAGGTCGCGATCGAGGCCGAAGTGATGAACCATCATCCGGAATTCCATAATTCGTACAATCGCGTGTCGTTTTCGTTCTGCACCCATGACGCGGGCTTCAAGATCACCGACCTCGACATCGAAATCGCGTCACGGATCAGCGCCGCCGCGCATCGCTTCCAGAGCATGGGATGACGCGCCGCCGGGGCGAAGGGGGCGATCGTGGTTTCGACCGAGGAGGCCGCTCCCGTGCCTGATTCCCATCCCCCATCCGATTGCGAATTCGCGCGGAAGGTCGTCGTCGTCACCGGAGGAAGCGCCGGCATCGGCCGCGCCGTCGCTCAGCGCTTCGCGAAGCGCGGCGCGCATGTCGTCATCGCCGGCAGAAACATCGACGCGGCCAATCGGGCGGCGGACGAAATCGCGCGCGAGACGAAGGTCGGCGCCCTGGCGGTGCAAGTCGACGTCAGCGTTCCCGAACAGTGCGAAAAGCTCGTCGCCGAGGCCGTGGCGCATTTCGGCGCGCTCGACGTCCTCGTGAACAACGCGGCCCATTTCGCGGTGGTCGCGCTGCTCGACGCGCACGCCGAGGAAGCCGCGCGGTTTCTCGACACGAACATCCGCGGCCCGTTGCTCTGCGCCCGCGCGCTGGCGCGTTGGGCCGTTGGGGCCAGCCGAACCGCCGCCATCGTCAATATCAGCAGCATCGCGGGAGCGCGGCCGGCGCCGGGCTGCGGGCTCTATTCGGCCTCCAAGGCGGCGCTCGACAGCCTGACGCGGTCGATGGCGCTGGAATGGACCCCTAGGGGAATTCGCGTCAACGCCGTCGCGCCCGGCCACGTGAACACCGAAGGCGTGATGGCGGATTTCGCCGCGGGCCGGCTCGACTACGCCGCCATGATCGGGCGCATCCCGGCGGGCCGGATCGCCGACGTTCAGGACGTCGCCGAGGCCGTGATCTTCCTCGCCAGCGAAAGGTCGCGCCACATCGTCGGACAGACGCTGACCGTCGACGGCGGGGAAGGGTTCTAAGGGGGAAAACCGGCGTCCTCAGGCGAACGCCAGCGCGGCCCGCTTGTGCTCGGCGACGAGCGCGGCGAGATCGACGCCGACGGGCGCGCCGTCGAGGACGCGCCAACGCCCGGCGATCATCACGCGGTCGGCGCGGTGCGCGCCGCACAACACCAGCGCGGCGATCGGATCGTGGGCGCCGCTGAAGCGCGGCTCGTCGAGCGTGAACATCGCCAGGTCCGCCTCCAGGCCGACGGCGATGCGGCCGATGTCGTCGCGCCCCAGGCAGCGCGCCGAACCCTCGGTCGCCCAGCGCAACGCGTCGAGGTGGGTGACGCCGGAGGCGCCGTAGCGCAGCCGCCCGAGCATCAGGGAATGGCGCACCGCCTCCATCATGTTGGAGGAATCGTTCGAGGCGGAGCCGTCGACGCCGAGCCCCACCGGCGCGCCGGCGGCCTCGAGATCCTTCGTCGGGCAGATGCCCATCGCCAGCAGCATGTCGGAAGCCGCGCAATGGCAGATTCCGACGCCCGCGCGCCCCAGCCTGCCGATTTCGTCGGGGTTGAAGTGGATGCCGTGCGCCACCCAGGCGCGCTGGGTCAGCCAACCCGCCTCCTCCAGCAGGTCGACCGAGCGCATGCCGAAAGTCGCCTGGGCATAGACGTCCTCGTCCGGGGATTGGCAGAGATGGGTGTGCAGCCGGCAATCGTGGCGCTCGGCGAGCCGAGCCGATTCGACGAGGACCCGCCGGGGCACGGCCAGCGGCGAACACGGCGCCAGCGCGATGCGGATTTGCGCGCCGGGGCTGGGGTCATGGAACAGCTTGAGCACGCGCTCGCAATCCTCCAAGATTGTGTCCGCGTCCTGCACGATCGAGTCGGGTTGCAGCCCGCCGTCCTTTTCCGAAAGGCCCATCGAGCCGCGCGTCACCGTCATGCGCGGGCCGAGCTTCAGCGCTTCCTCGACCTCGATGTCGATCGCGTTCTCCAGCCCCGCCGGGAACAGATTGTGATGGTCGGCCGCCGTCGTGCAGCCCGATAGCATCAGCTCGATCAAGGCCATGCGCACGGCGATGCGCAAGTGCTCCGGCTTCGTGCGCGCCCAGACGCGTTCGAGCGCGACGAGCCAGGGGAGGAGGTCCTTGCCGAACCCGGCGGGGTGCGCGCGCGTCAGCGTCTGATAGAAATGATGATGGGCGTTGACGAGGCCGGGCAGGACGACGTGGCGCGAAGCCTCGAAGGTCGCCTCGACGGGCGCCGACGGCGTGCCGCCGCGACCGACGAGCTCGACGATGTGCGTCCCCTCGACGACGATTCCGCGCTCGGCGCCCTCGGCGAGAATCGCGAGCGGGTCCTTGATCCACAGACGCATGCCGGGCGGTGTCCTTGAAATGGATTCAGGCCGCGCCGGGGGGCGGCCGCGCCTTATCGCTCGATGCGCATCTTCGACGCCCCCTTGGGCGCTGTAAACCTGTTTCTCCCCGCGGCGTCCGCTCGAAGACGATCGGGGCGGCGGTCGGGGAGAAAGGAAATTTAGAGTCGACCTGTCGGCTGGGCTCTCCTATGCTGCCGCATCGGGGAGGTTGGGGGCGAGTTGGGCGGTCCGAGAGTCCGGCTGGAATCGAACGCGGTTCCGTCTTGCGATTGCATCGCGCGCGAAGTCCTCGACGTTGATGACGACTGGAGACTTTCATGCGCGCCGCCGTAGCACTCGCTTTCGCCATCGCGGGAGGGCTTTGGAGTCCCGCGTTCGCGCTCGACAAAGTCACGTTCGGCACCAATTGGCTCGCCGACGCCGAGCACGGCGGCTATTATCAGGCGCTGGTCGACGGCACCTACGCCAAATACGGGCTCGACGTGACGATCCTGCAGGGCGGGCCGCAGTCGAACGGGGGCATGCTCCTCGTCGCGGGAAAGATCGAATTCTTCATGGGCGGCGACATGATCGGCGATTTCCTGTCGGTCGAGCAGGGGATACCGACGATCGCCGTCGCCGCCGACTTTCAAAAGAACCCGCAGATCTTCATGTCGCATCCCGGCGTCGGGCTGGACAAATGGACCGATTTGCCCAAGGCGACCGTGTTCGCCAGCAGCGGCGCGCTCAACACCTTCTACGCCTGGATGCGCATGGCCTATGGGTTCAAGGACGAGAACGTCAAACCCTACAATTATAATTCGGCGCCGTTCATCGCCGACAAGAATTCGATCCAGCAGGGCTACCTGACCTCGGAACCCTTCGAGGTGGAAAGGCAGGGCGGCTTCAAGCCCAATGTCTTCCTGCTGTCGGACTACGGCTATTCGACTTACGCCACCTTGATCGAGACGCGCCGCGAAATCGTGGAGAAGAACCCCGGTCTCGTGCAGCGTTTCGTCGACGCCTCGGCGATCGGCTGGTACCACTATCTCTATGGCGACAACAAAAAAGCCAACGAGATGATCAAGAAAGAGAACCCCGAAGTGACCGACGAGCAGATCGCGTTTTCGGTCGCCAAGATGAAGGAATACGGCGTCGTCGATTCCGGCGATACGGTCAAGCTGGGCATCGGCGCGATGACCGACGAACGCGTGAAGGACTTCTTCGACAAGATGGTCAAGGTCGGCATCGTCAAGGCGGACACCGATTACAAGAAGGCCTACACGTTGCAGTTCGTCGACAAGGGCGTCGGCGCGGATCTGAGGCCGAAGTGAGACGGACGCGCCTCCTTCCCCCGCAAGGGGGGAAGGGGCGCTCCGCCATCCGAAAACCGCATCGCTTCTGCGCCGCCAGCGCGGTCGACTGGCCTTCCCTCGTCGCGCGCTTCTCCGCCGTCACGCGTCGGGGCTGACCGCGAAGCCGGCGAGGTGCTCGGGAACGCTCCACCTTTGCGTCGGGTCGGGGAGGTGGCGGACGGGGTGAATATCGCCGCGCCACGCGACCCCCATCATCTGCGCGGTTTGGTAGACCATCGTCCTCCAGCCTTTGGCGTCCAGCGCGCGCAAGGCGGCGGAAACATGGGGCGATACGAGATCGTGGAACAGGACCATCGCCGTCGGTTCGAGATAAGGCTCGCACGCGAGCGCGTCGTTGGTCGGCGCCTCGCCCTCGTGGTCTCCGTCGATGAACGCGAACGACCAGCGCGCGCCGCTTTCGCCCAACCGCACGACGGCTTCGGGACTGGATTCGGCAACGAGAATCGCGCGGTCGGCGCCGCCCGCCGCGTCCACCGCGGCTGAGAATTCGCGCCGCCACGCCTCGTCGCGAAGCAAGGGTTCGACGACATGGAGCGAGGCGAGCCCCGCGGCGATGAGGTGGCATGTCGACCATCCTCTCCAGGCGCCGATCTCAAGGCCGCGCCGACCCGAAAACAAGAGGGCGTTGCCGTAAAGGATCGAGGCTTCGTCCTTGTTGATGAAGCCGACCTGCGGGTTCCGGCGATCGGCATACCAATTGTGATCGATGCCCCGTCGGAAATACGGCCAGGTCAACGCGTCTTTGTCGCCGACGATCATGTTGGGGAACAAAGAGTCGAGATTCGGCAATTTCAGATTTTCCGCCACGTAGTCGGTCGCCATGATGAAAATCTCGTTCGATCGAAGGGTGGGGCCGAGCGCCGCGATGATCGACGGCCGCCGACGAGAGGGCGATGCGCGACCTGTATCAAGTTTCTCGTTTCCTGGCGAGGAGACGAAAGGGGCCGCGACGCGCCGCCGATCCCGTCCGCATTCTCGCCGTCGCTCGCCCCGTTCGCAAATCCGTTTCGCCGCTCGCGCTCAGGCCAATTTGACGAGGCTCGGCGAGGCATATACGCTTCTACCCGTCGCCGAAGCCGTCCGGCCCGAACGACGTCCGAATCAATTGTGGGTTAGGGAAGGTGCGGCAAGCTTTCGGCCATGCTCACGCGCACTCTGGCGCCTCGCGTGAAGAAACAGGCGGCGCATCGGTCGAACGATCGGCGAAGCCGATGCGCTCTCTCCCGCAATCCCTCGCCGCGGTCGGTGGGGCAAGCGTTTCCGCCTCATGTCGCTGACGCAGCCCTTGGCGCCGGACTCTTCGCCGTCCGATCTCTCGGCGTCCGCGCCGCTCGCCACCTTGCGCGGCGTCGGCAAGGTCTTCGCCAACAAGCTCGAGGCCTTGCGGAGCGTCGACATCGACGTGCGCGAAGGGGAGTTTCTGTCCTTGCTCGGCCCCTCCGGCTGCGGCAAGTCGACGGTGCTCAGGCTCTTGGCGGGCCTCACGCCGCCGACGCAAGGCGCAATCGACTGGCGTGGCGAGCGCCCGACGCTGAGCTTCGTGTTTCAGGAGCCGACGCTGATGCCGTGGGCGACGGTCTTCGCCAACGTCTGGCTGCCGTTGCGCCTGACCGGCGTCTCCAAGAGCAAGGCGCGGCCGCGCGTCGAGGAAGCGCTCGAGATGGTCGGTCTGGGCGGATTCGCCAACGCCTATCCGCGCGAACTTTCCGGGGGCATGAAGATGCGCGCCTCGATCGCGCGCGCGCTGATCACGCGCCCCGCGGTGCTGCTGATGGACGAGCCCTTCGCCGCGCTCGACGAAATCACGCGAACGAGGCTCAACGACGATCTCGTGGCGTTGAAATGCTCGCTCGGCGCGACCGTCGTTTTCGTCACGCATTCCGTCTTTGAAAGCGTCTATCTCTCGACCCGCATCGTGATCTTCGCGCCGCGCCCCGGACGCGCCGTGGCGGAAATTTCCGTCGACGCGCCATTGCCGCGCAGCGCGGAGTTTCGCATGAGCCCCGGCTATGCCGAGAAATGCCGCGAGACCTCCTTGGCGCTGCACGAAGCCATGGATTTGGCCCCGGAAACCGAATCGTCGAGCGTCAAAGGCGCCAGGGCATGAATCGAGAGGAAGTCATCGAATATTTGTTGCCGTTGCTTGCGCTGGCGCTCGCGCTTTTGGCTTGGGAAGGGGCGGTGCGCTATTATGCGGTTCCCGCTTATATATTGCCGGCGCCGAGTCTCGTCATCGCGACGCTGATCAAGGACTGGGGCACGCTCTCCGGCTCGCTGTTCGTGACGCTCTCCATCACGTTCGAGGCCCTCGCGGCGGCGGTCGTCGGCGGCGTGGCCATCGCCATCGTGTTCGCGCAGTGGCGTCTGGTCGAACGCGCTTTCTTCCCCTTCGCCGTGGCGATGCAGGTCACGCCGATCGTCGCGATCGCGCCGCTGCTGTTGATTTACCTCAGCTCCAGCACCGCGGTGCTGGTCGTCGCGTTCCTCGTCGCGTTTTTCCCGATCCTGGCCAATACGACGCTCGGACTTTCCTCGGCCGATCACAATCTGCTCGATCTTTTTCATCTCTACCGCGCTTCGCGCTGGCAGCAATTGCGCTGGCTGCGTCTGCCTTCCGCTCTGCCCTATTTCCTCGCGGGCCTGCGCATCGGCGGCGGGCTCGCGCTGATCGGAGCGATCGTGGCGGAAATCGCGGCGGGGTCGGCCGGACACGGCGCCGGGCTCGCCTATCGCATCGTCGAATCCGGCTTTCGCCTGAACATTGCGCGAATGTTCGCGGCGTTGCTGTTGATCTCGGTGTCCGGCATAACGATTTACCTCGTGCTCGCCGCTCTTTCGCATTTGCTGCTGCGACATTGGCACGAGAGCGCGCAAGGGCGTGAAACGTGACGAATCGCGACTGTTCCGATCGGCGAAGACGCTTGGCCGACGACGGCGCGGGTCCGCCCGCGATGCGAGCGTCGTAGCGCGCCGAAAGCGTGTTCGCGCCGTCGCGGATGCGAGAATCCCGGAATTGTCGCGAACAGGATCGGAGCGATCCGCGGCGCCAAAGACGGTCCGCGGAAACCGAAAGTGAACTCCTAATGGATATCGAAAGCAGAGAAGAAGCGCGCGAGAGGGTCCTCGAGACGCTCGGTCTCTCGGGATTGGTGACCCCGTCGTTCATGGATATCGCGCTCCCCCATAGCGCCCTCGTCGAAAAACAATCCGTGCCGGCGCGGTTTCTCATCGATGGATTGACGATCGACGCACCGGCCGGCGTCTATCATCCCACGCCCGATTCGAGTTCGGAGTTTTTCATTCGCAACTTGCGGGAGATGAAGTCCGACAGAATCAAATCGGTGTTGGAGATCGGCGCCGGTTGCGGCGCGATTTCTTTGTATATCGCCGCGAGATGGAACGCGACGATCAAGGCGTCGGACATTTCGCCCGCCGCCATCGAGTCGATCAAGCACAACGCGGCGTTGAACGGCCTGCAAATCGACGTCATCGAGTCGGATATGTTCGAGCGGATTCCTAAGCAGAAATTCGATCTGATAATTTTCAATGCGCCGCTTATCGACAAAATGCCGGATAATGCGATCGAGCAATATAGCCTATGCGATCCGAGCGGCATGATCACGCGCTCGTTTCTGCGCGGGTCGAAGCGGTTTCTGAACAACAACGGCGTCGCCATCGTGTCGATATGCCGGAATTCCGCCTATGAAGTGCTCGACGGCGTCGACCTGAAATTCAAAATTGTCGGATTCGAGCTCTCCTACGGCGGATTTTGGCGCGCGATCGTCGGCGCGACTCTCAGGGGAGAGTAAGCTTTCGGACGGGGGTCACGCCGAAGCTTTTCTTCGCCACGTGACCAGCGTGACCGCTTTCGCTTCGTCGAGCATGCGCTCCGTCACCGGCTCGAGGCCATATTGCCTCAGCACGGCCTCGGGCGAGCGTCCCAGTCGGCCTTGCAGGAAGACGGGCAGGCCGCCCGGCAGGCTGACCTTGCCGGAGCGGCTGAGGTGAAAAGCGTCATAGCCGATGTCGAGGAACAGACTGTAGACTTCGGGGCCGCCGATGATGGCCGCGAGGCCGCTCGAAAGCCCCAGCGCCGCGCAGGCTTCACGGAACGACGCGCCGGCGGGGTTCCACAGCATGGAATTGGGAAGATCCGGATTGGGCTCGATCGTCGCGATTCTGCGCGTCACGACCAGCCGGCGCCGGCGCTCCGAGTTGTCATGGCCTTCATGCGAATTTCGCCCCTGAACCACGACGTCGGCCCGCTCCAACTGAGAATCGAAGAAGCGCAGATCGGCCTCGTTCCTGAGGATGTCGGGCATATGGCCGTTCTCGTCCGCGATCATGCCGTCGGCTGAGACGATGGCGTAGCCTTCGATGCGGCAATCTTCGGACATGAACGGCTGATCCCCTGGAATTCGATCGTCGACACGGATCGAGGCGACATTCAGGCGGCCGCAAGCTTTACGCCCCGCTTGTCGGCCGAAATCCACCAAGAGCAAACTTCTATTCGCTCATCGCCTCGAGCGTTTGCATAATGACTGCCGGCGAAATACGGAACAGGCCGGTGTAGGGCTGGTTCAACTCGAGGATCAGAAAGATCGCGCTCGCGACCGCGAACGATCCGAGCGCCAGCGTCGCAAGGACCGTGGCGTTGGCCCGGGAAAGCAGCCCATAGCCGCAGAACAGCAGCAGCGACCACGAGACGACGATAATCATCAGCGGCCATGAGATCGGGGCGACCAGTTGCAGCGACATTAGCAGGCGCGTCTGCTCGATCCAGCTGGCGTTTATGCTCGCCGTGGTCAGCAATTGCTTTTGCGCATCCGTGGTCGGCTTGAGCGAGAGGAGGAACTGGTCCATTTTCTTCAGGCCGGCGAGCGCGGTTCCGACGCTTTGCGCCTTCGGGTCGTATTGCCCGGCGCCCCAGAACATGTCGTAGCCCTGCTGGAGGGCCCTGCGCAGGCCGTCACGGCCGGGCTGGGCCTCCGGGCCGTAGGCCGCCAATGCCGAATCGAACTGCAGCGCCCGCGCGTCGAGCGTTTCGAGTTCGGCCTTTTGCGTCGCATAGAAGCTGTAGCTCGACCCGATCAGCGTCCCCAGGACCAGAGCGAGAAGCAAGCCCAAGAGCCCGGAAATCGCTCCGATCATGTCGCGAGAGCGGTCCGAGGTGTGATGGTCCGGCAGGAGCGACTGCAGCTTCAATCCGATCAAGCCGCTGGCGAACGCGAGCACGCCGACGACAAGAGCGATTTCGAGGGAACCCATGCGTGCGTCCCAGTCCAACGAGGATTGATTTTCTCGAGGCGCCGCGTCGCCGCGTCGATCGCGCCTATGACCCGGCAAAAATTCCACGTCGGCGCCGAGCGGCGCCTTCGCCTCCTCTATAATGCGTTCAACGCCCCGCCGCGCTTCGATCGATCGGCCGCGGCCCGCGATCGCTTTTTCCCTGGCGCCGGCGCAAGCTTAGATTGGCGGGCTCGCTGGATCAAGCCGGCCGGCCCGGGCGCGCGGACCGCGCCGGGCGAGGCGCATGGGGGTTGCGCTTCGCGCCGATTTCCTGAACAAGTCGCGGCTTTCCGGCGTTTGCCGATTGTGCGCCGCGGCGGCGAGGGCTCTGTTGTGAGGGCGTCGACATGATGAATGGCCGAAAGCTCATTCCGGGAAAGGTCGTGCCGCCTTCCGAAATTCCCGACTATTCGATCGATCGCAGGGATTCGTCGGAGATCTTGTCGCCGCGTTTCGTGCGCAGGCTGAACGAATTGAACCGCCGCGTGGCCGACTCGAACGAGACGCTGGAAGGCAACATTTTCTATTGGGACGGAGACCGCAATTTCAGCGGCAGTCCGCCGACCGCGAATTTGGCGCCGGCCAGACGGAACATGTGGCGCGCGACGCGCTTCAAGCGGCGCTTGCTGGAAATCGGCGTCAACGCCGGTCACAGCGCGCTGCTCGCCCTCTCGGCCAATCCGTCCTTGGCGTATCACGGCGTGGACCTCGACATTCATCGTTATACAGGCCCGTGCGTGGATTATTTGAAGAGCGAATTTCCCGGCCGCGTCCACTTTTGGCCCGGCGATTCGCGCGAAGTGCTGCCTTATCTGGCCATGAATCGCGCCGATCTCGATTTCGATATTTTTCACGTCGACGGCGGGCATACGAGCGAACTCTGTCGCGCCGACGTCGCCAATTGTCTTCGCCTCGCCGGGAGCGGACGCGGCAAGCATCTGCTGCTCGACGACATCGACGCGAGCTGGATTTTCGACGTCTATTCCGAATTCGTCTCGCAGGGATATCTGACGACGGAAACGTTCTTCGGGGACTGGGAAGACGCCAACCGCAACGTCCTGGGCCGGATCCTGTGAAGCCGCGAGGCGCCGGTCGATGACGCCTCGCGATCGTGGGGCGACGCCGGAATTCGCGACGTTCTGGCACGGGCCGCTCGACGCGCTCACCTACGGCTGCATGGCGTCCTTCGCGCATTTCGGCGCGGGCCTGCGGGTCTACAGCTACGACGACCGGCTCGACGCGCCGCGCGGCGTGGAATTGGCGGACGCGCGCCGGATTTGCCCCGACGAATCGCTGCTCGGGCGCTATATCGTGAAGGGCAGGCCTTCGATCGCCACGTTCGCCGACAGGTTCCGCTACGAGATGATTCGCGAAACCGGTTGCTGCTGGGTCGACTCCGACATTCTCTGTCTGCGCAAGCCCGATTTCGCCCAGGAGGAAATCGTATTCGGTCGCCAGTCGGAGTTCCGCGGGGAATCCGTCATCAACAACGCCGTGCTGAAACTGCCGCCCGACGATCCGACGCTGAACGCACTCGTCGCGAAAGCCGAAAGCGCCGTCGATGTCGATCAGAGCTGGGGCGCCATCGGCCCGTTCCTGCTGACGGAGATTGCGACGCGAAACGGCATCGACCGCTACGCGCGCGAATTCCACCATTTCTATCCCATCGAACCCGATTGCTTCTGGAAGCCGTTCTTGCCCGCCTGTCGCGACGAGGTCGCCGAGGCCGTGCGCGGCGCGACGTTCCTGCACCTGTGGAGCGAATTGATCGCGCGATCGGGCTACGACCGGTCGGCTTGCCCCCCGGTCGGATCGTTCCTCAACGAGGTTTTCGGCCGGTTGGGCGTGGTCGACCGTTTCGCCCGCGTCTATGAGGCGGGCGAACTCGAAGCCCTCATGGCCAAGTGGATTGCGGCGGAGGGCGAGTCCGCGGTGAGCGACTCTTCCGAGCCGGTCGCGCGCAATGACGGCTCCTTGGCCCCGCCAACTTCCGGCAAGACCTAAATCGACGGCGTGGTCGGCGCTTGGAGCTTAAATTGGTGCTTCTTGCCGGAGCGGCGCGTGCGCGCGGAGGCGGTGAGGAAGGTCACCTTGGGCGATTCGGCGAGCAATTCGCGGATCTCTTCTTCCAGCATGCGGTCGGCGTTGGTGACGCGCGCGCGCAGATGCTGCATTTCCCGCCATGACTCGATCAGGAACGTCTCGAGGTAGCGTCCGCTTTCCGCGGCGTCCTCGAATACGCCCCAGGCGAAGGCGCCGTCGCGCTTGCGCTCGCGTCCCATCTCGTCGATCGCGCCGAGAAAGGCGGCGCAATTTTCCTTGGCGACGCGATATTCGATGGTCACGAGGACCGGTCCCTGATCCGGCTCGACCTTTTGCGCAAAGACCGGCGTGCGCCAATGCATGGACGGGGAAAGATCGAGCCCGGCGGCGGCCTGAAGTTTCCAACGCAGCGTCACGGGAATGGCCAGCAGCGCCCCGCCGGCCGCCGCGAGAAGCGCGATGGAGAGCCCCTCTCGGCTCGCGACTTGGCCCCAAACCGCGCTTCCCAGCGTCATCGCTCCGAAGTGGACGGTGAGGAAGACCGCCAGCCCGCGACCGCGAACCCAATCGGGCAGAGCGACCTGAACCGACACGAACAGGCACGCCAGAACCACGATCCACGAAGCGCCGGCGACGAGGCTGGCGAGGAGCGCGATGACCGGCTCGTGCGCGAACGCGAACAGCACGAGGGCCAGCGCGCTGCCGAGCGACCCGAGAACGGCCAGCAGATCGGGTCCCAGTTCGGCCTTCAACCAGTTCAGCGCGAAGGAACAGCCGATGGCGCCGAGGCCGATCGCGCCGAGCAAGGCGCCGTAGACCTCCGGCCCGTTGTTCATCTGACTGCGCGCGATGAGAGGCAGCAGCGCCCAATAGGCGCTGGCGAACGGAAAGAACGCGATCGCCCGGATCATCGTCGCGCCGAGGAATCGATTGTTCGCGGCGTAGCGAATGCCGGTGCGGATCGCGCTGGTCAGCCGTTCCGCCGGCAGGCTTTGCGCGCCCTGGCGCGGCGGGCGCCACCACAGCAACGCCGCGATGATTCCCAGATTGCTGGCGCTGAACGCCCAGAAGGGCGAATCGATGCCTATCGCGCCGATGGCGAGACCGCCGAGCGCCGGCCCGACGGCGCGGCTGAGGTTGTAGGCGGCGCCGTTGGCGGCCACCGCGCTGTCCAGGTGGCGCACGGGCACGAGGAGCGGCGTGATCTTCAGCCACGCCGGCGCGCTCAGCGCGCCGCCGGCGCCCAGCATGAACGTCGTCGCCAACAGGGCGCCCGGCGTCGCCAGACCGAGGGAAACCAGGGCGGCGAATGCCGCCGACACCACCAAGACGACGATTTCGACGCCGATCAGCAGCCGGCGCGAGTCGACGATGTCCGCAAGCGCTCCGGCCGGCAACGTCAGGAGAAACATCGGCAGCGTCGTCGCGATTTGAACGGTCGACACCGCCATCGGATCGGCGTTGAGAGTGGTCATCAACCAGCCCGAGCACGTGTCGAAAATCGCGATGCCGATGTTGGCGATCGTGCTGGCGATCAAAATGATCGTGAAAGCGGCGCTGTCGAACGGGCCCCAGCGGGTGGGGACGAAACCGGCCGGCTTGTCGGAAGCATCGAGTTCGGCGCTCAAATCAATCTCCCCGGGCCGGCCTCGAGGGGCGCCCCGATCGTCTTTCGGACCGCACAGATGGCTTCAGAAGGAGGCGCTTTCAAGTTGCCTCAAGTCAACGTGATCGCGGCGGCAGGGCAAGCCGAATGGCGTCCAACACGAATTTTCGCCGTCCTCTTTCGCGGCGCCGCGCCGAAACGCCGCACGAACCGTCCGCCCGCCGTCGGCAAAAGGTCGAGCGACAGCCGAGGCGTTCTCGGCGCTCGCGAGGCGCAAACCGCGTTGGTCGAAGCCGCGTAAATTTGCTATAATTAATATGATTTACGGCCGGCGCGCCTTGCGTCGGGCCGCAGGCCTGAACAGGCGTCCGCGCCTTTCCAAAGGGAAAGCATTCGCCGAATGAAGCGTTCGACCGGCCCTCGTCTGGCGATTCTGTGGTCCGTTTCGGTTGGCGCGGCGGCGATGTTTCCCGCGGGAGCGGCGCGTTGCCAGTCCGCAATGGAGATTTCCATGTCGGATGGACCGCGATCCGTGAGCGAAATTCCCGAGTTTGCGTCGGCGGAAGAGGCGAAAACCTTCCTGGCGCGGCGCCTCCCCATCGCGACCGCCGCCAATCCGAGATATCGCTCCAAGGACAGCAGCGTGGAAACGCAATGGATCGTGAAATCGATCCGCTTCGATCGCGACCCGGCGACGAATCGGATTCTGGCGTCGATGAACGAGGCGATTCTGGAATACAGCAATGACGCCCTCAGCGCCGAAGGCGCGCACGAGGCCGTATTCTGGCTCGACGACGTTCAAGTGTCCGAGCGGCGGGACAGTCCCGATTTCACCAGCGCCGGAGATCCCGCCATCGGGATCATCTTCAATTGCAAATCCGGGAAATGCATTCAGTCCGTCTATATGGGCGCGAAATCGTCGAATGAATGGAGCGACGTCTATATCCAGGACGAAAAGTCGCGCGCGGCGATTCTCAAGGCGTTCAAGGCGCTCGAGCGCCCGGCCGGCGACGCCGACGCGCCGACCGCGCCAAAGCCGCCATGACGGTTCAGGCTTCCGCGTCCGAATTGACCAGCGACAGGAACTCCGCGCGGGTCATCGGCTGATCGCGGAAACATCCGAGCATGCGACTGGTGACGAGATCCGTTCCGCGTTTGCGGACGCCGCGGCTCATCATGCAATGATGCGCCGCCTTGACCACGACGGCGACGCCGCGCGGCTGCAACACGCTTTCGATCGTGTTGGCGATCTGGGCGGTCAGGCGCTCCTGGATCTGAAGGCGTTTGGCGTAGATCTCGACGACGCGGGCCAGTTTGGAGATGCCGACGACCCGCCGGTCCGGGACGTAACCGACCCAGGCGCGGCCGATGATGGGCGCGACGTGATGCTCGCAGTGACTCTCGAAGGCGACGCTGCGCAGCACGATCATCTCGTCGTAGCCTTCGACCTCCTCGAACGTCTTTCTCAGAACCTCTTCCGGCTCCTCGTCGTATCCGCAAAAATACTCGCGAAACGCCCGCACGAGCCGTTTCGGCGTTTCCCGCAGGCCGTCGCGATTAGGGTCCTCGCCGATCCAGCGAAGGATTTGGCGAAAGGCGTCCTCGGCCTGCGCGTCGGTCGGCGCCGCCGCGTCGGCCCCCGCGAGATTCGCGGATTGTTCAACGAACGTTGCGTTGACTTTCACGGACATCTTCCAAATTCTCGATCGCGCCAAGGCCAGGCTGGAAAGCTGTAGCCGCCCGGCTCGGCTCGCGTCAACTTCGCGGCGCCGACCGGTCGCGACGGCGCGGACCCGAGGGAGTGGATCGTTGACTCAGATCAAAACGCCGGCGTCGACCGCCGCACACATGTGCCCCTGTCGATCCCCCGATGTTTCGGAGCTTCGCCGCATGGTGAGATCGTGGCCGTGACTTTTGCGACATTGCTGGTGTGCTTGCGGCTCGAACGCGCGAACGCCGACCTGCTCGCGGTTACGGCGGATTTGGCGGAGAGATTTCGCTCGAGCGTCATCGGCGTCGCGACGCGACACCCCATGCAATTCATGTTCAGCGGCGGCCTTGTTCCCGAGGAGCTCATCGAGCAAGAGGCTAAGGAATTCAGGGAACAGGTCGATGGTCTCGAGGCCGAATTTCGCAACGCCCTTCTCGGACGGGCCGGGAAGCTGCAATGGCGGGCGAAAATGGAGCTCGGGCCCTTGTCCGACTATATCGCGAACGAAGCGCGATGCGCCGACCTCGTCATAACGGAGGTCGACCGCAGCGGTTCGTTTTCTCACCCGTCGACCCACGTCGACGTCGGCGATCTCCTGATGCGGGTCGGGCGACCGGTTCTCGTGGCGCCGCCAGCCGTGAGCAAACTGAAACTCGAACGAGCCGTCGTCGGCTGGAAAGAGACGCCCGAGGCGCGCCGCGCCGTCTTCGACGCTCTGCCGTTCCTGAAGGAGGCCGCCAGCGTCGCGGTCGTCGAGATCGCCGGCGAAGCTGAATTGGAGGCGGCGCGCTTCCGTCTCGAGGATGTCGTCGCCTGGCTCGATCGTCACGGAGTCGCCGCGGAGCCGATCGCGGCGGCCTTGAGAGGCGCCGACGCGAGCGGATTGGAGGCGATTGCGCAGGAGCTGGGGGCCGACCTGATCGTCGCCGGAGCGTTCGGCCACAGCCGTCTACGGGAATGGGTGTTCGGCGGCGTGACGAGAGATTTGTTGCTGCGTTCGGATCAATTCACGCTGTTGTCGCATTGACCGCGAATTCGGGCGCCCCCACATTGACGTCCGGCAGGCAGGAATTTGCGACAGTGGGGGCCGATCGTCCCGCGAGAGTCCTGCTTCGTCAAAGGGGCCTGAGCGGCGGCCGGCGGAATTCGCTGAGATTGGCTTGAGCATGGACCCGAAGTCCTCCGCGACGTCAGACGCGCCCGCCGCCTCGCCCTGGGGCGCGTTCGGCCACTTGCCGTTCACGGTGATATGGATCGCCAGCACGATCTCGCTGATCGGCATCGCGATGTACGACACCGCGTCGGGCTGGCTGATGACGACTCTCAACGCGGATCCGTTGGCGGTCTCGTCGGTGCAGGTCGCGACCAGTTTGCCGATGTTTCTGTTCACGTTGCCGGCCGGCGCGCTCGCGGACATCATCGACGCGCGCCGGTTTATCATCATCGTCTCGGCGGGGATCGCGGCGCTGATGGCGACATTCGCGACGCTGGTCTCCCTCGACCTGGCCACGCCGTTCTCGTTGTTGCTGACGACCTTCGTGCTGAGCGGGGCCTGGGCGCTGAACGCGCCGGCCTGGCTGTCGATCACCCCGCTCCTCGTGCCCAGGTCGGAACTGGACGGAGCCATCGCCGCCAGCAGTATCGGCTATAATATCAGCCGCGTGGTGGGCCCCGCGCTGGGAGGCCTCGCGATCGTCGGGTTGGGAATGGCGGCGCCGTTCTGGGCGTTCGCCGCCGCCAACCTCGTGGCGATCGCGGCGTTGGCGTGGTGGCGTTCTCCGCGAAGGAGCGCCGAAAGCTTGCCGGCGGAGCGTTTGACGAGCGCGGTTCGCACGGGCTTTCGTCACGCCGCGAACAATCAGCATCTGCGCGCGACGCTGGTTCGAACGGTCGCCATCTACCCGTTCGCCAGCGCCTATTTGGCGCTGCTGCCTCTCATCGCCCGCCGGCAGATAGGCCAGGGACCGGAATTCTACGGCGTTCTGCTTTGCGCGATCAGCGCCGGCGCCATCGCAGGCGCGTTTGCGATCAGACGGCTCAAGGACAAGCTGGGACCCGACCGCGTCGTCGCCCTCGGGTCGATCGGCATCGCGATCGCGCTCGTCTTGTTCGGGCTGGCGCGCGAGCCGCTGATCGCTCTATGCGCCAGCGTCCTCGCCGGCGCCTCATGGATCGTCGTCCTGGCGAGTCTTTACGTATCGGCGCAGTTCGCCTTGCCCGATTGGGTGCGCGGGCGCGGGCTTGCGATTTTCCTGACCGTCATCTTCGGCTCCATGACGGTCGGCAGCGCGGTATGGGGAAAAATCGCGGCGATGGCGGGTCTTCCCATGGCGCAATTCATCGCGGCGGCCGGCGCGATTTTGGCCATTCCGCTGACGTGGAGATGGAAACTTCAGACCGGCGCCGGGCTTGACCTTACCCCTTCGATGCATTGGCAGCCCCCCAACTTCACGCGCAAGGTGGAGAACGATCAAGGGCCGGTCATGGTGAGCGTCGAATATCGCGTCGAGGCGAAGAACCGCTCGGAGTTTCTTGGCCTTCTCGACGAACTGGGGCATGAGCGCAAGCGCGATGGCGGGTTTGCATGGGGAATTTTCGAGGACGCTGTCGATGAGGGACGATACGTGGAGACATTCTTGATCGAGTCGTGGCTCGAGCTCAGGCACCTTCGTGAACGCGTGACCAACGCCGATCGCATGCTCGAGGATCGCGTTCGAGGTCTGCTGACCGACGTTCCGCACGTCACCCTTCTCATCGCCGCGGAGCGCCGCGGCGGTTCGAGGAAGTGGCACGCTCTCCGATCGGGAGGTTGAGCGATGCGCGTCCTCGTTCTCTTCGCGCATCCCGTGGAGACCAGTTTCGTCGCCGCGCTGCATAAGCGGGTCGTCGAGACGCTGCGCGCGCGCGGCCATGAGGTCGACGATCTCGATCTCTACGCCGAAAAGTTCGATCCCTTGCTGTCGCGCGAGACGCTCCTCCACTATGTCGACGTTTCGAAGAATCGCGCGGAGGTCGTTCCCTATGTCGAGCGGGTGCTCGCCGCCGACGCTCTCGTCCTGGTCTTCCCCGTATGGTTCGACGGCCTTCCCGCGATCCTGCAAGGCTTTTTCGAACGCGTCTTCCTGCCCGGGGTCAGTTTCAAGATCGACGAGAACGGCCTCTTTCATCCGATGCTGTGGAACATCAAGCGGCTCGCCGCGGTTTGCACATACGGCGAAAGCCGCCGGCACATATCGCTCAAGGGCGATCCGCCGCGCCGTTTCGTCCGACAGAACATCGGCGGCGTGATCGCGCCGAAGGGACGCTTTGAATATATCGCCCATTACGACATGAATTTCACGACGCCGGGTCAGCGCGCGCGATTCCTCCAGAGGGTGACGCGCGCGTTTCGCGCCTGGTAGCTCGGGCGGCGTCTTTTTTCGGCGCCTTGCGATGGCGTCGGCGCGCGCGGCCGCGCCGGGAAGGACTCAGCCGGCCTTCGCCGCGAGACCCCCTTCGCTTGCGCCGACGCCCTGCGGCAGAAATTCGGCGCCGTGCGCCTCGGCGAAATCGCGGAACGCGCTCGCCGCCGGCGACAGCGGGCGATCGGTGCGGTGCACGACGAACCACTGGCGGACGATCGGCAAGCCCTCGACGTCGAGACAGGCGAGTCGTCCATCGGCGAGTTCCGCGGCGATCGTGTGGGCGGAGATCAGGGCGATGCCGAGCCCGGCCATCACGGCCTGCTTGATCGTTTCGTTGGAGCCGAGCTCCATGCCGAGTTGCACGCGGCGGATTTCGGTGTCGCCGATGAAATATTCGAACAGCGACCGCGTTCCCGAACCCGGTTCGCGAAAGAGAAACGCTTCGCCCGCCAATTGCTGACGGGCGATGCGGCCGGCGCCGGCGAGTCGGTGGCCGGGAGGGGCGATCATCACGTAAGGGTGCGGACCGAGCGCGACCTTGGCGATCGGCATGTCCGCCGGCGGGCGTCCGGCGAGCGCGATTTCGACGTCCATGGCCCTCAAGGAATCGATCGTTTGCGCGCGATTGCCGATGAGGAAGCGCAATTCGAGCTTGGGATGGCGCGCCAGGAAGCCGGCGATCAGGCGCGGCGCGAAATATTTGGCGGTGGAGACGACGCCGACCGACAGCCGTCCGCCCTGGCCCGTCTTGACCGCGTGCATCGCCTCGACGAATTCGCGCACCGCGCGTTCGATGCCGCCGGCCGCTTCGAGCGCGACCCGGCCCGATGTGTTGAGGCGCAATCCCGCCGAAGTCCGATCGAACAGGGGCAGTCCGACCACGCTCTCCAGCCCTTTGAGCCGCGCGGTCAGCGCCGCAGGGGTCATGTTGAGATCGGCCGCCGCGCCGACCAGGGAGCCCGCCTCGGCGATGGCTTGCAGCGTGTCGATTTGTTGCAGCGTCAAAGCGCGAATGGCGTCGATCCTCGGCGTATTCAATATTTTCTAATGGAAATCAAAAATAAGTCAGTTTTCTTTCAAGCGCAAGGCGTCATATTCGCGCCTGCCGCGCAACGGGTCCGTCGAGGCCGGCGGCGCGGCAAGGAGGAGCCATGACCGAATTCGAGACGATAGGTCAGGATCTGGGCGAGTTTCTCAGCCGTCACGGCGCGCCGGCGCCGGCGCGAGTCGTGGAGGCCTTCGCGCGGGCCGCGATCCCGGTCGCGCATCTCATTCGGCGCGGCCCGCTGGCCGGCGCGATGGAAGTCGCCCTCGGCGCCGCCAATCCCGACGGCGACGCCCAGAAGGCGCTCGACCTCTTCGCCGACAAGGCGTTCGAACAGGGTTTGCGCGGCTGCCGCGTTCGCGCCTTCGTGTCCGAGATGCGCGACGCCCCGACGATCGTCGATCCCGAGGGCGAACTGCTCGTCGCGCTCGATCCGCTCGACGGATCGTCGAATATCGACGCCAACATTTCGATCGGCTCGATCTTTACCGCGCTCGACGCCCCCGCGGGCGGCGGCGCGAGCGCGCAGGATTTCCTGCAGCCGGGGAACCGGCAACGCGCCGCCGGCTTCGTCATCTATGGGCCGCGGACTTGCCTCGTCTTCACCACCGGCGCGGGAACGCACGTGGCGACCCTCGATCCGGACGCTGGGACGTTCCGCATGTCGCGGTTGAATCTGCATATCCGCGAGGGCTCCGCCGAATTCGCGATCGACGCGTCGAACTCCCGGCATTGGCCCGAACCGGTCCGCGCCTATGTCGACGATTGCGTCATGGGCGACGAAGGGCCGCGCGGCAAGAATTTCAACATGCGCTGGATCGCCTCGATGGTCGCCGACGCCTATCGGATCATCGTGCGCGGCGGCGTCTGCCTCTACCCCGACGACGCCCGCGCCGGCCACGCCAAGGGGCGGCTGCGGCTTCTCTACGAAGCCAATCCGATCGCCATGCTGGTCGAGCAGGCGGGCGGGCTGGCGATCGACGGCGTCAACCGCATTCTCGACGTCGCGCCCACGAGCATCCATGCGCGCACCCCCTTCATCTTCGGCTCGATCGACAAGGTCGAACGGGTCAAACGCTATTTTCTTCACGGCGATCATTCGGCGGAACGCTCGCCGCTTTTCGGCAAGCGCGGCCTGTTGCGCAACTGACGTTCGATTTTGGGGAAAGTCCGATGTCTCTCAAGCATCCGATCATCGCGATCACCGGTTCGTCCGGCGCCGGCACCACGTCGGTCAAGCGCACTTTCGAGCAGATCTTTCGCCGCGAGAAGGTCGAGCCCGTCTACATCGAGGGCGACGCTTTCCATCGCTGGGACCGCATGGAGATGCGCGAGCGGATGAAGGAGGCCGCCAAGCGCGGCGACAACCACTACAGCCATTTCGGCGCCGACGCGAACCTCCTCGACGAGCTCGAGAAGACCTTCGCCGAATACGCCGCGAGCGGCGGCGGCCGCACACGCAACTATATCCACGACGCGGAAGAAGCCGAAATCCACGGCTGTCCGCCGGGGACGTTCACGCCCTGGCGCGAATTCGCGCCGGGATCGGACCTGCTGTTCTACGAGGGCCTGCACGGCTGCGTCGTCTCCGACAAGGTGAACGTCGCCCAGCACGTCGATCTGAAGATCGGCGTCGTTCCCGTCATCAATCTCGAATGGATTCAGAAGCTGTTTCGCGACCGCTCGGCGCGCGGCTATTCGACCGAGGCGGTGACCGACACGATTCTTCGGCGCATGCCCGATTACCTCACCTACATCTGCCCGCAATTCTCCGAGACGAACATCAATTTCCAACGCGTGCCGACCGTCGACACGTCGAATCCGTTCATCGCGCGATGGATCCCGACGCCGGACGAATCGATGGTGGTCATCCGGTTCAGCAATCCGCGCGGGATCGACTTCCCCTACCTCCTCTCGATGATCGACGGCAGCTTCATGAGCCGAGCCAATTCGATCGTGGTTCCCGGCGGCAAGCTCGACATCGCGATGCAGCTGATCCTGACGCCGATGATCCTGAAACTCGTGGAACGCCGTCGGCGCGCGATCTGAGCAGAAACGCGGAAAGGTCAGACTATGAACGCGATTGAAAAGACGACGACGCCCGCGGTCCCGCACGCCGTCATGGCCAATGCGATCCGCTTCCTCGCGATGGACGCGGTGGAGCGCGCCAAATCCGGCCATCCCGGCATGCCGATGGGCATGGCCGACGTCGCCACGGTGCTGTTTGCGCGCGTGATGAAATTCGACCCCGCGGCGCCCCATTGGCCCGATCGCGACCGCTTCGTGCTGTCGGCGGGGCACGGCTCGATGCTGCAATACGCGATCCATTACCTCGTCGGCTATCCCGACATGACCATCGACGAAATCAAGCGCTTTCGCCAACTCGGCGCGAAGACGGCGGGGCATCCCGAGTACGGGCACGCGCTGGGAGTGGAGACGACGACCGGGCCGCTCGGCCAAGGCCTGGCGACGGCGGTCGGCATGGCGATCGCCGAGCGCGCTCTGGCCGCCCGCTTCGGCGCCGAACTCGTCGATCACCACACCTACGTCATCGCCGGCGACGGCTGTCTGATGGAAGGCGTCAGTCAGGAAGCGATCGACCTCGCCGGACACTTGAAGCTGAGCCGGCTCATCGTGCTCTGGGACGACAACAAGATCACCATCGACGGCAGCGCCACGCTTTCCACCAGCACGGACCAACGGGCGCGCTTCGAGGCCTCCGGCTGGCATACTCTGGCGGTCGACGGTCACGATTCGGGCGCGGTGATAGCCGCGCTCGACGCCGCCAAGAAACAGTCGCGCCCGACCCTCATCGCCTGCCGCACCACGATCGGCTTCGGCGCCCCCAGCAAGCAGGGATCGGAATCGACCCACGGCGCGCCGCTCGGCGCCGCCGAGATCGAAGCGGCGCGGGCCAATCTCGATTGGCCGTGGCCGCCTTTCGAGATCCCTGAGGACTGCCTCGCCGCCTGGCGGGCCGCCGGCAGGCGAGCCGAACGCCAGCGCGAATTGTGGGAAGCGCGGCTCGCCGCTCATCCCGAGCGCGAACGCTTCGCGCGCGCCCTTTCGGGCGAGATTCCCGCGGAGTTTTCCCAGCGCATGGCCGAATTCAAGGCGGGCCTCGTCGCCAAGGCCCCGTCGGTGGCGACGCGCAAGGCCTCGGAAATGACCCTCGAAGTCGTCAACGCCGCGATCCCCATGACGCTCGGCGGTTCGGCCGATCTCACCCATTCCAACCTGACGATCACCAAGGGCATGGCGTCGCTGACGGCGGGCGACTTTTCGGGGCGCTACGTGCGCTATGGCGTCCGCGAATTCGGCATGGCGGCGGCGATGAACGGCATCGCGCTGCACGGCGGTTTCATTCCCTATGGCGGAACGTTCCTCGTCTTCAGCGACTACGCGCGCGGCGCCATTCGTCTTTCCGCGCTGATGGGCAAGCAGGTGATCTACGTCCTCACCCACGATTCCATCGGGCTGGGCGAAGACGGGCCGACGCATCAGCCGGTCGAACATGTCGCGATGCTGCGCGCCACGCCGAACCTCAATGTGTTCCGTCCCTGCGACGCGGTGGAGACCGCCGAGTGCTGGGAGTTGGCGCTCGCCGCCAGCGAGACGCCGTCCGCGCTCGTTCTGTCGCGCCAGAATCTGCCGACCCTGCGCAAGGCGCACGAGGTCAACAGGAGCGCGCTCGGCGCCTATGTCCTGAGGGAAGCCGACGGTCCCAGGGATCTGACGCTCATCGCGACGGGATCGGAAGTCGCGCTCGCGGTCGAAGCCGCGACGGCCCTTCTCGCGCTCGGCAAGCGCGCGGCGGTCGTTTCGATGCCGTGCTGGGAGCTCTTCGAGAGCCAACCCTGGAGCTATCGCCGCGAAGTGCTGGGAACGGCGCCGCGCATCGCCATCGAAGCGCTCTGCCGGTTCGGCTGGGATCGCTGGATCGGCGAACGCGGCGCCTTCATCGGCATGCCCGGCTTCGGCGCCAGCGCGCCGGCCGCCGATCTCTACAAGCATTTCGGCATCACCGTCGACGCGGTCGTCGCGACGGCGGCGACGCTGACGCACTGAAGGTCCAACGAAACATCCGAGCGGCGCGCGTCCCGAACCCCGCGCGCCCGATCGACAGGAGAAAGCCATGAACACCCAGCCGTCGCAAACCGTCACCGGCAAGGACCGCTACAAGTCCGGCGTGATGGAATATCGCAAGATGGGCTATTGGGAGCCCGATTACACGCCCAAGGAGACCGACATCATCGCCTGTTTCCGCGTCAGCCCGCAGGACGGCGTCGACCCGATCGAGGCCTCCGCGGCGGTGGCGGGCGAATCCTCGACCGCGACCTGGACGGTGGTGTGGACGGACCGTCTCACCGCGAGCGAGAAATATCGCGGCAAGTGCTACCGGGTCGATCCCGTGCCGGGCGCGCCGGGTCAGTATTTCGCCTATATCGCCTATGATCTCGACCTGTTCGAATCGGGATCGATCGCCAATCTCTCGGCTTCGATCATCGGCAACGTGTTCGGCTTCAAGCCGCTGAAGGCGCTGCGGTTGGAGGACATGCGTTTTCCCGTCGCCTACGTGAAGACCTATCAGGGTCCCGCGACCGGCATCGTCGTCGAGCGCGAGCGCCTCGACAAGTTCGGCCGGCCGCTGCTCGGCGCGACGATCAAGCCCAAGCTCGGGCTCTCCGGGCGCAACTACGGCCGCGTCGTCTACGAAGCGCTGAAGGGCGGGCTCGACTTCACCAAGGACGACGAGAACATCAACTCGCAGCCCTTCATGCATTGGCGCGAGCGCTTCCTCTATTGCATGGAGGCGGTCAACCGCGCTCAGGCGATGTCCGGCGAGATCAAGGGCACCTATCTCAACGTGACCGGCGCAACGATGGAGGACATGTACGAGCGCGCCGAATTCGCCAAGGAGCTCGGCTCCTGCGTCGTCATGATCGATCTCGTCATCGGCTACACCGCCATCCAGTCGATGGCGAAATGGGCGCGCAGGAACGACATGATCCTGCATCTGCACCGCGCGGGCCACAGCACCTATACGCGGCAGAAGACGCACGGCGTTTCGTTCCGCGTCATCGCCAAATGGATGCGTCTGGCGGGCGTCGACCACATTCACGCCGGCACGGTCGTCGGCAAGCTCGAGGGCGATCCGGCCACGACCATCGGCTATTACGACATCTGCCGCGAGGACTTTAATCCGATGCGGCTCGATCACGGCATCTTCTTCGATCAGCATTGGGCGTCGATGAACAAGGTGATGCCGGTCGCCTCGGGCGGCATCCACGCCGGCCAGATGCATCAGCTGCTCAATCTGTTCGGCGACGACGTCGTGCTGCAGTTCGGCGGCGGCACGATCGGCCATCCCGCGGGCATCCATGCGGGCGCCACCGCCAACCGCGTCGCGCTCGAGGCGATGGTGTTCGCGCGCAACGCCGGCCGCGACTATGTCAACGAGGGTCCGACCATTCTCGCCGAGGCGGCCAAGACCTGCACGCCGCTGCGCCAGGCGCTCGACGTCTGGGGCAACGTGACGTTCAACTACGCCTCGACCGACCAGCTCGATTATGTCCCCACCGCGCAGGTCGCGGGCTAAGGAGATTTCCCATGCGCATCACCCAGGGTTGCTTTTCGTTTCTGCCGGATTTGACCGACGACCAGATCGAGTCGCAGGTGCAGTATTGTCTCGACAACGGCTGGGCGGTGAACCTCGAGTTCACCGACGATCCTCATCCCCGCAACACCTTTTGGGAGATGTGGGGCCTGCCAATGTTCGATCTCAAGGACGCCAAGGGCGTGTTGATGGAATTGCAGGCGTGCCGAAAGGTCTACGGCGACCGCTATATCCGGTTGTCGGCGTTCGACGCCTCGCACGGCTGGGAGTCGGTGCGCATTTCCTTCATCGTCAACCGGCCGCAAAACGAAGACGGTTTCCGTCTCGAACGGATGGAGGGCCGCGGCCGCGAACAGCGCTACACGACGCGCGCTTACGCGACCGACAAGCCCGAGGGAAAGCGCTACTCATGACGAGCGAAACGGGCGAGGCTCCAGCGGCGCCGCCGGCCAGGATCAATCTTGCCGAGGAGTTCGCGCAGTCGGGCGTCGGGCCCGTGCTGCAACAGCTCGACGACGAGCTGATCGGCCTCGCTCCCGTCAAGCAGCGCATTCGCGAGATCGCGGCGCTGCTGCTCGTCGATCGCGTGCGGCGCAAGTTCGGGCTCACTTCCCAGGCGCCGACGCTGCATATGAGTTTCACCGGCAATCCTGGCACCGGCAAGACCACCGTCGCCATGCGCATGGCCGAGATTCTGCACAAGCTCGGCTATGTCAGGCGCGGCCATCTCGTCTCCGTCACGCGCGACGACCTCGTCGGCCAATATATCGGCCACACCGCGCCCAAGACCAAGGAAGTGCTGAAAAAGGCGATGGGCGGGGTGCTGTTCATCGACGAAGCCTATTACCTCTATCGCCAGGAAAACGAGCGCGACTATGGGCAGGAGGCGATCGAGATCCTGTTGCAGGTGATGGAGAACAACCGCGACGATCTCGTTGTGATTCTCGCCGGCTACGCCGACAAGATGGATCGGTTCTTCCACTCCAACCCCGGCTTTCGCTCGCGCGTCGCCCATCACATCGATTTTCCCGATTACAACGACGCCGACCTGCTCGCGATCGGCGAGAAGATGCTCGCCGGGCTCAACTACAAGCTGAGTCCGGCGGCGTGGCAGGCGCTCGCCGAATATATCGCGGCGCGGCGCACGCAGCCGCATTTCGCCAATGCGCGAAGCATCCGCAACGCGCTCGATCGCGCGCGCCTGCGCCAGGCCAACCGCTGCTTCGCCATGCTTGACGCGGAATTGACAATCGATCAGCTGATGACCATCGAAGCCGAGGACATTCGCCAGAGCCGGGTGTTCCAGCAACAGGAGAATGGCGCATGACGCCACCGGTTCTCATCGCGCCGTCGATTCTGTCGGCCGACTTTTCCAAGCTCGGCCAGGAGGTGCGCGACGTCGTCTCGGCCGGCGCCGATTGGATCCATCTCGACGTGATGGACGGGCATTTCGTTCCCAACATCACCTTCGGACCGCCTGTCGCGGCGGCGCTGCGCCCGCACACGGACAAGGTGTTCGATTGCCATCTGATGATCGAGCCCGCCGATGCCTATCTCGAGGCCTTCGCCAAGGCGGGCTGCGACGTCATCACCGTCCATGTCGAAGCGTGCAAACATCTCGACCGCACGTTGCAGGCGATTCGCGCGTTGGGCAAGAAGGCGGGCGCAGCGCTCAATCCCGCGACGCCGGCCGAGACGATCGAATACGTGCTCGATCGGCTCGATCTCGTCCTGCTGATGACGGTGAATCCCGGCTTCGGCGGTCAGGCGTTCATCCCCGCGGTCATCGAAAAGATCGCGCGCGTCAAGCGCATGATCGGCGCGCGCCGAATCGACATCGAGATCGACGGCGGCGTGACGCCGGAGACCGCGCCGCTGGTGGTCGGGGCCGGCGCGAACGTGCTGGTCGCGGGATCGGCGGTCTTCAAGGGCGGACCCGCCGCCTACGCCGGGAATATCGAGGCGATCCGCGCCGCGGCTTCGCGCGCGCCGCTTGCCAGGAGCCGAGCAAGATAGCAAACTCTCGGGATGACCGAGAACAACGCGATCCTCATCACCGGCGCCTCGCGCGGCATCGGGCGCGCCGCGGCGCTGCTCGCTTGCGTGCGCGGCTGGTCGGTCGGCGTCAATTATTTGCATGACGAGGACTCGGCCCACGAAGTCGTCGAGGCGATCGCCCGCGCCGGCGGCAAGGCGGTGGCGTTGCGCGGCGACGTCGCCGACGAGGACGACGTCGTCGCGATGTTCGAAGGCGCGACGCGCGCGCTCGGGCCCCTTCGCGGCGTCGTCGCCAACGCCGGAATCGTCGCGCCGACGGCGCGCCTCGTCGACATGAGCGCCGAGCGCATGCGGCGGGTGTTCGAGGTCAACATCCTCGGCGCCTACCTGACCGCGCGCGAGGCGGCGCGGCGGATGTCGAGGAGCCTCGGGGGCGCCGGCGGCTCGATGGTGCTCATTTCGTCCGCCGCGGCGCGGCTCGGCTCCCCCGGTCTTTACGTCGATTACGCCGGGTCGAAGGGCGCGATCGATACGCTGACGCTGGGCCTGGCCAAGGAGTTGGCGCCCGAAGGCGTGCGCGTCAACGCGATCCGGCCGGGCCTGATCGACACCGAAATCCACGCCAACGGCGGCGAACCCGATCGCGCGTTGAAGCTCGGCGCGGCGACGCCTCTCGGCCGGCCGGGAACGGCCGAGGAAGTCGCCGAGGCGATCATCTGGCTGCTCAGCGACGCCGCCTCCTACGTCACCGGCGCCATTCTCGACGTGGCGGGCGGGCGGTAGCGGGCGAGGGCGGACGCTGGGCGCCGAAGTCAAAGGGCCGCTTTGGGTGGGAGAGCGGCCGCGACTTTATCGATTCAAACATTTGAAGACGAAGTTTCTAGGCCCCGCGCTCCGCGACGAGCGTCGCGGCAAATTGCGGATAGGTCTCCGCGATTTCTTCCGTCACGCGTCCACGCAATAGTGCAAGCGTTTCCGAAACGGGCTCAACGGTGGTCGGTACGGAGGTCGGCGCATCGTATTCAAACCCCGTATTCGCTTTCACGTCGGCGCTGGACGCGCCGCGATGCACGCTCCGCAGCAGGAAGCGTTTGCGCTCTTTATCAAATGCAAACAGCGCCAGTCCCGTAAGCAGTGCGTATGGGCCGCCATTGCGAACGATGCCCTCGCTTGTGCCGGGCGCGCTGACGAAATCGATTTTATCGACAAACACGCGAGGCGAATGCTCCTCACGAAACAAGATCACACGCGGCACGACGTAATAGAGAAACGCCGATCCGAAAGAACCCGGCCAGCGCACCGTGGTCCGCGGATAATCGCCTATCCCAACGAGATTGACATTGGCCTGGCCGTCGATCTGTCCGCCGCCGAGAAAGAAGGCGTCGATACGGCCTTGTGCGGCGCAGTCAAACAGTTCAAAGGCGCCGTTGGTGAAGAAATTGTGCTCGCGCGATCCGAGCACGGCGATGCGAATCCGCTCAAGCCCACGCGCTTCGTTGCGAGCCCGCAGCAACATCGCGCCAGCGGCCGGAATCGGTGAAGAGGCCCCAACGGCGACCGTGCGGACGCCTGTCAACAACTCCGCAACCGTGGCGATCAGGATTTCGCGCGACGTGGCTCGACGAGAGTTCACGCCGCTGCCTCGGGTCGGCGCATGAAGGCTTCCATATAGGCCGCAAAGCCGTCGACCGATCTCGCCATGCGGGCGTATCGCGCAACTTCGGCGTCATCAACGGGATATTCACCCCATAGCCCGAGCGGCCAAGCTCCGTTGCGCGCCTGGGCGATCGCGGTCACGTAGAGCGCCGGCAGAACGCCGGCGGCGGAATTCTCGTCCGCAAGCAGCGAGGTCTCGCGGATACGTTCCACCGTGACCAACGTCGCCTTCGCGGCATAGGCCATTGTGGCGAGTTCAGCTTGACGCCCGATCCGGACATTGCCGAAGCGATCCGCCTCCGGCGCATGGAACAGCGCGACATCGGGACGTATCGCCGGGACAACGACGATCGGATCATCTGGCGCGAACGGATTGCCGATGATCTTCCAGTCCGGTCGAGCCTTCATCAAATCGCTGCCGATGATGCCCCGGATCGGCAGAAACGGAACGCCTTTCTGACCCGCCGTGAGACCGGCCAATACGGCAGGACATGTCGCGTCCATCAGTTGCAGGGCTCCCGCGCGCACGCCTTCGGCGAAACGGGGCGCTCCGCCAGCCTCACCCAAGGTGACGGCGCTGGTTTCGATTGATCTGACGAGACCCGCGCCGATCAGCATATCGGCTTGTATGCCGCTGATGGGTACGCAGACGAGGTGAAGATTCTTGCGGCCAGCAGCAATTATCGCTGCTGTTGCAGCCATGGCGACGCCGGAGCGATCAGCGGGAACCGCAAGCGACATGCCATCTTGAACCTGGGCGGCAAGAGCTTCGAGGGAAATGAAGTTTTCCATGTCGTCCTCACATCGCAAAATGCTGTCGTGCGCTCTTGCGAATGTCAATGCCGTCTTAAGCGGTCAAAATCGAACGTTTGACCGGCGCCGCCGGCGTTTCCCGGAAGTCTGCCCCGCGTCGACGCTTCGCCGCCATTCGGATCGCGAGAGCTATCGTCGGCGTTGACAGCCGCTATGGTTTCGGCCTATTTGTCACCGAATGGTGACATTTGGACCAAAACGCAGCTCAGGCCGAGATTCGGAAGCGATGCGCGCGCGCATCCTCGAGGCGGTCAGGCGGATGATCGTGCGCGACGGGCTGGCGGCGATCGGCGTCAACGCGCTCGCGCGCGAGGCGGCCTGTGACAAGGTTCTCATCTACCGCTATTTCGGCGACCTCGAGGGCGTCTATGCCGCCTACGCCGCGCAGAGCGATTTCTGGTGGGATGTCGACGAGCTGACGCGCGGGATCGACCCCTCGCGAGCGTCGGCGGGCGAGGCGATGAAAACGATCCTTCGCCGCCATGCGCAGGCCCTGCGCGCGCGGCCCGTGACGCTGGCCGTGCTCGCGGCCGAACTCGTGGATCGCACGCGGCTCGTCGTCGCGCTCGAGGCGGTTCGCGAACGCCGCGCGCTGGAATTGTCGGCATGGATCGGCCAACACTACAGGCTGCCTCCGTCCGCCGACGTCGAAGCCGTCGGCATGCTGCTCGGCGTCGCCATCAACTATCTCGCCGTGCGCGCGCGGACGATTCGGGTGATGGGCGGCGTCAAAATAAAGACCGACGGCGACTGGGAGCGGATTTTTGCCGCCATCGACTCGCTGATCGACGGCGTCATGCGCGTGGAGTGATTTTTTTTGCGCAAAATGTCACCTGCCGGTGACAAAGGGAAGGAGAACTGTCATGATGTCTCTTGCCTCGAACAGGCGGGAAGCGCTCGCCATCGGCGGCGCCACGATCTTTCTGGCGGCCGCCGGCGGCATGCTGCGCGCAGTCGACGCGGCGGGCCAACCTTTGCCTGAAGGGGACGCCTACGCGCCCTGGCGGCTTTGGAACGATCCCTCGATCGGCGGCACGCCATTGGCGCTCGTCGCCGCGGGCGTTCTCGCCGCCAACCCGCACGACACGCAGCCCTGGCTGTTCGGCGTGAGCGCGAACGCCATCGAGATTTTCGCCGATCTGTCGCGCAACCTCGGAGCCATGGACACTTATGTGCGCGAGATGCATCTCGGTCTCGGTTGCGCGATAGAGAACATGCGGCTTGCGGCCGGTCCCAATGGCTATTCCGCAGAGATCGAGGCGACGCCGGGATTGCTGACGGCGCTCGCAGAGCGGCGAATGCCGGTTCACGCCGCGACCGTGCGCCTGATCGAGCGCGGGCGAACCGCGCCGGATTCGCTCTACCGCGCAATACCGGATCGCCACACCAACCGTTACGCATACGATCGCGACAGGGCGCTGCCGGAAGACTGGCGCCATTTCGCGAGCCATGCCGACGTCGGCGCCGACGTTCGCGTGTTCCTCTTCGAGGATGGCGAGCCGCGCCGCCTCTTCGACGCCGCCGTCGTCGAGGCCACCGAGGCCATTATCGCCGACCAGACCATGGTCGCCGACAGCGACCGCTGGTTCCGCGCCTCGAGCGCCGAGATCGACGCCCATCGCGACGGGCCGACGCTGGAGGCGGCCGGTCTGTCTTCCCTCACGCTGATGCTTGCGCGTCTGTTTCCGGTCTCCGCCGAGACGAGCCACAAGGGCTGGATGGATCAAACGCGCGACGTTCAGGTGGCGAGCGCGCCGGCGGTCGGCCTCATAGCCGTGCGCGACCGCTACGACCGCGTCAGCGCGATCGCGGCGGGCCGCGTTTGGCAGCGGCTGCATTTGAGCGCCACGGCGCTCGGCATGGCGATGCAACCGCTCAATCAGCCCATCGAGATGATCGACCGCGAGCGGCAGGCCGGGCTCGGCGCGGCTTGGGCGGCGCGCGTGGCGCGCCTGACGGGCGACGACTGGCAGGCGACGTTTTCATTCCGCGCCGGCTTCGCGTCACAAACGGCGCCGGCGAGTCCCCGCCGGCGCCTCAAGGATGTGCTGAGAGTCTAGCGGCCTGCGATGCCGCGATCGACGAAAACCCGGTCAGTGGAAGGCCGGATGGATGAAGATGACGACGGTCAGCGCCATGCCGACAAAGAAACTCGCGGAGCGCAGAGGCTGCCGGTCCATCAGGTAGAACGCCATGTGGGCGAGCCGCGCGAGGATGAAGGCGAGGGCGAGCCAGCCCACGGTGGCGTTGGCGCCTTCGACGATATGCGAAACGATCACCGCCGCGGCGAAGAACGGAAAAGCCTCGAAGCCGTTGAGATGCGCGCCATAGGCGCGCGCGGCGAGCCCTTCGAGGGCGGCGACGCCGAGCCTCGGCGCGTGCGCATTGAGTTTGCTCGAGGCGAGCCCGAAGGGAACATAGGGCAGCAGGGCGGCGACGAATACGCACCAAAAGGCGATGGTCATGGGAGCCTCCCCCAGGGATGAAACGACGCGGCCAGACCTTATCGCGACGCGCTCGGCGACGATAGGGAGCGCGTCAGGGTTTCATGCAAGCGGCCGTTGACTTTGGCGACGTCCGCAGCGCCGAATACGCCGGTCGATCCGATTCCCGTGCGATCGTCCCTTTTCATGAGGCGCTTCGATGAACCCCCGCCTTTTCCTTCTCGTCTTTCTGTTGGCGCCCGGTCTCGATCAGGCGCGCGCGCAAGACGCCGCGGCGACGCATCCGGCCTATTGGGGCGCGCCTTCGGTCGACGGCGGCAAGTGTTGCGCGAGCCTCAATGAAGTGCGCGACAACATCGATCGGCTGGATCGGCAAATCATCCAGCTCATGGCCGAGCGCGGAAAATACGTCGCCGAGGCCGGCCGCTTCAAAGCCGATCCCGCCGCGGTCAGCGCGCCGGCGCGCGTCGAAGCGATCATCGCCAAGGTCAAGACGATCGCCCGCGAGGACGGCCTCGCGGAAAGCGTCGCCGAACGCAGCTATCGCGCGATGATCGCCGCGTTCGAGGATTACGAGCGGGAGGAATGGACGCGCCGCAACGCGGGCGGGGCGAGTGAGGTGAAGTGAGCGGGGCGATTGGCCGCCAGGCTCACACGATCGCGTCGATAGGATTTGGCCGCAATGTCGGCCGACCGACCCTAACCCATGACGCTCATCACGCCGCGCGGCTCGCGCTCGCGGCCTTCGCGCGCGCTCTGACCACGTCCCCGGCGCCCGCCGGCCGGCCGACCTGGAACTGGCCGATCAGGTTGGCGAGTTGCTCCGTCTCCTGCGACATCGAGTGGCTCGCCGCGGTCGACTCCTCGACCATCGCCGCATTCTGTTGCGTCACCTGATCCATCTGGTTGATCGCGATGTTGACTTGTTCGAGTCCCGTCGACTGCTCCTCGGCGCCGGCGGCGATGTCGCCGACGACGCGGTTGATCTCGGTCACTTGCGCCATGATGCGCTCGAGCGACTTGCCGGTTTCAGCCACCAGCGTGACGCCCTCGCCGACCTGGGTCGCGGAGGTCGAGATCAGACCCTTGATCTCCTTGGCGGC
>Ga0181539_1000121_pt1 | contig 85275 bp, 88 predicted proteins | sample PEATcosm2014_Bin_46_FD_119767 | JGI IMG/M metagenome (GOLD analysis project Ga0181539, IMG submission 119767) | Peatland microbial communities from MTU Mesocosm Facility, Houghton, MI, USA - PEATcosm2014_Bin23_60_metaG | ecosystem: Environmental > Terrestrial > Soil > Wetlands > Peat | place...
AGGGCGAGGTCGTCCTCGACGTCGTCCACCGCGTCCAGGCCGAGCTCGCGCCGGATCTCGCGGTGCGCTGGAACTGCAAGGCGGGCAAGTGCGGCTCGTGCTCGGCGGAGGTGAACGGCAAGCCCCGGCTCATGTGCATGACGCGGATGAGCACGCTCGACACGACCGAGCGGATCACGATCTCACCGATGCGCGCCTTCCCCGTCATGCGCGACCTCGTGACGGACGTCTCGTTCAACTTCGCCGTGGCGCGCCGGATCCCGCCGTTCACCCCCGTGCCGCGCCCTCCCGACGGCGTCTACCGGATGTCGCAGTTCGACGTCGACCGGGCTCAGGAGTTCCACAAGTGCATCGAGTGCTTCCTCTGTCAGGACGTCTGCCACGTCATCCGCGACCACGAGGAGAACAAGCCCCGCTACGCGGGCCCCCGGTTCTTCGTCCGCCTCGCCGCGCTCGAGATGCATCCCCTCGACACCCTCGACCGGCGCGAGCTCATCCGGCGCGAGCTCGGGATCGGCTTGTGCAACATCACGAAATGCTGCACGGAGGTCTGCCCGGAGGGCATCCACATCACGGACAACGCGATCATCCCGCTGAAAGAGCGCGTCGTCGACGCGCACTACGACCCCGTCGCGTGGCTCGGCCGCAGGATCCTCCGCCGGCCCCGGCCGACGCCGGCGGCGGCGGCGGCCGCGGCCTCGCCCGCCGGAAGGGCCGGCGAGGTCATCTCCCTCGAGCCGGCACCGTCCCGCGCCGAGAGCTGACGGGCGCGTGCTCCGCTTCCTTTCCCCCGAGTGGTTCGCGCGCTTCGCCGAGGAGCTCGCCGCCGTGCGACCGGACGCGGACGTGCCGCCGCTCGCCCTCGGCCAGGTCGTCACCGGCGCACCCGACGGGACGGTGAGCTACTCGATCCTCGTTTCCGGCACGAAGGCCGAGCTCGTCGTGGGGTCGACCGCGCCAGCCGCGGTCACGCTCGTCGAGGACTGGCCGACCGCCCAGGCGATCGCCGCAGGCACACCCGTCTCCGAGCTCCTCGCCGCGGGCCGGATCACGCTGCGCGGCGACGCCAACGCGCTCCTCGCCGGACAGCAGCACCTCGAGACGCTCGGGAAGGCGCTGGGCGCTCTCGAAGACGAGACGACCATCTGAGCCGCGACAAGGAGGGCCATGATCATCGAGAAAGCAGTGATCACCGTCGACCCCGGGAAGGAGGCCGCCTTCCAGGCGGCGTTTTTCGAGGCGGAGCCGTTCGTCGCCGCCTCGGCGGGCTGTGAGGCAGTCCATCTCTACCGGTGCATCGAGGAGCCGGGGCGCTTCATGTTCGTCATCGAATGGGAGTCGGTCGCGGCCCACGAGGAGGGGTTCCGGAAATCGCCCGCCTTCGCCGAGTGGCGCAGCGTCGTCGGTCCCTATCTCGGCGGCCTGAGCGAACTGGCGCACTGGCGGCCCCTCGAGACGCCCTAACCGAGGAGCGGGGCCGCTTCCTCCCGCTCGCTGACGAGCTCCGCGGCCGTGGCGGCGATGCAGCCGCCAGCGAAGGCAGAGTGCTCGAGGCCCTCGACGACGCGCCACGTCGAGCCGTCCGAGCGCACCGGGAACCCGAACTGCAGACCCTCGGGGATGCCGTACTCGCCGCGGGAGACGACGCCCAACGAGGTCCAGTCGCCCTCCGGCGTCGGGCTGATGATGCTCCGAAACGAGCCGATCGCGGCGTTGGCGGCCGACGCCGCCGCCGAGCCGCCGCGGGCCGCGATCACCTTCGCGCCGCGGCCCTGGATCATCTCGAGGAACGGGCCCTGCAGCCACTCCTCGTCGTCGATGACCTTCTGGGCCGACTCCCCGTCGATGAGGGCGTTCTCGTAGTCGGGGAACTGCGTCGTCGAATGGTTCCCCCAGGAGGCGAGCCTCGTCACGGCCCCGGGAGTGCGGCCGGCCTTGCGCGCGAGCTGGGTCCTCGCTCGGTTCTCGTCGAGACGCGTCATCGCGAACCACCGCTCCGCCGGCACCTCGGGGGCGTTCGTGCGGGCGATCAGGCAGTTCGTGTTGCACGGGTTGCCGACGACGAGGATGCGCACGTCCGACGCGGCGTGCTCGGCGATCGCCCAGCCCTGCGGCCTGAAGATGCCGCCGTTCACGCCGAGCAGGTCCCGGCGCTCCATGCCGGCCTTGCGGGGGATCGACCCGACGAGGAAGGCGTACGAGGTCCCCTCGAAGGCGACACCGAGATCCGAGGTCGTCACGACGTCGGCGAGCAGCCCGAAGCCGCAGTCGTCGAGCTCCATGAGGATCCCCTCGAGATTCGTCATCGCCGGCTCGATCTCGAGGAGACGGAGCACGATCGGCTGGTCCGGACCGAACAGCTCGCCCGACGCCAGCCGGAAGAGAAGCGCGTAGCCGATGTTGCCGGCAGCCCCGGTGACCGTGACGGTCACCGGGCGCTTCGTCGGAGGATCCCGGAAATCTGCCATCGATCCGAGGCTAACGGCGGAGCCCGCGAAGCTGCCGGACGCGCGCCCCGCCTCGGGGGGACGGCCCTACAGGCGCTCGACGATCGCCTCGGCGAACTCGCTCGTGCGGACTTCGTGGGCCCCCTCCATCTGACGGGCGAAGTCGTAGGTCACGATCCCGTCGGCGATCGTCGCCTCGAGGGCACGCACGATGTCGGCGGCGGCCTTGTCCCAGCCGATGTGCTCGAACATCATCACCCCGGAGAGCAGGACCGACCCCGGGTTCACCTTGTCCTGTCCGGCGTACTTCGGCGCGGTGCCGTGCGTGGCCTCGAAGACGCCGTGGCCCGTGACGTAGTTGATGTTGCCGCCGGGGGCGATCCCGATGCCACCGACCTGGGCGGCGAGCGCGTCCGACAGATAGTCGCCGTTGAGGTTCGTCGTCGCGATGACGTCGAACTCCTCGGGGCGGGTGAGCACCTGCTGCAACGTGATGTCGGCGATCGTGTCCTTGACGAGGATCTTCTCCCCGGGATCGCCCTGGCATTCCTCCCACGAGACGGCGACGTCGCTGAACTCCTCGGCGACGAGCTCGTAGCCCCAGGCCCGGAAGGCGCCTTCGGTGAACTTCTGGATGTTCCCCTTGTGGACGAGCGTCACGCTCTTGCGATGGCGTGCCACGGCGTATTTGAGCGCGGCGCGCACGAGACGCTGCGAGCCCGTCTTCGAGACCGGCTTGATCCCGATCCCGGAGTCGGCGCGGATCTCCCAGCGGAACTCGTCACGGAGCCACGCAATCAGCCGCCGAGCCTCGGCGGAGCCCTGTTCGACCTCGAGACCGGCGTAGACGTCCTCGGTGTTCTCCCGGAAGATCACCATGTCGACTTTCTCGGGATGGCGCACCGGCGAGGGCACGCCGCGGAACCAGCGCACCGGTCGGAGGCAGACGTAGAGGTCGAGGATCTGGCGCAACGCGACGTTGAGCGAGCGGATGCCCCCGCCGATCGGGGTGGTGAGCGGTCCCTTGATCCCGATGAGGTGGTCCCGGAACGCGGCGACCGTCTCCTCCGGCAGCCAGCTCCCCGTCTGCTTGTAAGCCTTCTCCCCGGCGAGGACCTCCCTCCACGCCACCTTCTTGCCGTGCTTGCGGGCCGCGGCGTCGAGGACGAGCTGGGCGGCGGGCCAGATGTCGACGCCCGTGCCGTCGCCTTCGATGTACGGGATGATCGGCTCGTCGGGGACCTGGAGCAGGCCGCTCGGGTACTTCGTGATCTTCTCGGGCATGGCCGGAGCCTATCTGCGCCGTTTCGCCCGATAACCCGGGAAAGGGCGCCCGGGCACGCTCACGACCCCGCCGGCGTGAGACCGAGGTTCTCGCAGATGGCGACCGTCGCGCTCACCTGGTTCATCGTGTAAAAGTGCAGTCCCGGGACGCCCTCGGCAAGGAGGTCGCGGCACAGCTCGGTGGCGATCTCGATGCCGGCGGCGCGCACCGCGTCCGGGTCCTCCGCCACCCCCTCGACCCGGGCGGTGACCTCGTCCGGGATGGCGGCGCCGGACAGCTCAGCCATCCGGGCCACCGACTTCAGGTTGAGGATCGGCATGATCCCCGGGATGACGGGCTTCGTGACCCCCAGTCGGCCGAGGTCGTCGACGAGCCGCAGGTAGTCGCTCGCCCGGAAGAAGAACTGCGTGATGGCGAAGTCGGCCACACCGAGCTTCGCCGCGAGATGACGCCGGTCGGTCGCCAGGTCCGGCGCCGCCGAGTGGCCCTCCGGATGGGCGGCGACGGCGACGCAGAACGGCGCGACGGACTTGACGAGCTCGACGAGGTCGATCGCGTGCACGAGCTCTCCCGCGGCGAACGGCCCGGGCGCCTCACGGGGCGGGTCGCCCCGCACGGCGAGCACGTTCTCCACGCCGGCGCGGGCATAGCGCTCGAGGATCTCGACGAGCTCGCCGCGCCGGTGGGCGAAGCAGGCGAGGTGGGCCATCGGCTCGGTGCCCCCTTCCCGGTGGATTTGGACGACGAGTTCGTGGGTCCTGTCCCGCGTCGAGCCGCCCGCGCCGTAGGTGATCGAGGCGAAGGTCGGGTGCAGCTTGTAAAGCCGGGGCAACGCCTCCTGCAGGTGCGCCGTCGCTTCGGGCGTTTTCGGCGGCCACAGCTCGATGGAGAGCGATCTCGTCGACCGGAGCAGCTCGTCGATGCGGGCCATCACCGCCAGTTTCGCAGTCGCGGTGCCGCCAGGCGCAAACCGGCCGCGCCTCCCCCACCGGGGCCGGCGGAGACGAGGATCCTGCCCGTGGGGCGCGCCGAACCCAGATCGCGTCTCGCTACCGTCGCCTCGTGCCCGGCGTCCGGGACCCCGAACGCGTCGAGCCCGTCGCGGAACCGGCCGACGCGGCCCTCGTCGCCGAGCCCAGCGGGAAGCGCGCGGACGGTCAGGCGGCGGTGGACTCGGCCGGGGTGAGGGCGACCCGGCGCCTGGTCCGCCCGTAACGCATCTGCAGGGCGACCGCGGCCGAGATCACCGCAGCCCAGGCGCACCACACCGAGGCGAACCCGTCGATCGTCAGCTGGGCGATGACGGCGACCGCGACGAGGTTCGCCACCCCGAAGGCAACGATCCGCCGGTCGCTCGACAAAAGGGCGGCACCACAGGTCGCGAGCACGTAGAGCCCGACGAAGACTCCGCCGTCGCCGAGCCGGACGCTATAGGCGAGGTGGTAGGGGCGCATCGCCACCGTCATCGGACCGCGGGCCATCGCGGCGAGGAGCACACCGCCGACGACCGTCCCGACGATCGCCAGCGAGGTGGCGAGTCGTCGTCGCCATCGGGACGGTTCGATCGCCGCGACGGCGATCGGCACGAAGATGGGCAGGACGACGAACGCGACGACGAGGTAGACCCACAGCGCGCTGCGCCCTAATCCGTGCGACACGTGGCCCTGCAGGCTGAACCAGACGACCGCCTCGACCATCTGGTGAGCGCCGAACACGACCGGCAGGGTCGCGAGCGCGATATGGCTTCCGCGGCGGTCGACGTGCCGGATCGCGTCGACACCGACGCCGCAGATGACGGCCCCGCCGATGAGATCGGCTTGGGGCGAGAAGCACATGCCGGCAAGTTACCGCCTGGCGTCTCTCCACCCCGCTATCGGCGGGTCGACCGGATCACGTCGGGCCAAGCACGGCGCGGAGCGCCGACCGCCTCGGGTGCCCCCGGCGGCTACGCGACCGTGACGAGCCGGCGGCGGGCGGCGCGTACCGCGTTCTTGAGGAGCATCGCCCGGGTCATCGGTCCGACCCCGCCGAGCCGCGGGGTCATCCATCCGGCCACGTCGGCAACGCCCTCGTCGACGTCGGAGAGCAACCGACGTCCCTCCCACGACGTCCCGGCGCCCACGACGGCCGCGCCGGGTTTCACCATGTCCGCGGTGACGATGCCGGCGCGGCCGGCAGCGGCGATGACGATGTCGGCTCGTCGCACGTACTCGGCCAGATCGGAAACACCCGTGTGGACGACGGTCACCGCGGCGTTGCAACCGGGCCTTTTCAGGGCGAGGAGCAGCGCGAGGGGGCGGCCGATCGTCAGCCCGCGACCGATGATCACGACGTGGCGACCCTCGACGGGAACGTCGTTGTGACCGAGGAGCTCGACGATCCCGGCCGGCGTGCAGGGCAGCGGTCCCTCGACGCCCATGACGAGGCGGCCGAGGTTCACCGGATGGAGGCCGTCGACGTCCTTGTCGGGGTCGACCGCGAGCAGGGTCGCGAACTCGTCGAGGTCGCCCGGCAGCGGGACCTGGACGAGGAAGGCGTCAACCGCGGGGTTGGCGTTGAAGCTTCGGACGGCGGCGAACAACTCCTCCGCCGTCGTACCCGCCGCGAGGTGCTCGTGAACCGACTCGATGCCGACCTTGGCGCAGTCCTCGTGCTTCAACTCCACGTACCGGGCGCTCGCCGGGTCGTCGCCGACGAGGATTGTGCCGAGCCCGGGCTGGACACCCTGGTCGCGAAGCCGCGCGACCTCCTCGGTGACCTCAGCCCGCATCTGGCCGGCGAGTGCCTCGCCGTCGAGGACCTTGGCGGTCACCGCGACCACCGTCCGTCCGTGCTCCTGTGTTCCCGTGCCATGTCTTCCCTCATCGCATCGTCGCCGTCGAACGTGGCCCACGATACGCGCCGCCCGATGTCGGGTCGCGTGGGCGAGCTCATGGTCTCTCGCGCCGCGACCCGGTGACCCGGGTCATCCTCGACCGAGGGGTCCGGAAGAGGTCCGTCAGAGGGCCGCGATCCGGTCTCACCGACGCGGCGGGCCGCCCCGCCGGTCACGGAGGACTGTCGAGGCCGTGGTTCCGACGCTCACGACTTCGCGCGGCCACCGCTCGTTTGCACGATTCCGGGACCTTTCTCGAAGAGCGACGAGCGCGCCTTCTTCGCCGCCTGGAACCGCGGCGAGCTCGGGTTGAGGTCGCGGGCCCCGCCCTGTGCCTTAATCGACATCGCGATCCCACCGCCCTCGACTCTCGGATCGGGGCAATCCGTGGGCCCGACTGGGCCCGTCCGAGGTCCGGGTTCGGCCGGGCTCCCGGCCTAGTGGCGAAAGTGCCGTTCCCCCGTCAGCACCATCGCCACCCCGCGCTCGTTCGCCGCCGCGATCACCTCGGCGTCGCGCACCGAGCCCCCGGGCTGGACGACGACCGTCGTGCCGGCGTCGCAGACGGCGTCGAGCCCGTCTCGGAACGGGAAGAAGGCATCGCTCGCCCCGGCGCCGCCCGTGGCACGTCCGGCGGCCTTCTCGGCGGCGAGTCGCGCGGCGTCCCGCCGGTTCTGCTGGCCACAGCCGACCCCGACGACCTGGCCGTCCCGGGCGAGGACGATCGCGTTCGACGTCGACCGGGCGCACACCCGCCAGGCGAGTTCGACGTCTGGCCACTCGTCGGTCGACGGCTGTCGTTCGGTGACGACGCGCCAGCCGGCGCGGTCGGCGCCCACGACGTCGGATTCCTGGACGAGGAAGCCCCCGGAGAACTGCCGGAAAGAGATCGGGCCGACAACCGGCACCGGTGCCGCGAGGACTCGCATGTTCTTGCGCCGCGAGGTCAGCACCTCGAGCGCCCCGGGCTCGTAGCCGTAGGCGACGAGCACGTCGGCGAGCGGGTTGGCGACGATCCTCTCGGCGAGCGCGGCGTCGACCTCACCCGAAAGGGCGATGATTCCGCCGAAGGCGGACTCCGGGTCCGATTCGAAGGCCCGCTGGTATTCGCTCGCGAGATCCGACCCGACGGCGACACCGCAGGGATTGGCGTGCTTCACGATCACGGCGGCGACGCCGGCTCCCCCCACGCCGAGCACCTCGTGGCAGAGCATCCAGGCGGCCTCGGCGTCGATGAGGTTGATGAACGAGAGCTCCTTGCCACCGTGCTGGGCGACACCGGCCCACCAGTCCTCTGCGGTACCGGCCCGGCGGTAGCGGGCGGCTTTCTGGTGCGGGTTCTCGCCGTAGCGGAGCTCGCCCGCCCGGGTGAGCACGATGCCGATCGATGACGGCATCGCGTCGCCGGGCGCGTCGCGCGACGCGAGCCACGCCGCGATCGCCGCGTCGTAGGCGGCGGTGTGGGCGAAGGCCGCCTCGGCGAGGCGCCGGCGCGTCGCCGCGGTGACGGACCCGCCGGCGCGGATCTCGGCGAGCACCGCGTCGTAGTCGGCCGGGTCGACGACGACGGTGACGTGGGCGTGGTTCTTCGCCGCGGCCCGGACCATCGTCGGCCCGCCGACGTCGATCATCTCGATCGAGGGTAAGGCCGAGAACGGGTAGAGGTTGCACACGACGAAGTCGATCGGCTCGATACCGCGCGCCTCGAGGTCGGCGAGGTGGGCGGGCTTCGACCGGTCGGCGAGGATCCCGCCGTGGATCGCCGGGTGCAACGTCTTCACCCTGCCATCGAGCATCTCGGGCGCCCCCGTCACCTCGGCGACGTCCCGGTGCGCCACCCCCGCCCGGGTGAGCTCGGCCGCCGTGCCGCCGCTCGCCACGAGCTCCCAACCGAGCGCGGCGAGCCCCGCGGCGAATTCGGCGAGCCCGCGCTTGTCGTAGACGGAGAGCAGCGCCCTCATCGCCGCCTCATCCGGCGATCCCGGGACCCGCCCCGGATCCCGCAGTCTCGAGGAAGGTCCGGATGGTCGCGGGATACAGCCGTCGCTCGACCTGCTTGATGCGTTCGTGCAACGTTTCCTCCGTGTCGCCGGGGAAGATCGGCACCTTTTCCTGGGAAAGGATCGGGCCGGCGTCGACTTCGCGGGTCGCGAGATGCACGGTACACCCGGTCACCGAATCTCCCGCCGCGAGCGCGAGCTCCACCGCGTGCCAGCCCTTGTAGGCAGGAAGGAGCGACGGGTGGGTGTTGAGGACGCGCCCGCCGAAGGCCGGGAAGAAGGCGGGGCCGAGCACAGTCGCGAACCCCGCCATGGCGACGGTTCCGACGCGATGGCGGCGAAGCGCCGCGATGAGCTCTCCCGTGTAGGCGTCCCGGTCGAAAGCCGCCGAGAAGTCGCGCCGCACGACTGATTCGACGAACAGTCCTGCCGCCTCGGCGATCTCCGCGGCGCGGCACGGCCGGTCGACCCCCACCACGACGATCGGCAGCCCGGCGCCGATCAGCGCCTCGAGGATCGTCCCGGTACCCGAGGCGAGCACCGCGAGCCGTCCTTCGTCGGGCGGTACGCGGCCGTCGCCTTTTGACCTCTCAGCCGAGGGCACGGACGATCTCCACCATCATCTCCCCCGCTTCCGACGGATTGCGGGCGACGCGCGCCCCGCACGCCTCGAGCGCGGCGATCTTGGCCTTGGCGGTGCCCGAACTACCCGAGACGATCGCCCCGGCGTGGCCCATCGTCCGGCCCTCGGGCGCAGTGACGCCGGCGATGTACGCCACGACCGGTTTCGTCATCGAGTGGGCGATGAACGCGGCGGCACGCTCCTCCTCGGAACCGCCGATCTCGCCGATCAGCATCACGGCCGCCGTCTCGGGGTCGTCCTCGAACGCCGCGAGCACGTCGGTGAACGACGTCCCCGGCACCCGGTCGCCCCCGATGCCGACGCAGGTCGTCTGGCCGACACCTTGCTGGGACAGCTCGTGCAGCGCCTGGTAGGTGAGCGTGCCCGACCGCGAGACGATGCCGACCGGGCCGCCCGGCAGGGCGATCTCCCCCGCAGTGATGCCGATGTTGCACTTGCCCGGCGAGATCACCCCGGGGCAGTTCGGCCCGATGAGCCTCGTGCCCGGGAACTCCCGGCGCAGCTGGTTGAAAAGGAGCGCCTCGTCCTTGGCCGGGATGTGCTCGGTGATGCAGACGACGAGCCCGATGCCGGCGGCGGCGGCCTCGAGGATCGCCCCGGGCGCGGCGCGCGGCGGGACGACGACGAAGCTCGCGTTCGCGCCCGTCGCCTCGACCGCCTCGGCGACAGAATCGAAGACCGGGATCCCCTCGAGCGACTCGCCGCCCTTGCCCGGCGTCACCCCGGCCGCGACCTTCGTCCCGTAGGCGCGGTTCCGCAGGCCGTGGAAACGCCCCTGGGTCCCGGTCAGCCCCTGCACGACGACGACCGTCGTCTCGTCGACGAAGATGCTCATCGCCCTACACCGCGGCGAGCTCGACGGCCCGCCGGGCGGCGGCGAGCATCGTCGGCGCGACGACGAGCCGGTCCGAGAGATGGGGCCGCAGGATCTCGTGGGCCTGGGCGGCGTGTGTGCCGTCGAGGCGGACGACGATGGGCGAGGCGAGCTCGACCCGTTCCATCGCGCCGAGCACGCCGCGGGCCACGTCGTCGCAGTGCACGATGCCGCCGAAAACGTTGACGAGGATGGCGCGGACGCGCTCGTCGGAGTTGATCACCTCGAGCGCGCCGGTCATGGCGTCGGCGTTCGCCTCGCCCCCGATGTCGAGAAAGTTCGCGGCCGCGCCGCCGACCTGGTTCACGACGTCGAGCGTGCTCATCGCCAGTCCGGCTCCGTTGGCGATGATGCCGACCGAACCGTCGAGGCCCACGTAGCTCAGGCCTTTCGCCCGCGCCGACCGTTCGCGGGGGTCGTCGGACTCGGCGTCGGCGAAGTCCGCCCACTCCGGATGGCGGAAGGCCGCCTCGTCGTCCAGGGTGACCTTGGCGTCGAGGGCGCGGACCTCTCCCGAGGTGGTGAGGACAAGCGGGTTGACCTCGACGAGATCGGCGTCGCCCTCGAGGTAGCAGCGGTAGAGCCGCAGGACCACGTCGGCGACGCCCGCCTGCGCGCCCTCGTCGATCCCGGCGCGCTCGACGAGAGCGCGCGCGTCGTCGCGAGCGAGCCCGTCGAGCGGATTGACCTCGAGCCGTTCGATCGCCGCGGGGTCCTCCGCGGCGACCTGTTCGATGTCGATGCCCCCCTTCGCCGAGACGATGACGAGGTGGAGTCGCGCGGCGCGGTCGAGCGTGAAGCTCACGTAGTACTCCCGGGCGATCTGCGACGCCGTCTCGACCCAGAGTCGCCTCACCGTGTGACCCTTGATCACGAGGCCGAGGATCCGGCGCGCGGCTTGCTCTGCCGCGGACCGATCGGCCACGACCTTCACGCCGCCGGCCTTGCCGCGGCCACCGACCTTCACCTGCGCCTTGATGGTCGCCGGGTAGCCGACGGTTTCCGCGGCCGCCACCGCCTCGTCGACGGTGTCGGCCACCGCCCCCTGCCCGACGGGGATGCCGAAGCGGGCGAGGTACCGCTTCCCCTGGTACTCGTAGAGATCCAAGAACCTGCCTCCTCGACGCGCCTGCGGCGGACCCGCGACGGGCCGATCCGGCGGCACCGCGGGCGCCGCCACTCGACGCAGCGCCGGGGCGATCCTATTAAGCGGGGTTGCGCCGGACGAACCGGAACGGCCGTCAGGCCCGCTTCAGTGGCGTGGCGGAGAGCAGGAACCGCTTCTCGCCGTGGCGGTCGAAGGCGATCACCGCCTCGGCCTTCAAGCCCTCGCCGGCGACCTCGACGATGACGCCCTCGCCCCAACGGGCGTGGACGATGCGCTCACCCGGGGCAAGGGCGAGCTGCTCGGCTCCGGTTGTCGCCACCGGCGCGCCCGGCGGGCGCCGGGTGCGCGAGCCGGAACGGCCGAACGACGGCGCCGCGTCGAACTCGGGATCGGTCATCCGGCCGGTCGCCCACGGGCTCGTCGGCTCCTCGCCCAAGTCGACGATCAGGTGCTCCGGGATCTCCTTCATGAACCGGCTCTGCAGGCTCTCCCGGCTCTGCCCGAACAACGTGCGCTCCCAGGTGTGGGTGAGGTAGAGGCGGCGGCGGGCCCGTGTGATCCCGACGTAGCAGAGCCGGCGTTCCTCCTCTAGGTCGTCGGGATCCGCCATCGCCCGGTCGTGGGGGAAGACGCCCTCCTCCATGCCCGTGAGGAACACGACGTCGAACTCGAGTCCCTTCGCGGCGTGGAGCGTCATCAGGCACACCCGGCCGCCGGAGTCGTCGAGGTCGTCGGTCGCCGCGACGAGCGCCATCGACTGGAGGAAGGACCCGAGGTCCTCGTGGGTCGCGCCGACCGAGATGAGCTCGGCGAGGTTCTCGAGCCGGCCCTCGGCCTCGAGCGCGCCGTAACCGCCCACCGCGGCCTCCGCCTCGAGCGCGCCCCGGTAGCCGCTCCGGCGGAGGACCTCGGCGAGGACCTCACCGGGGCGCGCGTCGACGAGGTCGCCGAAGGAGGCGACGAGCTGCCGGAAGCCTTCGATCGCGCGCACCGCCCGGCCCGTGACCCCGGCGGGCTTCGGGTCGGCGAGCACCGCGGCGAACGAGGCGCCCGAGCGCGCCGCGTAGCCGCCGAGTTTCCCCACCGTCGTCGCGCCGATGCCCCGCTTCGGCGAGTTGAGGACCCGGCGCAGTGACACCTCGTCGGCGGGGTTCGCGACGAGGCGCAGGTAAGAGACGGCGTCGCGCACCTCCCGGCGGTCGTAGAAGCGGGCGCCCCCGATCACCTGGTACGGCACGCCCCGGTCCGCCAGCGCCTGCTCGATCGCCCGGCTCTGCGCGTTCGTGCGGTAGAACACGGCGATCTCGCCGCGGCGGATGCGGCGGGCGTGCCAGAGCTCCTCGATCTCGTTGGCGACGAACGTCGCCTCGCCCCGTTCGTCGCCGGCCCGGTAGCGCAGGACCTTCTCGCCCTCGCCGAGGGCGGACCAGAGCGACTTGTCCTGGCGCATGAGGTTGTTGCCGATCACCGCGTTGGCAGCGTCGAGGATGGTCTGGGTCGAGCGGTAGTTCTGGTCGAGGACGATCGTGCGCGCCTCGGGGAAGGCGAGCTCGAACTCCAACAGGTTGCGGATCTCCGCCCCGCGGAACCGGTAGATGCTCTGGTCGGTGTCGCCGACGACGCAGACGTTGCGGTGCCCGGCGCCGACGAGCGTGACGATCTCGTTCTGCGCCCGGTTCGTGTCCTGGTACTCGTCGACCAACACGTGCTCGAAGCGCTCCTGGTAGCGGCCGAGCACCTCGGGGTCGGCGCGGAACAGGCGGACGACGACCGACAGCAGATCGTCGAAGTCGAGCGCGTTGCCCGCTACCAGGCGCCGCTCGTACTCGGCGAAAACCTCGGCGATGCGCCGCTCGTGGATCGTGTAGGCCCGCGCCTCGTAACCCTCGGCGTCGAGCAGCTCGGACTTCGCCTGGCTGATCGCGCCGAGCACGGCCCGCGAGGGGAAGCGCTTGGCGTCGATGCCGAGGTCGTCGAGCACGTGCTCGATCATCCGCCGGCTGTCGCCCTCGTCGTAGATCGAGAACCCCGGGCGGTAGCCGATCCGGTCCGCCTCCCGTCGCAGGATCCGCACGCAGGCCGAGTGGAATGTCGACAGCCACATCTTCTCGGCTTCGTCGCCGACGAGCTCGATGACGCGACGGCGGACCTCGTCGGCCGCCTTGTTCGTGAAGGTGATGCCGAGGATCCGCCACGGCGCCACGCCCGTGGCGACGAGACGCGCGATCCGGCGCGTGAGCACCCGGGTCTTGCCGGAACCCGCCCCGGCGACGACGACGAGCGGGCCGCCGTCGTAGCAGACGGCCTCGCGCTGGGGAGGGTTGAGGTCCTCGAGGATCGACGCGAGCTCGGCCGCCCGCGGCGGCGCCCCGCGACGGCTCTCTCCCCCCCGACCAGCCGTGTCCTTTCCGTGGTCGCGTGGGCCGTTCAACGCCACGCGCGCCTCACTCCCATTCGATCGTGCCGGGCGGCTTCGACGTGATGTCGTAGGTGACGCGGTTGACCCCGTCGACCTCGTTGATGATCCTGCTCGAGAGCCGCTCGAGGAGTTCGTGGGGAAGACGTGCCCAATCCGCCGTCATGGCGTCGTCGCTCGTCACGGCGCGCACGACGATCGGGTACTCGTACGTCCGCTCGTCACCCATGACGCCGACCGCCCGGACGGCCGGGAGGACGGCGAAGGCCTGCCACAGCTCGCGGACGAGCCCGGCGCGCCGCACCTCGTCGAGCACGATGGCGTCGGCGGCCCGGAGGATCTCCGCCCGTTCCGGCGTCACCTCGCCGACGATGCGAACCGCCAGCCCGGGCCCCGGGAACGGCTGGCGCCAGACGATCTCCTCCGGCAGCCCGAGCTCCTCGCCGATGGCGCGCACCTCGTCTTTGAAAAGCAACCGCAGCGGCTCGACGAGCTCGAGTGCCATGTCCTCGGGCAATCCGCCGACGTTGTGATGCGACTTGATCGTCGCCGCCGCCGCGGTGCCCGATTCGATGACGTCCGGGTAGAGGGTCCCCTGGGCGAGGAAGGCGACTCCCGGCAGTTCGGCCGCGACCTCTTCGAAGATCCTGATGAAAAGCTCGCCGACGATCTTGCGCTTGTGCTCGGGATCGGCCACGCCGCGCAGCGCGGCGAAGAACCGGTCGGCGGCCTTCACGTGGTGGAGGTCGATGCCGAACTGGCGGCGGAACGTCTCCTCGACCTGGTTGGCCTCGCCGGCCCGCATGAGGCCGGTGTCGACGAAGACACACGACAGCTGGTCGCCGACGGCCTTGTGGACGAGAGCGGCGGTCACCGCCGAGTCGACGCCCCCCGACAAGGCGCAGAGCACGCGCGCGCCCCTGACCGTCGAGCGCACCTCGTCGATCGCCGCCTCGATGACCGAGGTGTGCGTCCAGGTCGGACGGCACCCGCAGACGTCGTAGAGGAAGCGCTTCAGCAGTTCCTGCCCGCGGGGGGTGTGCACGACCTCCGGGTGGAACTGCACGCCGAAGACGCCCCGCTCGACGTTCTCGAACGCCGCCACGGACACGTCGGGGGTCGAGGCGATGGTGCGGGACTCCGGCGGGGCTTCGACGATCGAATCGGCGTGGCTCATCCAGGCCTCGGTCGTCTCGGGCCATCCGGACAGCAGCATCGAACGCGGGTCACAGCGCAACTCGGTCCTGCCGTACTCACCCGACCCGGTACGGCGTACCTCGCCCCCGAGCTGCTGCACGATGAGCTGGGCCCCGTAGCAGATGCCGAGCACCGGGACGCCGAGCTCGTAGACGGCGGGGTCGACCATCGGCGCTTGGTCGGCGTAGACGGACTTCGGCCCGCCCGAGAAGATGATCCCCTTCGGCGACCGCTTCCCCATCTCGGCGGCGGTCGCGCCGTGCGGCACGATCTCCGAGTAGACGTGGGCCTCCCGCACACGACGGGCGATCAGCTGGGCATACTGGGCGCCAAAATCAACGACGAGAACCGTGTCGAATTCTGCGGCCACCCGTCGAGGCTACCAACGGGCCCCTCGGCCGGGCGACCAGCGTCGGGACCCGCGAGGTTCGCACGGCCCGCCGGTCCGGGACAGAAGAGAAGGAGGACGCGAGATGCTCGAGGTTCAGACCACGGACGTGCTGTGGTACGTCGACCACGTCCTCGACGCGATGGCTGCGATCCTGGCACGGCTCGGAGACCGGCTGGCGAACGAGCGACCGGACCTGCCGGGCGCCAACTCCCCGTTCGCGATCGTCACGCACTGCCTCGGTGTGATGGAGTTCTGGGCCGGCGCGATGATCGCCGACCGCCCGATCGTGCGCGACCGGGACGCCGAGTTCACCGCCACCGGAGCGGTCGATGATCTCGTCGCCCGGGTCGCGCTCGCCCGGTGCCGGTTCGCCACCGACCTCGACCTGCTCGAGCCGCTCGCGCCGCCGCGCCGCCCGGCCGCGCCACGCGACGCCGGCCTGCCCCTCGCCACGACCCAGGGAGGTGTCATCGTCCACGTCCTCGAGGAGCTGTTCCAACACCTCGGGCAGCTGGAGCTCACCCGCGACGTGCTTTCCGCCGCGGGCCCGCTCCCGCCGGCTGCTCAGACCCAGTAGCGCACGGCGACGGCGAGACCGAGCGCCACGACGACGGCGCGCAGCACTCCCGGGCTGACGAGGTGGACGACCCGTCCCCCCGCCATTCCACCGACCATGCTCGTCGGGACCATCACCGCGACGAACGTCCACGAAACGTGACCCGAAAACGCGAGGAACACGCTCGCCACAACGCCGATCACGAACGAGAGCGCCTGCTTGACGGCGTTGAGGCGCGGCAGCCGGTCGTCGGAGAACAGCCCGAGGAACGCGAGCAGCATGATCCCGAGCCCGGCTCCGAAGAACCCCCCGTAGACCGCGGACAGAAACACCCCGGCGCGCATCAGGGCGCTCGGGTGGTGGTGCGGGCGCGGGACCGCACCGTTCGACGCCTGACGACGGGTGACCGCGGCACGCAACCTGTCCTGCACGACGAGCAGACCGCACGAGAAAAGGATCAAGAACGGCACGACGTCGCGGAACTCCTGGGCCGAGGTGAGGACGAGGAGCACCGATCCTGCGAGCCCGCCCGCGGCGGCGAAGACGCCGAGCTTCGCCGTCAGCGCGCCCTGGCCCTCCAGGTCGGCGCGCTGGGTATACGTACCGGCCGCGTAGCCCGGAGTGAGCGAGATGATGTTCGTCACGTTCGCCCGCACCGGGGAGAGGCCGAGCGCCTGGAGAGCCGGGTACGACACGAGCGTCCCGCCACCGGCGACGGCGTTCACGGCACCGGCGATGCAACCGGCGCCGCCGGCGAGCACGTAGCCGAGCGCGCCGAGGCTCACGCCTCGACGCCGATCGCAGATCTCACCGTTCCCCCGCCGGTCGGCGGTCGCCGGGGGTGTCGACATCGGCAGAGGCGGGACCCGGGAATGTGATGTGGCCGGCGATCCCCGCCGGAACGATGCGCCCGGGCTGCTCCCGAATCTGCCTGCTTTTGCTCGTTATCATGCGATATCGTCCACCCTCACCCGAGGACGGGCCAGCTCACCGGGATGGTCGAGGTGACCTGAATCGCCCCGCCACGTTCTAGCCGAGGAGACATTTGGTGATCGCGGCACAAAGACGACGCGCCATACTGCGCCAGATCGGTGACAACGGCTACGTCGAAGCAAGTCGGCTCAGCACGGAGCTCGGCGTCGACGAGTCGACGATCCGTCGGGACCTCAGCGCCCTCGCCCGCAACGGGCTCGTCCAGAGGACTCACGGTGGCGCACTGCCGTTGGGGCCGACCGGAACGACTGACCCCGCCGACTTGGCGCGTGGGTCCGAACATGCCGAAGAGAAACGGGCGATCGCGCGCTTCGCTGCCGGTCTCGTTGCCGACGGAGACTCGGTCGCCCTCGACGTCGGTTCGACGACGGGCGCGCTCGCCCGCGAACTCTCGGCAAGACGCGACCTCACGATCGTGACCTGCGACCTCGGCGTCGCCCACTTCCTGGCGGTCGGACGCCACGTTCGCCTCGTCGTCGCCGGGGGCGAGCTGAGCGAGGACCGCCGCTCCCTCGCCGGCCCGTGGACGCTGAACCAGCTCGCCGGCATCCACGTCGACCGGGCGTTCATCGGCGCCTCCGCGGTCGACGCCTCCGGGGGGGCCATGATCGACGACCTCCTCGGTGTCCCGTTGAAAAGGGCGATCCTCGCCGCGGCACGTTCGGCCATCCTCGTCGCCGACAGCTCCAAATTCAATCGTCACGCTTTCGCCGCGTTCGCTCGAATCGACGAATTCGACCTGCTCCTCACGGATGACCGACTCGCCGTCACCGAACGCGGCCCCTTCGGCGCGTCGCTCGTGTGCGTCGCTGTCGGCGCGTCCGGATCGGGCGATCGCTGATCTCGTCGTCCGGCGGAACTCAGCACCTGGCCGGGGATCTGACCCCGTCTCGTCGAGCGGATGCGGCCTAGCTCTCGCTCCGGTCGCCGACGCCGCCGTCTATGGGGCGCCGGCTGGCCGCGCGCCGGCGGGTACTCGCGAGCGCCGTTACCCCGAGACTGCGGAACGCCGGCAGGAACGGCCAGAGCACCAGGGCGAGCAGGGCGAGCAGGGCGAGCACGATCCCGTAGGTGAGATCGCGGGGCCAGTAGTAGGCGACGACGGAGCGCGTGCCGGCCGGCACGGTGACTTCGAGGAAGGAGCCTTCGTAGCCGTGGACGGCGAGCGGACGGCCGTCCGCGGTGACGTGCCAGCCGGGCACGTCGGTGATCCGCAGAACGAGCTCCGTGGGCCTTTTCACCCGCACGGTCAACGTGTACCTCGCGTCGCTTGGATGCCGCGTCGAGACGACCTCGGCCTGGGAGTGGGGAGCTGCGAAGGTGAACTTCGCCGCATCCGGCACCTTGGCGAGTTCCAGGTGGGCCCCGTTGGCAAGCGTCAGGACCGCGACCTTCTTCATCCCCGCGGGCACCGGCAGTCCCGGCCCGACGAGCACGTACGACACCCCGTAGCGCCTCGCCAGCGCCACGGTGTTGATCGACGGGGCAAAGAACTGCAGGTTGCCGATGTAGGCCTGTCCCGAATCGGGCACCGGCCAGTTCGAGAAGTACGACTCCGGGATCGTCGGGTCGTGCATCGCCAGCTCGTCGACGCCGTAGCCGAGCTGGATGTTCGGGATGAACCCGATGCCCAACCATTGCCGGATCCCGCACGGCAACCCGACGCGGGTAGGCGGCGGGTTGGCGCACGTGGTGTTCGGTCCGTCGCTCCCCAACAGGGACGTCCCGACGATCCGCTGCACGGTCGACACCATCGGCGTCACCGGGAAGAGGTCCGTCGAGTAGCTGTTGAACCCCACCCCGGCGAACACGAGGAACGCCGCCTGGGCCGAGACGAGCGCCGCACCAAGGAGCGCGGCGAACCGCCGGCGCGCCGGAGCACCGAGGCGCCCGACGACGAGCACACCCGCCCAGGCAACGACGAGGAGCCCGATCGTCGCCGACGGCCAGATCAGGCTCGACCGGCGCAACGACTGCTCCAACGAGGTGAGGCCGTGGTCGTGGACCGCCCGCCACATGAAACCGATGACGACCGCGACGGCGGCCGTCATTCCGCCGAACGCCAGCCGCACGCCTCGTTCACCGAAGCGCTTCACGACGATGTCGCACCCGAGACCGGCGAGCACGGCGATCGGGAAGCCCAAGACGATGAGGATGCGGTGGATCGGTAGCGACTCGAGGCCGAGGCGGTTGACGAGGTGCTCGACCCAGGTCCCGCCGACCGCGTAGGCGACGAGCACGCAACCCAGCGCTCCGAGCGTCATCCCGACGACGGCGGGACGCCTCCAGGCGATGAGGATCGCGACACCGGCGAGCACCAGCGCGATCACGCCGACGTAGGCCGAGGACTCGACGTAGTTGGCCGGTCCGAACCACGTGCTGCCGAGCGTCGGCAGGCCGTAGAAACCCTGGGTGAAGACCTCGGCGATCGCCCGCAGCCCGAACTGCCCGTCGAGGTCCTTGTCGAGGCGCGCCGAGTGGGCGAGCAGCGCGACGCCGGGGAGCCACAGCGGGGCGGAGAGCGCGATCCCGCCGGCGAAGCCGGCGCCCACGCGAGCGAGTCCTCTCGTCGCGAGCCGACGCTTCTTGGCGAGGATGACGAGCGCCGCGACGCCGAGGATGCCCAGCAGGGTGACGCCCATGAAGACGTACTCCTCGGGGAACCCGCCGTAGACGGCGAAGGCGACCGACCCGGCGAGCAGCCAGAGGTCGCGCACCCGGCGCCGGGAGCGGTAGGCGAGGACGACGCCGGCGACGATGAAGCCCGACCAGGCGACCGGTCCCCCGACCGCCCAGCCGAGGAACCCGGTGAAGCTCCCGGACAGCATGAACGTGACGCCCCCGAGCGTGGCGCCGACCGGCCCGGCCCGCAGCACCCGGCAGCACACGTAGGTGCCGATCCCGGCGATGAGCAGCTTGCCGAGCACGGTGATGAGGAACGACGCCGACAGCGGGAAGAGGTAGCCGACGAGCGACGGGAGCGCGAGGGGCGCTGATTCGAAGTTGAAAAGCTGTGGCAGCCCCGTGCCCGCGTAGCTGTCCCACAGCGGCAGCGAACCGTGGTGGACGATCTGCCAGTCGAGCGTGTTCCACGGCACGTCCTGGTCGATGACGTCGCCGATCAGGTGGTTGTGGATCGGCGTCGTGACGATGTCCCGCGTGAGGTACGAGGCCGAGGCGCCGAGCTGGCCCGGCCCGAAGCTGAAGCCGTCCTTCAGCGCCGGCGACAGGTACAAGAGCGCGACGAGAACGACGACGGCGACCCCGATGGCGTCGGCGATCCCGCGGTGGCGGTGGACGGCCGCGACGAGCCGGGCGGTCACGTGCGGCGCGCCCCCATCACGCCTCCCGCCCGCTCCCGCTCGTTCCCCCCGGGCGCCGGATCCGTCTCCTCGGGCTCGGCGCCACGAGCATCGTCGCCTTGTGGAACTCGCGGACCGTCCCGTACCCCGACATCGCCATGGACGCGCGCAGCGCCCCGAAGAGGTTGCACCGGCCGTCGGCGTCGTGGGAGGGGCCGGTGAGGATCTCCTCGAGCGTGCCGAGGACCGGCGTGCGGTCGACCGCGCCCCGCGGCAACGTCGCGTGGCCGGCCGCCGGCGCGAACCAGACGCCGCGACCCGGCATCTCCGCCGCCGCGGCCAACGGCGTCGAGAGCATCACGGCGTCGGCGCCGCAGGCGATCGCCGCGGCGACGTCGCCGCCCGTGGCGATCGGGCCCTCGGCGACGACGTGCACGTAGACGCCCGTCTCCTCGAGATGGCGGCTGCGCGCCCCCGCGGCGTCGGCGATCGCCGTCGCCATCGGCGCGGCGACACCGAGCACGCGCCGTGCCGAACCCGCCGACTCCCCCGGGCCGAGACCGACGAGCACGCCGACGGCGCCCGTCCGCATGAGGTGGAGCGCCCCCTGGTACGACGCGCACCAGCCCACAATCACCGGCAGGTCGAGGGCGCGGATGAACCGCTCGAGGTCGAGGCCGACCGCGGAGCGCGAGACGTGCTCCGCCGAGATCGCCGTGCCGGCGATGACGAGGACGTCGAGGCCGGCCCCGGCGGCGGCCGGGACGAGCGCCGCGGCCCGCTGGGGCGTCACGGCCCCGCAGGCGACCGCGCCGGCGTCGGCGATCGCCTGCACCCGCGCCGCGACGAGCTCAGCCTTCACCGGCTCGGCGTAGATCTCCTGCAGGCGCCGGGTGACCCGGTCCGCGCTCAGCAGGGCGACCTCCTCGAGGAGCGGGGCCGGGTCGGCATACCTCGTCCACAGCCCTTCGAGATCGAGAACGGCGAGGCCGCCAGCCGAGTCGATCAGCCGGGCCGAGTCGGGGCCGACGATGCCGTCCCGGGGCGCGGCCATGAAGGGCAGCGCGAACAGGTAGGCGTCGAGCTGCCAGGAGACGTCGACGTCACGCGGGTCACGGGTCCGGCGCGACGGGATGACCGCCACCTCGTCGAGCCGGTAGCCGCGACGGCCGACCTTGCCCATCCCGATCTCGGCGTCCGCCACGTGTGAAACCTCTCCTCACCCGAAAACCGCGTCCCGGAACCAGCGGACGACCCCTGTGGACAGTAGTCGAGCCCCGAACTAAGTCTCGGCGACGACCGCGGCGAGCAGATCCCAGACGATCCGGGCGGTCAAGCCCCAGATGAGGTCGTCGGCCAGTTCCGGCGTCCCGGCGAAAAAGCAGACGCCGGCGTCGCGTCCGGGGGCGTCCCAGCGTTCCTGCCAAGAGATGCCATCCGCGGCCAGTGACGCCAGTGGCACCTCGAGGATCGCCGCCACCTCGTGCCCGTCGGCCACGTAGTCGGGGTGCCCCGTGACGACCCCGACAAACGGGACGACCCGCTCATGCCCCCGGACGCGTTCGACGACGGCGAAGGAGCCGATCACCTCGACGAGACCCGGATCGAGCCCGATCTCCTCCTGCGACTCGCGCAGCGCCGCGGCCAGCGGCTCCTCGCCGGGCTCGAGGTGCCCTCCGGGGAAGGCGAGGTTGCCCGCATCGCGCTCGAGCGCCGCCGAGCGGCGGATGAGGACGAGCGCCGCCTCGCCCCCGCGCACGACGACCGGGACGAGCACCGCCGAGTGGACGGGCGGCGAAGGCGCCGGCGTCGTCGCCAGATGCGCGAGCCCGCGTCGCAACCGTTCGACCGGGATCGAGGACCGGCGCGCCGCCGGGAGTGTCGTCCACGGCGCGGGATCGCCGCGACACGCGTCATTCGGGCGGGGGACGATCTGGCGGTACGTCTCCGGCACGCGCGGAGCGTACCTGACCCCACGGCGTGCGCCGGATGAGACCGGCGTCCGCCGCGGGGTGCGGGTCGCTGCGGTGCTACATCATCCCCATGCCGCTCGCGTCCGGGCCGGCCGGCGCGGCGGGCTTCTTCTCGGGCTTGTCGACGACGAGCACGTCGGTCGTCAAAAGCAACGCCGCGACCGAGGCCGCGTTCTGCAGAGCCGACCGCGTCACCTTCGCCGGGTCGATGATGCCCGACTTCACGAGGTCTTCGATGACGCCGGTCTGGGCGTTCAGCCCGATCGTGCCCTCGCGGGACTCGACGTCGCGGACCATGAGCGACCCTTCGAGCCCGGCGTTCAGCGCGATCCACTTCAATGGCTCCTCGAGGGCGCGGGCGACGGCCATGGCGCCCGTCTCCTCGTCGCCTTTCAGCGAATGCGCCACCTTCTCGACCGCCCCGCGGGCGCGGAGCAACGCTGTCCCGCCACCGGCGACGACGCCCTCCTCGATCGCGGCACGGGTCGCGGAGAGCGCGTCCTCGATGCGGTGCTTCTTCTCCTTCAGCTCGACCTCCGTCGCCGCGCCGACGCGGACCACCGCGACGCCCGCGACAAGCTTGGCGACCCGCTCCTGGAGCTTCTCCCGGTCCCAGTCCGAGTCGGACTCTTCGATCTCGTGTTTCATCTGGGCGATCCGGGCCTTCACCGCATCCTCGGAGCCGGCGCCTTCGACGATCGTCGTGTCGTCCTTCGTCACGACGACGCGACGCGCGTGTCCCATCACGTCGAGCGTCGCCGACTCGAGCTTCAGCCCGACCTCCTCGGCGACGACCTGGGCGCCGGTCATGACGGCGATGTCGGCGAGCATCTCCTTGCGGCGTTGCCCGTAGGCCGGGGACTTGACGGCGATCGACTGGAACGTGCCGCGGATCTTGTTCACGACGAGCGTCGCGAGCGCTTCGCCCTCGACCTCTTCGGCGATGATGAGCAGCGGCTTGCCGGTCTGCATCACCTTCTCGAGCACCGGGACGAGATCGTGCACGGCCGAGATCTTCGAGTCGACGATGAGGATCTGCGGGTCCTCGAGCACGCCCTCTTGACGATCGGGGTCGGTCACGAAATACGGCGAGAGGTAGCCCTTGTCGAACTGCATGCCCTCGGTGAACTCGAGCTCGAGCCCGAAGGTGTTCGACTCCTCGACGGTCACGGTCCCGTCCTTGCCGACCTTGTCGATGGCGTCAGCGAGGACTTCGCCGATAGAAGCGTCGGCGGCCGAGATCGCGGCGATCTGGGCGATCTCGTGCCGGCCCTCGACGTCGCGCGCCTGGGACTTGATCGATTCGACTGCCGCGACGACGCCGCGCTCGATGCCGCGCTTCAGCGCCATCGGGTTCGCGCCGGCCGCCACGTTGCGCAGGCCTTCGCGCACGAGCGCCTGGGCGAGGACGGTGGCGGTCGTCGTCCCGTCGCCGGCGATGTCGTTCGTCTTCGTCGCCACCTCACGGACGAGATGCGCGCCGAGGTTCTCGAACGGGTCGTCGAGATCGATCTCCTTGGCGATCGTGACGCCGTCGTTCGTGATCGTCGGCGCGCCCCATTTCTTGTCGAGGACGACGTTGCGGCCCTTCGGCCCGAGGGTCACCTTCACGGTGTCGGCGAGCTTGTTCACGCCGTTCTCGAGGCCCCGGCGGGCGGCTTCGTCGAAGAGCAGGATCTTCGGCATCAGCCGACCACCTTGGCGAGCACGTCGCGGCCCGACAGGATGAGCAGGTCCTCACCGTCGATCGTGATCTCGGTGCCGCCGTACTTCGAGTAGACGACCTTGTCGCCGACCTTCACGTCGAGCGGGATGAGTTCGCCGGTGTTCTCGGCCCGGCGTCCGGGCCCGGCCGCGAGGACCTCGCCCTGCTGGGGCTTCTCCTTCGCCGTGTCGGGGATGACGAGACCCGACGCCGTCTTCTCCTCGGCCTCGCTCGGGCGGACGACGATGCGGTCGTCCAGCGGTTGCAGCTTCATTTCCGCGGCCTCCTGTGGCTCCGTTGGCACTCTCTGGTTTCGAGTGCCAACGATACCGGGGCGCCCGCGCCCTGGCAAACGGGTGGGCCGAGTGCTGACGACCTGGTCGGCCGGTCGCCCCGTCCCGGTCAGTCGAAGACCACGTGCCCCCAGGCCGCGACGGGTCCGGGATCCCCCTCGACGGTCACCGCCGACGGGTCGCGCGGGGTCCGGTGGAGGAGCCAGAGGTAGAGGTCCGAGGCCGCGGCCGTGACCGTCGCCCGCGCCAGGTGCGGCGCGTCGGCGGTGAGCCGGTCCGGCGCCATGTCGAGGTGCCAGCTGGCGCCGACGTCGTCGGCGACGAGCGAGAGCGCCCCTTCGAGCCCGTCGATCGGGTGGAGGGCGATGTAGCGGGCCACGAACCCGAGGTACTCATCGACGCCGTCGACGGCGAGCGCGGCGTCGATCGCCGACGGGGTGCCCGCGGCGGCCTCGGCGTCCCAGCGGTGCACCGACGTCTCCTGGGCCATACGCCGGAACCAGAACGCGGCGGGGGCCGGTGCGTCGGCGAACCAGTTCCAGACGGGCGCGGCGGGGTCCGCCGAGTCCAATGCCGCGACGAGCGCGGCGAGCCCGGCGTCGTAGGCGGCGGCGAGATCGGCGAAACCGACGTCGGGGGCGGCCTCGGTGCGCGCAACACGGGCGGTCGCCTTGGTCCGCAGGATCTCGGCCACCCAGCGGTGGATGGCCTCGATGTGCGCGAGCAGCTGCCGCATGTCCCATTCCGGGCAGCTCGGGACGGGCACGCTCGGCGCGGCGCGCGCCGCCGTGACGAGGCGGCCGCCTTCCAGACGGAGCTGGTCGAGGTACTCGTCGGTGTCCATAATCTAGATCTTCTCCGCGGTCCCGCGGCCCGACAACTCGACTCGGGCGCGCGGCGAGCGCTCCGTCGCCCCGCGACGGTGGCCTGGGAACGCCCACCCCGGCTCGGCGCCCGAGTCGAGCGGCGTCGGGCCGCAAGCGGCGAGGTTGAAGTGCGCCGCGGCGGCGATCATCGCCGCGTTGTCGGTGCACATCGCCCGGCTCGGCAGGTAGACGCCGAGCCCCGCTGAGGCCGCCGCGGCCCGGAACGCGGCGCGCAGCGGGCCGTTGGCGGCGACGCCCCCGGCGAGGCAGACCGAACGGGCCCCGAGGCTCTCTGCGGCGCGCATCGCCTTCGTGACGAGGATCTCGACGACGGCCGCCTGGAACGACGCCGCGACGTCGGGGCCGGGGACGTCGGGGTGGGCCCGCACGTAGTGGACGACGGCGGTCTTCAGCCCCGAGAACGAAAGGTCCAGTCCCTCGCGCAGCATCGGCCGCGGAAAAGCGATCGCCGCCGGATCGCCCCCGGCCGCGGCCCTCTCGATCGCCGGGCCGCCCGGGTAGGAGAGCCCGAGGAAGCGCGCCACCTTGTCGAACGCCTCGCCGGCGGCGTCGTCGACCGTCTCGCCCAGCACCTCGTAGGCGCGCGGTCCGGTCATCTTCACGATCAGGCTGTGCCCGCCCGACACAAGGACAACGACGGCCGGCAGCTCGATCGCCGGGTCTTCGAGCAGCGAGGCGTAAAGGTGCCCCTCGAGGTGGTTCACGCCGACGTAGGGAACGCCCCACGCCATCGCGAGCGCCTTGGCGAAGGAGACCCCGACGAGGAGCGCGCCGATGAGCCCGGGGCCCGCCGTCGCCGCGACGGCCGCGACCGGCGGCGGCCCGGCCCGCAGCCCCGCCCCTTCGAGCGCCTCGGTGACGACCGGGACGATGCGCTCGAGGTGCGCCCGACCCGCGAGTTCCGGCACGACGCCGCCGAAATGGGCGTGCAGGTCGACCTGGCTCGACACGACCGAGGAGAGGATCTCGCGACCGTCGGCCACGACGGCGGCCGCCGTCTCGTCGCACGACGTCTCCACGGCAAGGACGAGTTCGCTCATCGGCCCTCGCGCACCTCGGCCGTCGGCCTGGCGAGCTCAGTGCCGATCGAGGAGAGACGCGCCCCATAGCCGTCGGAGTCGACGTCGTGGACCCACATGACGAGGCCGTCCTCGTGCGACCTCGCGTAGTAGTTCTTGCGGATCCCGACCGGGGCGAAGCCGAACCACGTGTAGAGCCGCTGCGCCGCGACGTTGGAGACCCGGACCTCCAGGGTGAGCGCCGACGCCCCGGCGGCACGCGCCTCGGTGACGAGGCGCCAGAGCAGGCGAGCGCCGACCCGGCGACCCTGCCACGCCGTGTCGACGCCGAGCGTCGTCACGTGGCCCTCGCCGGCGATGAGCATGCACCCGGCGTACCCGACGACCTCGCCGTTCGCGGTCGCGACCCAGTACTGGCGGGTCGTGCGCAACGCGAGCTCGGAGAGGTACAGCGCCGCCGACCACGGCTCGGGGAAGATCTCCCGCTCGATCGCGACGACCGAGGCGACGTCGCGCCGGTGCATCGGCGCGACGTCGACGGCATCCGCGTCCCGCGGCGGTGCCGGCTTCGTTCCCGGATCGTGCCTCCTGATGAGCCGCGTCACGGCCGGTCCTGCCCGGGCGGTTCGCGGGTTGCGAAGTTCGCGCGTGCGTCGGCGGCGCGCAGGTAACACGGTTCGACGGACACGGCATCCGTCGTCGCGCCCAGCGCGGCGCGTTCGATCCCGATCGCCCCGAGCACGCCGACCGACGGTGCCGCGAGGTCGTCACCACCGAAGCGGCACGCGACGCCGTCGAGGTCGACGAGCGCCGCCGCGAGATCCCGCGCCGCGTCCCCGACGAAGAACACCTCGCCCGAGAGCTCACAAAGCCGCGCCCGCAGCCGCGACACCGGGCCGATCTCCGGACCGCCCCCGGGGAACTCCCAGGCGACCTCGCCGCGACGCATGTCGACGACCGGCACGACGACCCCGGGCGGGCGGACCGGGTCGGCGGAGGCGCCCCGCCGGAGCACCTCGGTGCTCCGCACCGCGACGAGCGGCACGCCGAGCGCGAAGCCGAAGGCCTTCGCCGCGGCGATGCCGACGCGCAGCCCGGTGAACAGTCCGGGCCCGACGTCGACGGCGACGGCGCCGACTTGGCCGAGGCCGATCCCGGCCGCGGCGACCACCGATTCGACCGCGGGGTGCAGCGTCTCGACGTGGAGACGCCGGCACGGGTGACGCGACTCGGCGAGCAGTCCGTCCGAGCCGACGAGCGCGGCTCCGACTTCGATCGTCGCGGTCTCGAGCGCGAGGACGATCACTGCGGCCCTCGACCAGGGTCATCGCCGCGCACGTCGACGGCGAGGCCCGCGTGCTCGAGCGCCGCGGCCAGGGCGCCGCCGCGGCCGGCCCACGCGACCCCACGCCCCCGGAGCGTGATCTGGCGCCGGTCGGCGTCGCTCGCTCCGGCGAACGCCGCGGACGTCGGGGGCTCCGCCACGATCTCGCACTCGAGCGCGTCCGCGGCGAGCAGTCCCCGGATCCGCTCACCCCATTCGACGACGACGACGCAACCGTCGTCGAGCGCGTCGTCGAGCGCGAGATCGGCGAGATCGTCGGTCGGCGCCACCCGGTAACAGTCGACGTGGGCCACCGGCGGCACGGTCGGGTAGAGATGGCACAGCGTGAACGTCGGACTCCTCGTCGACTCGCCGCCCCCGAGCGCGGCGACGAGTCCCTTCGTAAGGACCGTCTTGCCGGCACCGAGCTCGCCGGTGAGCAGGACGACGTCGCCCGGCGTGACGACCGCGGCGATCGCCGCGCCGACCGTCCGGGTCTCGTCGGCCGACCGCGTGACGACCTCGAGCGCCTCGCCGGTGACGCTCACCGTTCGTCGGTGCCGACGAGCTGCCGCTTCGCGCGCACGAAGTCCGCCCGCATCTGGGCGAGCACGAGACCCCCGCCGCGCAGGGCCGCCGCGGGATGGAACGTCGGAACGAGCACGCCCGTCGCGAAGGGGTAGACCCTCCCCCGCAGGCGGGTCACGCCCTCCGCGCTGCCGAGCAGCGCGTGCGCCGCGAAGTTGCCGAGGGTGACGACGACCGCCGGCGCGACGAGGTCGACCTGTCCGGCAAGGAAGTGCCGGCACGCCGCGACCTCGTCGGGCAACGGGTCGCGGTTGTTCGGCGGCCGGCACTTCACGACGTTCGCGATGTAGCAGTCGCCCCGCGCCAGCCCGATCTCCTCAGCGATGAGCCGGTCGAGCAGGCGCCCCGACCGCCCGACGAAGGGCTCACCGGCGAGATCCTCGTCCCGTCCCGGTCCTTCGCCGACGAACATGAGGCGCGCCCCCGGATCGCCGGCTGAGAACACGACCGTCGTCCGCGAGCCCGCGAGCGGACAGGCGACACAGCAAAGGGCTTCACGCTCGAGCTCCGCGAGCGTCACCACGTCGGCATGTTACCGCCGCGGGGCTTGCCGCAAGGCCGGGCGGCCGAGGGCGGAACGAGGCGTCCGCCGGGCGATTCCGTCACCGTCGCCCTAGACCACGCGGCGCGGCACCCGCGGGCCGATCCCGCAGAGGATCTCGTAGACGATCGTGCCCAGCCGCTCGGCCCACTCGTCGGCGGTGATCTCCGCGCTGCCCTGGCGGCCGATGAGGACGACCTCGTCGCCGGCGCGCACGTCGTCGGTCCCGCAGTCGACGAGAAGCTGGTCCATCGTCACCGTGCCGGCGATCCGCCGGCGGCGGCCCCCGATGAGTACCTCTCCGCCGGCCGATCCCAGCGCCCGGCGCAACCCGTCGGCGTAGCCGAGGGGCACGGTCGCGACGAGCGCGTCCCCGCCGAGCTCGTAGTTCCGCCCGTAGCTCGTCCGCTCCCCGGCCGCGAGCCGGCGCACCCGGTGGACCCGGGCCTTCAGGCAGAGCGCCGGGCGGAGGGCCTCGCCAGGCCCGAGGAGCCCGGAAAGGACGCGCCCGACCTGCGCCGAGGGCGCGTACCCGTAGCAGGCGATGCCGCAGCGGACGAGGTCGTACCGGCTGCGCGGGTGCGCGATCGCGCCGGCGGAGTTGGCGGTGTGCAGCATCGCCGGGCTGCCGCCCGCCGCCCGCACCGCTTCGACGGCGGCATCGAACCGGTCGATCTGCGTCGCAGTGAACGCGTCGTCGAGGTCGTCGGCGACCGCGAAGTGCGTCCAGAGCCCCCCCAGGGTGAGCGCGTCCGACCCGGCGACGAGGTCGGCGAGCGCCGGCACCTCGGCGGCGTCGGCCCCGACCCGGTGCATGCCGGTGTCGACTTTCAGGTGGACGGCGACCGGCCGTCCGAGTCGCGCCGCCGCCCCGGCGGCGAGGGCGATGCCCGGCTCGCTGTAGACCGTCGGCGTCCCGCCGATCGCGCAGAACTCGCCGATCCCGCCGGGAGGCGCCTCGGTGAGCAGCAGCACCGGGGCGTCGATCCCGGCCTCGCGCAGCGTGACCGCCTCCTCGACGAGGGCGACCGCGAGCATCGCGGCGCCGCCGGCGAGCGCGGCCCGGGAGACCGCGACGCTCCCGTGGCCGTAGCCGTCGGCCTTCACGACGGCACAGAGCCGCGACGGCGCGACGACCCGACAGAGCAGGGCGACGTTCGAGGTGATGGCCGAGGCGTCGATCTCCGCCCACGCCGGGCGGTAGGACTCCGTCACCGCTCCGCCCCCCGGTCGGACGAGGCGGCGGAGAGGAGCGAGGCGACGAGCACCGGCAGGTCGGAGGCCTCGAGACCCTCGGCGAAGCCGATCGAGGCGGCCCGGCCGTGGACGTGGGCGGCCAGGCCCGCGGCCCGCAACGGATCGAGCCCCCGGGCGAGGAAGGCGCCGACCACACCGGAGAGCACGTCGCCCGTCCCGGCGGTCGACAGCCGGGAGGAGCCGGCGCCCACGATCAGCGCCTCGCCACCCGGCGCGGCGACGACGGTCGCCGGTCCTTTGAGGAGGACGAACGCGCCGAGGCCGGCCGCGAGATCCCGGGCGGCCGCGAGGCGGTCCTTGCCGGGATCGGACCCGACGAGACGGGCGTACTCGCCGTCGTGCGGGGTGACGATCGTCGCGTGCCGGCGGTGCCGCAGGATCGCCGCCGCCGCCGTCACCGTGCCGAGGGCAGCGAGTCCGTCGGCGTCGATGACGACCGGGACCTCGGCCCGGCGGACGAGGTCGAGGATGCCCTGGGTCGCGTCCGAGCCCCGCCCGAGCCCCGGCCCGACGACGAGCGCCTCGCAGCGGACGAGCTCGTCGAGCACCGCGCCGGCCCAGTCGGACCGCGGGATGGCGCGCGCGACCGCTTCGACGACCCCGATCGTGCCCGGCGCGACGCCCGGGGAGCCGAGGCGGACCATCCCCGCCCCCGCCCGGATCGCGCCGCTCGCGGCGAGGAAGGCGGCGCCGAACATGCCCGGGGAACCGGCGACGACGTAGACGGCGCTGTCCCACTTGTTGCCCTGCGGGTCACGGGAGGGGAGCCAACCGAGGTCGCCGTCCTCGACGAGGTGCTGGGCCGGGGTTCCGACCTCCAACCCGATCGGCTCGACGACGACCGCGCCGGCGAGCTCCGGCCCCCGGCCGAGGATGAGGCCGGGTTTCAGGGCGCCGAAGGTCACCGTCACGTCGGCACGCACCGCGCCGGGGGTCGCCCACCCGGTGTCGGCGACGAGCCCCGAGGGGACGTCGACGGCGAGGACGACGGCGCCTTCGGGGGGGCGCGGTGCCGTGTACTCCCCGTGGAAGCGGGTCCCGTACGCCGCGTCGATGACGAGGTCGCACTCCCCGAGCACCTCGGGGGCGTCCGCCACCTCGTCCACCCTCACCCGCGCCCCGCGTCTCGAGAGAACGGCCGCGGCGACCCGGCCGTCGTCTCCGTTGTGGCCCTTGCCGGCGACGACGACGACCCGGCGGCCGTAGGTTCCCCCCATCGAGGCGACCGCCGCGCGGGCGACCGCGAACCCGGCCCGGGCGACGAGGGTCTCGAGACCGACCCGGCCCCGGGCCTCCTCGTCGACGGCCGCCATCTCCGCCGACGTAAGGACCGGCTTCATCGCGGGCTTCGGCGGCGCGGTCGGCGGGTCACGGCTTCATTCTGCGACAACGACGGCTCCGGCGTGCGTTGCCGTATGGGTGAGCGAGACCCGGAAGGCGTCGATCCCGAGGGCCGCGGCGCGCGCCGCGGCCCGCCCGGTGGTCACGAGCGACGGCGCGCCCGACGGCGCCTTCACGACGCCGATCTCGGCGAGGCGGACGGACCCGATGCCCACCCCGAGGGCCTTCATCGTCGCCTCTTTCGCCGCGAACCGCGCCGCGAGTCCCGGCACGGGGTCGGCACGACCGGCCATGTCGGCCCGTTCTCGGGGGGTAAACACGCGGTCGGCGAGTCGCGGATGGCGCCGCAGCGCGGCCCGGAACCGCTCGACGTCCACGGCGTCGAGCCCGATGCCGATCATCGGCGCTCGTCGGCGGGCCGGGTTGGCCGCGGTCCCCCCGGAGTCACTCGACGGTCACGACCTTGGCGAGATTGCGCGGGCGGTCGACTTCGTTGCCGCGCGCCCGCGCGATGGCGTAGGCGAAGCACTGCGTCGAGACGGCGGCGACGATCGGCGTGAGGAGCTCGAGCGTCGGCGGGACCTCCAGCACGGCGTCGACGAGCCCCGCCGTCTCGGCGTCGTCCTCGTCGGCGATCGCGACAATCGTCGCGCCCCGGGCGCGCATCTCCTCGACGTTCGCCATCACCTTCTCCCACAGACCAGAGCGCGTCGCCACGACGACGACGACGACACCGGGTTCGATGAGCGAGATCGGTCCGTGCTTCATCTCGCCGGCCGGATAGGCCTCGGCGCGCACGTAGGCGAGCTCCTTCAGCTTCAGCGCGCCCTCCATGGCGATCGGCAGCCCGGAACGACGGCCGAGGAAGTAGACGTCGTCGACCGCGGCGAACCGCCGGGCGACGTCCATGTACTCGTCGGAGCGCGCGACCGCCCGGGCGACGAGCGCGGGCATCGACGCGAGCCCGTCGGCGACGGCCCGTCCCTCGGCGCCGTCGATCGTGCCCCGCGCCCGCGCGAGGTGGAGCGCCAGCACCTGGAGCAGAGCGAGCTGGGCGATGTGGCACTTCGTCGACGCCACGCCGATCTCCGGCCCGGCGTGCGTGTAGCAGACGCCGTCAGACTCGCGCGCCATGACGGAGTCGACGACGTTCGACACGGTGATGACCGCGGCCCCACGCCGGCGCGCCTCGCGGATCGCGTGCAGCGAGTCGATGGTCTCACCAGACTGGCTCACGGCGACGACGAGCGTCTCCGGGCCGACGACCGAGAGCCGGTAGCGGAACTCGCTCGAGATCTCGGCGTCGGCGTGGACGCGCGCCCAGGTCTCGACCGACTGCCGCCCGATGAGTGCGGCGTGGTAACTCGACCCGCACCCGAGGAACAAAAGGCGCGAGTACGCCGCCAGCACGTCGGGCGCGATCGCCAGCTCCTCGATCTCCGTCACGCCGTCGGCCGTGATCCGACCGAGCAGCGTCTGGGCGATCGCGTGCGGCTGCTCGTGGATCTCCTTGGACATGTAGTCGTCGTAGCCGTCCTTCTTCGCATCGGCGACGCTCCAGGAAACTTCGTGGCGCCGGAGCTCGACCGGGTTGCCGACGAGATCGCAGGCCTCGACGGTTCCGGGCCGGATCTCAGCGACCTCATCGTCATCGAGCAGGTACAGCTGGCGCGTCGCGCCAACGAGGGCCGCGATGTCCGAGGCGACGAGCCCGACGTGGTCGGTGAGGCCGATGACGATCGGCGAGGTCCGGCGGGCGACGACGATCGTGTCGGGTTCGCCGAGCGCGACGACGGCGAGCGCGAAATCCCCCCGCAGGATCGCCATCGATCGGCGCACCGCCTCCCGCAGGCCGGCACCTCCCGCGATCTCCGCCTCGACGAGGTGGGCGATCACCTCGGTGTCCGTGTCCGAAACGAGCACGTGGCCGTTCGCGACGAGCGCGGCGGCGAGCTCGCGGTGGTTTTCGATGATGCCGTTGTGCACGATGGCGACGGTCCCGGTGCAGTCGACCTGCGGGTGGGCGTTGCGCTCGCTCGGCGCCCCGTGGGTCGCCCAGCGCGTGTGCCCGATGGCCGCGCCCCCGGTGACCGGCATGTCGGCGAGCATCGAGCGCAGCTTCTCGACCGAGCGCGTCGCCTCGGCGACGCGCACGACGCGGAGCTCGCTCGATTCCGGGTCGACGAAGGCGACCCCGGCCGAGTCGTAGCCGCGGTACTCGAGCGACCCGAGCCCCGTGAGGATGGCGCCGAGCGGTTCAGCGGTTCCCGTGATCCCGAAGATTCCGCACATGGCCCCAGGCTACGGGATCACCGTTCGCGGCGGGGGACGGGTGCGCGCGGTTCCCGCCATGCCGCCATCTCAGGCGGATCCGAGCTCGCGCTACACGACGGCGACGATGCGGCGGACCGCCCGCTCGACGGCGCCGGCGCTGTCGGCCTCGACCATCACCCGCACGGCCGACTCCGTCCCGCTCGGGCGCAAAAGGACCCGTCCGGAGTCGCCGAGTTCGCGCTCCACCACCGCCACCTCCTGCCACACCGCCGGGGCGTCGTCGAGCCGGCCCGGGTCCGCCACGACGACGTTGCGAAGGGTCTGGGGGACGCGCGTCATCGCCTCGCAGGCGAGCTCGGCGAGCGGGCGGCCGAGCCGGCAGACGAGCTCGACGAGCTTCAACCCGGTGAGGATCCCGTCGCCGGTCGTCCCGTCCCGCCGGAAGACGATGTGGCCGGACTGCTCGCCCCCGAGCACGAGGCCGTCACGTTCGAGTGCCTCGGCGACGAACCGGTCGCCGACCGGCGTCTCGACGACCCCGATGCCGTGGACCGCGAGCGCCCGGCGGAGCCCGAGGTTGCTCATCACGGTGACGACGATCGCGTCGTTGTCGAGCATGCCCCGCGCGTGCAGGTCGAAAGCGAAAAGGGCGAGGAGCGCGTCGCCGTCGACGACCCCGCCGGCGTGGTCGACGGCGATCATCCGGTCGGCGTCGCCGTCGAAGGCGATGCCCAAGTCGGCGTGCCGGCGAACGACCTCTCCACCGACGAACTCGGGCCGGGTCGCCCCGCAGCCGGCGTTGATGTTCACCCCGTCCGGCTCGGCGCCGACGAACTCGACCTCGAGACCGAGGGCCCCGAACACGGCAGGCGCGACGGACGAGGCCGCCCCGTTGCCGCAGTCGCACACGACGTGGAGACGGCTTCCCGAGGGGATCGCGGCCGCCCCGGCGAGGTGTTCCGCGTACTCGGCGACGGCGCCACGGCCGTCGACGATCTTGCCGACCGCGCCGCTGGCGACCGTCGAGCCGACGAGACGATCGATCTCGAATTCGATCGCGCGCTCGGTGGCGTCGGGGATCTTCGTCCCCGACGACGAGATCAGCTTGATGCCGTTGTCCGCGAAGGGGTTGTGCGACGCCGAGACCATCACGCCAGGCATGGTCCGGCGCGCCGCGAGCCAGGCGAGGCCCGGCGTCGGCACGACGCCGACGTCGACCACCGCTCGCCCCTCGGCCGCGAGCCCCGCCGAAAGCGCGCCTTTCAACACCGGTCCCGAGATCCGCGTATCGGAACCGACGAGGAAGCCCGCGTCCCCGAGGTGGCGGGCCGCGGCGCGGCCGACCACGAGCGCGATTTCCGGAGTCAGCTCGCTGTTCGCGACACCTCGGATGCCGTCGGTGCCAAACCGCAACAACATCGGCAGCCGACTTGGGTCAGCGCTTCGAGTACTGGGGGGCTTTGCGGGCTTTCTTCAAGCCGTACTTCTTGCTCTCCTTCTCGCGGCTGTCGCGGGTGAGGAGTCCGGCACGCTTCAAGGTGGTGCGCAACTCCGGCTCGACCTCGATGAGCCCGCGGGCGATGCCGAGGCGCAGCGCACCGGCCTGTCCGGCGACTCCGCCTCCGTCGATCGTCGCGATGACGTCGAAGTTCTCGGCGCGCCCGGCGACGCGCAGCGGTTCGGTGGCGTGCATCCGGTTCGAGACCGAGGAGAAGTACTCCTCGAGCGGACGGCGGTTCACGGTCACCTTGCCCTCGCCCGGGACGAAGCGGACTCGCGCGACGGCGGCCTTACGGCGTCCGGTCACCTGACACAGCGGTGCGGGCATGACTGGCTCCTCGCTACGAGGCCGACCGCGCCCGCTCGAGCGGGCGCGGCTTGGGTGACTGGGCGGCATGCGGATGGTCCGGACCCGCGTAGACCTTGAGTTTCGTCAGCATCTTCCGACCGAGCGTGCCCTTCGGCAGCATGCCGGCGACGGCGCGGCGCACGACCTCCTCGGGCTTGGTCTCGAGCAGGCTGGCGAACGTCGTCGCCGTGAGCCCGCCCGGGTAGCCGCTGTGGCGATACGACTTCTTCTTCTCGGCCTTGCCCGACGTGAGGACGACCTTCGCCGCGTTCACGACGATGACGTGGTCACCGGTGTCGACGTGCAGGGCGAAGATCGGCTTGTGCTTGCCACGCAAGAGGCTCGCCGCCTCGGTCGCCAGCCGGCCGAGGACGAGGCCGTCCGCGTCGATGGTGTGCCATTCGCGGACGATGTCGCTCGATTTCGGGGAGAAAGTGCGCACTGCCCATCCTTTGCCCGCGAGTGTGGCCACGGCGTCACCGTGAGGCCGAGTGCGCGCATCGATGTCCGATTTTGCACTCTGGCCGGGTTGTAAGGCTAGATGACCTGCTCGGACGGTGCAAACGACCCGGCCGGCCCTCTCGGGCCTTTCCGCCGCCGACACCCGTACCTGGCATTCAGGAGCGCTTGTGGCGAGTCTACCGTGGAGGCGTGAAGAAACGGGACCGCGCCGCGGCCTTCGCCCGGGACGCGCACCCGGCCGCGGACGCGGTGCCGACCGACGATCCCTACGACGCTGCGGTCCGCGATCTTGCCCTGCGCGAGCGCGACCGGATCCTCGACTCGCTGAACGCGAGCACCGGGCTCTCGAACCGGGCCCAACTCATCGACGCGGCCGTCGCCCTCGCCGGGACGGCGTCGGCGGAGTGGTACCTGACGGCGCAGATCGCCGCGGCGGGCGGCGGCGGGCCCGGGCTCGGCAATCTGGTGCGCCGGCGGGCGAAGGCCGGACGAGCGCTCACCGCGGACGAATTCGTCTTCGTCGCCGCGGTCTGCACGTTCTTCTACCTGTTCGGCGTCATGGCGGACCGCGACCGCCTCGGGGCGGCGCGCACCTTCGTGAAAGAGATCGGTGCGCCGGAGGCGCTCGGCGACGTGGCACGCGAGCTCGAGTACGCCTACCCGACCCGCCGGAAGTCGCCGCGGCCGAAAACCACCCTTTTGGAGTACCTGGCCCGCGCCGACGAGCGCCTCGCCGGCTTCCTCAACGTCGACAACCACCCCGGCCTCAGCCCCGGGCAGGCGGCGACGGTCATGGAGCGTTTCGGGACCCTCTACCACGAGAACGTCGTTCCGGTCATCTCCCGCCTGAGATGACCCCGGGCCGGTCGCCCGGGCCACCTAGCGCCGGAGCGCCCCGATCGTCTCCTCGGCGAGCTCGAGGTACTGGGACGCGACGAGCTCGAAGGAGGCTTCGCGGCGCACGAAGTCGCGGGCCGCGTCACCGGCCATGCGGGCCGACTCCGGCGCGGCGAGCACGTCCCGCATCCGCTGGGCGAGCGCGGCGTCCTCGCCCTCGTCGACCGGCACCCGCCAGCAGAACCGCCCGTCGATCTGCTCGTATTGGGGCACGTCCGAGGTGATCACCAGTCGGCCGATCCCGAAGGCCTCCATCATCGGCCCGCTCGTCTCGCCGAGCGTCGGCCAGCGCAGGGCGATGACGGCGTCGCAGTCGGCGATGAGCCGCGTCATCTCGTCGCCCGGCACGTCGATCCGCAGCTGCGCCGCGCCGTCGAGACCCCTGTCCGCGAGTCGCGCCCGCATCGCGGCGACGAACCGCCCGCCCTCGTCCGACCGCCCGCAGACCACGAGCCGGGCCCCGGGGAAGTCCTCGTGGACGGCGGCGAAGGCGTCGATCACGTGGGCGGTCCTCTTCGGCGGCGTGACCCCGCCGAACGCGCCGAACGTCACCGTCGCTTCGGAGACGCGCCGCTCCGGCTCCGGGGCCGCGACGACGGCCGCGTGGTGCCGGTGCACGATGCGCGCCGCCGGGTAGCGGGCGCGGAAGGCGTCGCGGATCCACGCGCTGTGCACGATCGTCAGCGCGCTCGCCTCGACGACCCGGCGGGCGAGCGGCAAACGGAGCCAGTCCACCTCGACACGACCGTCGACGTAGCGCACCGGGAGGGCGACCTCGGCCTCCGGGCTGTCGAAACGGGCCTCCTGGCGGAAAAGCGTCGAGCCGTACCCGCCGCACAGGTCGAGGTGGAGGTCGGGCAGCGCCGGGTCGTGGAGCACGAGGATCCCGGGACGCCGACGGATCGCTTCGAGCATGTAGGCGTGGAACCGGGCCTGGTTGCCGAGGTGGTAGACGTCGAGGTCGGCCGCGTCGGGGTCGTAGTCGGAACGCGCGACCACCGCGACCCCGGCGGGGGCTCGGGCGGACGGCGCCGTGTCGTCGCGCACGACGACAACGATCTCGGCTTGCCGGGCGAGCTGGGCGACCAGCCGAAAGGAGTAGTCGGCGACTCCGCTGCGTTGCGGGGGCAGCGGCGTCCAGACGGCGAGCTTCAAGACGGCGCGACCCGGCCGGGCGCTCTCGTGGGTTCCGTCGCCCGCCCCCCGGCGCGCCGCGCCGTCAGGCCGAGCTCACGCCGGATGCAACCGACGGCCTCGTCGATGCCGTCGAGCGCCTGGCGTTGCGCCAGCTCGACCTCCTGGTGGACGAGATCACGATCGATCATCGCCTCGTCGAGACGCGCGTGCAGCTCGTCGATCCGGGAGGCGAGCACGGCGAACTGGTCGGTGGTCGACGCGCCGAGCGCCCTCGTCTGGGCGACGAGCGAGTCCCGGATCGTCACGAGCTCGGCGAGCAGCTCGAGGTTGTAGACCGTCTGGCGCCGGAAGAAGGGACGGCATACCGCGGCGACGACCCGCTTCGCGAAGCGATGACGCTCTCCCGGCGTGGCCGGCGGGTCGAGACGGGCGTTCGCGTTCGCCGCGACCCAGTGGCTCGACTCCCCCGCCGGTTCGGTCACCCGGTCGCTCCTTCGCGCGGTTCCCAGGCCGATACGCCCGAAAGCCCAGATTAGCTGGGCCCCTCAACCGGAATCGGTTGTCGGTCGGCGACACCCGCTGGCGCCACGCCCGCGGGATCGGCCACGGTTTGGCTCGCTCGCCGTGCCCCGGCGTCCCGACCGCCCCTCTCCAGGAGCAGGCGCATCTGCTCGCCGAGCACCCGGCTGTTGCATCGCGCGCGCATCGTCGCCGCCGCGGCCGCTCCCAGCCGCCGGCGGAGGCCCTCGTCCTCGTAGAGCCGGCGCATCCAACGCGCCGCCTCGTCGATGTCCGGATCGGCCCACCACCCTCCGGGGCGGTAGATGTGCAGGGACCGACGGTTGAAGCGCATGTCGCCGAGGTCGATCTGCGCCATGCGGTAACCGACGGGGCAGCTGTTCTCGAGGGTCATGTAGTCCATGTTCCCCGAGTAGGCCGTCCCGATCACCGGTTTGGCGAGGTACATCGCCTCGGCCAAGCCAAGCCCGAATCCCTCGGCGCGGTGGAGCGAGACATACACGTCGCAGAGGGCGGTAAGTGCGGCAACCTCCTCGGGCCGCATGTCCGTGTCGATGATCGTCCCGCCGACGAGCTTCACGGCGTCCCCGAGCACCGCCTGCATCTCGGGGTGGCTCGCGAGGTTGATCGTCTTCATGACGAGGTGCACGTCGCCCGCCCGCTCGGCGCGGGAGAACGCCCTCCGGTAGGCCTCGATCACCCCACGGGGGTTCTTGCGGGCGAGCGTCGAGCTCACGTCGAAGTGGAAAAGGAACAGGCACGACCCGTCGGGCAGGCCGAAGTCGGCGCGCCGCAACGAGGCATCGGCAACCGGTTCGACGACGCACGGCACGACGCTCAACGGTTTCGTCGTGTAGTTCCGAAACGCCTCGGCGGTGAACGAGCTCGAGACCCAGACCTCGTCGACGCGGTCGAACTGCGCCTGGAGCTCAGCCGGGAGGCTGACCTGCTCCCAGTGCCAGTAGGCGACGATCCGGTGGTGCCCGCGACGGCGCAGGTAGTCGTCCGGCACGAGGGTGAGCTCGTTCACGTTCAAAAAGCACAGGTCCACGTCGTGTGCCCGGCCCTTCGGCAGGTTCCGCAACGCGACCGGGAGCCGTCGGGGATCCCGGGGCGCGCCGTAGTCGTAGTCCTCGAGCGACACCTCGACGCCCGCGTCGACGAGGGCGCCGACGCTGCGGCGAGCCGCCTCGGTGAGCCCCGTCGTCGCCTCCCAGCTGCCGATGGCGTTCACCCCGACGGTTCTCCGGTTGACGACCGTCTCCAGGACGGTCTCGACCCGCTCCCGGCGCCGGGAGGCGCAGACCCGGACGAGCTCGAGGTACTTCGCCCCGAGAGTCTCGGACGCGAGCGCCGGCCGGACGACCGAAGCCGCGATCCGGCCGGCCGCGCGCGCTCTCTCGGCATCGGCGGCGGCGCGCAGGCGGGCGACGAGAGAGGTCCGCTCGGTCACCGGGTCGGTCGACACGGTCCAGCAGAAGCGCTCGTCGAGCCCTCGGTACTGGAGTGCCTCGCTGACGATCACCGGACGCCCCGCGCCGAGCGCGCCGAGGACGAGCGTGCTCACCCCGCCGGCCGTCGGGGTCGTCAGGTCGACGAGCACGTCGCAGCGGTCGAGCAGCGCGGCGAAGCCACCGGCGGCCGAGACCCTGCCGGCCTGGCTGACCGACCCGACGAGTCCCGAGTCCCGCACGAGGGCGGCGATCGCCTCTCCGGCGTGAGAGTCGTCCGCCGCGCCGATCACGAGGCCAACCCCGGCGAACTCCCGGTGGACCTCGCCGAAGGCCGCGAGGGCCAGCGCCACGCGGTCGCGATCGGCGTGGCCGCCGATCACCCCGAACACGGTCGCCCCGCCCTCGCGGGCCGCGACCGGGTCGGGGAGCTCGACCGCCCGGGGGGCGCAGACGACGTCGGCCCCCGGAGAGCGGCCGGACAGCACCTCGGCCGCCCACGCGCTGTGCACGACGGTCATGAGGCTCGCCTCGACGAGCCGCCGGGACATCAGCAACCGGAGCGGTTCCGCCGTCGCCCCGTCCCCGGTCGGGCCCGGCGGGTCGGGGGCCGGCCAGCCGGGGAGGTTGAACGCCACCTCCTCGCGGAACACGGCCCCGTCGACGTCGCCGGCGAGCCGGCGGTAGAAACCGACGAGCGCCGGATCGCCGAGGATGAGGAGCCCCGGACGACGCAGCGCCGGGCCGTGCACGAAACCGTGGCCGGCCGCGTCATTGCCGATCTCGTAGACGTCGATGTCGTAGTCGTCGGGCTGGTAGTCGGACGCCGCGACGACCCGCACGCCCTCGGGAACCTCCGCCCACTCGGCGACGTCGTCACGGACCACCGCCGCGACGCCGGCGTCGCGGGCGAGGGCGGCGAGCAGGACATGAGCGTGACGGGCGACCTCGCCACGCTGCGGGGGCAGCGGGGTCCAGACCGCGACCCTCACCTAGGCGCTCCGCCCGCGGCCGTCACGGGCGGCGCGCGAGGACCGCGTAGTCCCGCGCGCTGGAAAACCGCGCCGTGACGAGGTCGTAGAGCCGCTTCACGTCGCTGGACCACGGCGCGTCGTCGGCCGGCCCCGGCACCGACGGGTCGGGGGGCTCCAAGAAGCGCACTTCGACGTCGGTGAAGCCGCGCGACCCGACGACGAAGGCGAGCAGCTCCGGCGGGATCGGCCGGCGGTGCCTCGGGTCGAGGTAGAACGATGACGCGCCGACGACGAGGTTCTCGGGGTTCGGCGTCTCGACGATGACGAGCCCACCGGGTTCGATCGCCCGCACGGCGAGGTCGAGCATCGCGATGAGCTCCTCGATGCCGACGGACTCGGCGACCTGGATCGCCGAGACCGCCCGCAGGCTGTGTTCCTTCACGCCCTCGAGGTGCTCGATGGCCCCGGCGAGCCGGACGTCGAGGCCGCGCTGGCAGCCGGTCTCGACGAAGTACGGGTTCGTCTCCACGCCGTAGGCGGTCGCGCCCGCCTCGGCGAGCAGTTCGAGGAGCTCGCCGCGCCCGCAGCCGACGTCGAGCACCGGGAGGGCGGAATCGACGGCCGCGATGTCGGCGAGGTACCCGCGCAGCCGCTCCTTGACGACGTCACGGGGCCCGCGGAACGCCTCGACGAAGGCGCCGTAGAGGTTGTCGAACGCGCCCGGCAGGGCGGCGAGCTCCTCGGCCGGCGGGAGGTCCGGGAGCCCGTGGCGCACCTGGTCGAGCAGCAGGTCGACCTGGGCGAGGCGGATCTGGGCCTGGTCGAGGCGCGCGCTCAATTCGGCGACCCGGGGGCGGGTCTCACTGGAGTCACGGGCGACCGCCGCCATCTCGTCGCGGAGCTGCTGCACGACCTCACCCATCTCGGTGCGGATGATGCCGACGGCGTCGTGGAGCCGGGCGAAGGACTGCTGGTGGGCGAGCTCGACCTCGTCGCGCAGCAGGTCCCGGTCCCACAGGACGTCCTCGAGGATGTCGTCGTGGCGCACCATCTCGCCCAGAAGCTCGCGGTTGAAATCGACCTGGTGACGCAACATCGGCCAGCACAGGCGGGCGACGAACCGCCGGACGAGCTTCCAGTGGGCATCCGGCGACACCGGGAGCCCGAAGCTCGCGTTGACCCCCATCGTGTGGTAACGATCCGGGGGAGACGGTGGACGGGGCATCGGCTCTTCCTCCCGAGTTTGCCGCGGTCGCCGACGTGCGTCAGCCGCGACGAAGCCTAATGTGCCCGCTCCAGGCGTTGGCGCTGCCCGACCAGCCCCGGAGCCGGGCGACCTTTTCGTACCGGCCGTGTCGGCGGGGCACGGGGGGCTGTCGGGCGCCGCAGCGCCCCTCCGACCGAAGCGCCAGGTCACGCGGCGGATGCGACTACTGACCCTGGCTCTGGCGCCGCCGGGCGCTAAAGCGCCGTGGGTGGAAGAACCAGTAGAAGTTGATCGTCCAGCCCCAACCGAAGCTCTTCGGCGGGAAAAGGCGCGGGTCGTCGCTGTTCCACATCCGCGATCGGGCGCGCTCCGCCGTCGGGGGCTGGAAATCGTAGGGAATACCGAGGAATTCCTTCGGACGGGCACCGTCGGGTGATCCGGGATCCTTCGCCATCGCGCTCCTCGTGCCAGGGTGCCCCATTATCCCGCGGCGCCGCGCGCCGAACCCACGGAGCCGGACTTGTCAGGACCAGGTCCCGGTGAGGGCCGCCGGATAGCGCACGGCAACGAGGCACAGCCCGGCGGGCGGGGCCGGCGAGGGCGCGCCGGCCCGGTTCGCGCTGGCGAGGCGGGTGACGAGATCGCTCGGCCGCAGGCGCCCCGTTCCGACGGCGACGAGGGCGCCGACGATCGAGCGCACCATCTGATGGCAAAAGGCGTCGGACTCGATCTCGAAACGCACCAATCCCTCGCCCGCCGTCGTGAACTCGGCGTGTGCGACCCGGCGCACGATCGGGCCGTCGGGCCGGTCCGGGGGGCGGCGGCAGAAGGCGGCGAAGTCGTGCTCGCCGAGCAGCGCGTCGGCGGCGAGCCGCATCGGGGCGAGCTCGACCGGCCCCTCGAGGTGCCAGACCGCCCCGCGTCGCCGCGGGTCCGTCCGGGTGCCCGCCTCGAGGTCGTAGCGGTAGCGGCGGGCGACGGCCGACTTCCGGGCGTCGAAGCCCTCCGGGGCGACGAGCGCCCGCCAGACGGCGGTCTCCGGGCCGAGCTGGTGCGAGAGCGCCTCGGCGAGCCGGGGCAGCTCCCGGCCCGGGACGAGCGCGCCGTCGCCGTAGCGGTCGGCGAGGAAGTCTGCGCCGAGGTCGGCATGGACGACCTGGGCGGTCGCGTGGACTCCGGTGTCGGTCCGGCCGGCGCAGGTGAGGCCGACGGCCCGCCCGGTCATCTCGCCGAGCGCGGCGGCGAGCTCACCGCCCACGGTGCGCTGGCCGGGCTGCGCGGCGAAGCCGTGGTAGCCGGAGCCGTCGTAGGCGAGGCCGAGGGCGATCCTCCGGGTCGGCGCCGGTTCGGCGCCCGCGGGGGGGCTGGGCTCGACGACGGGTGCCTCGGGGCGGGCCCGCTCGCCCACCGCAGGGCCGCTAGCTCGGCTCGACGAACTCGACTCTCGCCATCGGGGCGTTGTCCCCCGGGCGGGGGCCGAGCTTCAGGATCCGCAGGTACCCGCCGTTGCGGTCGGCGTAGCGCGGGCCGATCTCGGAGAACAGCTTGTGCGCCATGTCCTTGTCCCGCAGGAACGCCACGACCTGCCGCTGGTTGTGCACCCCGCCCGAGCGGGCCCGGGTGATCAGCTTCTCGGCGACCGGGCGGAGCGCCTTCGCCTTCGCCTCGGTCGTGACGATCGCCTCGGCGGCGATGAGCGAGGCGATGAGGTTGCCGAGCATCGCCTTCTGGTGGGCCGCGTCGCCACCGAACCGGACGCTCTTCCTCGGGGCCGCCGGCACGTCAGTACCGGTCGCCGGCGAGCGAGAGCCCGCGCTCGTCGAGGCGCTGCAGCACCTCGTCGAGGGACTTCTGGCCGAAGTTCGTGATGCCGAGCAGGTCCGCCGGCGTCCGTTCGACGAGCTCGCCGATGGTGTTGATCTGCGCCCGCTTCAGGCAGTTGCGGGGCCGCTCGGTGAGGTCGAGCTCCTCGATCGGCTGGTCGAGGTCCGGTGAGCCGCTCGACGCCGTGGCGGCGTCGCCGAGCTCGAGCCCGCGGGCCTCGTCGGTGAGCTCGGCGACGAGGTTGACGAGGGCGCGCAACGTCTGGCCCGCCGAAGCGAGCGCCTGGCGGGGCGAGATCGAACCGTCCGTCTCGATGTCGAGGACGAGCCGGTCGTAGTCCGTCGACTGCTCGACGCGGGTCGGCTCGACGGTGAAGGCGACCCGGCGGACCGGCGAGAAGATGGCGTCGACCGGGATGACCCCGATCGTCGAGGAGTGCTTGCTCTTCTCCGCCGAGACGTAGCCCTTGCCGCGCTCGACCGTCACGTCCATCGCCAGCCGCCCCTTGGTGTTGACGGTGGCGATGTGCAGGCTCGGGTTGAGCACCTCGACGTCGGCGGTCAGCTTCAGGTCGGCGCCGGTGACCTCCGCTGGACCGCGCACGTCGACGCGCAGCGTCACCCGCTCGTCGGACTCGACGACGAGGACGAGGTCCTTCAGGTTCAGAATGATGTCGCTGACGTCCTCTTTCACGCCGGACAGGTAGGTGAACTCGTGGAGGGCGTCGTCGAAACGGACCTGGGTCACCGCGGCGCCCGGGATCGACGAGAGCAGCGTCCGGCGCAACGAGTTCCCGAGCGTGTGCCCGAATCCCGGGTCGAGCGGGCCGACGGAGAACCGCTGGCGGTTCTCCTCCTCCTCGCCGATCGCTTCGACGGCAGGTCGCTGGATGATGAGCATTGGCGCTCTCCTCGCTCGGGCGCGGCTACTTCGAGTACAGCTCGACGATGAGCTGCTCGCGCACCTGGGTGTCGATCTGTTCGCGCTCGGGCAGCGCCCGGACGCGGACGGTGCTGCCGCCCTCCTCGACCTCGAGCCAGCCGGGGACGGGCCGGTCGATGAGGTCGAGGTTCTGGCGCACCGTGATGAAGTCCGCCGCCTTCTCGGAGAGGGCGACGACATCGCCGAGCCGGACCCGGAAACTCGCGATCGTCACCCGGTGGTCGTTCACGCGCACGAGCCCGTGGGAGACGAACTGGCGCGCCTGGGACCGGCTCGTGGCCCAGCGGGCCCGGAAGACGACGTTGTCGAGGCGGGTCTCGAGCATGCGGAGCAGGTTCTCGCCGGTGATGCCCGGGCGATGGCTCGCCTCCTCGTAGAGGCTGCGGAACTGTCTCTCCAGCACGCCGTAGATGCGCCGGGCCTTCTGCTTCTCGCGCAGCTGGGCGAGGTACTCCGAGCCCTGGCGCGACCGGTCCCGCCCGTGCTCACCCGGCGGGTACGGCCGCCGTTCGATCGGGCACTGCGGGCTCTCGCACTTCGGCCCTTTCAAGAAGAGCTTGACCTTCTCGCGGCGGCACAACCGGCACACCGGACCCAGGTAACGGGCCATCGTCGTCCTTTCCTCGCCTAGACCCGGCGCCGCTTCTTGGGGCGGCAGCCGTTGTGCGGGATGGGCGTGACGTCCTTGATCCCCGTCACCTCGATGCCGGTCGCGGCGAGCGACCGGATCGCCGTCTCGCGTCCCGAACCGGGTCCCCGGACGAGCACGTCGACACGGCGTACGCCGTGCTCCATCGCCCGGCGGGCGCACTGCTCGGCGGCCATCTGGGCGGCGAACGGCGTCGACTTGCGAGAGCCCTTGAAGCCGACGTTGCCGGCGGAGGCCCAGGCGATGACGTTGCCCTCGTGGTCGGCGATCGAGACGATCGTGTTGTTGAACGAGCTCTTGATGTGGGCGACGCCGTGGGCGACGTTCTTGCGCTCGCGCTTGCGGGGCCGGCGGCCCCCGGGCTTCGTCGGCTTGGCCATCAGGCGCCGACCTCGGGGCGGCCCGCCAGTCGACAGGGCGCGGCGGCGGGAGAGTGGCTGGTGTGGCGGGTCGGACTCATCAGTGCTTGCGGACCTTCTTCTTCCCGGCGACGGTCTTCTTCGGGCCCTTGCGGGTTCGGGCGTTCGTGTGCGTGCGCTGTCCCCGCACGGGGAGTCCCCGGCGGTGGCGGACGCCCTGATAGGAGCCGATCTCCATCTTCCGCTTGATGTCCTGGGCGACATCGCGCCGCAGGTCCCCTTCGACTTTCAGGTTGGCGTCGACGTAGGTGCGGATCCGGGCGACCTCTTCCTCGGTGAGGTCGCGCACCCGCGTGCTCACGTCGAGGTCGGCCGCCACACAGATCTGCTGCGCGGTCGTGCGGCCGATGCCGTAGATGTAGGTGAGCGAGATCTCGAGACGCTTCTCGCGCGGGATGTCGACGCCGGAGATGCGAGCCATCTTCTAGCCCTGACGCTGCTTGTGGCGCGGGTTGTCGCAGATCACGACCACGCGGCCGTGCCGGCGGATGACCTTGCACTTCTCGCACATCGCTTTGACGCTCGGACGTACCTTCACTTCCCCATCCTCTGGATCGTGGTTCGGCGGGACCCCGCGGACACCCGCTCGTGCCTACTTGTACCGATAGGTGATCCGACCTCTCGACAGGTCGTACGGTGTGATCTCGACCTGGACTCGGTCGCCCGGGAGGATGCGGATGCGGTGCATGCGCATCTTGCCTGAGCTGTGGGCGAGCACCTTGTGACCGTTCTCGAGCTCGACACGGAACATCGCGTTCGGCAACGGCTCGACGACCGTGCCCTCGAGCACGATCGCGTCTTCCTTCGGCTTCGGCAGGTCATCCTCCTCGACAGATCTTCCGCTTCACGGGTGCACCGCGCATCTGCACGCGGCACCGCGCCATCGGCCCACGGCGAGCGGTGGGACCGCCCCGATCGTCCGCGTGACCTGCGGCCGTGGGGCCACAAGATGTGCATTCTCGCATGTGCTCAGCGGCCCGCGACAACAAAACGACGGGCCGGCCGACCCGAAGCAGAGAGGATTTTAGCACCTCACGGCCGGTTCGGTCGCGGTCGGGTAAGCACCTCCGGGCCGTCCTCGGTGATCGCGATCGTGTGCTCGAAGTGTGCCGACAGGCTCCCGTCGGCCGTCACGACGCTCCATCCGTCGTCGAGCTCGACCGTGTCCGGACCGCCGACGTTCACCATCGGCTCGACGGCGAAGACGTTCCCGACCTTCAGCTTCGGGCCCGGGGCGCCAGGCCAGTAGTTCGGGACCGGGGGCTCCTCGTGCATCTCGGTCCCGATCGCGTGCCCGACGTACTTGCGCACGACGGAGAACCCGGCCGCCTCGACGAGGCCCTGGACCGCCCGGCCGATCTCGTGGAGCCGGTTGCCGGGGCGCATGACGTCCACCCCCCGCCACAGCGAGGCCTCGGTCACCTCCATGAGCCGGCGGGCGAGAGCAGAGACCTCGCCGACCGGGGCCGTGTAGGCGGCGTCGCCGTGGTAGCCCTCGACGATCGCCCCGCAGTCGATCGAGATGATGTCGCCCTCTTCGAGCACGTAGCCACCGGGGATGCCGTGCACGATCATCTGGTTCGGCGAGGTGCAGACGACCGCCGGGAAGCCGTGGTAGTTGAGGAAGTTCGAGCGCGCCCCCCGCCGCTCGAGGACGGCCCGGGCGACCGAGTCGAGTTCGAGGGTCGTGGCACCCGGGCGGATCGCGGCCTCCGTCTCGGCCATGATCTCGGCGACGACGCGCCCGGCGCGGCGCATCTTGTCGATCTCCTGGGCGGTGCGGATCACGCCCCGGCCCCACCGGCTCCGAGCCGCGCCTCGACGAGCGCGAGGAGCCGGCCCGCCACCTCCTCGACGATGCCGGTCGCGTCGACCGGGACGAGCTTGCCGGCCGTCGCGTAGCGGGCGATGAGCGGCGCCGTCTGGGCGTCGTAGAGGGCGAGGCGCCGCGTCACGGCCTCCTCGGTGTCGTCCTCGCGCTGGATGACCTCGCCACCGCAGACATCGCAGGTCCAGTCCACCTTCGGCGGCGCCGTCGTGGCGTAGACCCGGCCGCACACCGAGCAGGTGCGCCGCTGGGCGATCCGCCCGACGACGACGCTCGTCGGGATCTCCAGGCTCACGACCACGTCGATCACCGAGGGCTCCAGGATGTCGTCAAGCCGGTCGGCCTGGCCGACGGTCCGCGGGAAGCCGTCGAGCACGAAGCCACGCGCCGCCGCGTCGTCCTCCGCGAGGCGCGCCGCCATCACCTCGAGGATGATGTCGTCGGAGACGAGCTCGCCGGCCTCCATCGTGGACTGGACGCGGGCCCCCAGCGCAGATCCGGACTTCACCGCGGCGCGCAGCATGTCCCCGGTCGAGATGTGCGGGATGCCGTAGTGCTGCGAGATCCGCACGCACTGGGTTCCCTTCCCCGATCCCTGCTTGCCGAGGACGATGAGACGAGCGGCCCGGTCCATCTAGGTGAGGTAGCCCTCGTAGTTGCGCATGGTCAGCTGGCTGTTGATCTGCTGGTTCGTCTGCAGCGCGACGCCGACGCTGATGAGCAACGTCGTCCCGAAGAACGGGATCCCCGTGACGTGCCAGGCAGCGAGGATCGCCGACGGCGTGAGCGCGACGAAGGCGAGGAAGAGCGACCCGGGAAGCGTGATGCGGTTGAGGATCTTCGACAGGTAGCTCTCGGTCGGCGGCCCGGGGCGGATCCCGGGGATGTACCCGCCCTGCTTGCGGATCTGGTCCGCCTGCTGGACGGGGTCGAAGCTCACCTGGACGTAGAAGAACGTGAAGGCGACGATGAACAGTCCGTAGAGGACGAGGTAGACGCCGCCCGTCGGGTTCACGAGGTTCGCCGTGATCCAGGTCCGCGCGCTGGTCCACGGCAGCACCGTCGAGATGAGGACCGGGATGTAGAGCAGCGAGCTCGCGAAGATGATCGGGATCACGCCGGCCTGGTTCACCTTCAGCGGGATGTACGTGCTCTGGCCGCCGTACATCCGGCGTCCCTGGACCCGGCGGGCGAAGGTCACGGGGATCCGCCGCTGGCCGAGCTCGACGAACACGATGGCGACGAGCAGCGCCACGCAGACGATGCCGATGATCGCCAGCCCCGACCAGGACTTGTCCGCCTTGATGAGGTCGACGTCGAGGGGCACGGTCGCCACGACGTTGGCGAAGATGATGATCGACATCCCCTGGCCGATGCCGCGCTGGGTGATGAGCTCGCCGAGCCACATGACGAACGCCGTGCCGGCGGTGAACGTGAGGATGATGAACAGCACCCGCATCGCGGTGAAGTCCGGGATGAGGTCGACGTTCGACCCGACGAGCTCGCCGGAGTGGAGCAGGAACACGAGGCCCGACGACTGCATGAGGGCGAGCGAGACGGTCAGGTAACGGGTCGCCTGGGTCAGCTTGCGCTGGCCGACGGCACCCTGGTCGCGCCACTCGCTGAACTTCGGGATCACCGTCGTCAGAAGCTGGATGATGATCGACGAGGTGATGTAGGGCATGATCCCGAGCCCGAGGACCGCGGCCCGCGCGAGCGCCCCTCCCGAGAACAGGTTCAAAAAGCCGAGGATCCCCGAGCCCTTGGCGGCGTTCGAGATCGACTGGATCGCCTTGAAACTCACGCCCGGGACGGGGATGTTGGCCCCGAGCTGATAGATCGCGATCACGAGCAGCGTGAACAGGACCTTGTTGCGGAGGTCGGCGACCCGGACGATGTTCTTCAGGCTCGAGAGCACGACGCCTCCCGTTCAGCGGCGCTCGCCCGTCGGCCGACGAGGCGCCGGTCCGACCCTACCGTCCACCCCGTCACGGTCCCGATCACCCCGTCCGCCTAGCGGTTCGCGAGCGCGTTGCCCCGCACGGGGGGACGCCGGTTGCCCCGCGGCGACGCCACGACGGTCACGGATCCGCCCGCGGCGGTGATCGCCCGGGCGGCGGACTTCGAGAAGGCGTGCGCCTCGACGGCGATCGCCCGCGAGACCGCGCCACGTCCGAGCACCTTCACGAGGCCCCTGGCGTGGACGACCCCGGCGGCGCGCAGCGACTCCGGGGTGACCGTTGCGGCACCGAGCTTCTCGAGGTCGTCGAGGTTGACAACGTTGTACTCGACCCGGAACGGATTCTCGAAGCCGCGCAGCTTCGGGATCCGCTGGGTGAGCGGGAGCTGACCTCCCTCGAACCCCGCGTTGACGGTGTTCCGCGCGAGCTGGCCCTTCGTGCCGCGCCCGGCGGTCTTCCCGCCCTTGCCACCGGTGCCGCGGCCAACGCGGCGGCGGGCGCGGTGGGCGCCGCGAGCGGGACCGAGATCGTCGAGCCTCATCGCGCACCCGCCTTGGCCGTCGAGGAGGTCTTCGGCCGGTCGCTGGCCCCGCGGGCGCGCGCGCCTACCTCGGTGACGCTCACGAGATGGGACACGCGCGCGAGCATGCCACGGATCTCCGGCCGGTCGGCCAGCACGTTGGACTGCCCGATGCGCCGCAGTCCGAGTGCCCGCAGCGTCGCGCGGTGTTTCGGCTTCCCGCCGATCGCCGAGTGGATCTGGGTGACGAGGATCTCGGCGGATCCCGAGGGCGAGCGCGGCGCCATCTCAGTCACCCTCGCCGATGACGGTCGCGCCGCGGCGCCGCTCGTTGTAGGCCCGCAGCACGCCCGCCGGGGTGACCTCTTCGGGGCTCTTGTCCCGCAGGCGGGCAACCTCGTCCGGACGGCGGAGCGCCTTCAACCCGGCGATCGTCGCGTGCGCCACGTTGATCGAGTTCGAGGTGCCGAGCGACTTGGCGACGACGTCGCGCACGCCCGCCATCTCGAAGATCGCCCGGGCGGCGCCGCCCGCGATCACGCCGGTGCCCGGGGCCGCCGGCTTCAGCAGTATGCGGCCGGCACCGGCCGAGCCGATCACCGGGTGAACGATCGTCGATCCCGCGAGCGGCACGTCGAAGAGGTTCTTCTTCGCGTCCTCGATCCCCTTCTGCACGGCGAGGCCCGCTTCCTTGGCCTTGCCGTAGCCGAGGCCGACGCGACCCTGGCCGTCGCCGACGACCATCAGCGCGGTGAACGAGAACCGCCGGCCGCCCTGGACCACCTTGGCGACGCGGTTCACCCGGATCGTCCGCTCCTCGTACTGGGACTCAGGCATTCAGAACTCCAATCCCGCCTGTCGAGCGGCCTCGGCGAGGGCCGCGACGCGGCCGTGGTACCGGGAGCCGCCGCGGTCGAACACGACCCTGCCGACCCCGTGTTCGCGGGCGCGTTCCGCCACGATGCGACCGACTTCCGCGGCCGCCGCGACATTGCCCGTGGGCTTGGTTCGCAGGCTCTCTTCCATCGTCGAGACAGCGACGATCGTGCGCCCGGCGGTGTCGTCGATCACCTGGGCGACGATGTGGCGGCTCGAGCGGAAGACCGCGAGCCGCGGCCGCTCGGCCGTGCCGACCACCTTGTGACGCAGCCGTTCGTGCCGCCGGCGGCGAAGGACGTGGGTGCGCTCGGTGTCCGCCATCACTACTTCCCAGCCTTTCCGGCCTTGTGGGGCACGTACTCACCCGCGTACCGCACGCCCTTGCCCTTGTACGGCTCCGGCTTGCGCATCTTGCGGATGTCGGCGGCGACCTGGCCGACCCGCTCCTTGTCGATGCCGCGCACCGTCACGCGGGTCGGGGCGGGCACCTCGAAGGTGATGCCCTCGGGCGCGTCGATGACGACCGGATGGCTGAAGCCGAGCGCGAGTTCCAGCTGGCCCGGCCCCTTCGCCGTCGCCCGGTAGCCGACACCCACAATCTCGAGGTCCTTCGAGAACCCTTCGGTGACGCCGAGCATCATGTTCGCGATCAATGTGCGGGTGAGCCCGTGGAGCGCCCGGCTCATCCGTTCGTCGTTCGGCCGCTCGACAACCAGTCTCGAGCCGTCATCCTCGGCGCGCACCGTGATCCTCCCGGGGATCACCCTTTCGAGCGCCCCCTTCGGGCCACTCACCGCGATGCGGTCGTCGGCGAGCGTCACCTCGACGCCGGCGGGCACCGTGATCGGCATCCGTCCAACCCGCGACATCAGCGGATCACCGCCCGCGCCGCCGGGACCCGCTCACCAGACATAACAGAGCACCTCGCCGCCGATCTTGCGCTGCCGGGCCTCCCGGTCCGTGAGCAGCCCCTGACTCGTCGAGAGCACCGCCACGCCGAGACCCCCGAGGACACGGGGCAAGTGGTCGGCGCGCGCGTAGACACGGAGACCCGGCGTCGAGACCCTCTTCAGACCGGCGATCGCGCGAGCACGGTCGTGCGTGTACTTCATCTGGATCTCGAGGACCGTCCCAGGGCGCGATCCGTCCTCGGTGGTCGTGAAGCCGGCGATGTAACCCTCGCGCTCGAGGATCGAGGCGAGCGACATCTTCAGTTTCGATCCGGGCATGCGGACGGTGTCGTGCATCGCAACGTTGGCGTTGCGAACGCGGGTCAGCATGTCGGCGATGGGATCCGTCATGGTCATCGGCGATCCCCTCCCGTCACCAGCTTGCCTTCGTCACACCAGGGACTTCTCCTGCATGAACAAGCTCTCGTAGGCAGATACGGCACATCCCGAAACGCCGGTAGACCGAACGCGGGCGCCCGCAACGGCGGCAACGGGTGTACCCGCGCACCTTGAACTTCGGCTTGCGCTGCTGCTTCTCAACGAGTGCCTTTTTCGCCATGATTCGCCTCTTACCCTTCGCGTCGGAACGGGAAGCCGAAGGCGTCGAGCAGCGCCCGACCCTCGGCGTCCGTACGGGCCGTCGTCACGATCGTGATGTCCATTCCACGGGTCGCGTCGACCTTGTCGTAGTCGATCTCCGGGAAGATGAGTTGCTCGGAGACTCCGAGCGTGTAGTTGCCGTGACCGTCGAAGGATCGTGCCGGCAGGCCGCGGAAGTCCCGGACTCGCGGGATCGCGAGGCTGATGAGCCGGTCGAAGAACTCCCACATCCGGTCGCCCCGGAGCGTCACCATGGCACCGATCGAGTTCCCCTCGCGCAACTTGAACGCCGAGATCGACTTGCGCGCCCGCGTGACGACCGGCCGCTGGCCGGTGATCGTGGCGAGGTCCCGCACCGCGCCCTCGAGCAGCGACTGTTGCTGGGTCGCCTTGCCCACGCCGGTGTTGACCACGATCTTGGTGAGCCGCGGCACCTGCATCACGTTGGCGAGCCCAAGCTCGGTCTTCAGCCGGTCGCGGATCTCGTCCTCGAAACGCGCCTTCAGGCGCGGGCGTTCGGCCACGGCCGTCGCCGCGCTCACAGCTTGCCCCCACATTTCGCGCAGACCCTCGTCTTCGTCCCGTCCTTGCCGATCTCGTACCGGGCCCGCGTCGGGCCGTCTTTTGCGCAGATCAACGCGACGACGGCGACCGGCAGCGGCATGTCCTTGTCGATGATCCCCGCCTGCATCGCGGCCCGAGTCGGACGCTGGTGCCGCTTGGAGATGTTGACGCCGGAGACGACGACTTTGCGCTCGTCGGGGATGGCGCGGATCACCTCACCGGTCTTGCCCCGGTGCTTTCCCGACAGAATCTGGACTTCGTCGCCCTTGTGGATCTTCATCTAGATCACCTCCGGCGCGAGGCTGACGATGCGCATGAACCTCTTGTCGCGCAGCTCGCGACCGACCGGCCCGAAGATGCGGGTGCCCCGCGGCTGCAGTTGCTCGTTGATGAGCACCGCGGCGTTCTCGTCGAAGCGGATGTAGCTGCCGTCGGGACGGCGGCGCTCCTTCTTCGTCCGCACGACGACGCACCGCACGACCTCACCCTTTTTCACGGCGGCACCCGGGACGGCGTCCTTCACCGTCGCGATGAAGACGTCGCCGATGGCCGCGTAGCGCCGGCGGGAGCCCCCGAGCACCTTGATGCACAGGACCTCTTTCGCCCCGGAGTTGTCCGCGACCTTTAGGCGCGACTCTTGCTGGATCACCGTGCGCGCTCCAGGACCTCGACGAGACGCCACCGCTTGAGCTTCGAGACCGGGCGCGTCTCGGCGATGAGCACCTTGTCGCCAACGGCGGCGGCGTTCTCCTCGTCGTGGACGTAGAGCCTCTTCGAGCGCTGGACGGTCTTGGCGTACTTCGCGTGGCGGACGCGTTCGACGACCGAGACGACCGCCGTCTTGTCGCCGGAACTGGAGATCACCATCCCCTCACGCACCTTGCGGCGGTTCGGACGCGCCGCACCGGGCGTCGAGACCGCTCGTTCGGTTTCGTCAGCCACGGTTCCTCCTCGTCCTTCTCACCGGCTCCTCGGGCACTTCCGGTGCCACAAGATCCATTTCCGGCTGCCAGCGCGCGGCAGCGGCGTCCTCGGTCTCGATCGTCCGCAACCGGGCGATGTCCCGGCGGACGACCGCGATCCGGCTCACGTTGTCGAGCCGGCCCGTCGCCAGTTGAAAGCGCAGGTTGAACAGCTCCTTACGCGCGTCGACGAGGCGCTGGGCCCGGTCGAGCTCGGAGAGCGCCCGCAGTTCCGTCGGCTTGGTCATTTCGCCGCTCCCCCGGACTCGGCCAGAACGCCGGGCCGGACGACGACCTCGGCCTTGATCGGCAACTTCTGGATGGCGCGTTCCATCGCCTGGCGCGCGAGCTGTTCGTCGACCCCCGCGATCTCGAACATGATCCGCCCGGGCCGCACGACGGCGACCCAGTGCTCGGGGTTGCCTTTCCCCGATCCCATGCGCGTCTCGGCCGGCTTCTGGGTGACCGGTTTGTCAGGGAAGACCCGGATCCAGACCTTGCCGCCGCGGCGCACGTGGCGCGTCATCGCGATACGTGCCGCCTCGATCTGGCGCGCCGTGATCCAGCCCGGTTCGAGCGCCTTGATCCCGTAGTCGCCGAAGTCGATCGACTGGGCCCCCTTCGCGAGGCCGGTGCGCCGGCCGCGATGCTGCTTACGGTGCTTCACCTTCTTGGGCATCAGCATCGTCAGTCGTTCTCCTTGCGGAAGTGCGGCGTCTCGTGGTGCTCGTCACGCGTCCGCCGTTCGATCTCCTCTTCCTCGGCGAGGAGCTTCTCGAGGGCGTCGTCGGCGGGTGGAGCGACCGGCTCGGCAGCCGGCTCGGACGGGGCCTCTTCGGGCTCGGCCGCCGCCACCGGGGCGGGGACCTCCTCGGGCGGCGCGCCCGGCTCGCCGAGCTCCGGCCGGCGCCGGCCGCCGCCGGCGGAGACGATGCGGCGCGGGCGCGCCTGGCCGGAGGTCTCACCGACGGCCATCGCGGCCTCACGCGCGATCTTGTCCTCCGGAGCCGTCCGGTACGGGAGGATGTCGCCCTTGTAGATCCACACCTTCACGCCGACGCGCCCCGTCGCGGTGCGGGCCTCGCGGAAACCGAAATCGATGTCGGCGCGCAGCGTGTGCAGGGGCACGCGGCCTTCCCGGTAGGACTCCTTGCGCGACATCTCCGAGCCGCCGAGACGGCCCGAGCACTGGACGCGCACACCCTGGGCGCCGGCCTTCTGCACGGTCTGGATCGCCCGCTTCATCGCGCGCCGGAAGCTGATCCGCCGGGTGAGCTGGTCGGCGATGCCCTGGGCGATGAGCGCGGCGTCGAGCTCGGGTTGCTTGATCTCCTGGATGTTCAGCTGGACGTTGGCGTTCTTCGTCATCCGTCCGAGGTGGCGGCGGAGGCGGTCGGCCTCGGCCCCCCGCCGGCCGATGACGATCCCGGGGCGGGCCGTGTGGACGTCGACCCGCAGCCGGTCGCGGGTGCGCTCGATCTCGATCCGGCTGACGGCGGCGGACTCGAGCTGGCCCATCAGGTAGTCGCGGATCTTCCAGTCCTCGACGACGGCGTTCTGGTAGCCGCGGTCCTCGAACCAACGCGACTTCCAGTCGGTCGTGATGCCGAGCCGGAACCCGTACGGGTTGACCTTCTGGCCCATTAGCTCTTGTCCTTCCCGGACGGCTTGCGCGTCGTCTTCTTCGCGATCTTGGCGATCGCCCGGGTCGCCTTGGCGGGCGCGGACTTTCTGGCGGGCGCCTTCGCCGGGGATTTCTTGGCGGGCGCGGCCTTCTTGGCGGGGGCCTTCGCCGGCGCCTTCTTGGCGGGGGCCGCCTTCTTGGCGGGCGCCTTCGCCGGGGATTTCTTGGCAGGCGCCTTTCTCGCCGCGGCCTTGCGCGCCCGCGGCGGGCGCTCCTCGGTCTCTTCGGCGACCTCGGCGGCTTCCCCGGCGGCTTCCCCGGCGGCGAGGGTCGGTGTCTCCTCGGCCGCCCGGGCGCGCCGGCGGGCCCCGGCGACGCGGCGGGCGCGGCGGTCGGCGTTCTGCGCCGCCGAACGCGCCTTTAGCCGCGCGATCTGGTCCTCGGGCATCCGCGACAGGATGATCGTGATGTGGCAGGTGCGCTTGCGGATCCGGGTGCTGCGGCCCCGCGCCCGTGTGCGGTAGCGCCGGAGGGTCGAGCCCGTGTCGGCGAAGCACGACGCGACGTAGAGCTCCTCGGGGAACTGTCCGTCGTTGTGCTCGGCGTTGGCGGCGGCCGAGCGGAGCAGCTTCGCGACGACCGGAGCCGCGCCGCGGTCGGCGTGGTCGAGCAGCTCGACGGCCCGCGTGTAGTCGAGTCCCCGCACGAGGTCGAGGACCTCACGCGCCTTGGTGCTCGACATCCGGCAGTGCCGCAGCACGGCGCGGGTCCCGGGACGCTCGTTCGTCTTGACGGTCATCGTCAGCGCCTCGCCTGACGTTCCTGGCCCGCGTGGAAGCGGAAGGTCCGCGTCGGCGCGAACTCGCCGAGCTTGTGGCCGACCATCGCCTCGGTGACGTAGACGGGGACGTGCTTGCGCCCGTCATGGACCGCGATGGTGTGGCCGACCATGTCCGGGATGATCGTCGAACGCCGCGACCAGGTCTTGATGACACGCTTCTCGTTCTTCGCGTTGAGGTCGTCCACCTTCTTCAACAGGTGGTCGTCGACGAACGGTCCCTTCCTCAGGCTGCGGGGCATGCGATCCTCGTTCGTTTCCTCAACGGCGCGCACCGCGGCCGCGTCGGCGGCGCACGATGAGCTGATCGGACATCTTGCGGCGGGCGCGCGTGCGACCCTCGGGCTGTCCCCACGGCGAGACGGGATGGCGCCCGCCCGAGGCCTTCCCCTCGCCTCCGCCGAGCGGGTGGTCGACCGGGTTCATCGCTACGCCTCGCGACTGGGGCCGGACGCCTTGCCAGCGGTTGCGCCCCGCCTTGCCGATCGAGATGAGCTCGGCCTCGGCGTTGCCGACCTCGCCGATCGTCGCCCGGCAGTCGATCGGCACGCGGCGCATCTCCGTCGACGGGAGCCGGAGCGTGGCGAGCGACCCTTCCTTCGCGACGAGCTGCACGCTCATGCCGGCGCCGCGGGCGATCTTGCCGCCGCCGCCGGGACGGAGCTCGACGTTGTGCAGGACGGAACCGACCGGGATGTAGCGCAGCGGGAGGGCGTTTCCGGGGCGGATCTCGGAACCGTGCCCAGACTGCAGCATGTCGCCGACCTCGACGCGTTGCGGGGCGAGGATGTAACGCTTCTCGCCGTCGGCATAGTGGAGCAGCGCGATGCGGGCGTTGCGGTTCGGGTCGTACTCGATCGCCGCGACCCGGGCCGGAACCCCGTCCTTGGCGCGCCAGAAGTCGATAACACGGTACTGGCGCTTGTGGCCGCCGCCGCGGTGACGCGACGTCATCCGCCCGTAGCTGTTGCGACCGCCGGACGACGGCAACGGCTCGACGAGCGTCCGCTCGGGTCGGTCCTTCGTGATCTCCGAGAAGTCCGACACCGACTGGAATCGCCTTCCGGCGCTCGTCGGCTTGCGCTTGCGAACTGCCATCTCGTCCCTCAGCTCTCGAACAGTTCGATGCGGTCTTCGCCGACGAGGCGCACGATCGCCCGCTTCGTGTCCGATCGCCGACCGAACGTCATCGACCGGCGATTCCGCTTCCGCTTCCCCTTGCGATTGAGCGTGTTCACGCTGGAGACGTGGACGCCGAAGCTCTCCTCGACGGCGTCGCGGATCTCCTCTTTCGAGGCCCGGGGATCGACGACGAAGACATAGGCGCCTTGCTCCATGAGCCCGTACGACTTCTCCGAAATGATCGGGCGCAGAAGCACCGTCCGGTTCGTGGTCATCTCCCGCTCCCGTTGTCCGTTGCCGTCCGCTTGCGCGCCGGGGCCTTCGCCGCCGGGGCCTTCGTCGGTGCCGCCTTGCGCTCCGGCTCCGCCGCGACCGCCGAGGCGGCGGTCGGCGAGCCGGGGATCGTCTCGTCGGTGAACACGATGACGTCGGCGGCGAGAAGGTCATACGCCGTAACCTGTTCTCCGGGCAGTACGGCGACACCGGGGAGGTTGCGGAACGACCGGGCAGCGACGTCGTCGTCGTGGGTCGCGACGATGAGGACCCGGCCGGCGCAGTCGAGCGCGCTGAGCGCGGCGAGAGCGGCTTTCGTGCGCGGCACCTCCATCGTCCAGTGGTCGATGAGCCGCACCGCGCCGGAGCGGGCCCGGTCCGACAGCGCGCAGCAGTAGGCCTGCCGGACCATCTTGCGCGGGGTGCGCTGCGAGTAGTCACGCGGCTTCGGGCCGAGCGCGACGCCGCCGCCCGCGTAGTGGGGCGCCCGGATCGATCCCTGCCTGGCGGCCCCGGTGCCCTTCTGGCGGTAGGGCTTGGCCGACCCGCCGCGCACCTCGGCACGGGTCCGCGTGCTCTGGGTGCCACGCCGCTTCGCGGCGAGCTGGGCAGTGACGACCTGGTGGACGAGGGGCTCGTTCGGGGCCACGCTGAAGAACTCCCGATCGAGCTCCACGGTCCCGAGCACGGCGCCGGCGTCGGTCGTGCGGTTGATGGTCACCGCGTCGAGCAGCCGCTCGGCACGTGCCCGAGGGGAGTCGAGGGTGTCGACGCTCACTTCGCACCGCCCTTCACAGCCTGACGGATGACCACGAGCCCGCCGCGGGGCCCGGGCACGGCCCCTTTCACGAGGACGATCTCGCGCTCGGCGTCGGCCTCGACGACCTCGAGGTTGAGCGTCGTCACGCGCTCGGCACCCATTCGGCCGGCCATGCGGGTGCCCTTGAACACGCGCGCCGGGGTGGCGCAGGCACCGATGGAGCCGGGGGCGCGGTGCTTCTTGTGGTTGCCGTGGGCGCCGCCCTGGCCCGAGAAGTTGTGGCGCTTCATGCTGCCGGCAAAGCCCTTGCCCTTCGAGATCGCCGTGACGTCGACCTTCTCGCCCGCGGCGAGGATCCCGAGATCGATCTGCTGGCCGACGGCGTAACCGTCGGTGTCGTCGACGCGGAGCTCGACGAGGCGCCGGCCGCCGTCGACGCCCGCCTTGGCAAAGTGCCCGGCCTCCGGCTTGTTGATCGACCCGGGCCGCTTGAAGCCGTACGTGACCTGCAGCGCCGAGTAGCCCTCGCGTTCGGGGGTCTTCACCTGGACGACGCGCAAGGGCGCGACCTTCACGACGGTGACGGGGACCGCCCGGTTCTCGGCGTCGAAGATCTGGGTCATCCCGACCTTCTCGCCGACGACCGCTTTCAGTGTCATCGTCGTTCCGCTTCTCCGTGCCGGCCCGTCTCCGGGCCCTTTGTGGCCCCGCTGCCCGCGGCAAAACCGCGGACACCGGGCTCGACGGGGCGAACACACCACCCCTTCTCACGCGGGCGCTCCGCCCGGTGACCGGGCGGAGCGCAGATCATTTCTGCCAGGCGGTCCCCCGACGCGCGAGCGACGGGGCACGCTCGGACTTCGTCCTCACAGCCCGCCGGGACCTGCCCGGCAAGGCAAGGATCATACCACCAGCAGGTTTCTAAGCCTGCTGGATCTTGATCTCGATGTCGACCCCGGCGGGCAGGTCGAGCCGCTGGAGGGAGTCGACGGTCTTCGGGCCGTGCTCCACGATGTCGACGAGCCGCTTGTGAATGCGCATCTCGAAGTGCTCGCGGCTGTCCTTGTGCTTGTGCGGCGAGCGCACGACCGTGTAGCGGTGACGTTCGGTCGGCAGCGGGATCGGGCCGCGCACCTTCGCCTGGGTGCGGAGCACCGTCTCGACGATCTTCTTCGTCGACTGGTCGACCACCTCGTGGTCGTAGGCCTTGAGCCGGATGCGGATCCGCTGCGCCACGCCTCGCCTACTTGATGATCTTCGTCACGCGACCGGAGGCCACGGTGCGACCGCCCTCGCGGATCGCGAAGCGCAGCCCCTCGTCCATCGCGATCGGCTTCTGCAGCTCCACCGTCAACGACGTGTTGTCGCCCGGCATCACCATCTCCGTGCCCTCGGGCAGGGTGATCGAGCCGGTGACGTCCGTCGTGCGGAAATAGAACTGCGGCCGGTAGTTCGAGAAGAACGGCTTGTGCCGCCCGCCCTCGGCCTTCGTCAGCACGTAGACGTTCGCCTCGAAGTTCGTGTGCGGCGTGATCGAACCGGGCTTGCAGACGACCTGGCCGCGCTCGACCTCCTTCTTGTCGATGCCCCGGAGCAACAGACCGACGTTGTCGCCCGCCTGGCCGGTGTCGAGGAGCTTGCGGAACATCTCGACGCCGGTGACGACCGTCTTCTGCGTCGGGCGCAGGCCCACGATCTCGACGGTCTCGCCGACCTTGATCTGGCCCTGCTCGATCCGGCCGGTGACGACCGTGCCCCGGCCGGTGATCGTCATGACGTCCTCGACCGAGAGCAGGAACGGCTTGTCGATCTCGCGCTTGGGCTCCGGGATGTAGTCGTCGACCGCGTCCATCAGCTTCAAGATGTCCTTCGCCGCCTCGGCGTCGCCGTCGAGCGCCTTCAGGGCGCTCATCCGGACGATCGGAACCTCGTCCCCGGGGAACTCGTACTCGGTGAGCAGTTCGCGCACCTCGAGCTCGACGAGGTCGAGCAGCTCCTCGTCGTCGACCATGTCCACCTTGTTGAGCGCCACGATGATCGACGGGACGCCGACCTGCCGGGCGAGCAGCACGTGCTCTCGGGTCTGGGGCATCGGGCCGTCGGCCGCCGAGACGACGAGGATCGCCCCGTCGATCTGGGCCGCGCCGGTGATCATGTTCTTGATGTAGTCGGCGTGTCCCGGCATGTCGACGTGCGCGTAGTGCCGCTTGTCGGTCTCGTACTCGACGTGGGCGATCTGGATCGTGATGCCGCGGGCCTTCTCCTCGGGAGCGGCGTCGATCTTCTCGAACGCGATGTACTCGACGTTCGGGTTCTTTTCGTGGAGGATCTTCGTGATCGCCGCGGTCAGCGTTGTCTTGCCGTGGTCGATGTGACCCATCGTCCCGACGTTGACATGGGGCTTCGTCCGTTCAAACTTCTGCTTGGCCATTGGTGCCGACAGCTCCGTCTGCTCTGGGCAGCGCCCCTCGGCCCTGCCGTTACCTGACTGCGTTGAACCTGCCGGGCTTGTCCGCCCGCTTGCTGCACACCCCCGTCGCCTCGGGCACCCTAACGCCGACCGGACGGGTCGGCACCGGATTGTCCAAGGTTCCGGGGCCTCACTCCCCCGTCGCCCGGGCGACGATCTCCCGGGCGATCGACTCGGGAACTTCCTGGTAGGAGTTGAACTGCATCGTGAACGTCGCGCGACCCTGAGTGCGAGAACGCAGGTCGGTAGCGTAGCCGAACATGTCCGACAATGGAACCTGCGCCCGGATCACCTGACTCGTCCCGCGCTGCTCCATCCCCTCGACCTTGCCGCGGCGCGCGGACAGGTCGCCGATCACGTCGCCCATGTGCTCCTCGGGCGTGACGACCTCGACGGCCATGATCGGTTCGAGGATGACCGTGTGCGCCCTGCGGGCCGCCTTCTTCCAGGCGAGCGAGCCGGCAATCTTGAACGCCATCTCGGACGAGTCCACTTCGTGGTACGAGCCGTAGGTGAGGGTGACGCGCTGGTCGACGGCCGGGAAGCCGGCGAGCACGCCGGACTCCATCGCCTCGCGGATCCCGTGGTCGACCGCGGGGATGAACTCCTTCGGGATCACCCCGCCGGTGATCTTGTCGACGAACTCGTAGCCGCCTGCGGGCCCCGTCGGCTCGAGGTCGATGACGACGTGGGCGTACTGCCCGTGGCCGCCGGTCTGGCGGACGTAGCGCTCCTCGACCTTGTGGACCTTGTGCCGGATCGTCTCGCGGTAGGCGACCTGCGGCTTGCCGACGTGGGCGTCGACGTTGAACTCGCGCAGCATCCGGTCGACGAGCACCTCGAGGTGCAGTTCGCCCATGCCGGAGATCACCGTCTGGCCCGTCTCCTCGTCGGTGCGGACGCGGAACGTCGGGTCCTCCTCGGAGAGGGCGAAGAGGGCCTTGCCGAGCTTGTCCTGGTCGGACTTCGTCTTCGGCTCGACGGCGACGTGGACGACGGGCTCCGGGAACGTGAGCGTCTCGAGCACGATCGGGTGGGCGGGGTCGCACAGGGTGTCGCCGGTGGTCGTCGTCTTCAGGCCGACGACGGCAACGATGTCGCCGGCGTAGATCGAGTCGCGGTCCTCGCGGTGGTTGGCGTGCATCTCGAGGATCCGGCCGATGCGCTCGCGCTTGTCCTTCGTCGAGTTGAGCACGGCCGAGCCCTTCGTGAGCGAGCCCGAGTAGACGCGCAGGTAGGTGAGCTTGCCGACGAACGGGTCGCTCTGGATCTTGAAGGCGAGCGCCGAGAACCTCTCGTCGTCGGCGGGGCGGCGTTCGATCACCTCGTCGCCGCGCAGGCTGCGGCCGATCGTCGGGGGAACGTCGAGCGGGCTCGGCAGGTAGTCGACGACGGCGTCGAGCAGCGGCTGGATGCCCTTGTTCTTGAAGGCCGAGCCGCAGAGCACCGGCACGATGTGGCCGGAGATCGTGCCGACGCGCAGCGCTCGCCGCAGGTCGTCGGCGGTGATCTCCTGCTCGTGGACGTACTTCGCCATCACCGTGTCGTCGTAGTGCGACATCACGTCGACGAGGTCGTGGCGCGCCGCCTCGGCGGGGGCGACGAGCTCGGAGGGGATCTCCTCCTCGCTCCAGACCTCGCCCTTGCCGGAGTCGTCCCAGACGAGGGCCCGCCGCGCGATCACGTCGACGACCCCGCGGAACAACGACTCCGCGCCGAGCGCCAGCTCGGTGACGGCAGGGATCGCGTCGAGCCGGTCCCGGATCATCTCGACGGTGCGGGGGAAGTCCGCGCCGACGCGGTCCATCTTGTTCACGAAGCAGATGCGCGGGACGTTGTACTTGTCCGCCTGGCGCCAGACCGTCTCGGTCTGGGGCTCGACGCCCGCCACCGCGTCGAAGACGGCGACCGCGCCGTCGAGGATGCGCAGCGAGCGCTCGACCTCGACGGTGAAGTCGACGTGCCCCGGCGTGTCGATGATGTTCACGGCGCAATCCCGCCAGTGGGCCGTCGTCGCCGCCGAGGTGATCGTGATGCCGCGCTCCTGCTCCTGGATCATCCAGTCCATCGTGGCGGCGCCGTCGTGGACCTCGCCGATCTTGTAGTTGCGGCCTGTGTAGTAAAGGATCCGCTCGGTCGCCGTGGTCTTGCCCGCGTCGATGTGGGCCATGATCCCGATGTTGCGGACGTTGGCAAGGGGGGTCGTGCGGGGTGCGGGGATCGCCATGGGCTCGTCTTCTCGTGACTGCGTGAACGGCTACCTATAAGAGTACGGGGCGCGCGGGATCGTGCGGTGCGAATGCCCCCCGGCGTGCCCTCGCCGGGCTACCAGCGGTAGTGGGCGAAGGCTCGGTTCGATTCCGCCATCTTGTGGATGTCCTCGCGGCGCTTCACCGCGGCACCGAGGCCGTTGGCGGCGTCGAGGATCTCGTTGGCGAGCTTCAGCGCCATCGTCCGGTCGCGGCGCTGGCGGGCGTAGCTCACGATCCAGCGGATCGAGAGCGTCGTCGCCCGGCGCGGGCGGACCTCGACGGGTACCTGGTAGGTCGTCCCACCGACCCGGCGGGAGCGGACCTCGAGCTCGGGACGGGTGTTGTCGAGGGCGCGCTTCAGCGTGGCGAGCGCGTCGCCGGCGGTCCGCTCGCCGACGACGGTCAGCGCGTCGTAGACGATCTGCTGGGCGAGGGTTCGCTTGCCCCGGGAGAGCACCTGGTTCGTGAGCTGCGTGACGAGCACGGACCGGTAGACCGGGTCTGGCTGGAGCTCGCGACGCGGGGCCGGCCCACTGCGCGGCATCAGGCTTCCTTCTTCGCGCCGTAGCGGCTGCGGGCCTGCGCCCGGTCGCGCACGCCCGAGGTGTCGAGCGTGCCGCGCACGATCTTGTAGCGCACGCCCGGGAGGTCCTTCACCCGGCCGCCGCGCACGAGCACGATCGAGTGCTCCTGGAGGTTGTGGCCGACCCCGGGGATGTACGCCGTGACCTCGACGCCGCTCGTCAGGCGCACGCGGGCGACCTTGCGCAGCGCGGAGTTCGGCTTCTTCGGGGTCGTCGTGTAGACGCGCGTGCACACGCCGCGCCGCTGGGGCGCGCCCTTCAGGGCGGGCGTCTTGGTCTTCGACCGCTTCGACTCCCGTCCGCTCCTCACGAGCTGGGCGATGGTGGGCACGCGCTTCCTCTCAGGTGTTTCGTAGGAGAACCGCCGGATGGACGCGAGCGCCCAGTTCAGACGGCATGTGAATACTAGATGCGCGGTACGCGGCACGCAACGCGATAAGACCTGCTCGGTTTCTCGCGCCGGCGCGTCACCGGCGATGGCGTCGGCTCAGACGGTCGCCTCTCCGAGATCTGGCTGCTCGGCCTCGTCGGCCGGCGCTCCCTCGGCCCCGCCCGTCCCGGCGTCGGCCGTCTCGTCGGGGCGGTAGTAGCTGAGCGCCTCGTCGACGGCGTGCTCCTCCGAGTCGTAGCCGCCGAAGGGCGCGCCCTCGATGTTGCGCAGCCACTCGGCGAGCTCCTCGGGCCCGGGCTCGGAGAGGTCCGACGACCAGAACGACATCCGTTGGGCGTCGGGCGTCTCGACGGTGATGTTCCGGTAGCGCTCCATGCCGCTTCCCGCCGGGATGAGCTTGCCGATGATGATGTTTTCTTTCAGGCCGAACAGGTGGTCCGACCGGCCCTCGATCGCCGCCTCGGTGAGCACCCGCGTCGTCTCCTGGAACGACGCCGCCGACAGCCAGGAGTCGGTGGCGAGCGACGCCTTCGTGATGCCCATCAGCTCCGGACGGCCCTCGGCGGGACGCTTACCCTCGGTGACGAGCTCGCGGTTGACGTGGGCGTAGCGCTGGTTGTCGACGCGCTCGCCGGGCAGGAACGTCGAGTCGCCGGACTCGGCGACGAGGACGCGCCGCAGCATCTGGCGGACGATCAGCTCGATGTGCTTGTCGTGGATCGAGACGCCCTGGTCCCGGTAGACCTTCTGCACCTCCTCGACGAGGTACTGCTGGGTCTCGCGGATCCCCTTGATCTCGAGCAGCTCCTTCGGGTCCTTCGGCCCCTCGATGAGCGACTCGCCGGCCTGGACCTCCTGGCCCTCGGCGACCTCGAGGTGGGCGCGGGATGACACCGGGTAGGCCTCCTCCTCGCCGCGGTCGCCGACGACGGTGACCTTGCGGCCGGACTCGTCCTCCTCGATCCGCACGACGCCCGAGGTCCGGGCGAGCACCGCGGCGCCCTTCGGGGTGCGCGCCTCGAACAGCTCGACGACGCGCGGCAGGCCGTGGGTGATGTCCTCGCCGACCACGCCGCCGGTGTGGAACGTCCGCATCGTGAGCTGCGTGCCGGGCTCGCCGATCGACTGCGCGGCGATGACGCCGACCGCCTCGCCGAGCTCGATCGTCCGCCCGGTGGCGAGAGATTGGCCGTAGCAGGCGGAGCAGACCCCCTGGGGGGACTCACAGGTGAGCACGGAGCGGACGCGGATCCGCTCGATCCCGGGGTCGGAGGAAAGCCGCTCGACCTCGGCGTCGCCGAGCACCGTGCCCGCGGCGAGCTCCGTGGAGTCGGCAAAGACGACCGGCTCGGCGAGCACGCGCCCGTAGGCTCGGGTCTCGAGGTAGGACCGGGTCCCGGTCGCGTCGGGGACGACCCCCTCGATCCAGATCCCCCGGGAGGTCCCGCAGTCGACCTCGCGCACGATGAGCTCCTGCGCGACGTCGACGAGCCGCCGGGTGAGGTAGCCCGAGTCGGCGGTGCGCAGAGCGGTGTCCGCCAGGCCCTTGCGGGCGCCGTGGGTCGAGATGAAGTACTCGAGCACGGAAAGGCCCTCACGGAACGAGGACACGATCGGGCGGGGGATCATCTCGCCCCGCGGGTTGGAGACGAGCCCCTTCATGCCGGCGATCTGACGGACCTGCTGCGGGTTCCCCCGGGCGCCGGAGTCGACCATCATGTCGAGCGGGTTGAAGGCGATCGTCGCGAGGGTCTTCTCCATCGCGCGACCGACCTCGCTGTTCGCCGACGTCCAGATCTCGATCTCCTTCTGGCGCCGCTCGTCGTCGGTGATGATGCCGCGCTTGAACTGCGCCTCGGCCTTCTCGGCCTCTTTCTCGTAGCGGTCGAGGATCGTGGCCTTGTCGGGCGGCGTCTTCACGTCGTCGATCGAGATCGTGAGCCCGGACCGGGTCGCGAAGAGGAAGCCGAGCTCCTTCACCCGGTCGAGGCTCTCGGCGACGGTCGCCTTCGGGTAGTGCGAGGCGAGGCGCTCGACGATCGAGCCGATCGAGGTCGCGCGCTTGCCGATGACGTCGTTCACGTAACCGAAGTCCGGCGGCAGGGCCGCGTTGAAAAAGAGCCGGCCCGGCGTCGTCTCGATCTCGTCGGGTTCGTCGGTGCTCGCCTCGTCGCCGTGGCGGAGCCCCCAGTAGGCGAACGGGTAGCCCTCGGGGCCGCGGCGGAGCTTGATCCTGGCGTGGAGCGCGACCGAGCCGCGCTCGTAGGCGGCCTCGACTTCGTGCAGGCGGCGGAAGACGAGCCCCTCGCCCGGCGCGCCGGCGACCATCAGCGTGAGGTAGTAGACGCCGAACACCATGTCCTGGGTCGGGACCGTCGTCGGGCGCCCCGTCGCCGGCGACAGGATGTTGTTCTCCGAGAGCATGAGGATCCGCGCCTCGGCCTGGGCCTCGGCCGACAGCGGCAGGTGCACCGCCATCTGGTCGCCGTCGAAGTCGGCGTTGAACGCCGCGCACACGAGCGGGTGGATCTGGATCGCCTTGCCCTCGATGAGCACGGGCTCGAACGCCTGGATGCCGAGGCGGTGGAGCGTCGGCGCCCGGTTGAGCAGCACCGGGTGCTCCTTGATGACCTCGTCGAGCACGTCCCAGACCTGGGCACGGCGCCGCTCCACCATGCGCTTGGCGGACTTGATGTTCGGGGCGATCTCGATGTCGACGAGACGCTTCATGACGAAGGGCTTGAACAGCTCGAGCGCCATTTGCTTGGGCAGTCCGCACTGGTGGAGCTTCAGCGTCGGGCCGACGACGATCACGGAACGGCCCGAGTAGTCGACGCGCTTGCCGAGCAGGTTCTGGCGGAAGCGCCCCTGCTTGCCCTTCAGCATGTCCGAGAGGCTCTTTAGAGGACGGTTCCCCGGACCGGTGACCGGGCGCCCGCGGCGGCCGTTATCGAACAGCGCGTCGACGGCCTCCTGGAGCATCCGCTTCTCGTTGTTGATGATGATCTCGGGCGCGCCGAGGTCGAGCAGGCGCTTCAGCCGGTTGTTCCGGTTGATCACGCGGCGGTACAGGTCGTTGAGGTCCGAGGTCGCGAATCGCCCGCCGTCGAGCTGGACCATCGGGCGCAGGTCCGGCGGGATGACCGGGATCGCCTGCAGGATCATCGCCCGCGGGTCGTTCGCCCGCCGCCCGTCGGCGTCGCGGCGGTTGAACGCCGAGACGATCTTCAGTCGCTTGATGGCCTTCTGCTTGCGCTGGGCCGAGAGCGGGCGCCGACCGTCGGTCGGGTCGATCGCCTCGCGCAGCTTGATCTCCTCCTCGTCGAGGTCGATGCGGCTGATGAGCTGCGCGATCGTCTCGGCGCCCATGCCGCCCTCGAAGTACTCGCCGTAACGGGAGTGGAGCTGACGCCACAGCAGCTCGTCGTCGATGATCTTCCGGGCGTGGAGGTCGCGCAGCTCGTCGAGGGCGCGCCTCGCCATCACGATCTCACCGGTCGCGCGGTCGCGGATGCCGGTGATCTCCTTCTCGACGGCGCGCTGGCGGGCGCGGACCTCGGACTCCTTCGCGCCCTCGGCCTCGAGGGCGGCGAGCTCGGCCTCGAGGGCCGCGAGGCGCCGTTCCGCCTCGAGGTCGCGCCCTCGCTCGATCTCGCCGATCTCGGCCGCGAGCTCGGCCTCGAGGTTCGGCAGATCGGTGTGGCGCTTCTCCTCGTCGACGTGGGTCACGAGGTACGCCGCGAAATAGATGACCTTCTCGAGCTGCTTCGCCTTCAGCTCCTCGCGGGCCTCGGTGCCCATGAGCAGGTAGGCGAGCCACGACCGCGTGCCGCGCAGGTACCAGATGTGGACGACCGGCGCGGCGAGCTCGATGTGGCCCATCCGTTCGCGGCGGACCTTCGAGCGCGTCACTTCGACGCCGCAGCGCTCGCAGATGATCCCCTTGAACCGGACCCGCTTGTACTTGCCGCAGTAGCACTCCCAGTCCTTGGTCGGGCCGAAGATGCGCTCGCAGAAAAGCCCGTCCTTCTCGGGACGGAGCGTGCGGTAGTTGATCGTCTCGGGCTTTTTCACCTCACCTTTCGACCACGTCCGGATGTCCTCGGCCGTGGCGAGTCCGATGCGCAGCTGGTCGAAATCGTTGACGTCGATCACCTAGAAGCTCCTCTCGGCGGCGCGGCGGGCGTCTTCCTCATCCGAGCCCCGCTCGGGCCGGCTGATGTCGATCCCCAGCTCCTCGGCCGTGCGGTACACGTCCTCGTCGATCTCGCGCATCTCGATCTCCTCGCCGGAGACTCCGAGCACCTCGACGTCGAGGCAGAGCGACTGCATCTCCTTGATGAGCACCTTGAAGCTCTCGGGGATGCCGGGCTCAGGGATGTTCTCGCCCTTGACGATCGCCTCGTAGACCTTCACGCGCCCGAGGACGTCGTCGGACTTGATGGTGAGCAGCTCCTGGAGCGCGTAGGCGGCGCCGTACGCCTCGAGGGCCCAGACCTCCATCTCCCCGAAGCGCTGCCCTCCGAACTGCGCCTTCCCGCCGAGGGGCTGCTGGGTGATCATCGAGTACGGGCCCGTCGACCGGGCGTGGATCTTGTCGTCGACTAAGTGGGCGAGCTTCAGGATGTACATGTAGCCCACGCAGATCGGGTTGTCGTAGGGGTCGCCGGTCCGGCCGTTGTAGAGCGTCACCTTGCCGTCGGGCTGGATGAGGCGCACCGAACCGTCGGCGGCGTCGTTGTGGAGGTGCTCGAAGATCGACTTGATCGTCGGGTGCCTGCCCGCCTCGGACTTCTCGTCCCAGTGCGCCCCGTCGAAGACGGGCGTGGAGATCCAGACCGCGGGGTCGGTCTTCGGGCGCGTCTTCTGCTCGTTGCCCCGCGCCGGCGAGGTCGTCGTCGTGCTGCCCGAGGCCCCCTCCCAGCCCCAGCGCGCCGCGTAACCGAGGTGCGCCTCGAGGACCTGGCCGACGTTCATCCGGGACGGAACGCCAAGCGGGTTCAAGATGATGTCGACCGGGGTACCGTCCGCGGCGTACGGCATGTCCTCGATCGGCAGGATCTTCGAGACGACGCCCTTGTTCCCGTGGCGCCCGGCGAGCTTGTCGCCCTCCGTGATCTTGCGCTTCTGGGCGACGTAGACCCGGACGAGCTGGTTCACGCCGGGTGGCAGCTCATGGGAGTCGTCCCGTGAGAACACGCGGACGTCGATCACCTTGCCCGACTCGCCGTGGGGGACCTTGAGGCTCGTGTCGCGCACGTCGCGGGCCTTCTCGCCAAAGATCGCGCGCAGCAGCCGCTCCTCGGGGGTGAGCTCCGTCTCGCCTTTGGGGGTCACCTTTCCGACGAGCACGTCGCCGGGGCCGACCTCGGCGCCGATCCGGATGATGCCGCGCTCGTCGAGGTCGGCGAGGATCTCTTCGGACAGGTTCGGGATGTCCCGCGTAATCTCCTCGGGGCCGAGCTTCGTGTCGCGGGCGTCGACCTCGTGCTCCTCGATGTGGATCGACGTGAGCACGTCGTCGCGCACGACGCGCTCGGACAAGATGATCGCGTCCTCGTAGTTGTACCCCTCCCACGGCATGAACGCGACGAGCAGGTTCTTGCCAAGGGCGAGCTCACCGTTGTGCGTCGAGGGGCCGTCGGCGATCACGTCGCCGGGTTCCACCGCGTCACCCTCGTCGACGAGCACCTTCTGGTTGATGCAGGTGTTCTGGTTCGAGCGGCGGAACTTGGCGACCGGGTAGGTCTTCTTGCCGAGCTCGGCGCCGAAGCGGTCCTTTTGTCCTGACCTGTACTCGACGACGACCTGGTTCCCGGAGATCTCGGTGACGCGCCCGATCCCCGCGGCGATGATGACCTCGCCGGCGTCCTGGGCGGCACGAGCCTCGACGCCGGTGCCGATGAACGGCGCCTCCGAGACGAGCAGCGGCACCGCCTGCTTCTGCATGTTGGCGCCCATGAGCGCCCGGTTGGCGTCGTCGTGCTCGACGAAGGGGATGAGCGCCGTCGACACCGAGACGATCTGCTTCGGCGAGACGTCCATCAGGTCGACCTCGGCCGGCGGGACGTAGTCGACCTCGCTCGTCGTGCCGTACGAGGTCGTCGTGGCGCCGACGCGCACCCCGGCTCCCTGCGGCCCGCGCCGGACGAGCACGCGCTCGCCGGTGAACCGGCCGTTGCGGTCGAGGGTCGCCGAGGCCTGGGCGATGACGTACTCCTCTTCCTCGTCGGCGGCGAGGTAGACGATCTCCTCGGTCACCCGTCCGTTGGTGACCTTGCGGTAAGGCGTCTCGATGAACCCGTGCTCGTTCACCCGCGCGTACGTAGCCAGGTGGCCGATGAGGCCGATGTTCGGCCCCTCGGGCGTCTCGATCGGGCACATCCGCCCGTAGTGGGAGGTGTGCACGTCGCGCACCTCGAAGCCGGCGCGCTCGCGCGACAGCCCGCCCGGCCCGAGGGCCGAGAGGCGGCGCTTGTGGGCGAGGCCCGACAGCGGGTTGTGCTGGTCCATGAACTGCGACAGCTGGCTCGTCCCGAAGAACTCCTTGATCGCCGCGACGACCGGTCGGATGTTGATGAGCGTCTGGGGCGTGATCGCCTCGACGTCCTGGGTCGTCATCCGTTCGCGCACGACCCGTTCCATCCGGGATAGCCCGATCCGGACCTGGTTCTGGATCAGCTCGCCGACCGATCGGATGCGCCGGTTCGCGAAGTGGTCCTGGTCGTCGAGCCGATAGCCGGGCTCGCCGTTGGCGAGGTGGAGCATGTAGGTCGAGGCGGCGAGGATCTCGCTCGGGCTGAGCACCCCCTGGCCGGGCGCGGGGCGCTCGAGGTCGACCTCGAGGATCTGGGAGATCTTCTCGATCTCGGGACCGAGCTTGCGGTTGAGCTTGTAGCGGCCGACCCGGGTGAGGTCGTAGCGGCGCGGGTTGAAAAAGGCGTTCTCGAAGTACGCCCGCGCCGACTCGAGCGAGAGCGGCTCGCCCGGGCGCGCCCGCTTGTAAATCTCCAGCAGCGCGTCATCGCGGGTCGGGATGAGCTCGCGCTCTTTGTCCCACTGGCTGGTGAGGAAGTCGAAGTGGCGGACGAAGCGCTCCAGGAACTCGCCGTCCTCATAGCCGAGGGCGCGCAGCAGGACGAAGAGCGACAGGCGGCGCTTGCGGGCGACCCGGGTGCCGGCGGTCACGTCGCGCCCCGGCTTCGCCTCGACGTCGAACTCGATCCACTCGCCCCGGTAGGGGTGGACGGTCCCGGTGACGATCGTCTTCGCGTCGCGTCCGGGCTGGAAGATGACACCGGGCGACCGGACGAGCTGGCTGACGACGACCCGCTCGGTCCCGTTGATGATGAACGTGCCCTTCGGGGTCATCATCGGGAAGTCGCCCATGAAGACCGTCTGTTCTTTGATCTCGCCGGTCGAGGCGTTCATGAACTGCGCCCGGACGAAGATCGGCGCGGCGTACGTCATGTCCTTCGACTTGCACTCGTCGATGTCGAATTTCGGCTCCGGCCGCAGGTCGATGTCCTCGGGGTCGAACTCCAGCTTCAGCTGGAGCTGGCCGGTGAAGTCCTCGATCGGGCTGATGTCGGCGAAGGTCTCGGCGAGGCCGCGGTGCAGGAACCACTCGAACGAGTCGCGCTGGACGGCGACGAGATCGGGCAGGGTCAGGACTTCATCGAGATTCGCGAAAGAAAAACGCTCCGGGGTGCGGAAACGTGACGGCAAGGGCTACTCCTCGCGAGAGCGGGTCAAGCTGGGCAACGATCGGTGACTGCGCCGGGGGCGCGCTTCACCGGACGGCTGAATCTGAAGCGCGACAGACGAGCACGACAGAACACAGCATAGGCGCGCGACAACAAAAAGGACAACGCGCTCGCGCGCGAGCCCACGCGGCAGGGTACGGGACGCGAGGGGCGGGGTCAAGGTGTCCCCGCCCGGGAGCACCGGCGGCGACGCCCCCGGCCCTCCCGACCAGCACCTACTTCAGCTGGACCGTCGCGCCAGCGCCCTCGAGCTGCGCCTTTGCCTTCTCGGCGTCCTCTTTCGAGACCTTCTCCAGGACCGGCTTCGGAGCCGCGTCGACCAGGTCCTTCGCCTCTTTGAGGCCGAGGCTCGTGAGGGCGCGCACTTCCTTGATGACCTGGATTTTCTTCTCGCCTGCCGCGACGAGGATCACGTCGAACTCGTCCTGCTCCTCGACCTCGGGCTCCCCGCCGGCCGCCCCGCCGCCGGCCGCGGGCGCGGCCGCCACCGCCACCGGTGCCGCCGCGGTCACGCCGAACCGCTCTTCGAACTCCTTTAGCAGGTCAGCGAGCTCGAGGACCGTCATCTTCGAGATCTCGTCGAGGATGCTCTGTTTCGTCGCCATCGTGATTCCCTTCCCTATTCGATCTTGTACGACTGGTTGACCGGCCTCACTCGCCGGCGGTGTCGGACCCTTCCGGACCGGCCGGTTCGCCGGCGGACCCCTCCTCAGGGGCCGCCTCGTCGGCCACGACCGGTTCGCTGGCGGACCCGGACACGTCGGCCACGGCCTCCGGCTCGCTGACCTCGGGTTCCGCGACGTCGGTCTCCTCCGGGGCGGGCGGAGCGGCCGGCTCGACGCCGCCACGCTGCTCGATCAGCGCGGCGAGCCCGTAGGCGAACTTCCGGGGGAGCGCCCCGAGCAGACCGGCGAACGCCTGCAGCGGCGCGGCGAACGCGGCGACGATCTGGGCGAGCAGGACGTCGCGGGAGGGCAGGTCGGCGAGCGCCGAGGTCTGGGCCGCGTCGAAGAGCCCGCCCCCGACGAGCGCCCCCTTGACGACGAGCTTCGGGTTCGTGCGCGCGAACTCCTTCAGCGCCTTGGCGACCGAGGAGACGTCACCGGTCACGAAGGCGAGGGCCGTCGGGCCATCCAGCAGGTCGTCGAGCGATTCGAGCCCGTTCTCGTGCGCGGCCCGGCGGACGAGGGTGTTCTTGTAGACCTTGTACTCGCCCCCGGCGGCGACCAGCGCCCGCCGCAGGACCTGGATCTGGGCGACCGACAGGCCCCGGTACTCGGTGATGATCGTCGCCGCGGCGCTGTTCAGACGGCTTCGAACGTCGTCGACGACCGCGACCTTCTCCGGCCGTGGCGTGCGCAGCTCAGTCTCCACGTTCGCTCCCTCTCATGGCCGGTCCTTCGGCGCGGCGCCGGGCGGCGAGACGGGGAAGCGGTGGAACGCTTGCCTCGTCAGGCGGGCTCTCGCCCTTTACGCGCCGCGGCGCACCGGATTTCTCAGGCTCGTGCGGGCTCACGCCCGCTTGTCGGCAAACAGGTTACACGGCCCGCCGCGGCCCCACTACGCCGTGACGACGAGATCCTCGTCGGTGATCCGGATCCGGCTCGTGTCGATCGGCACCCCGGGGCCCATCGTGGAGGCGAGCGTCACCGAACGCACGTACTTCCCCTTCGCGGTCGCCGGCTTGACGCGCTGCAGCTCGTCGAGCACCGCCCGCACGTTCTCGAGCAGCTGGGTCCGGTCGAACGACGCCTTGCCGACCCGGAGGTTGACGTTCCCGGTCCGGTCGGTCCGGTACTCGACGCGACCGGAGCGGAACTCGGCGACCGCCGCGGCGACCTCGGTCGTCACCGTCCCGGTCTTCGGGTTCGGCATGAGACCCCGCGGCCCGAGCACGCGCCCGAGCCGCCCGACCTGCGACATGAGATCGGGTGTCGCGATCGCGACGTCGAAGTCGAGGAAGCCCTCCTTCTCTACCCGGGCGATCAGGTCGTCGGCCCCGACGAAGTCGGCGCCCGCCGTCCGCGCCGCCGCGGCGGCCTCGCCGGCGGCGAACACGGCGACCCGGACCTTGCGACCGGTCCCCGCGGGCAGGGTCAGCGAGCCGCGCACGATCTGTTCGGCACGGCGCGGGTCGACCCCGAGCCGCACGGCGAGCTCGATCGTCTCGTCGAACTTCGCCTTCGCGAGGCTCTTCACGAGATCGACCGCCTCCGCAGGCGAGTAGAGCCGCTCACGGTTCAGCCGCTTCAGTGCGTCGAGGTACCGCTTGCCCTTGTTCGACATGGTTCGTCCTCTGTCTGTCTGTGTCGTGCGCGCCCGCTCAACGCGCGACGCTGATGCCCATCGATCGCGCCGTGCCCTCGACCTGCCTCTTGGCGGCCTCGAGGTCGTTCGCGTTGAGGTCGGGGAGCTTCGTCTTGGCGATCGTGGCGAGCTGCTCGTCGGTGATCGTCCCGAGCTGCTCCCGCCCGGCGAGGCCGGTCCCCTTCTCGAGCCCGGCCGCTTCACGCAGCAGCACCGGCGTCGGCGGGGTCTTCAGGATGAAGCTGAACGTGCGGTCCTCGTAGATCGTGATCTCGACGGGGATGATCGTCCCCCGCATCGGCTCGGTCGCCGCGTTGTATTGCTTGCAGAATTCCATCGTCTGGACTCCGTGCGGGCCGAGCGCCGTCCCGACCGGGGGCGCGGGCGTCGCCGCCCCCGCGGGGAGCTGGATCTTGACGACGGCGGTGACACGCCTGCGGGCCATGGGACGATCTTTCCTCTCGCTGCGAATCTAGAGCTTCGCGACTTGACTGAATTCCAGCTCGACGGGCGTCTCGCGCCCGAAGATGTTGACGAGGACCTTCAGCTTCAGCTGGTCCTCGTTGATCTCGGCGACCTCGCCCGTGAAGTCGGCGAACGGCCCCTCCTTCACGCGCACCGTCTCGCCGACTTCGTGCTCGAGGCGGGGCCGGCGCGCCCGCGGGGCCTCGGCGCCTTCCTCCGGGACCTGGAGAATGCCATCGACCTCGGAGCGCGACAACGGCGTCGGCTTCGTCCCGGGACCGACGAAGCTCGTTACGCCCGGCGTCTGCCGGATGACTGACCAGGAGTCGTCGTCGAGCTCGCACCGGCAGAGCAGGTAGCCGGGGAAGACCTTCCGCTGGACGGTGACCTTCTTGCCACCCTTGAACTCGACGACCTCCTCCATCGGGATGACGACCTCGTAGATGCGCTCCTCCATGTTCATCGACGCGATCCGGCTCTCGAGGTTCGACTTCACCTTGTTCTCGTAGCCGGCGTAGGTGTGGACGACGAACCATTCACCGGGTCGGTCGAAGGGACTGGGCGCGCGAGGCGGCTCGATCTCGACGAACTCCTCGGGCTCGTCGTCGGCCGGCTCGGCAGCGGTCCCCTGCTCCCCGGCCACGGGGCCGGATTCGGCGGTTTCGCCGACGGGCGCGACGACCTCGGAGTCCCCATGCGGCGTCGTGCCGACCGCGGGCGCAGGGGCGGGTTCCGCCACGTCGGGCGCCTCCGTCGGGTCCGGCGCGTCCAGCGCTGCGTCCTCGTTGTATCCGTCGGTCGTCATCGCCATCGTCGCCTGTCGCTTGCTCGTCTCACCCGCACCCGGGCCTCGCCATCTCGTCGTCACCGATCATCTTGACCCGGTCCTTGCCGCCGGCGCGGCCATAACCCACGTCCGCCGGGCCTCACCGGAGGAACAGGTGGATCACGCCCCGCGCGAAGACGTAGTTCAGCCCGAAGATCAGCAGTGCGATGAAGACGAGCGTCGTCAGCACGACGGTCGAGTAGGTCACAACCTCTTCCCGTCGCGGCCAGAGGACCTTCGACAGTTCGGAACGAACCTCCCTCAGGTACGTGCCGACCCGCCGGACGATCCCGGGACGCTCACGTTCGGGCGCCCGCCGCGCCGCCAGTGTCGACGGGGCGCGCCGCGCCGCCGGCGCCCCATCGGCTCCGAGTTGCCCCTGTCGCTGGAGGAGCCGCCTCGTCTCTCTGTTCACGTCATCGTCCTCGGGTCTGGCTGGTGAGCAGGGCAGGAGGGACTCGAACCCCCAACCGCCGGTTTTGGAGACCGGTGCTCTGCCAATTGAGCTACTGCCCTAAAAGCGTCGCACACGCTCGTACCGGCGCGTCCGTACCGCACCTCCGTGGGCCGTATGACGTTAGCACCAGGCCGTACCCGGCCATCCATCGACGAGCACGGCGCGCGCCACGAGGCACGCCGAACCGGGCTCCAGAAATCGATGCGCCGCGACCGCCAGCTGGGCGCCGCCGCTTGCTTGCGGCTACCGCGTCTCTTTGTGCAGAGTGTGCTGCTTGTCGTGGGGGCAGTACTTGCGCATCTCGATGCGCTCGCGGTCGTTCTGCTTGTTCTTCGTCGTGATGTAGTTGCGGCGCTTGCACACCTCGCACTCGAGGGTGACCTTGATCCGCTTCTCGTTCTTCGCCACCGATCGCTCCTCGTCGTGCCCGCCGGCGCCGCCGGCGCAATACACCCTAGGGCCTCACTCGCCCACCCGTCACCGGGGGGACTGGTAGCGGCGGCCGGACTCGAACCGGCGACCCCACGATTATGAGCCGTGTGCTCTTACCAACTGAGCTACGCCGCCTTCGACTGCGAGCCCCCTGTCGGAATCGAACCGACGACAACAGCCTTACCATGGCTGTGCTCTGCCGACTGAGCTAAGGGGGCGACGGACCCTGTCTCGGTTCCGACGGGTCGCATCTTATCTAAGCGTGCGGCCCGCCCGTCGGTGGACTCCGACGCGCGCGGCGCGATCGGTAGTGTCGTCGGCGTGGAAATCCGCACGGCGCGCGTCGCTGACGCCGAGGCGATCCGTTCCATCTACAACACCGAGGTCGCCGGGTCGACGGTCACGTTCGACCTCGTCGAACGGAGCGTCGCCGAGCACGGCGAATGGATGGCGCAGCACTCCGGCGTATACCCGCTCGTCGTCGCCGAGGTCGACTCGAGCGTCGTCGGCTTCGGCTCCCTCTCGCCCTACCGGCCCCGCCCGGCGTACTCGACGACCGTCGAGGACTCCGTCTACGTCGCGAAGGCCTTCCGCGGCCGCGGGGTCGGCAAGGCGCTCCTCTCGGAGCTCGTCGCCCGCGCCCGGACGCACGGTTTCCACTCGGTGATCGCGAGGATCGTCGGCGACCACGACGCCTCGATCGCGCTGCACCGGTCGTGCGGGTTCGAACTCGTCGGCACCGAGCGCGAGGTCGGGAGGAAGTTCGGCCGGTGGCTCGACGTCGACCTCATGCAACTGCTCCTCTAGGCGTTACGAGGAGCTGACCAACTCCCTCGGCGTCGGGCGGGCTCGCGGGTACTTCGGTCGCAGCAGGAACGCGCCGATGGCGACGAGTGCGGCACAGGCGAAGGCGACGAGGACGCTGTTGGCGGACTTGATCTCGTTGATGAACACGTGACCCCCGGTGAGCCCGAGGAAGCAGGCGACCGCCGACACACCGATGATGACCTTGCGCGTCAGCCCGACGGCGACGGGGGCGAGGAAGACGAAGCTCCACGACAGGTACCAGAGCTGGACGACCGGGCCGAGGACGACGACGGCGAACAGGCTCCAGCCGAGCGCCTGCAACGACCCGACCCGTTCCGAGTTCACGAGCAGCCAGAGCCCGATCAGCCCGGCGATGCAGGCCGCCGTTCCCCGGACGACGGTGAGGATCACGTGCACGTGGTGCCCGAAGCCGAGCACGGCGACGAGGTGACCGAGCACGAGCGCAATCCCCGTCGCCGGGTCGAGCCAGGACCGCACGGTGTCCGGTTCCGTCAGGCCCCCGATCCAACCCCACCCGAGGTTCGCCGCCTCGGAGATGCAGACCATCGTCCCGACGGCGATGAGCAACGCCGTCACCACGGGCCGGACCCGTTCCCGGATACTGCGCCCCGGCCCGAGCCACTCCCATCCGATGTAGACGGCACCGATGAGCGCGGGGACCTTCACCGCCGCGGCGAGGCCGCAGATCACGATGCCGACGACGGGTCGGTGCCTCCGACAGAAGGCGTACCCGGCGGCGAGGAGACCGACCATGAGCGCGTCGTTGTGCGCCCCCCCGACGAGGTTGAGCAGAACGAGCGGGTTCAAGGCGGCGAGCACGAACGCCGTCGCGGGGTCCCGGCCGAACGACCGGGCGATCGACGGGACGGCGACGGCGAACAGGATCACTCCGACGAGGGCGAGCAGGCGCAGACCGACGACGGAGAGCAGGAGGTCGTGGTGCGCGACCGTGACGATCCAGCCGTCGACGACGAGGAAGAACGGGCCGTACGGAGAAGAGGAGTTGATCCAGAGCCGGTCGACGAGATGCGAGAACGGCGTCGCGCCGAGCACGCCCGTGCCATACAGGTACGGGTTGATCCCGTGCGACATCATCTCGCCCTGGGCGGCGTAGGCGTAGACGTCCTTGCTGAAAAGCGGCGCGACGACGAGCAGCGGAAGCACCCAGGCGACGAAGACCGGGGCGAGACGGATGACCGGGAAGCCCGGGTGTTCCGACGTCAGCTTGAAGATGTCGTACCAGGCGCGGATCAGCAGCACCATGCCGCCGTAGACGGCGACGACTCCGAGGAACAGCCACTGCCCGGGAGCCGGGGTGTAGCCCTGCACGAGCGCCGGGGCCGGGATCCCGAAGTACCAGGAATCGGGGAGCTTCGACGTGAACGGGGAGTTCGGCTGCGTCGCGCCGAGGAAGATGGCCGTCGTGGCGACGAAGCCCATGATCGCGGGGCGGGCGAGCGACCACCCGAGCTTCGTCTCCCCGGGCACGTAGGGCTCGACCGTCCGCGCCGGTCCACGCCAGCGGTCGAACTGGGAGTCGAGCCACCGCCAGGCCGCCCGCGCGCGCTCACGACCCGCGGGCCCGACGAGCGAGGTCACGAGTAGCTGGAGACGCAGGCGCAAACCTTTGGCCCGGTCCTCCTCGGATGGCGCGGTCGCGGTCTGCCGACCGAGTTGACCCGTCGACACTCCCGGAGCCTACCGACTCGTCCGGTGCCGATACAGGGGCCGGCCGACTAGGGCGGCGGTCGCCCGGCCAGACGCGCTGGGATACGGTTCCGGCGTGACGTCGCGAGCCCTCCGGTCAGCGCTCCGCCCGGTGCGGCCGGAGACTTGCTCGCCGCTCGGCGCCAGCTAAGACACCGGTGCGAGACACGCGCCTGACCCGCGGCGACTGGATCGCGCTCGCGATCCTCGTCGGGATCCCCCTCGTCGGCTTCTCCGTCCCCGCCGCGCTCGGCTACCCGTTGCTCACCGGCGATTCCGTCATCCAGAACTACCCGCTGCGGGTGCTCGCCGGCGAGATCATCCGCCACGGCCACCTTCCCGTCTACGACCCCTACGCCTGGGCAGGGACGCCGCTCCTCGCCTCGTCGAACGCCGGTTCCGCCTTCCCCGACATCTTTTTCTTCGCGATCTTCCCGCCGCTCGTCGCCTGGGTCGCCACCGAGGTCGCCGCCTTCGGTGCCGCCGCGGTCGGGCTCTACACGTTCCTCCGCTTCAGCCGCCTCGGGCCGTTGTGCGCCGCGCTCGGCGGCGCGACGTTCGGGCTCGCCGGCTTCGTCACCTCGCAGGCCGTCCACCTCGACGTCGTCGAGACCGCGGCGTCGATCGCCTGGGTGCTCGTCGCCGTCGAGCGCATCGCCCGCGGGCCGGAACGGCACCGTCTGGCCTGGACGGCGTTGCTCGGCGCCGCGACCGCCGCGACGCTGCTCGCCGGGAGCCCCGAGGCGGGCGTCTACGCCGCCCTCGCGGCCGTGATCTACGCGGTCTCACTCGTCGTGCACTCGCCGAGGCGCGCTCGCACCGCCGCGCTGTACGCCCTCGGCGGTGTGGCGGGGGCGCTCATCGGGGCGGTGCAGGTCCTGCCGACCGCCCGATTCGTCGCCGTCTCGCAGCGCGCCCACGTCGCGTTCAAGTTCCTCGTCTCGGGCGAGCTGCGGCTCGCGCAGCTCCCCCTGCTCCTCGTGCCGCACCTCCTCGGGGGCGGGCCGATCGGCCTCGCCAAGTACGTCGGGAGCTACAACCTCGGCGAGATCGACGCCTATCCCGGTGTCCTCGCCCTCGTCGCCGTCGTCGCGCTGGCTTGGCGGTGGCGTTCGCCCCGGGCGTCGGCGATCCGCGTCTGGTACCTGATCGGGGCGGTCGGACTGGTCATCGCCGTAGGCTCGGTGACGCCGCTCCCCCACCTGCTCCAGCGCATCCCGATCATGGACGTGAGCCGGCTCCCGAGTCGCGCCCTTCTCCTCGTCGCGCTGGCCTGCTCGGTCCTTGTCGCCTACTGGGCCGCGGAGTTCCTCGACCCCGGGAGCGCGCTCCCGCCGCGAAGGGCCCCGGAGCCCGGCTCGCGGCGCGCCTCGTGGGAGAGGTACACGCCGTTCGCCGTCCCCGGCCTGATCCTCGCCCTCGTCGCCGCCGTCGCCATCGGCGGCAAGACGGTCGCCCGCGCCTTCGGCAAGCAGTCGCTCGGGCCGTGGACCGTCGCGCGGGTGGCCCCGTACCTCGCGGTCGCCGCGGTGATCGCCTGCGCCGCGGCGTGGCTCCTCTTCGCCGGCCCCCGTCTCGCCCGGCGCAAGCGGGTGATCGCCCTCGTCTGTTTGGCGGTCGTCGACCTCCTCGTGTTCAGCGCGAACCAGAGCTCGCTCGCGCCGGTGCGGGTGGGTGAGCTCGGCCCGCCGCACCAGCTCGAGCGCGAGCTCGCCAGGGCCGTCGGCGCGAACGGACGCTTCCTCGTCGTCGACCACTTCCGCGTCGGGGGCGTGGAGCTGAACGACATCGGCGCGCCGAACCTCAACGTCTTCACGAAGATCCCGAGCGTCCAGGGCTACGGGTCGCTCACCTGGGGCGCCTACGCGGACGCGACCGGGACGCACGGTCAGAACCGTGCCGCGCCGGCGGCGTTCGCGACCGACGTCTTCGACTCGCTCGACGTCCGGGCGCTGCTCGTCCTGCCCTGGGCGTTCCGGACCGACGTCACGCCGGCGAACCCCGGACTCGTTTCGCTCGCGGCCTCGGCACCCACGACGCGCTACTTCGGCGGCACGGTCGACGTCACGTCGATCGAGATCTCGACGAACTTCGGCGGGGCGCGATCGGTGCTCGGCTCCGAGGCGCGTGCCATCCGGCTCCTCGGCGCGCAAGGCCGGCACGCGCCCAGCCGCGTCGTCGTCGCCACGAATCGCGCGACCGCGTACTTCGGCCGGGGGGTCGCGAGCGTCGGGCTCACCCTCGCCAGCGCCGGCGGCGGTCCGACCGCGCTCGCGGTGGCGGTGACGACGGCGAAGGGCGCGGCCTTCTCGCCGACCGGCTTGCTCGCCGCCGACGTGACCCCACCGCACTGGAGGATCACCGGGTCGATCGGGGCCTACGAGCTCCTCACCGACACGCGGGCGTTCGGCCCGCTCACCGCGTTCTCGCCGTCCGGCGACGAGCGCGTCGCCGCCGCGATCCGGGTTGTCTCCTCGTCGCCGTGGACGCCGACCGAGACGGTCGCCGTCGACGCCGCGCACCCCGTCCTCCTCGTCCGCAGCGTCGCCGACCTCCCCGGCTGGCACGCCACGGTGACCGAAGGGGGCCGCGTCGTCCGGACGACGCTGCAGCGGCACGGGGTCGTCCAAGCGATCGAGCTTCCCACCGGGAAGAGCATCGTCACGTTCGAGTACTCGCCGCCCTGGCTCCGGACCGGCCTCGTGCTCGCGGCCGCCGGATGCGCCCTCCTCGTCGCCCTCGTGCTCGCCGACGTCTTTCGCGCCCGGCGCCGCGAAAACACGGTCTGAGGCGCGGGGCGTCGCGCGGCCGGGCCGGGCCGGGCCGCGCCGGGCGGTCGGACGTTCAGCCCGCGGGGGTCGACCTCCTCCAACGCAGGGCATCCCAGCCGTGCTGGAAGGGCTGGTCGAGCAGGAAGAGCAGCACGAGCGCGACGCCGGCCGCGCTGACGACGTACCACGGCCACGGGCCGAGCAGCCTCAGCACGGTCCACTCCCCGGGGGGTCGCCGCAGGAACATGTAGTTCGCGCCCGTCACTCCGTCGACGAGCCCGACGAACGCCGTGTAGCCGGCGGCGATCGTGAACACCCGGACGACGGCGCCGGGGCGGGGCCGGAGGCGCATGCCGACGACGAGGAAGAACGCGGCGAGCACGATCCCGACGTGACCGACGAGGTACTCGAAGAACACGAGGTGGGGGAAGGCGACGCTGAGATCGGGGGTGAGCACGGCCTGCAGCGTCCCGGCGAGACCGACGAAGTAGGTCAGCTCGACGAGGAGCGGGATCCGCCACCAGCAGGCGACGGCGGCGACGACCACCCCCGCGTTGCATAGCGCGAGCGGCAATGAGGTGTCGGCCGTCCAGGTCTTCGCCACGACGAGCCCGATGGAGTACGCGACGATGTCCGCCCCGAGCGCCAGGCCGATGAGGCGGGCGACGACGATTCGCCACCGGCCCTCGTGGCGCCGGGCGGCGAGACACAACGACCCGCAGAGGACCGCGCCCAGCCCGACGGTGATCCAGTAGGCCGCGGGCGAGACGACGGCGAGCACCTTCCAATCCTGCCGCGGTCCGTCGCCACGGATCCGTCGAGGCGCGTCCGCGGTGATCGGGAACATTCGCGCCGGAGGCGTTGTTGGACTCCTCGGGTCGAGAAAAGACCCGGTGGGGGTCAGCGACTGCGGCTGGTACCGACCCCCCATCCGAAGGACGAGCTTGGGGGTTGCCCGACATCGTGTCCGGGCAGGCCTCAGGGGCAGGCAGACCGCACGCCTCCGGGTGTTGCGGTGGCGGGGACCGGTGGGCTCCCGGCGCCACCTCCGAGGCGCTCGCTCTTCGGGCTACGAAGAACGAGGCGCCCGTTCCGGGTGATGGCGGGACGGGCGCCTCGTCGCGTCCGGCGGCTGGCCCGGCATCCCGCGCTCGGCCGGCTCCGTTTAGCCGCCGCGCGTTCGGCCGGGTTCCGCGTCTTTGGCGACCGTCCGGCGGCGCAACTCGGGCGTCGCGACGGCCCGGCGCGCGAGCGTGTCCGGGCCGTCACCGCGGGGCGCGCGCCACCCACCCGGCTGGACGACGGTCGGCTCGCCCGGACGTCACGTCCGTCGCTCCTAGAAGGGGAACGGGCCCCTCCGGCGCGACCGGGCTTGCTTGTGGGCCGGGTGCCGCGTCCAGCTGTCGACGAAGGCGTGGGCCTGATGGCACGCCTCGGAAACGGACCCGCCGTTCGTGTAGCAAACCTGGGCGACGGCGGCAGCCCGGCTGGCCGTGGCGCGATCGCCCGGCCGCTCTTCGATGACCCACGCCCGCACGGCTTCGGCGAGCACGCGATCAGTCCTCAAGGCAACCACCTCCTCTGCGACGCTAGGCCCGCGCCGCCCCGGCCGACAACCCGGAGATCCGGACCCCGGCGCCACCGACCTCGGCGACGGGCCGACCGGCTGCTACCGGCCCTCCCGACGCCCGGACGGCCCGGCGGCCGTCGGGTCCTCGCGGGGCGCGCCCCTGCTCGGCAGCACGAAAAGGACGACGAACGCCGCGACGGCGACGACGACGGTGGCGACGAGCAGGGCGAGGTCCATGCCGGAAACGAAGGATTCCCTCGCCACCCGGGCGAGCTCCTCCCCCTTGGTGCCGCCGGCCTCCGCCGCGACCGCGAGCGCCCCGCCGACGGACCCGGTGATCAGGCCCTGGACCGTCTGCACCATCGCGTGCGGGATCGCGCTCAGGTACGGGGCGAGCGCCGGGACCATCCGGTCGGCGTACCGGGTGTTGAGCAGGCTGCCGAGGATGCCGACCCCGAGGGCCCCCCCGAGCTGCAGGAATGTGCTGTTCGTCGCCGCGCCGACGCCGAGCTCGGCTGCGGGCAGGGCACCCATCACCGACTCCGTGCACGGCGCGAGCGCCAGCCCGACGCCGGTGCCCATGAGGAACAGCGCCGGGAGCGCCTCGAGGTACGTGCCGTGGACCGTGATCCGCGCAAGTAACGCCAGCCCGACGGCGATGAGGCCGAGCCCGGCGAACACGATGGGCTTCGTCCCGACGTGGCGGACGGCGAGCGTCGACAGCGGCGCCACGACGAGGAGCACGGCCGCGATCGGCGCGATGCGGAGCCCGGTCTGCAACGCGCTATATCCCAGTGAGAACTGCAGGTACTGCGTGAGGAGGAACAGCGCCCCCATGAGGGCGAAGATCACGAGGCCCATCGCGCCGATCGCCACCGAGAACCGCCGGGAACGGAAGAACGACATCTCGAGCATCGGGTGCGTCGAGCGGCGCTCCCACCAGACGAACACGGCGAGCAGCGCCAGTGCGACGACGATCGCCCCGATGATGACGGGCGAGGTCCACGTCCGGCTGGGGGCCTCGATGATCCCCCAGAGCAACAGGGCCATGCTGGCGATCGACAGCCCGACCCCGATCGGGTCGGGCCGCTTGCTCGCCGGGTTGCGCGAGTTCGGCACGCACCAGGCCGCGGCGAGCAGTCCCAGGAGCGCGATCGGCACGTTGACGAGGAAGACCGACCCCCACCAGTAGTGGGCGAGCAGCCAGCCGCCGGCCACCGGGCCGACGGCGACCCCGAGACCGGTCGTGCCCGACCAGACGCCGATCGCCTGGAGCCGCTCTTCGGGACCGGAGAAAACGCTGGCGAGGATCGACAGTGTCGACGGCATGATCGCGGCCCCGCCGATCCCCATGAACGCACGCGCCGCGATGAGACGGTCGGGCGTCGCCGAGAACGCCGAGACCGCGGAGCCGACGGCGAAGAGCGCGAGCCCCGCCATGAAGACCCACTTGCGCCCCAACCGGTCGCCGAGGCTGCCGAGCGCGAGCAAAAGACCGGCGAAGACGATCACGTAGGCGTCGACGATCCACTGCAGCTGGCTCGAGGTGGCGTGCATGACGCGCTCGATCGTCGGCAAAGCGACGTTCAGGATCGTGCTGTCGAGGCTCACGATGAGGAGGCTCACGCAGAGCACGGCGAGGATCACCCCGCGGTGTCCCGGCCGCGGCCCCGCGCCGGCCTCCGGCGCGACAGGGGCCGGAGAAGAATCTGGGCCCGCCACGGTGTGCGCCATCGCTACCAGGTTCGCGCTCGGCGGCGTGTCCCGCCAGGGAACTAGTGCCGTGACCGGCAACGTCTGAGGGGTCGCGTCCACCACCTCGCGATCGTGATCGCGCAGACTTTGTAGATGGCTGAACGTGTGCAGGTTCGTGAGCTCACCGGTGTCGAGGGCAACAAGCTCTTGTCGATCGTCCGACGCGGGTCGGGCTCGGTCGTTCGCTGGCGAAG